>Ga0207659_10000487_pt1 | contig 23882 bp, 17 predicted proteins | sample KBSM43metaG_FD_184330 | JGI IMG/M metagenome (GOLD analysis project Ga0207659, IMG submission 184330) | Miscanthus rhizosphere microbial communities from Kellogg Biological Station, Michigan, USA - KBS M4-3 metaG (SPAdes) (version 2) | ecosystem: Host-associated > Plants > Roots > Rhizosphere >...
CGCGGCCTGCTGTTCATCGCCATCGTGCTCCTTCTCGAGCACGCCCGGCCGCTGCTGCTTCCGGTGACGATCGCCATCGTCTTCACCTTCGTGCTCTCGGCGCCGGTGCGGATGCTGCAGCGCATGGGCATCCACGAGTACCTCGGCTCGGCGATCGTCATCGGCGCGGTGCTGGCCTTGGTGGTGCTGATCTTCGCCCTGATCGCCGCGCCGGCCGCGGCCTGGTGGTCGCGCGCCCCGCTCATCGTCCACGAGCTGGTCGAGGCGGTCCAGGGCTGGCGCGACGCGCTCTTTCCCTATGCCGCGCCGGCGCCCCTCACCCGTGGGCCGGCACCCGTGCCGCCGACCCCCGACCCGCTCAACGAGCGGCTAGCGATCGAGGGCTGGACCTTCACCCGGCTGGCGATCGGCGGCACCCTGTCGTTCGCCGTCTCGGCCTCGGCGACGGTGATCCTGCTCTATTTCCTGCTCGCCACCGAGCGCTGGCTGGTCGAGCGCACCGCCGCCGCGATCCACGAGCCGCGCACCCGCGCCCTGGTGCTGGCGGGCATGCGCCAGGCGGAGCGCGACATCGGCCGCTTCATCAGCACGATGAGCCTCGTCAACGTCGCCCTTGGCATCGCCACCGGGCTGGCGCTGTGGGCGATCGGCCTGCCCAACCCGGTGCTCTGGGGAACGACCACCGCGGTGCTCGCCTTCATCCCGTACCTCGGGCCGCTGCTGATCGCGGTGCTCCTGCTGCTTGCCGGCAGCGTCACCTTCGGCACCGGCGTGGCGATGCTCGGCCCGCCCGCCGTGTTCCTGCTGCTGCACGGGCTCGAGGCCAACTTCATCAGCCCGATGATCATGGGCCGACGCCTTCGCCTGAGCCCCGTGTTCGTGTTCCTCTCGGTCATGGCCTGGGGCTGGCTCTGGGGCGTGGCGGGGGCCTTCATCGCCGTGCCGCTGCTGCTCGCGCTGCGCGCCGTCTGCAAGCGCTCGCGGCGCTTGCGCCTGGTCTGTGTCTATCTGGAAGGTAAGTAAAGACTGGCGTCGCTGGTGGCGCCGTTAACCTGGGCGTCACGTATCCGGAGGAACATTCGGCAGCTTGCCGTGTCCACCAGGGGCGCAGCGGGCATGTCGCTTGCCCCCGGTCCCATTCAATCCACGCCTCGCCGATGCGCATCGCCTACGTCACCGAAACCTGGCCGCCCGAGCTCAACGGCGTCTCGCTCACCGTCGAGCGAACCGTCCGCTTCCTCCGTTCGCGCGGCCACCTGGTCGAGCTGATCCGCCCGCGCCAGCCCGGGGAAGCGCGTCTCGATGCGAGCGACGAGCTTCGCACCGCCGGTTGCGTGATACCGATGTACCCCGACCTGCGCTTCGGCCTGGCACGGGCCGGCACGCTGGCGCGGCGCTTCAGGCAGAGCCGGCCCGATCTGGTGCACCTGGCCACGCCCGGGCCGATGCCCTGGGCGGCGCTCGCCGCCGCCGGCGCGCTCGGCCTCGCCACGACCTCCGACTTCCGCACCAATTTCCATCAGTACAGCCGGCATTACGGCCTCGGCCTCTTCGCCGGCTCGGTGCTCGGCCTGCTGCGCCGGTTCCACAACCTGACCCGGCGTACCTTCGTGCCGACACAGGCGGCGCGGCGCGAGCTGGCCACCGCCGGCTTCCACCACCTGACCGTGGTCGGCCGTGGCGTCGACACCCAGCGCTTCACGCCGGCGGCGAGAAGCGACGAGCTGCGTGCGCAGTGGCGCGCCGGCCCCGACACGCCGGTGCTGCTCGCGGTCGGCCGGATCGCGGCCGAGAAGAACATCGCGCTGGCCCTGCGCGCCTTCGAGCGGGCGCGGCGCGACCGGCCGGACCTGCGCATGGTGGTGGTCGGTGACGGCCCGGCCCGGGCCCGGCTCACGACCGCGCACCCGGCCGCGACCTTCGTCGGCGCCAAGCGCGGCGCCGAGCTGGCGGCCCATTACGCCTCGTGCGACGCGTTCCTTTTCCCGAGCCTCTCGGACACCTTCGGCAACGTCGTCATGGAAGCGCTCGCTTCCGGCCTGCCGGTGGTCTCGTTCAACTGCGCCGCGGCCGCCGAGCATGTCGACGACGGCATCAGCGGCCGCTTGGCGGTGCCCGGCGACGAGGCCGGCTTCATTGCCGCCACGGCCGCGTTCGCGGTCGCGCCGGCATCGCTGCAATCCTTCCGCGAGGCCGCCGTCGCCGCGGCCCGCCGCGCCACCTGGGACGAAGTGCTTGAGCGCTTCGAGGCCCGCCTCCAGGACACCGTCGATGCGTTCCAAGCGTCGCCCGCGCCTGTTCCCGTCGTTGCCTGAGCAACAGGAATTCTGGCGGCACAGCGAGCCGGTGCTGCGCTGGCTCGAGCGCGAGCGTCTGGTGGCGCTGTGGATGCACGGCGCGGCGACCCGGGCCTGGGTGGTGCGCGCCCTGACCACCGTGAGCCTGGCCGGCGACGGCTGGCTCTGGTACGCGATCATCGCCGCGCTGCCCTGGTGGGGCGGGCCTACGGGCGGCTCGGCCGCGGCGCGGATGCTTTGCGTCGGCACCGTCAACCTGATCCTCTACAAGATCGTCAAGCGCTGGATCGCGCGGCCGCGGCCGTTCCGCGTCTGCGAGGGCTTTCGCGAGTGCGCCCGCTCGCTCGACGAGTTCAGCTTCCCGAGCGGCCACACCCTGCATTCGGTCGCCTTCAGCTTCATCCTGACGGCGTACTACCCGGCGTTCGCGATCTTCGTCTGGCCGCTCACGCTCTTGATCGCGGCCTCGCGGATCATCCTCGGCCTGCACTATCCGAGCGACGTGATCGTCGGCGGCCTGATCGGCGTGACCACCGCAGCGATCAGCTTCAACCTGCTCTAGCCGATCGTCAATCGGCGCTGGTCGACTGCCACTGCGTCGTCGGCGCGACCGACACGGCCGGCAACACCGTCGGCGCCGCCGCCCGGTCGTGGCGCATGAAATCGGCGACCGTCACCGCCCGCCGGTCGCGCAATGCCCGCGTCAGCACCTTCTGCCAAGAACGGCGGACGGCGACGAAATCGGCGTCGCGCGGATGCAGCTCGAGGCGAAGCACCTTGTTGCCGCGTTCCAGCCGGGCGACGGTCGCGTTCCAGAGCAGCGAGCTTTGCCGCCGCCAGGCGTTCCAGGTGCTGTAGACGACGCTCTGGCTCTTGACGCTGGCGCGTCCGGGCAGATGCACCAGCTCGCGCAGCGTCGCCGTGTACTCGAAGCGCTGCGTCGCCAGCGCCTGCCACGCGCCCGGGCCGAGCAGCCAGGCCGGGGCGACGAAGCCGGCGAGCGGCCAGCCGTGCTCGCGGAACCAGGCGACGCCGGCCTCGATGCGACGGCTCGCCTCGCGTTCCGACAAGGCCCAGAACTCGCCTTCGCCGCGGGTGTAGACGCGGCGGCGCAGGCCGTCGACCATGCCCGTGGGCGGCTTCTCTTCGTCGCGATGGCTCCAGCCGTGCAGCGCCAGCTCGTCGCCGCGGCGCTGGCGCGCACCGAGCCAGTCGACCAGGTCGGGCGTCGATGTCTCGCCGTGGTAGCGCGGCACGGCGAGCAGCGTCACCGGCACGTCGGCGACCTGGGCGACGGCCGCGAGGACGCGCATGCAGGCGGCACGGGTCGAGGGCGCGACGTCGTGGAGGACGAGGCAGACGAAGCGCTCGCTCTCGAAGCGGCTCGGCGTGATCGTCGTTTCCTGGCTCATCGCGCCGGCGGCAGGGAAGAGGCTTCGATCGCCCGCCCCGGAGCCGGCGATGCTGCCCCGCCCTCGAGCAGGCGCCGGTAGTGATCGAGCAGTCCGGGCAGCACCTGCTCCCAGTCGCTGGCCTCGGCGCGCGCCCGCGCGGCGCGGCGTTGCGCCGGCCGATCGCCGGCAAGGAGCGCGGCGATCGCTTCGGCGAACGCTGCCCCGGTGCCGTGCTCGACCGCCAGGCCGCAGGCGCCGTCGGCGAGCTCGGCGAGGCCTTCGGCCCGGCGCACGACGATCGGCGTGCCGCAGGCCATCGCCTCGAGCGCCGACAGGCCAAAGGTCTCCTGGTCGCCGGCATGGACGAAGGCATCGGCGCCGGCCAGGATCGCTGCCAGCACCGTGGCGTCGGCGACGAAGGGAACGACGCGCACCCGCTCGCCCGCCGGCGGCATCGGTCCGGCGCCGATCGCCAGCAGGACGTGCGGCGGGCCGAGCCGCGCCACCGCGTCGGCGAGGACGTCGAGATGCTTCTCCGGTGCAAAGCGGCCGGCGTAGACGAGCACGCGCGCGTCGGCGGCCAGGCCGAGCTCGCTGCGCCACGGCGTCGCCGCCGCGCGCCCGGGATGGAACAGCGCGGTGTCGACGCCGAGTGGCTGCAGGGCGACGCGCTCCACGCCCCAGTCGTGCAGATGGCCGCGCATGCTGCGGCTCGGCGCCAGCACCAGGTCGAAGCCGCGATAGACATGCCGGGCGTAGCGACGTGCCGCACGCGCGGCGAAGCGGCCGAGACGGGATCCGGCGGCGAGCCGGGCCATCGCCTCGAGGTTGGAATGGCAGGCCGCCACGGCGGGGGCGTGGAGCGAGCGCGCGGCGTCGAGCACGCCCCAGGCGACGCGGTAGGGATCGCCGGCTTCGATCAGGTCCGGCCGCAGGTCGCGCAGCACCTGCGCGATCGCGCCGCGGCGCAACGGCAAGCGATAGCCGCCGCTGCCGGGCAGGGGCAGGGAGGGCAGGCAGGCTCGGCCGGAAACGGCGTCGCCCCCGGGCACGGCGATCGTGTGCCGCCAGCCAGGCCGGCGCGCCAGCCAGTCGTGCTTGGTCAGGAGGTAGCGGCGCACGCCGCCGCCGGTCGCGCTCCAGAACATCGTCGCGTCGACGACGTGAATCGGCTCGGTCATTCGGATGCCTTCTTGCGCCGCCTCGCGGATTTCGCTCGCGGGCGGACCGGCGGACTCATGGCTTGCGATTGTGCCGAACCGGCGCCTCCTTCTGCTTGCGGTAGGCGGCGTCGGCCGGCGGGCCGCGGTCGGTGTCGACCCGGCCGGCCTCGATGTCGCGCGCGGCCTTGCGGATGATGTCGCGCGGCGCGCGCCCGGCGCTGTCGGCGGATTCGTCGCGCTCGTGCGGCAGGCGCGGCGCCGGCTCGCCTTCGGCCGCGGTACGTGTCTTGCCGGAGTCGGAGGATGTTCCTGCGGTCACGGGCGCGCCTTCTTCCGCTGCGATTTCCGTCGCCGGCAATCGGCATGCCCCGGCGGCTGCCCGCGTCGCCAAGCGCAGTATCCTGATCCCCGTGGACGCCGCCTTCGCTCCCGAATCCGTCCCGAAGGGATCGAGCGGCCTCGATTTCCCTGTCGTCGGCATCGGCGCCTCCGCCGGCGGGCTCGGCGCGATCAAGACGCTGCTCGAGGGCCTGCCCGCGGCCCCGGACATGGCGTTCGTCGTCGTCCTCCACCTGTCGCCGACGCACGAGAGCAATGCCGCGGCGATCCTGCAGATGTCGACCCGCATGCCGGTGGCCCAGGTCACCGGCAGGATGAAGATCGAGCGTGATCACGTCTACGTGATTCCGCCGACCCACGATCTGTCGATGGTCGACGGCTCGCTGGCGCTGGTCGATGCGGCGCGGCCGCGCGGCAGGCACATCGTCGTCGACCTGTTCTTCCGCACCCTTGCCGAGGCGCATCGCGAGCGTGCGATCGGCATCGTCCTGTCCGGCACGGGCGCCGACGGCTCGGGCGGCATCGGGCGCCTGAAGGAGAACGGCGGCATCGTCATGGCGCAACTGCCCGAGGACGCCGAGTACGACGGCATGCCGAGCAGCGCCATTGCCACCGGCAAGGTCGACATCGTCCTGCCGGTCGCCGAGATTCCGGAACGCCTGGTCCAGCTCTGGAGCAACGCCCGGCGGATCGAGATCCCCGATGCGGAAAAGGTGTCGCCGGTCGTCAAGCCGCCGTCGGCGCCGGAGGTTGCGGAAGAGGCCCTGCGCGACATCATGAAGACGCTGCAGCAGCGCACCGGACACGACTTCAAGAACTACAAGCGGGCGACGGTGCTGCGCCGGATCGAGCGCCGCCTGCAGGTGAACGGCGTGCCGGACCTGATCGCCTATCGGCGCTTTCTCGCCGCCGCGGCCGACGAGCCGAAGGCCCTGCTCGACGACCTGCTGATCGGCGTGACCCAGTTCTTCCGCGATCGCAGCGCGTTCGAGGCGCTCGAGCGCGAGGTCCTGCCGAAGCTGCTCGAAAGCGCGTCCGAGGAAGAGGCGGTGCGCGCCTGGGTGGCCGGCTGCTCCACCGGAGAAGAGGCCTATTCGATCGCCATGCTGCTGGCCGACGAGTCGAAGCGCAGCCGCCGCGTCCGCCCGGCGACGGTGTTCGCCACCGACATCGACGAGGCGGCGATTGCCGCCGGCCGCGCCGGCTACTACCCGGAAGGCATCGCCGTCGACGTGCCGCCGAGCCGCCTGCGCACCTCGTTCTCGAGCGAGCCGGGCGGCTATCGGGTCAGCAAGGCGCTGCGCGACAGCGTGATCTTCGCGGTGCACAACGTGCTACGCGATCCGCCGTTCTCGCGCCTCGACCTCGTGAGCTGCCGCAACCTCCTGATCTACCTCGACCGTGCGGCGCAGCAGCAGGTGCTCGAGATGTTCCATTTCTCGCTCCGGCCGGGCGGCTACCTGTTCCTCGGCACGTCGGAAACGGTCGACGTGGCGGCGCGCTTCTTCACGCCGGTGGACGCCGTGAACCGGCTGTACCGGGCCAATCCGGTCGGCCGGCCGCTGCGTCCGCTGCTGGCGGTTCCGACCCTAAGTCGCACCGACCAGGCAACGCGAAGGCCGGACGCGATGCCCCCTGTGCCGCCGCGGGCAGCAACGGCTGCCGATGTGCACCGCCAGCTGCTCGAGGAGGCCCTGCCGCCGAGCTTGCTGGTGACCGCCGACTACGGGATCGTCCACGTCAGCGGTGCCGCCCGCCATCTGCGGATGACCGAGGGCGAGCCCACGCACAACCTGCTGCAGGCGATTCGCCCGGAGCTGCAGCAGGAGCTGCGCACCGCCCTGTTCCAGGCGCTGCAGCTGCACGATCGGATCGACAGCCAGCCTGTGCGCGTGTCGGCCGAGGGTCGGGACGTGTTCGTGAAGATGTCGGTCCGGCCGGTCCGGCACGACGCCTGGCCCGGGGAGATGCTGCTGGTGCTGTTCGAGGAAACGCCGGCGACGGAAGTGCCGGCGGCCGTTGCCGCGGCCAAGGAAGACCCGGTGGTCGCCGAGCTGCAGAGCGAGCTGCTGCGCCGCAACCAGCAGCTGGCGGCGACGATCGAGCAGTACGAGACCTCGTCCGAGGAGCTGAAGGCGTCGAACGAGGAGCTGCAGGCGATCAACGAGGAGCTGCGCTCGGCGACCGAGGAGCTCGAGACCAGCAAGGAGGAGCTGCAGTCGACCAACGAGGAGCTGATCACCGTCAATCACGAGCTGAAGACGAAGATCGACGAGACGACGGAGATCAACGACGACCTCAACAACCTCATCAGCTCGTCGGACACGGCGACGGTGTTCGTCGACGCGGCGATGCGGATCAAGCGCTTCACCCCGGCGGCGGCGGCGCTCTTCAACCTGATCGCCGGCGATATCGGCCGGTCCCTGTTCGACATCACCCACCGGCTCGAATACGACGGCTTGGCCCAGGACGCCCGGGCGGTGTTCGCGACCCTGAAGACGATCGAGCGCGAGATCCGCAGCACCGACGGCCGCTACCTGCTTGCGCGCCTCCTGCCCTACCGCACCGCCGAGGACCGGATCGGCGGCGCGGTGCTCAACTTCGTCGACGTGACCAGCCTGCGCCACGCTGAGGACACCGTCACCTCGAGCGAGGAGCGGATGGCGCTGGTCGCCGAGTCGATGACCGACTTCGCGATCCTGACGATCGACAAGGAGGGCCGGATCGCCACCTGGACCGCCGGCTGCCGCCATGTCTTTGGCTACGAAGCCGAGGAAGCCATCGGCCAGCTCTTCGACATCCTCTTCACCGACGAGGACCGGGCGCGCGGCGCGCCCACCGGCGAGCTGCGCCAGGCCGACCAGGAGGGGCGTGCGCCCGACGAGCGCTGGATGCGGCGCAAGGACGGCAGCGCCTTCTTCGCCAGCGGCGTGACGGCGCCGCTGCGCGGCGCGACCCGGGGCTACGCCAAGATCTGCCGCGACACCACCGAGATGGCCACCGCCCAGGAGCTGGATGCGCGCCGGCTGTCGGCGGCCGAGGCCGGGGTCGACCAAGCCATCCAGGAGAGCGAGCTGAAGAGCGAGTTCCTGGCGGTGATGTCGCACGAGCTGAAGCATCCGCTCAACCTGATCAACGTCAACGCCGAGATGCTGATGGTCCTCCCCGAGGCGCAGAACTTGCCGGCGGTGCAGCGGGCGGCGGCAACGATCCGGCGCACGGTCCAGGGGCAGGCGCGGATCATCGACGACCTGCTCGACATGTCGCGCACCAATGCCGGCAAGCTCGCGGTCAACCGGGTGCCGCTGCTGCTCGGCGAGGCGATCCAGCCGTGCATGGCCTGGGGGCTGGCCGAGGCGCGGAGCAAGGGGGTGCGGCTGTATGCGGAGGGCCTGGCCGAGCCGGTGCTGATCGACGGCGATCCGGTCCGGGTGGAGCAGATCGCCTGGAACCTCCTCAGCAACGCGATCAAGTTCACCCGCAGCGGCGGCTCGGTCACGGTGCGCCTGTCGCACGACGACGACGAGGCCCTGCTCGAGTTCATCGACACCGGCCGCGGCATCGCGCCGGCGTTCCTGCCCCAGGTGTTCCAGATGTTCCGCCAGGCGGATGCAGCGACCACGCGCGACGAGGGCGGCCTGGGCATCGGCCTGGCGCTGGTGAAGAGCCTGGTCGAGCTGCACGGCGGCCGGGTCGCCGCCGAGTCGGCCGGGCGCGGGCGCGGCACGACGATGCGGATCTGGCTGCCGATGCACCAGCCCACCGGCTTCGGCGAGCTCGACGAGGCGCAGGCGTCGAATCCGGCGCGGACGATCGCGGGCTCGCGCGTGCTGCTGGTCGACGACACGCCCGACATGCTCGAGACCTTCGGCTACCTGCTCGAGCACGAGGGTGCGCGGGTCACGCCCGCGAGCAGCGGCGCCGAGGCGCTGGCGCTGGCGGAGACCGAGGACTTCGACCTGATGATCTCCGACGTCGGCATGCCGGGCATGGACGGCTACCAGTTGATCGCCGAGATCAGGAAGCGCCCGCGCACCGCCGGCCTGCCGGCGATCGCCCTGACCGGGCACGGCCGGACGCAGGACATCGAGCGCGCCCTGGAGTCGGGGTTCAACGCCCACGTCGGCAAGCCGGTCGACTTCGCGCGCATGCGCGCCGCCATGGCCGCGGTGCTGGCTGGCGCACCGATTGCCGGAAAGGCTCCGGATCCATCCTAGGAGCCGGAGCCCATGAAGAAGACGCAAAGCCCTCGGGCGCCGAAAGGCGCGGCCGCCACCGGCGCCGCTTCGCGCCGGATCCAGCGCACCCAGGACGCGCGCGATTCCGCCGCGGACAAGGAGAAGAAGAAATCCCGGGCCGCGGTGCAGGCCGGCGCACGCCGCGAGCCGGCGCAGCTGCCGGCGCAGCACCAGGCCAAGCCCGGCGACGAGAGCCGCCTCGACCTGGCGCCGCAGTTCCTCGCGCCCGACTATCGCGGCAGCGGCAAGCTCGAAGGCTTCGCCACCATCGTCACCGGGGGCGATTCGGGCATCGGCCGCGCCGTATCCGTGCTGTTCGCGCGCGAAGGCGCCGACGTCACGGTCGTCTACCTCGATTCGCATCGCGACGCCAGGGAGACCAAGGCGCGGGTCGAGGCCGAGGGCCGACGCTGCCTGCTGATCGCCGGCGACGTCAAGGACTCGCGCTTCTGCGACCGCGCCGTCGCCAAGGCGGTGAAGACCTTCGGCCGGCTCGACGTGCTGGTCAACAACGCCGCCTACCAGCAGCACGCCGACTCGATCGAGGACCTCACCGACGAGCGGCTCGACCTGACCTTTCGCACCAACATGCACGGCTATTTCCACATGGCCCGGGCGGCGCTGCTGCACATGAAGGAGCGCGCGGCGATCATCAACACCGGCTCGGTCACCGGTCTGAAGGGCAGCGCGAAGCTGCTCGACTACTCCTCGACCAAGGGCGCGATCCACGCCTTCACCAAGGCGCTGGCGCAGAACGTCATCGACCAGGGCATCCGCGTCAACGCGGTCGCCCCGGGTCCGGTGTGGACGCCGCTCAACCCGGCCGACTCGCCGGCCGAGCGGGTCGCCGAGTTCGGCGCCGACACGCAGATGAAGCGCGCCGCCCAGCCGGAAGAGCTGTCGCCGGCGTACGTCTTCCTCGCCTCGCCGGCGTGCTCGGGCTACATCACCGGGATCGTGCTGCCGGTGACGGGGAGCGTCGGCGCGATCTGACGGCAGTCACGCTAGTCGATGCAGATCTTGCCGACGCGTACCGGCACGGTCATCTTCACGCTCTGGCGCAGGATCGTCACCTGGAGCACGACGCCGTCGCGATGGGCGTCTTGCCAGACCTCGGGATTGAGCACGATGTCGTCGTGCTGCAGGCCGGCCCTCGATGCCGGCGTGTCGTCGCCCACCAGCATGATCCGCTCGGTGCGGAGCTCGGCGGTGACGCCGACCCCGACGTAGCTGCTGCCCGCGCACGCCAGGCCGCGTGCCGACAGGGCGGGCCGGATGTCGACGCTGACGATCTGCGCGCCGGTCTCGTAGAGCTTGTCGACCATCGCCTGCTGCCAGGCCGGCCCCGGCGGCGGCTTGACCGCGCTGGCCGTGACGTCAAGAAGGGCGAGCAGGATCAGCAGGTGCAGCAGCACCGTCATCGTCGCGGCGACGGCACGGGGCACGAGGTACATGCCAGCTCCAGAGGCGCTCCAGTTCGAGCCCGCACGATAGCGCCATCCGCCTCGTCTCGCGGACGGCCGGTCAGAACACGCCCAGGGTCTTTCCCGCCTTCGTGAGCGTCTGCCGGGTCCTGGAATACGCCCGCCAGGGATCGACGTGCTCCTCGATCCGCTCCTGCAGGTTGCGGATGGTCCAGTGGGCGCCGCCGGTGAGCGTGCCGAGCTCGTCCCAGGCGCAGGGCACCGAGACGCCCAGCCCGGGGCGGGCGCGGGCCGACCAGGCGCAGGCGGTGGTGGCGCCGAAGCCATTGCGCAGGTAGTCGACGAAGATCCGGCCGACCCGGTTCTTCGCCCCGCTCTTGGACACGAAGCGCTCCGGGATGATCGTCGCCATGTGCTCGACGATCGCCTTGGCGAGCGCCTTGACCGTGTCCCAATCCTCCTTCGGCGCGATCGGCACGATCACATGCAGCCCCTTGCCACCGCTGGTCTTGAGGAAGGCGACGAGGCCCAGCTCCTCGAGCAGCGCCCGGGTCAGCTCGGTGCCTTCCTGGATCTGCTTCCAGCTCACGCCTTCGCCCGGGTCGAGGTCGAAGACGATCCGGTCGGGCCGGGTCGTGTCGCGCGTCGTCGCGTTCCAGGTGTGCAGCTCGATCACGTTGGCCTGGGCCGCGCCGATCAGGGCGGTGAACGAGTCGATCTCGACCATCGGCTTGTGGTCGGGGGAGATCGCCGGGTCGAGCTGACGCAGGTCGGGGATCTTCACCGTGTCGGCATGCTTCTGGAAGAACAGCTGGCCGTCGATGCCGGCCGGGGCGCGCACCAGGGACACCGGCCGGGTGACGAGGTGCGGCAGGATCAGCTTCGCGACCGCGAGATAGTGATTCACGACGTCGAGCTTGGTGATGCCGGTCGAGGCGTCGATCACCCGGTCGGGATGGCTGATGCGGATGCCTTCGACCTCGGCGTCGCCGCTCGCCTTCCTTGCGGTCGCGGGCTTCGCCGCGATCGGCTTCGCGGCGCCCGATTTCGCGGCGGCCTTCTTCGCCGGCGTCGCCTTCGCCGCCGCCTTCTTCACCTCGGCCACCTCGAGCGGCTGCTCACGGGTGATGCTGCGCGCCGGCTTGTCGTCGCGCAGGCCGTGGAAGACCGAGTGGCGGATCCGGCCGTCGGGCGTCCATTCGCCGAACGAGACCTCGGCGACCAGCGTCGGCCGGACCCAGTGGCCGCGGGCGTCGCGCGGCTTCTCGAAGAACGGCGTCGTGTCGCTCGCCAGGCCGTCGAGCGTCTGGCGCAGCGCCGCCAGCGAGCCCTGGTCGAAGCCGCTGCCGACGCCGCCGGCGAAGCGGAGCTTGCCCGTCTCGTCGTGGATGCCGAGCAGGAGCGAGCCGATGCCGGTGCGCGAGCCCTTCGGATCGGTCCAGCCACCAACCACGAACTCCTGCCGGTGGGTGCACTTGAGCTTGATCCAGGTGGGGCTGCGCTTGGAGACATAAGGCGAATCGGCGCGCTTGCCGATCATGCCTTCGAGGCGCATCCGGCAGGCGTTCTGCAGCAGCTCGGCGGCGCTGGCATCGAAGTTCTCGCTGAAGCGGATGTGCTCGGATGGCGGGCTCTTGTCGAGCAGCGCCGCGAGGACGGCACGGCGCTCGACCAGCGGCACCTGGCGCAGGTCGTAACCCTCGCAGTACGGGAGATCGAACAGGTAGTACTGGATCGCGCCGGTCCGCGACGAGTCGAAGGCGTTCTGCAGGGCGTTGAAGTCGGGCGCGCCGTTGCTGCCGGTGACGACGATCTCGCCGTCGAGCCAGGCCGAGCCCAGGCCGAGCTTGCGCACCGCCTCCACCAGCGCCGGCATGCGCTCGCTCCAGTCGTTGCCGCGGCGGGTGAAGAGGCGCACGTCGTCGCCGGAGATTCGGGCCAGCACCCGGTAGCCGTCGAACTTGATCTCGTAGATCCAGCCGTCGTCCGCCGGCGGCTCGGCGACGAGCGTGGCGAGCTGCGGCGACAGCGCCTCGGGCAGGGCCGCCTTCTTCGCGCCGGCGGGCAGGCCGGCGGGCGCCTGCGCCGCGGCCGGCTTCGCCTTGCCGGGACGGGCGGCCGGCCGGGCCGCGGCCCGCTTCGGCGCAGGAGGCTCGGCGTCTGCCGAGGCGGCGCTCGTGTTCGCCGGCGCGGACTTTGCGACCGTGGCCCGCTTTGCGACTGCAGCCCCGGCCTGGGCCTTCGTCGGCCGGCCCTCGATCGTCCTGCCGGAGAGCACGCTCGCCGGCTCGGCCTCGACGATGCTGTAGTCCGCCGCCGGCCGGGCCTCGTCGTCGCGCTCCTTGATCAAGAGCCACGGCTCCTGGCGCTCGTTGGCGTGGCCGTGCATCCGCACCAGCGTCCAGCCGCCGGAAAGCTTCTCGCCGTGGAGGCGGAACTTGAGCTTGCCGGCGCGGTAGCCGGCGCGCGCGTCGCCCACCGGCTCCCAGGTGCCGCGGTCCCAGACGATGACCTGGCCGGCGCCGTACTGGCCGGCGGGGATGCTGCCCTCGAAGCCGGCGTAGTCGATCGGATGGTCCTCGACGTGCACCGCCATCCGCTTGTCGGCCGGGTCCAGGCTCGGCCCCTTGGGCACCGCCCAGCTCTTCAGCGTGCCGTCGAGCTCGAGGCGGAAGTCGTAGTGCAGGCGGGTCGCGGCATGCTTCTGGATCACGAACGACAGCGCCTTGCCGGCGCTCGGCTTGCCGCCGCGCGGCTCGTCGGTGATCGTGAAGTCGCGCTTTTCATAGTAGGGCGCGAGCGCTTTCATGGCCGGATCGCGGCAACGGTCGTGCCCAGGGCGGCGCCGGCACGAAGCGCTACGATGGCCGCGGCGCACCGCCAGGCACGTTCTCGACGCGCACCATGACGAATCCCGCTACGCCCACCCCGGAAGTCGCCGTTCGCAAGCTCGTGCTCTCGGTCGAGGAGGTCCGGCACGACAACGGCCCGCCGCTGGCGACGCCCCTCTTGCGCGGCAGCGCCGCCGCGGTGCTGAAGAACCCGTACGCCGGCCGCTACGTCGCCGACATCGTGCCGATGATGGAAGCGCTGAAGCCGCTTGGCCGGGAGATGGCGGCGCGACTCGTTGCCGCGCTCGGCGGCGCCGGCCGGATCGAGGCCTACGGCAAGGGCGCGCTGGTCGGCCTGGCCGGCGAGCTCGAGCACGGAGCGCTCTGGCACGTGCCCGGCGGCTACGGCATGCGCGACCTGCTCGAGGGCTCGCACGCGATCGTCCCGTCCACGACCAAGATCGGGCCGGCCGGATCGACGATCGACATCCCGATCCACCACCGCGTCGCCGCCTACGTGCGCAGCCATTTCGACTCGCTCGAGGTGCGCATCGCCGACTCGCCCCGGCCCGACGAGCTGATGCTGGTCATCGCCATGACCACCGGGCCCCGGCCGCACGCCCGGGTCGGCGGCTTGCGGGCAGACGAGATTGCGAAGTTCGACGGGCAGCGTTAGGGTCGGCACCACGGGTGCCTGGCACGTTGGGTGCATGGGCGGCCGACGCAAATCCACAACGCCTGGGAGGCCACCATGATGCTCATGCACCGCAGGGAATTCGTCCGTTACGCCGGCTTCGCCGGCCTGGTCGGGCTCGGCACCGTGCCCGGTGCCTTCGCCGCCGCCGCCATCAAGCCGGGGCCGAAGGACGCCCTGATCGTGGTCGACGTGCAGAACTGCTTCGTCGACGGCGGCACGCTGCCGGTCAAGGGCGGCGCAGAGGTCGTGCCGGTGATCAACAAGCTGTCGGGCGCGTTCGAGAACGTCGTCGTCACCCAGGACTGGCATACCCCCGGGCACGTCTCCTTCGCCTCGGCGCACCAGGGCAAGAAGCCGTTCGAGACCACCAAGCTCCCCTACGGCACCCAGGTGCTCTGGCCGGACCACTGCGTCCAGGGCTCCGAGGACGCGGCCCTGCTCAAGGACCTGACCTTGCCGAAGGCCCAGCTCATCATCAGGAAGGGCTACCACCAGTCGACCGACAGTTACTCGGCCTTCATGGAAGCCGACGGCAAGACTTCGACCGGCCTGGCCGCCTACCTCCGCGCGCACGGCGTCGATTCGGTCTACGTCTGCGGCCTGGCCACCGATTTCTGCGTCGCCTGGACCGCGCTCGACGCCCGCAAGGCCGGCTTCAAGGCGGCGGTGATCGAGGACGCGGCGCGCGGCATCGACCTCAACGGCTCGCTCAAGGCGGCCTGGGACAAGATGGCCAAGGCCGGCGTCAAGCGCATCCAGTCGGGCGACATCGCGGCCTGATGTCGCCGATGCCGCCGGGCCGCCGCCGTTCAGTCCTTCGCGTGCCGGCGCGCCGCCCAGTAGGTGGCGCCCTCGGCGCCGTAGCGCTCGGCGTGCGGCACCGAGCGCGCCAGCTCGAAGCGGTCGCCGGCGTGCAGGTGCCGGGTGGTGTCGCCTTCGGTGAGCCACATCTCGCCGGCGACGACGATCGCCTTCACCGCGAACGGATGCTGGTGCGTCTCGACCACCGTGTTCGCCGACCAGATGCGCTCGGCCACCTCGTCGTAGCCTTCGCGCCGCGCCGCCGCCTCGAATTCCGCCAGGCTCGGATGATTCATCGCGTGTCTCCGTTGACAAGCGAGATATTGCCACCGCGCCGCCCGTTTCCTTTCCTCCCGCTCCAGGAGCTTCCATGCTGAAACGCCTCGTCCTCGCCGCCTCGCTCGCGGCCCTCGCCGTCCCGCTGTCGGCGCTTGCGCAGGACACGATCAAGATCGGCGAGATCAACAGCTACAAGGCGCAGCCCGCCTTCCTCGAGCCCTACAAGAAGGGCTGGGAGCTGGCGGTGGAGGAGGTCAACGCGGCCGGCGGCGTGCTCGGCAAGAAGCTGCAGGTGATCTCGCGCGACGACAACGGCTCGCCGGGCGATGCGGTGCGCGTCGCCGAGGAGCTGGTGTCGCGCGAGGGCGTGGCGCTGATCGCCGGCACCTTCCTCTCGAACACCGGCCTGGCGGTCACCGACTTCGCCAAGCAGAAGAAGGTGTTCTTCCTCGCCGCCGAGCCGCTCACCGACAAGATCACCTGGCAGAACGGCAACCGCTACACCTTCCGCCTCCGCCCCAACACGTACATGCAGGCGGCGATGCTGGTGCCGGAGGCGGCCAAGCTGAACAAGAAGAAGTGGGTCGTCGTCTACCCCAACTACGAGTACGGCCAGTCGGCCGCGGCCACCTTCAAGGCGATGCTGAAGAAGCTGCAGCCCGACGTCGAGTTCCTGCCCGACCAGGCGACGCCCCTCGGCCGGATTGAGGCCGGCGCCGTGGTGCAGGCCCTGGTCGACGCCAAGCCCGACGCGATCTTCAACGTGCTGTTCGGTGCCGACCTGTCGAAGTTCGTGCGCGAGGGCAACACCCGCGGGCTGTTCAAGGGCCGGGAGGTCGTGAGCCTGCTCACCGGCGAGCCCGAGTACATCGAGCCGCTGCGCGAGGAGGCGCCGGTCGGCTGGATCGTCACCGGCTATCCGTACTACGGCATCCAGACCGACGAGCACAAGAAGTTCTTCCTCGCCTACTACCGCAAGTACAACGAGTACCCGAAGCTCGGCTCGGTGGTCGGCTACTCGACCATCATCTCGATCGCCGAAGGCATCAAGAAAGCGAAGTCGACCGACACCGAGAAGCTGATCGCCGCCTTCAGCGGCCTGCAGTTCATGTCGCCGCTCGGCAAGGTCACGTACCGCGCGATCGACCACCAGTCGACCATGGGCGCCTACCTCGGCAAGACCAAGCTCGAAGGGCAGAAGGGCGTGATGACCGACTACGTCTACATCGACGGCGCCAAGGTCCTGCCGAGTGACGACGAGGTGAAGAAGCTGCGCGCCATCGACTAGGGATGTCGATCTCCGCCGTCGTCCTCCAGATCCTCACGGGTCTGGCTTCGGCGTCCGCGCTCTTCCTCGTCGCCAGCGGCCTGTCGCTGATCTTCGGCGTCACCCGGGTCGTCAACTTCGCGCACGGCTCGTTCTACATGCTCGGGCTCTATGCCGCGGTGTCCTTCTCGCAGGCATTCGCCGGCATCGGCCCGCTCGGCTGGTGGAGCGGGGTGCTGCTCGCGGCGCTGCTCGTCGCCGCGCTCGGGGCGCTGATCGAGATCGTGCTGCTGCGCCGGCTCTACGGCGCGCCCGAGCTCTACCAGCTGCTCGCCACCTTTGCCCTGGTGCTCGTGATCCGCGACGCGGCGCTCTGGATCTGGGGCTCGGAAGACCTGCTCGGTCCGAAGGCGCCGGGGATGAAGGGCGCGGTCGAAGTGGCGGGCAAGCTCTTCCCGAGCTACGACGTGTTCTCGATCTTCGTCGGCCCGCTGGTGCTCGCGGCGCTCTGGCTGCTGCTGACGCGCACCCGCTGGGGCCTGCTGGTGCGGGCCGCGACCCAGGACCGCGAGATGGTCGGCGCGCTCGGCGTCAACCAGCGCTGGCTCTTCACCTCGGTGTTCGCCCTCGGCACCTTTCTCGCCGCGCTCGGCGGCGCCCTGCAGATGCCGCACGAGCCGGCGAACCTCAACCTCGACCTGGCGCTGATCGGCGAGGCCTTCGTCGTGGTGGTCGTCGGCGGCATGGGCTCGATCCCCGGCGCCTTCGTCGCCGCGGTGCTGATCGCCATGGTCAAGGCGTTCTGCATCGCCGCCGGCTCGGTGGAGATATTCGGCGCGCCGTTCCCGCTCAGCAAGCTGACGCTCGTCGCCGAGTTCCTGGTGATGGCGGTGGTGCTGGTCTGGCGCCCGTGGGGCCTGTTCGGCAAGCCGCAAGCGGCGGTGCGTGGCCAGGCGGCGCTGGAGCAGCCGCTCCGGCCGCTGCCTGCGGTCTGGCGCCGTGCCGGCTGGGTGGCATTGGCGGCGCTGCTGCTGGTGGCCTTTCTCGACGGCCCGGCGCCCTACGCGGTGGTGCTGATGATCGACGTGCTGATCGCCGTCTTGTTCGCCGCCAGCCTGCATTTCCTGATGGGACCGGCGGGGATGCACTCGTTCGGCCATGCCGCCTACTTCGGCCTGGGCGCGTACGGCGCGGCGCTCTGCGTCAAGGCGCTCGGCCTGCCGATGGAGGCCTCGCTCCTGCTCGCGCCGCTGCTCGCCGCCCTCGGCGCGTTCGTCTTCGGCTGGTTCTGCGTGCGGTTGTCGGGCGTCTACCTGGCGATGCTGACGCTCGCCTTCGCGCAGATCGTCTGGTCGGTGGTGTTCCAGTGGGACGCGCTCACCGGCGGCAGCAACGGCCTGGTCGGCATCTGGCCGGCCGCGTGGCTGGCGCCCAAGTGGGCCTACTACCTGCTGGTGCTCGCCTGCACCGTCGCCGGCGGCGGGCTGCTGGTGCGGATGCTGCACGCGCCGTTCGGCCTGGCCCTGCGCGCCTGCCGCGACTCTGCCGTCCGCGCCGCGGCGATCGGCCTCGCGGTGCCGCGGCTGCAGTGGGCCGCCTTCGTCGTCGCCGGCACGGTCGCCGGCCTGGCCGGGTCGCTCTTCGCCTTCGCCAAGGGCACGATCTCGCCCGAGACGCTCGGCGTCGCCAAGTCGGTCGACGGCCTCGTCATGGTGCTGCTCGGCGGGGTGCAGGCGGTCTCGGGCCCCTGGGTCGGCGGCGCGCTCTTCACCTGGCTGCAGGACACGGTGGCACGCCAGACCGATTACTGGCGGGCGCTGCTCGGCATCGTCATGCTGGCGCTGGTGCTGGCGTTCCCGCTCGGTGTCGCCGGCGGGCTGAAGAAGCTCTTCCTGCGCGAGCGCGAGGCGGCGCCATGAGCACAACGCCCTTGCTCGTGGTGCACGGGCTGTCGAAGGCGTTCGGCGGCATCCACGCGGTCGAGGACGTTAGCTTCGCCCTGGCCACCGGCGAGATGCTGGCCTTGATCGGTCCCAACGGCGCCGGCAAGACCACCTGCTTCAACATGGTCGGTGGCCAGCTCGCGCCCGACGCCGGCTCGGTGCAGCTCGACGGCCACGAGCTCGTCGGCATGAAGCCCGAGGCGATCTGGCGCCAGGGCGTGGGCCGGACCTTCCAGATCGCCGAGACCTTCGCTTCGCTCACCGTGGTCGAGAACGTGCAGATGGCGCTGCTCTCGCACGCCGGACGGGTGCACGGCTTCTGGCGGCCGGCGCGGCCGCAGCTGCGCAGCGAGGCGATCGCCCTGCTCGAAAGCGTCGGCATGGCGGCGCAGGCGGAGCGCGCAACCAGCGTGCTGGCCTACGGCGACGTCAAGCGGGTCGAGCTGGCGATCGCCCTGGCGCATCGGCCGCGTCTCCTGCTGATGGACGAGCCGACCGCCGGCATGGCGCCGCGCGAGCGCAACGAACTGATGGCGCTGGCCCGGCGGCTGGCGCGCGAGCAGGCGATCGGCGTGCTCTTCACCGAGCACAGCATGGACGTGGTCTTCGCCCATGCCGACCGGATCATCGTCCTCGCCCGCGGCGAGCTGATCGCCGAGGGCCCGCCCGCGGCGGTGCGCGACGATGCCCGGGTGCGCGAGGTCTACTTCGGCGGCGGCACGACCTTCGCCGCACCGGCGGTGAGCGCATGAGCGACGCCATGCTCAGCGTCGAGTCGCTCGATGCCTGGTACGGCCAGGCGCAGATCCTCTACGGCGTGAGCCTGGGCGTGGGCGCGGGCGAGTGCGTCGCCCTGGTCGGTCGCAACGGGGCCGGCAAGTCGACGACCATGAAGGCCATCATGGGCCTGATGGCGAAGAAGCGCGGCCGGATCGCCTTTCGCGGCCACGACATCTCGGCTCTGCCGGCCTATCGCATCGGCCGGCTCGGCCTCGGCTGGGTGCCCGAGGACCGGCGCATCTTCACCGACCTCACGGTGCGGGAGAACCTGGCGGTGGCACGCCAGCCGAAGCGCGAGGGTCAGGCCGCCTGGACGGAGGAACGGCTCTACGCCCTGTTCCCCAACCTCGGCGCGATGCCCGACCGTCCCGGCGGCCGCATGAGCGGCGGCGAGCAGCAGATGCTGACCGTGGCGCGCACGCTGATGGGCAACCCCTACCTGGTGCTGCTCGACGAGCCGTCCGAAGGCGTGGCGCCGATCATCGTCGAGGAGATGGCGCGCATGATCGTCGCCCTGAAGGAGGCCGGCGTCGCGATCCTACTGTCCGAGCAGAACCTGCATTTCGCACAGCTGGTTTCGGACCGCGCGGTGGTGCTCGAAAAGGGCGAGGTGAAGTTCGACGGCACGATGGAGGCGCTGATGAGCGACGAGATGCTGCTGCGCACCCACCTCAGCGTATGAGCCGCGGAAGGGACGCGCCATGATCGCCGGCATCGACGTCGGCGGCACCTTCACCGACCTGATCGTGGTCGAGCCGGCGAGCGGCGAGGTGCGCATCGCCAAAGTGCCGACGACGGTCGAGAACCAGGCCTTCGGCGTGATCGCCGCGCTCGACGCGGCCCAGGTCGCGCCGGCGGCGCTCGAGGCGATCGTCCACGGCACGACGACGACCACCAACGCGATGCTCGAGCGCAAGATCGCGACCGTCGGCCTGATCACGACGCGCGGCTTTCGCGACGTGCTCGAGCTCGGCCGGCGCACCCGGCCGACGCCCTACGGCCTGAAGGGCCGGTTCGTGCCGCTGATCGAACGGCGCTTCCGGCTCGAGGTCGACGAGCGGGTCGACGCCGAGGGCGAGGTGCTGGTGCCCCTGGCCGAGGCGCAGGTCGAGGCCGCGGCGAGGCAGCTGCTGGCGCTCGGCGCCGAAAGCGTGGTCATCCATTTCCTGCACAGCTACGTCAACGCCGCGCACGAGGCACGCGCCGCCGAGATCGTGCGCGGGCTCTGGCCGAACCGGTACGTGACCGCCGGCCACACCGTCGTCGCCGAGTACCGCGAGTACGAGCGCGGCACGACGGCGGCGGTGAACGCCGCGATCCAGCCGGTGCTGCACCGCTACATCGAGCGGCTGCAGAGCGAGCTGGCCGCGCGCGGTTTTCGCCGCGACCTGCTGGTGATGCAGGGCAACGGCGGCACGGTCTCGTCGACGATCGTCGCCGAGCATGCGGTCGCGACCGTGATGTCGGGGCCGGCGTCGGGCGTGATCGCCGCCGCGGCGACGGCGATGCAGGCTGGCGCGAGGCCCGGCGAGTTCGGCAACGTCGTCACCTACGACATGGGCGGCACCTCGAGCGACGTGGCGCTGGTGCTCGGCGGCCAGCCCGCGGTATCGAGCGACCTCGAGCTCGAGTACGCGATGCCGATCCACGTGCCGATGATCGACGTCCACACCATCGGCGCCGGCGGCGGCTCGATCGCCTCGGTCGATGCTTCCGGGATGCTGCGCGTCGGCCCGGAGAGCGCGGGCGCGACGCCGGGGCCGATCTGCTACGCCCGCGGCGGCACCCGGCCGACGATCACCGACGCCAACGTCGTCCTCGGCCGGCTCGACCCCGACCGGCTGCTCGCCGTCGATCACGGCGTGTCGCTGGCGACGATCGAGGCGGCGCTCGTGCAGCAGGTCGGCGCGCCGCTCGGGCTCGACGCCACCGCGGCGGCGCTCGCGATCGTGCGCGTCGCCAACGACCGCATGGCCGGCGCGATCCGCATGGTGAGCCTGGCGCGCGGCCACGACCCGCGCGACTTCGCCCTGTTCGCGTTCGGCGGCGCCGGTCCGCTGCATGCCGCGGCGCTGGCGCGCGAGCTCGGCATCCCGAAGGTGCTGATCCCGGCCCGCCCGGGACTCACCAATGCGCTCGGCTGCCTCGTGGCCGACCTGCGCCACGACTTCGTCGCCACTGTCAACCAGCCGCTCGAGGCGCTGGCCCCCGGCCGAGTCGCCGAGGTGTTCGCGACGCAGATCGCCAGCGGCCGGGCGCTGCTCGAGCGCGAGAACGTGGCGGTCGAGCTCGTCGAGACGCTGCATCGCGCCGACATGCAGTTCCAGGGCCAGAGTCACATCCTGCCGGTGGCGATCGCCTCGACCGCGATCACGATCGACGAGCTGCGCGCCGCCTTCGCCGCCGCCTACTGGAAGCGCTTCGGCGTCGAGCTGCCCGAGATCCGGCCGGTGCTGGTCAACCTGCACACCGCGGTGATCGGCAAGCGCAAGCCGGTTTCGCTTGCCGCCATCGCTGCCGCGAAGCCGAAGGCGACGCTCGAGGAAGCGAAGCGCACCACTCGCCCCGTCTGGTTCGACACCGCCTTCCACGCCACGCCGATCTACGTTCGCGAGCACCTGCCCGCCGGTGCGTGCTTCGAGGGCCCTGCGATCGTCGAACAGCTCGATTGCACGACGGTGATCGAGCCGGGGAACCGGGTCGAGGTGGATCCGATCGGCAACCTGATCGTCTCTGTCTGATCGGTTTTCACGGAGGCGCGGGATGGATCGGGGCGGCGGGGCGCGCTGCTCTGCTCATGTCCCCCGAAGCCGGCCTGCGGCCGATTTCTCCTCCTAATACTTCGCTACGCAGCTCGCCCCACCGCCCCGATCCTTCGACCGCCGAATCCGCTTCGCGCGAGCGGGTCACGTACACCGGTCGCCGCGGGCATCGGGCGGCCGACGCAGCGAAGTATTAGGAGGAGATCCGCGGCACAGCCGCGGATCGGGGGACATGAGCGGAGCCGGCCGCCCGATGACCGCGGCCCGCGAAAAACGAATCGACAAACCGCGCTGCACAATCCGGCAAATGACGGTCGACCCGATCACGCTTTCCGTCCTGCAGAACGGCCTGATGCAGGTCTGCAACGAGATGGACCTGGCGTTCGTGCGCAGCGCTTTCAGCCCGGTGATCGCCGAGGCCCTCGATCGCTCCGACGGCATCTACCACCGCGAGACCGGCGAGCTGATCGCCCAGGGCGAGCTCGGCCTTCCGGTCTTCGTCGGCACGATGCAGTTCACGGTGCAGGCGGTGATCGAGCGGGTGAAGCAATTGAAGATCCCGCTCGCCGAGGGCGACGTCTTCATCGTCAACGATCCCTACCTCGGCGGCACCCACCTCATGGACGTGAAGTTCGTCCAGCCCTTCTTCCGCGACGGCCGCCTCTGGTGCTGGCTCGCCAACACCGGCCACTGGCCCGACACCGGCGGCATGGTGCCCGGGGGCTTCTCGGCCAACGCCACCGAGGTCGAGCAGGAGGGGCTGCGCCTGCCGCCGGTGAAGCTCTACAAGCAGGGCGTGCTCGACGACGAGATCCTGTCGATCATCCTCTCCAACATCCGCATCGCCGACCAGCGCATCGGCGACATCAAGGCCCAGGCCGCGGCGCTCGCCACCGGCCAGGCACGGCTGGCCGCGCTGCTCGACCGCTACGGCGACGCCACCGTCGACGCCGCCGTCGTCGAGCTGAAGCGCCGGGCGGCGCGGCAGATGCGCGAGAAGATCGCGACCATTCCCGACGGCAGCTACGAAGGCGAGGCCTTCGTCGATTCCGACGGCGTCGTCGACGAGCCGCTGAAGATCGCCATGCGCATCACCAAGACCGGCGGCGGCGACGCCGAGCAGGCGGCGCTGGCGTTCGACATGAGCGGCTCCTCGCCGCCGTGCAAGGGGCCGATGAACAGCGTGATCGCGACCACGCGCTCGTCGATCTACCTCGCGGTGAAGCACGTCTTTCCGGAAGCGGCGATCAACGCCGGCACCTTCGAGCCGCTGCACATCGTCGACCCCGAAGGCACCTTCCTCTACGCCCGCTATCCGCGGCCGGTCTCGGGCTGCGCCGCCGAGGTGAGCCAGCGCATCGCCGAGGCGGTGTTCGCGGCGCTCGGCAAGGCGATTCCCGGGCAGCTGTTCGGCGCGCCGGCGGGCACCAGCGGCAACCTCGGCGTCGGCGGCTTCGACCCGAAGAAGAACCGTGCCTACGTGATGTACGTGATCTCGGGCGGCGGCTATGGCGGCAGCCCGGCCGGCGACGGCATCAGCAACGGCTGCTCGACCATCGGCATCTCGAAGACGACGCCGATCGAGATCATGGAGCAGCTCTACCCGGTGCTGTTCGAGGAGTACTCGCTGCACGAAGGCTCGGGCGGCGCCGGCGAGCATCGCGGCG
>Ga0207659_10000488_pt1 | contig 23860 bp, 25 predicted proteins | sample KBSM43metaG_FD_184330 | JGI IMG/M metagenome (GOLD analysis project Ga0207659, IMG submission 184330) | Miscanthus rhizosphere microbial communities from Kellogg Biological Station, Michigan, USA - KBS M4-3 metaG (SPAdes) (version 2) | ecosystem: Host-associated > Plants > Roots > Rhizosphere >...
CATCCGAACTCCTGGTCGCCCGGAACTGCACAAATCTCGGCCGTGGTCCAGATTCGCGAAGCTCCGACCTGCAGCAGGCAATTGCCATACCGGCAGGCGATCGATGGGCTCGATTTTCCCAGAACGGTCACGGCCCTGCCTCGCAAAGGCCCCCGTCAATCCAAGGAAATCGGGCGTTCGTCAGAACTTGCCGTGGTCGAGATAGGCCTGGCGCGGATCGACCCCAAAGAGGATCGCCGCGCGGACCTTGTCCTCGGTCGCCATCGCCGCGGTCGCCGCATCGATGACGCTGGCCGCGATCGCACCCGGGATCACGACGATGCCGTCGCAATCGGCGAGCACATGGTCGCCGGGCCGCACCACGACCTGCCCGAAGCTGATCGGCTCGTCGTACGCGACCGGGACCCAGGCGCCGACGATGTCGCGCGGGGTCGCCTTGTCGCAGAAGACCGGAAAGCCGATGCGGCGGATGAACGCGGTGTCGCGGCAGCCGCCGTCGACGATGTAGCCGCGCACGCCGCGGAACTGCAGGGTTTCGGCCGACAGCTCCCCCATCAGCGCGCGCTCGGCGTCATGGCCCTGGACCATCACGACGTGGCCGGCCGGCGCGCGCGCCAGCAGCTCGGTCCAGCGCAGCAGCGTCTCGTGCGCCGAGATGCTCGCGTCCGGTTGACCGCGTACCGTGAAGACCGGCCCCGCGGCGACCATGCCGACATCGAGCGGCACGATCGACGGCGGCAGGATGCACTCGGTATGACCGAGCCCGCGCATCACGTCGTAAATGACACCGGTGTAGCAGCGCGCCAGCCGGGCCGCCAGATCATCGCCGTCGTTGTCGATCGCTGCCATCGTCGTCCTCCTCGATCGACTGTAGCGCGGCACGCGGCATCATCGATGGATGCCGACACCGACGCTCGACGACCTGCGCCGCTACGCGGTCGCCCGCACCCTCGGACCTCCGACCACGCTGGCGCGGGCGATCGCGCGGTTCGGCTTCGTGCAGGCCGACCCGATCCGCGCACCGGCGCGCGCGCAGGACCTGACCCTGCGGCATCGGGTCGCTGGCTACGTGGCCGGCGACCTCGAGCGCCGCTATGCGCGCCTCGACGTGCACGAGGACTTCTTCGTCAACTACGGCTTCATGAGCGGACCGCAGTGGGCGCTGATGCACCCGCGGCGCCAGTTCGCGCCGTGGGACGCCGCGACCCGTCGGCGCGCCCGCGGGGTGCTGGCGTTCGTGGCCGAGCGCGGCCGCGCCCACCCGCGCGAGGTCGATGCGCACTTCGCGCACGGCAGCGTCACCAACTACTGGGGCGGCTCGTCGAATGCGACCACCCATCTGCTCGACGGCATGCACTACCGCGGCTTGCTGCGCGTGGTCGGGCGCGACAACGGCATCCGCGTGTATGCGCCGCATGTGCATGTGACGCATGCGCGGCATCCGGCGGCGCGGCGAGCCCGGATCGATGCGCTGGTCGACGTCATCGTGCGCAAGTACGCGCCGCTGCCGGCATTGACGCTGTCGACCCTGATCCGCCGCCTGCGTTACGCCGTGCCGCAGCACCGCGACGAGCTCGGCGAAGCGGTCGAGCGCGCGAAGGCGCGCCTCGGGCATGCACGCGTCGACGGCCGCGACTGGTACTGGCCGGCCGACGAAGATCCACGGGCGGCCGACCACGAAGCGCGCGCCGCGGTCCGGCTGCTCGCGCCGTTCGATCCGATCGCCTGGGACCGCCTGCGCTTCGAGCTGCTCTGGGGCTGGGCCTACCGCTTCGAGGCGTACACGCCGGCCCCGAAGCGCAAGCTCGGTTATTACGCGCTGCCGCTGATCTGGCGCGATCGCGCGATCGGCTGGGGGAATCTCGCGGTCGAGGGCGGCCGGCTGCGTCCGACCTTCGGGTATGTCGACCGCAAACCGGCGAGCGACCCGCTATTCAAGCGCGCGCTGGAAGCGGAGCTCGATGCGATGCGGCGCTTTCTGGCGCTCTGACGCAGCAATCGAGATTCGTTTGACATAGGAGCGGATCGCTCGAGGACTCGCTTCAAGCACCCACGACGAGCGCCTTCTGACGCCAGGCGATCAGCGAGCCGGCGGCGAGCACGGCGGCCGAGACGATGAAACCGCGCACCAGGCCGCCTGCCCCGTCGGCGACCCAGCCGACGAGGCTCGGACCGACGATCTGTCCGGCGGCAAAGACGATCGTGAAAGCGCCGATGCCGCCCGCCCAGGCCGCAGGCGCCAGGTTGTGCCGCACGAGCGCCGTTGTCGAGGCGACGACCGACAGGAAGACGCTGCCGAACAGCGCGCCCGAGGCGAACACGGCGAGCGGATGCGGGCTGATCACCGGCAACGCGGTTGCGACAGCCAGCAAGGCATTCAGCAAGGCGAACGCGCCGCCGCCGCGGGTGCCCTGCAGCAGTGCAGCCCACAGCCACGACGACGCGATCACGCCGACACCGAGCACGACGTAGAAGCCGGTGATCGTGGCCGCATCCATCCGCTGCTCACGCAGCAAAGTGATCACGAACGTCATGTAGCCGATGTAGCCGACGCCGAACAAGAAGTACCCGGCGAGGCCTGGGGCGAACGGCGCCCAGCGAAATCGGCGCGATGCCGCCGCTGCCGTCGGCGACACCGCCAGAGGCCGCGTCGGCGCGCGCATCGCCAGGGTCGCGAGCAACGCGACGGCGCCGAGCGCGATCCAGGCCGCCTGCCAGGCGTGCAGCACCGACCGGGCGGCGAGCGGCTCGACGAGCAGTGCCGAAACGATGATGCCGAGCCCGGTGCCGCCGTAGTAGATGCCGAGGACGAGTCCGGCCGGCCGCGACCGTTGCTCGGCCGCGCGGTTGCCAAGTTCCGGACCGCTGGCTAGGCGCGCAGCCAGCAGGCCGCCGGCGACGAAGGATGCGGCACTCGCGATGCCGGTCGAGAGGCGCAGCACGAACAACGCGGCATCGCTCGTCACGCCGCCATGCAGCGCGAGGAAGAAGGCGGCGGCGGCACTGCCACCGAGCAGGACGCGACGCGCATCGACCCGCGCGAGGAGCCGCGGTACCGCGAGCGCTCCGAGCAGGTAGCCTGCTGCATTGACGGTGTTCATCGCGCCGGCCGTCAGGTAGCTCCAGCCGAGGTCGTCGCGCATCGGCGGCAGCAGCAGCGCGTAGGAAAAGCGCGCCAGACCGAGCGAGACTGCCGCGCCTAGCGCGAGCGCGGCGGCGACGAGCAAGGTCGACGGCGCGCTCGGCGCCTCCTCCATCAGCGCCGGGCCCCGATCAGGCAGCGCGCGACCTCGGCAAAGCCGGCGCCACGTTCGCCCTCGGTCAGATAGGCCGGCCAGACCGTCAAGCTGTCGGCGAAGTGCAGCAGGTTGGCGACGCCGATGCTGAGCGGGAAGTGACCGAACATCTGCTGGTCGTTGGTCGAATCGCCGACATAGACCCAGTGCGCGGTCTCGGCATCGAGCACCCGGCCGAGGCGGCGGCCGACGATCCAGCGCGCGCCGCTCAGCTTGTCGTGCTGTCCATACCAGCCGTTGATGTGGATCGAACTGACGGTCGCGTTCATGCCCTCGTCCCGCATCACCTCGACGACCTGCGCGATCTGTGCCGGATCGAGGTGCGCGAACTCGCTGTGATCGATCGCGATGTCGGTGATGCGGCCGGCGCTGTCGCGTGCCAGTGTGCTGCCGGGCACCTCGCGCAGCACGCGCTCGGCAGCCGCCTTGAGCCGCACGGCATTGGCCGCACGCGTCGACTTGTCCTGCGCGTACTCGATGACGAGCTTGCCGTTGTCGGTGAACATCGCAACCGCGCCGTTCTCGGCGACGATCGCCTCGAGCGGCCACGTCTCCGCGAAGTCGCGGCTCCAGCCCATCGGCCGACCGGTGACTGCGATCACCGGCACGCCGGCCGACCGCAGGTCGTGCAGCGCAGCCAGCGCCTCGGGTTCGATCCGGCCGTCGCGCGTCAACGTGTCGTCGATGTCGGTCAGGAGTCCGCGCACTTGGCGGGCTGCGGCGCCCGGCAGGCTGCTCAGCGGGGCGGGTCGCGACGCGCTCATTGCGTCAAGTCTTGCACAAGGCCCCGCTGGACCGCGGCCCTTCGCGCTGGCTACAATTCACTCCAGTTTCGAGGAGCGTTGCAAGGCCGCACCCGGTCCCAGGCTCGAAACTCTTCATTGCAACCGCGCTCACCCGACGCAGCCCGTGGGTGAGAGTTCTGAATCTCATCGGCGGGCTTTGGCGGGTCCTTGTGTGACTTCGGAGCCCGAGATGAACGCTGTCCTGAAACCTTCCGCCTCGCCGCAGACGTCGGCGAACCCCGCCGACCACGCGATTGCCGACGCCACCCTTGCCGCCTGGGGCCGCAAGGAGATCCGCATCGCCGAGACCGAGATGCCCGGCCTGATGGCGATTCGCGAGGAATTCGCGAAGAGCCAGCCGCTGAAGGGCGCGCGCATCACCGGCTCGCTTCACATGACGATCCAGACCGCCGTGCTGGTCGAGACTCTGCAGGCGCTCGGCGCACAAGTGCGTTGGGCCTCGTGCAACATCTTCTCGACCCAGGACCACGCCGCTGCGGCGCTGGCAGCGAACGGCTTCGGCGGTGTCGGTACGCCGGTCTTTGCCTACAAGGGCGAGTCGCTCGCAGACTACTGGGACTACACGCACCGGATCTTCGATTTCGGTGCCAAGGGCGCGAAGGGCGAAGGCCCGAACATGATCCTCGACGACGGCGGCGACGCGACCTTGCTGATGCACCTCGGCAAGCGCGCCGAGAAGGACCTGTCGCTGCTCGCGAATCCGGGCAGCGAGGAAGAGACCTGCCTGTTCGCCGCGATCAAGGCCAAGCTCGCAACCGATGCGACCTGGTACACGCGCAAGAGCGCCGAGATCCTCGGTGTGACCGAAGAGACGACGACCGGCGTGCACCGCCTGAAAGAGATGAGCGCGAAGGGCACCTTGCTGTTCCGCGCGATCAACGTCAACGATTCGGTGACGAAGTCGAAGTTCGACAACCTGTACGGCTGCCGCGAGTCGCTGGTCGACGGGATCAAGCGCGCGACCGACGTGATGATCGCGGGCAAGGTCGCGGTGGTCGCTGGCTACGGCGACGTCGGCAAAGGCTCGGCGCAGGCGCTGCGCGCGCTGTCGGCGCAGGTCTGGGTCACCGAGATCGACCCGATCAACGCGCTGCAGGCCGCGATGGAAGGCTACAAGGTCGTGACGATGGAATACGCCGCCGACAAGGGCGACATCTTCGTGACGACGACCGGCAACAAGCGCGTGATCACGCACGATCACATGGCCAAGATGAAGGACCAGGCGATCGTCTGCAACATCGGCCACTTCGACAACGAGATCGACATCGCGTCGATCGAGAAGTACGAGTGGGAAGAGATCAAACCGCAGGTCGACCACATCAAGTTTCCCGACGGCAAGAAGATCATCCTGCTCGCGAAGGGCCGCCTCGTGAACCTCGGCTGCGGCACCGGCCACCCGAGCTTCGTGATGTCGTCGAGCTTTGCGAACCAGACGATCGCGCAGATCGAGCTCTTCACGCAGCCCGACAAGTACAAGGTCGGCCAGGTCTACGTGCTGCCGAAGCACCTCGACGAGAAGGTCGCGCGTCTTCATCTGAAGAAGGTCGGCGCGATGCTGACCGAGCTGACCGACGAGCAGGCCAGCTACATCGGCGTCGACAAGGCCGGGCCGTACAAGCCCGACACCTACCGCTACTGAGCGGCGCGATGCGCGCCGACCAGTTGCTGGTCGCGCAAGGTCTCGCCCCGACGCGATCGGCCGCCCAGCGGCTGATCGCGCGCGGCGCCGTGCGCTGGCACAGCCCGAAAGGGTGGGCCGTGCCGGCGAAGGCAGGCGAGGATCTGCCGGCCGACTGCGCGATCGAAGTCACCGACGATGCCGAGTTGCGCTGGGTCTCGCGCGGCGGGCTGAAGCTCGCGGGTGCGCTCGAGCGCTGCGGCATCGCGGTCGGCGGCCGCCATGCGCTCGACATCGGCCAGAGCACCGGCGGCTTCACCGACGTACTGCTGTCGCTCGGCGCGGCCTCGGTGGTCGGTGTCGACGTCGGTCACGGCCAGCTTCACCCGCGGTTACGCGCCGATCCGCGCGTCGTCGCGCTCGAAGGGATCAACGCGCGTGGGCTTGCCGGCATCGTGCTGCCGCGCGAGCGCTTCGACCTCGTCGTCGCCGATCTGTCGTTCATCTCGCTGACGCTCGTGCTGCCGGCGCTCGCCGGGCGCCTCGAGCGCGATGGCGATCTGCTGGCGCTGGTCAAGCCGCAGTTCGAGTTGCAGCCGGCCGACATCGGCAAAGGCGGAATCGTCGCGGACCCGGCGGCACACGCGCGGGTCGAAACGCGGATTCGCGCTGCATGCGCCAAGTGCGGCCTCGGCATCGTCGACTATTTCGAGAGTGCGATTGAAGGCGGCGATGGCAACCGCGAGTTCTTCGTCCATGCTCGCCCGGCAGGAGATTCGTTATGACCCCGAAGAAGAAGCCCCCGATCAGCTTCGAGTTCTTTCCGCCCAACACGTCGGTCGGCGACACGAAGCTCCGCGACGTGGTCGCGCAGCTCGCTGCGGTCGGCCCGGAGTTCTTCAGCGTCACCTACGGCGCCGGGGGCAGCACGCGCGACAAGACGCTCGCGACCGTGCGGGCGATCGCCGAGGCCGGGCACGAGGCGGCGCCGCACCTGAGCTGCGTCGGCTCGACGCGCGCCAACATCGCCGAGATCCTCGCGACCTACCGGGCGCAGGGGATCCGGCGCGTCGTCGCGTTGCGAGGTGACCTGCCGAGCGGGACGGCCACGGCCGGCGAGTTCCGCTACGCGGCTGAGTTGGTGCGCTTCATTCGCGAATCGCAAGGCGCCGACTGGGCGATCGAAGTCGCTGCCTACCCCGAGTACCACCCGGCGCAGCGCTACGCGGCGCGTGACCTGCAGCATTACGTCGACAAGGTGAACGCCGGCGCGACGGCGGCCATCACGCAATTCTTCTTCAACCCTGACGCCTACTTCCATTTCGTCGAGGCGACCCGCAAGCTGGGCGCGACCGCACCGATCGTCGCCGGCGTGATGCCCTTCCACAACTACGCGAAGATCGCGCAGTTCGCGCAGCGCGACGGCATCGAGATCCCGCGCTGGGTCGCGTTGAAGATGGAGGGCTTCCTCGACGACACGGCTTCGATCCGCGCCTTCGGCCTTGATGTCGTCACGCAGCTTTGCGAGCGTCTGGTTGCCGGCGGCGTGCCCGGCATCCACTTCTACACGTTGAACCAGGCGCCGCTCGCGCTCGAGGTCGCGCGGCGCTTGGGTTACGGGGCTGCCTGAGCGCAACCTGACATCAGGTAGCTCGTAGTCGGCGGCGCAGCTGAGCGCCGGTCGTTCAGTCCCGCCGCCACATCACGCCGTCTTCCGTCAGCATGGCGTCAAGCTGGATCTCGCGCGGACCGAGTCGCAAGAGCGGCAAGAAGCCATGGCTGTAGCTGACGCCGACCGTGATCGCGCGCGGCTGCAGCGACGCCAGCGTGCGCTCGAAGAAGCCGCCGCCGTAGCCGAGCCGCACGCCGCCCGGGCCGAAGCCGAGGCACGGCACGACGAGCATGGCCGGCTTGAACTCGTCGGTGTCCTTGGGCTTCGGGATGTCGTAGGCGTCCTGCTCCATCGGGCAGCCGGGAAACCAGACGTGAAAGCGCAGCGAGCCGGTCTCGCGATCGGCGACCGGCAGGCCGATGCGACGGGGGCTGCCGTCGACTCCCCCTTCGCTCCAGCGATACAGCGCCGGCAGCGGATCGAACTCGCCCTTGATTGGCCAGTACGCGCCGATCGTGTTCTCGCGCCGGCCGGCAAGCCAGACCCGCAACACGCTCTGCAACTGGACCGCGCGCTCGAGCCGATCGGGCAGCGCCAGCCGCGCCGCGACCAGCTTGGTGCGCAGCGCCTCGCGTGTCGGATCGGGTGAGCTGGGCGTCGTGGTCAAAGCGGGTCCTTTCGATGCGTGTCAGACCGGCCCGTGCTCAGTGACGACGAGTGCCAGCGGGACGTCGTGCGGCTGCGGCGCCAGCTCGGCGTCGTCGAGCCGCGAGGTCGACCACGCCACGCCGACCGCGCACACGCACGGATGCGACGCAAGCCAGCGATCGAAGTAGCCGCCCCCGTAGCCGAGCCGGTACCCGGTCGGCGTGTAGCCGACGCAGGGCACCAGCACGACATCGGGGACGACCGGTGCACCGGCACTCGTCGGGATCGCGCACTCGTCGACGAGGGTCGGCGCTGCACCGTCCCACACGCGATAGTGCAGCTCGGGCGGCGCGCGTCGCGCAAAAGGCAACGCTCTGAGCGAATTTCCAAGTCCCGAGTGCTCGCCCAGCGCGACCGGTGCGTTAAATTCACCGCGCTGCGGCCAGTAAAGGCCCAGGCACTGCGGCTCCAGATCGGCGAGCACGTCGCGAAGTTCGGAGGCCAGGTCGGCTTCGGCTTGAACCGCAGCGCTGCAGGCGACGAACCGCATCCGCTCGGCCAGCAGGCGCTCCCGCAAGTCGCTGCGGGCCGGTATCGGCAGAGGGCTCGAGGCGGGGCTCACATGGATCGAAGACGTCGAATCGAATGACTCGGTTGAAATCAGTATATGGGCGCCTCTGCGGCGCTCTGCAGTGCGCGGCGCTGGCGGGCGCGCTCGCGGTCGGCGTCGCGCCCGCACCCGCGTTGGCCCAAGGCGGCGATGCGACCGTGCTCGATGCCCGCGAGGCCCTGCGCAAGAAAGACCGTGTCCGGCTCGCGATGGCACGCGCGACGGCTGCCGCTGAACGCCACCCGCTCGCGATGTGGGTCGACTACTGGGAGCTCAACAACCGGCTCGTCGACGCCCAGCAGGACGAGCTGAACGCCTTCGCGGCGCGCTGGAGCGGCACCTACGTCGAAGACCGTCTGCGCAACGACTGGCTGCTCGAGCTCGGACGGCGCCGCGACTGGGCCAACTTCGCGGTCGAGTACCCCCGCTTCCGCATGAACGACGACCGCGAGGTCAGCTGCTACGCGCTGCTCGTCGATCATCTCGGCGGCAAGGACGTGCGCGAGGCGGCCTTGGCGGCTTGGCTGGCGCAGCGCGAGGCCGACGATGGCTGCGCGCTGATGGCGACGACCTTGTACGAGGCGAAGGTCTTTACCCCGGGGAATGCCTGGCGCAAGGCGCGCCTCGCGATTGATGCGAGCCGGCCGCGCGCCGCGCGGCTCGCGGTGCTCCTGGTCAACCCGATGGCCGCGAAGTCGCTCGACGACGTGCTCGACAGCCCGGCGCGCTACCTCGGCCGTGGCGCGACCGCGACCAGCCGCGCCGAGGCCGAACTGACGACGCTCGCGCTGATGCGGATGGCGTCGAACGACCCGGATGCGGCCGCCGGCCTGCTCGGCGACCGTTGGGAGCGGCTGCTGCCGACCGACCTGTCGGCCTGGACCTGGGGCGTGATCGGCAAGCAGGCCGCTCAAAAGTTGCAACCCAACGCGGCCGACTACTTCCTGCGCGCCAGCACACAGGCGGCCAAGACCAAATCCGACATCGAGTGGCCGGACGAGACACTCGGCTGGAAGGCGCGCGCCGCGCTGCGAGCCGACAGCGGCCAACCGCGCTGGCAGCAGGTCGTGCAGGCCATCAACGCCATGAGCGCCGCCGAACAGCGCGAGCCGGCCTGGCTGTACTGGAAAGCGCGCGGCCTGCAGGCGTTGGCGAAGGATTCGCAAGACCCCGAGTCGCTGCGCACGCTCAGCCGCGAGCTGCTGGACGGCCTGATCGGTCAGATGAATTTCTATGGCGCGCTGTCGGCCGAGGACGCAGCCCAGCCGCTCAAGCTCCCGGCACCGCCGGCGCCGCTGACGCCGGTCGAGACAGCGGCCGCCAAGGCCAATCCCGGCCTCACGCGAGCCCTGCAGCTGATCGCAATCGGCCTGCGCAATGAAGGCGTGCGCGAGTGGAATTTCACGCTGCGCGGCATGGGTGATCGCGACCTGCTCGCAGCGGCTCAACTGGCCTGCGACCGCGAAGTCTGGGACCGCTGCATCAACACCAGCGAGCGGACGCGGGCTGAGGTCGACATGCAACAGCGTTTCCCGATGCCGTTCCGGCGGGAGGTGTCGGCGATCGCGCGCGAGACCGGCCTCGACCCGGCCTATGTCTACGGGCTGATGCGCCAGGAGTCGCGTTTCATCATGGACGCGCGCTCGGGTGTCGGCGCGTCCGGCTTGATGCAGATCATGCCTTCCACCGCGCGCTGGACGGCGAAGAAGATCGGCCTCGCCTACAACCCCTCGCTGATCGCCGACCGCGACACCAACCTGCGGCTCGGTACGGCCTACCTGAAGCTCATTCTCGACGACTTCGGCGGTTCGCAGGCGCTGGCCGCCGCCGCCTACAACGCCGGACCCGGCCGGCCTCGCAAATGGCGCGAAGGGCCATGGCTCGAGCCGGCGGCCTGGGCAGAGAACATACCCTTTCCCGAGACGCGGGACTACGTCAAGAAGGTGCTGAGCAACGCGATGTACTATGCCGCGGTGATGGGTGATCCCGGCACGGCATTGAAGCCTCGGATGGGTCGCGCGATCGGCCCGGCCGACCCGGCAGCACCGACCAACCCCGACCTCCCCTGACGCTTCAAGAACCGCCGCCTCTCTCCCGATCCATGCCCCACGTGCTCGTCCTCGGCGGCACCGGTTTCGTCGGCGCCACACTCTGCGAAAAACTGGTCCAGCGCTTCGGCGGCGGTGATGCCCGCATCGTGGTGCCGAGCCGGCGCCCCGCGCGGGCCAAGGCAATCCAGATGCTGCCGACGGTCGAGCTGGCGGCGGCCGACGTCCATGACGATGCCCAGCTGGCACGCCTGCTGCAGGGCTGCGATGCAGTCGTCAACCTCGTCGCCATCCTGCACGGCAGCGAGAAGTCGTTCGACCACGTGCATGTCCAGTTGCCGCGCCGGCTCGCCCAGGCGTGCGCGAACGCAGGCGTGCGGCGAATCGTCCATGTGAGCGCGCTCGGCGCAGATTCGCAGGCGCCGAGCCGCTACCTGCGCTCCAAGGCAGCCGGCGAAGCCGCGTTGGCCTCGCCGCCGATCGATCTCACCGTCCTGCGTCCGTCGGTCATCTTCGGTGAAGGCGATCGATTTCTGAATCTGTTCGCGCGGCTGCAGTCGATGTTCCCGGTCATACCGCTGGGGGGCGCCGAGGCGCGATTCCAGCCGGTGTGGGTCGACGATGTCGCGCTGGCGATCGTCCGCTGCCTCGACGACCGGGCCACGATCGGCGAGACCCTGGAATGCTGTGGGCCGGAGGTCTACACGCTGGCGCAACTGGTTCGCATGGCCGGGCGATGCGCAGGCCATTCGCGGCCGGTGATCGCGTTGCCGGGGCCGTTGGCACGCCTGCAGGCGCTGGTGATGGAATTGCTGCCCGGCGACCCGCTGATGTCGCGCGACAACCTCGACTCGATGCAGATCGACAACATTGCGTCCGGCACCCGGCCCGGGCTCGCCCGGCTCGGCATCCGGCCCGCGGCGGTCGAAGCGATCGCACCGCTCTATCTCGCCCGCGATCAGGGCCCTGCGCGCCTCGACATCTGGCGCGCCGCCGTCCATCGGCGCTGAACCCGCGTTCGCCGCCCTGTCGGGACGGGCCGCGCTAGCATGCGCTCCCCGTCCTTCGAAGACCTCGCCATGCAGCTCTACATCGGCAACAAGAACTATTCATCCTGGTCGATGCGCCCCTGGGTGCTGATGACCGAAGTCGGGATTCCGTTCGAGGAAATCCGCCTCCGCCTCGACTGGGACGCCGACTCGGAGTTCAAGAAAACCCTGCGGCAGTTGGCACCGACCGGGCGGGTGCCTCTGCTGATCGACGACGGCTTCGCCGTCTGGGACACGCTGGCAATCGTTGAGTACCTCGCCGAGAAATTTCCGGACCGGCGCATCTGGCCCGACGCCGCCAAGGCGCGTGCGCGCGCTCGCAGTCTCTGCGCGGAGATGCATTCCGGATTCGGCGCCTTGCGCGACCGCTTCCCGATGAACATCGAGGCGTCGCTGCCTGAGGTCGGCGCGCGATGCGTGGCTGAGTTCCCGGCCGTCGCCACCGATCTGGCTCGCATCGATGCCATGTGGACGGAGCAATTGGCCGCGAGCGGCGGGCCGCTCCTCTTCGGCGCCTTCAGCGCGGCAGACGCCTTTTACGCACCAGTTGCCGCACGTCTGAAGACGTACGCCCCGCCGATCGGCGCTGCGGCCGCGGGCTATGTCGATCGAGTTCTCGCGGTGCCGTCGGTCCGCGCCTGGTGCGACGCGGCGCGCGAGGAACACGACTTCATCAAGGAAGACGAGCCGTACCGCGATGCGGCGAGCTGACGGTTGCAGCTTCGAACTCTCATGAAAAAAGCGGACCGAGGTCCGCTTTTCTGGGTGACCCGGAGCGGGTCGACGATCCGAATCAGCCCTTCCGGCGGCGACGGGCCACGAAGCCCATCACGCCTAGGCCGGCCATCATCAGCGCGTAGGTCTCGGGTTCCGGGATCGGCGTGATGCTGAAGTTCGCGCTTTCGAACGCGTTGTCCGTGCTCGAGAACACCAGGCTGGTGATCTTTGCGCCGGCCAGCGCAGTGAACTGCACCGACTGGTTGAAGCTCTGGTCGCCGTTCGTGACCGGGAAGCCGAGGCTGTTGGCCGTGAACACCTGGCCGGCGGAACCGGTGCTGTTGACCGTCAGCGAGTTGAACAGGTCCGGCGAGCCCCACAGGAAGCTGACGTAATCGACGCCGGCACCCGAGAAGGTCAAGGTCGCGGGCGAACCGGCGACCGGGCCGGCCGTTAGGTAGTTCGAGCCCGGTGCGACGTCATCGGCGAACGGCGGCGAGTCGGCTGCCAGGACCGAGCCTCCGACGATCGTGGCGCTGACGGCGCCGCTCAGGGTGCCGCCGGAATTCGGCGTGCCCGGACCGGAGAGCGTGGCGAACGAGCCGAAGCCGCCGCCTAGGGCGCCGGTGACCGCCGCATTCGCGCCAAGCGAAGCGAGGATGGCCGCCGTTGTCACAAGTGTCTTGACCAGTTTCATGAAGGACCTTTTCGTTAAAAATTTGGGAAAAACGACGCACGGATTTCCGCGCTGGCTCGTTTATAGGGGCAAAGGGCGCAAACCGACAGGACCCTTTCCCCCGCGTTCCGGGGGGTTTTACCAATGCCGGGGTCGAACGCGGCGTTTGCCTACACTGCTCTGATGCAGTCCTTCATCGTCGGTGGCGCAGTCCGGGACGAACTGCTCGGCCTGCCGGTAACCGACCGCGACTGGGTCGTCGTCGGTAGCACACCGGACGCGATGCAAGCTGCTGGGTATATCGCAGTGGGCGCCGATTTCCCTGTCTTCTTGCATCCCGAAACACGAGAAGAGTATGCGCTCGCTCGCACTGAGCGTAAGACTGCGCCTGGATATCGAGGATTTGTCGTTCAAGCCTCGCCGGACATCTCGCTCGAGGAGGACCTGCAACGCCGCGATCTCACGATCAACGCGATGGCGAAGACCGCCGACGGCGCCATCGTCGATCCCTGGAACGGGCAACGCGATCTGGCCGCCAAGCTGCTCCGCCATGTGTCGCCGGCATTCGTCGAGGACCCGGTCAGGATTCTTCGGCTGGCACGATTTGCGGCCCGCTTCGCCGACTTTCGGGTCGCGCCTGAAACCGAAGCGTTGATGCGATCGATGGTCGATGCCGGCGAGGTCGATGCACTGGTGCCCGAGCGCGCATGGAAGGAGTTGTCGCGTGGCCTGCTCGAGCGGCGTCCGTCGCGGATGTTCGAGGTGCTGCGCCGGTGCGGCGCGCTCGCCCGGATCCTCCCGGAGGTGGACCGCCTTTGGGGCGTCCCTCAGCCGCCGGAGCACCACCCGGAGGTCGACACCGGCCTGCACCTGATGATGGTGCTCGACGTGGCGGCAGACCTGCAAACCTCACTCGAAGTGCGCTATGCCTGCCTGTGTCACGACCTCGGCAAGGGCACCACCGCTGCCGACGTGCTGCCGAAGCACATCGGCCACGAGCAGCGCAGCGTTCAACTCACGCGTGCGGTGGGCGCCCGGTTCAAGGTCAGCAGCGCCTGCCGGGAACTCGCCGAATTGGTGGCCCGGGAGCATGGCAACGTCCACCGCAGCGCCGACTTCGGCCCGGCGGCATTGCTGCGCCTGATCGAGCGGTGCGATGCGCTGCGTCGCCCACAGCGGTTCGCCGAGATGCTGCTAGCGTGCGAGTGCGACGCCCGTGGACGGCTTGGCCGGGAGGACGCACCCTATCTGCCGAGAGAGCGCCTTCTGCGTGTGCTCAGCGCGGTCCAGTCGGTCGACGCGACAGCCATCGCGGCAGAACTCGCCGCAGGGGATGTCACCGGGCCCGCCGTCGGCGAGGCGATCCGGCGTGCTCGACTGGAAGCCCTCGAAATTCGATCGACCGCCCAACAAGGGCCCGAGCTACCTCCTTAGCCGTCTTGCGCCTTTGCGCCGAGGCCGCCACACGTCGCGCGCACCGCTGTCAACAGCTAGCTAGAGCAGCTTGGAAACGCCCATGGCAATCAGGCTCAACACGACGGTGCTGGTCAGCGGGATGAACCACTCGCGGCCGAACAGCCGGAACCGAAAGTCGCCCGGCAGTCTGCCAAAGCCCAGCTTTTCGAGCCAGGGGCGCAGACCTGCAAAGAGCAGCAACGCAAGGAAGACGACAAGGAGCCAGCGGATCACGCCAGTAACCTCGTGAGTGCCGACATCGGTCGATTGATCACAGGGTGTGCCGCCGATCGCCAGCGGCAAAGCCGACCGGCGCGAAATCCCACCCTTTCGCGAAACCGAGGACTTTGAACAGCTCGCCCATCTCGTGCTCGGCGAGGAGCATCTGAGCGGTCGATGTCACGCGCACATCGGCGCCTTCGAGCCGGTCGAGGATCCCGCAGTTCAGGAGAAAGCGGGCCTGCGATGTGTAGCCGACGACATCGAACCCGGCCTCCTGGCCGGCCAGCGCGACGCCGGTGAAGTCGACATGCGCGGTGATGTCCTTTGCGCCCACGTCGGTGAGCGGGTCGGGATCGGCCAGATGCGCGCGATGGCACATCACCGTGCCACCGCTCCGTTGCGGGTGGTAGTACTCGTGCGCCGGGAAACCATAGTCGACGAAGAAGGCCGCCCCGACTTCGACGCGCTCGGCCAAGGTCGCGATGAAGGCTTCGGCTTGGGCATGTATCTCGATCGTCGAACCATCCGGCATCGCTAGAGCGGCTTTGGGCGGCTCCAGCGCCGTGGGCCGATCGGCGAAGATGAACCGCTCTCCCTCGCAGGCCACCCCGCGTTCGAGCCAGTTCTCCCCGGCGCGCTGGAGGAGCTGCACTGGCATCGCATCGAGCACCTCGTTGCCGACGACAACGCCGGACAGCGATCTCGGCAGCGAGTCGAGCCATTCGACTCGACGCCGATGCGCCTCGAGCCGCTCGCGCTGCCGAGCTTGTAGCGTGCCGGACACATCCACGATCACGTAACGGCGCAACGTGTCGCCGAGCTCGTCGAGCAGTTGCGCGGCGAGTGCCCCGGAGCCAGCGCCGAACTCCCAGACCTCATCCGTGCCGCTGGCCTCGAGCGCCTGCCGAACCTGACGGGCGAGCATCGCCCCGAAGAGCGGCGACAGCTCCGGCGCGGTGATGAAGTCGCTGCCGGAGCCAGGCCAGGCGCCGAACTTGCGTCCCGCATTGGCGTAATAGCCGAGCCCTGGCGCGTAGAGCGCCATCGCCATGAAGCGATCGAACGGCAACCAACCGTCGTTGCGCTCGATAGCCAGTCGGATCAGTCGTGCGAGCGCGGCCATACACTGGCACTTCCTTTCTGAGGCATCGATCGATTGTAGAAAGCCGTGTCGTCTCGCCCCGTCGTTCTCGTGACCGGCGCCGCCAAGCGCCTCGGCCGTTCGATCGCCCTCGATCTCGGTGCGCATGGATTCGACGTTGCCGTGCACTATCGAGCCTCGGCGGCCGAGGCTGACGAGGTCGTCGTCGAACTGACGCGGCTCGGAGTCGCCGCCGCGGCGTTCGGTGCCGACCTGACGTCCGAGACCGCCTGTCGCCGACTCGTGCCGGACGTGGCCGCGCGATTCGGCCGCCTCGATGCGGTCGTCAACAACGCGTCGACGTTCGAGTACGACACCGTCGAGACCTTCGGCTATGCCTCGATGGAGCGCCACTGGCGCGCCAACACCGGGCCGCCGATAGTGCTCGCCGGCGCGCTGCACCGGCATCTCAGCTCACGCAGCGTAACCGGCTGCGTGATCAACCTGCTCGACCAGAAGCTCTGGAACCCAAATCCGGACCATCTGTCGTACACGCTATCGAAGGCGGCACTGCAGGCCGCCACCGTCGCTCTGGCCCAGGCTCTCGCTCCCAGGGTCAGGGTGTGCGGCGTGGCACCCGGAGTGACGTTACCGTCGGGGCCGATGAGCATCGAGCGGTTTGAAGCGGCCCGGCGGATGACGCCGCTCGAGCGCTCGTCGACACCGGCCGACATCACCTCGGCCGTGCGTTTCTTGATCGGCGCCCCGGCGATCACCGGGACGACGCTGCTGGTCGACGGCGGTCAGCATCTCGCCGGCCAATCGCGCGACGTACTGTTCCTGAGCGCGGAGACGAGCTGACATGCACAGCCTGCTCAGCCATCCCAGCCTGATGGATTGCCGCCGTCTGTTCCTGCGCAACTACGAGATCCGCGTCAACATCGGCGTGCACGCCTTCGAGAAGACGGCCGAACAACGCGTCGTGATGAACGTCGATCTCTACATCCCGCTCACGGTCTCGACCCCGCGCGCCGACGCGCTCGAGGAAGTGGTCGACTACGACTTCATCCGCAGCACGATCGCGTCGCGCGTGTCGAAGGGCCACATCCACCTGCAGGAGACGCTGTGCGACGACGTGCTCGCGCTGATGCTCAAACATCCGCGCGTGCGCGCCGCACGCGTCTCTAGCGAGAAGCCCGACGTCTACCCCGACTGCGACGCGGTTGGCGTCGAGGTGTTCGGGATCAAGGAGGCCATCGGGTGACCGGGGTCACGGCGACGGAGAACGCGGCGACGAGTCGCACCTCGGTCGAGGCGGCGAAGCTGGAGAAGCGGCTGTACCGGCAGGTCGGCCACGCGATCACCGCCTTCAACATGATCGAGCGGGGCGACAAGGTCATGGTCTGCCTGTCCGGCGGCAAGGACAGCCATGCGCTGCTCGACCTGCTGCTAGGACTGCAACGCCGAGCGCCGTCGCGCTTCGAGCTGGTCGCGGTAAACCTCGACCAGAAGCAGCCGGGCTTTCCGGAAGACGTGTTGCCGACCTACCTGATACAGCGCGGCGTGCCGTTCCACATCGTGGAGCAGGACACCTACTCGGTCGTCAAGCGCCTCGTCCCCAAAGGCAAGACGATGTGCAGCCTCTGCTCGCGGTTGAGGCGCGGGGCTTTGTACCGGGTTGCGAGCGAGCTCGGTGCGACCAAGATCGCGCTCGGCCACCATCGCGACGACATGGTGCAGACGCTCTTCATTAACATGTTCTTCGGCGGACGCCTGAAGGGCATGCCGCCGAAGCTGGCCAGCGACGATGGTCGGCACATCGTGATCCGCCCGCTCGCTTATGTCGCAGAGGCCGATCTCGAGCGCTGGGCTGCGCTGCGTGCCTTCCCGATCATCCCGTGCACGTTGTGCGGCAACCAGGACAACCTGCAGCGCGTGAAGATCCGGCAGATGCTGCGTGATTGGGAACGCGAGTACCCGGGCCGCATCGACAACCTGTTCAATGCGATGTCGAACGTGGTGCCCTCTCACCTCCTCGATCGGAACCTCTTCCCGTTCGAGACGCTCCAAGCCAGCGGGGTCGCCGATCCGGCCGGCGATCGGGCGTTCGACCCCGACGATGCCTGCGAGGCGCCCGTCGCCACGCTGCCGGTCAGTCGCGTTTCGTGAGCGGAGGATGCAATGAGATCGATCCTGCTGCTGGTCATCGCCATCGCACTGGGCGGCTGCGCGTCGATGCGCAGCATCGACAGCGATGTGTCGACCTACGGCCGCTGGCCTGCGGAGCGCAAGCCGACGACCTACGCGTTCGAGCGCCTGCCGTCTCAGCAGGCTCGTCCGGAGCAGCAGCAGCGCCTGGAAGACGCCGCCCGCAGCGCCGTCGAGGCGGCAGGCTTCACCCTTGCGGCTGACCCGAAAGGGGCGGACGTCACCGTCCAGGTCGGCGCGCGCATCACCGCCTACGACCGCTCGCCGTTTGACGATCCGTTCTGGTGGGGGCCGGGCCTGTACCGGCCGTTCTTCTACAGCCGCGGTGGCCGCCTGTTCTTCGCACCGGGCTGGAACTCATACGGATGGGGACTGCGCTGGGACTATCCGACCACCTACGAACGGGAAGTCGCGCTGCTGATCCGCGACCGCACGAGCGGCGAACCGCTCTACGAAGCACGGGCGAGCAGCGACGGCTTTTCGCCGATGACCGAATCGGCCTTGCCGGCGATGTTCGAAGCCGCGCTGAAGGACTTTCCGAGCGGCGGCATCAATCCGCGCCGCGTGACCGTCGAGTTCAAGCCGGCGTCGAGCTAGCCGTCGGTTCTGCGGCGCCGTCAGCCGTCGGCGGCGAGCGCCCGTAGATCGCTCACCCAACCCTTCAACTGCTTCGCCGCGAACTGGCGCTGGGCCAGCGTCGTGCTGTTGTGCAGGTCGGCCGCCATCCGGCAGTTGTGCCGCACCAGGCGATCGCTGTAGCTTCGATAGTTGTCTCGCGGCGACCGTTCGACACGCTGCAGCCAGGCACCAATCTCGGTCCGCGCCACCGCCTCGTGCACATTGCCGCCGGCGACGCGGCGCAATGTCTGGAGCGAATCCTGCTGACGACGGCGTCGCTCATCGAAAGCCAGGTCGACATCAAACGGCGACTCGCCCACCGACTGTTCGATCCGCTCGCGCTGCGGCTTGCCGAGATCGCCGTACAGCCATTCGGCGCGGTTCGCGATGCGCTTGACCATCTTGCGGCTGCGCTTGACCGGATCGGCCTGCATGAACTCGTCGCGGTACTCGCTATTCGTCTTTACGAAGCGCTCCTCGATGCTCTTCAGTTGCGCCGGCTTCAGTGACATCGCGACATCGACGATGGCCGGCATCGCCTGATCAAGGCCGCGATCGATGCGGCTGCGTACCTCCGTCCACAGCGTGCAGAGGCGTTCGGCCGTGGTGTCAGCCAGCACGTCCGCCTCGACACCGGTCAGCAGGTCGGCATAGTCGGGCAACTGGGTGCGGCGGTGCCATGTGAACCACGCTGCGATCGCCTCGCGCACCCGCAGCGACTGCGCATCATCGAATTCGGCATAGCGATCGAGCCAGCGGAACGCGAGTGAGTCCGCCTGCTTGTAGACCAAACCGATTGCGCTGCAGCCGCTGACTAGCACGAGAACCGCGGACAGCGCCGCGATAATCGCGGCTCGCAGCAAGGGACGTGGCATGGCAACGACGGATTTGGCGCTGGACATTGTGATCATGGCGGCTGGCAAGGGCACCCGCATGCGATCGAAGCTGCCGAAAGTGCTGCATCGGCTCGCAGGCCGAAGCCTATTGCAGCATGTTCTGCAGACCGCGGCCGGACTGGGGGCGCGCCGCATCATCGTGATCACCGGCCACGGCGCCGAATTGGTCGAGGCCTCGTGCGCGCAAACTTCGGCCGTATTCGCGCGGCAGGAGCCGCAGCTCGGCACCGGACACGCGGTCCAGCAGGCGGTTGCCTGGCTCGGCGACGGCGGCACCACGCTGATCCTGAACGGCGATGTCCCGCTGATCGAAGCGGCGACTGCGAAGGCCCTCGTCGCCGCCAGCGAAGGCAGCCGACTCGCATTGCTGACCGCCGTGCTCGACGACCCGCGCGGCTATGGCCGCATCGTGCGCGGCGATCCGGCGGGCCGCGACGCCCTCGAGGGCGGCCGCATTCACCGCATCGTCGAGGACAAGGACGCTACCGCGGGCGATCGCAGCATCCGTGAGATCTATACCGGCGTGATGGCGGCGCCGACGCGCGACCTGAAGCGCTGGCTCGCCGCCTTGCGCAACGACAACGCGCAGCGCGAGTACTACCTGACCGACGTCGTGCAGGCCGCCGTCGACGACGGCATCGCGGTGGTTGCGACGCATCCGCATGACCCGGTCGAGGTGATGGGCGTCAACAGCGGGAACCAGCTCGCTGAGCTCGAGCGCCTGGTGCAGCGACGCCATGCCGACGCGCTGATGGAGCGCGGCGTGCGCCTCGCCGACCCGGCACGCTTCGACTTGCGCGGCGAGCTCGTCTGCGGCGCCGATGTCGAAATCGATGTCGGCTGCATCTTCGAAGGGCGTGTCGAGCTCGGCGACGACGTCACCGTCGGTGCGCACTGCGTGCTCCGCAATGCCACGGTCGGTGCCGGCGTGACGATTCGCCCGTACACCCACATCGACGGCGGCAATGTCGGCGTGAAGATCGCCGGTGGTGCCGAAATCGGGCCGTTCGCGCGTCTGCGTGCCGGCGCCGACCTCGGCTCGAACGTCCACGTCGGCAACTTCGTCGAGATCAAGAACGCCCGCCTCGGTGATGGCGCAAAGGCGAATCACCTGGCCTATCTCGGCGATGCGCAAGTCGGTGAGCGGGTCAACTTCGGCGCCGGCAGCATCACCGCCAACTACGACGGCGCCAACAAGCACCGCACGACGATCGGCGCCGACGCGCACATCGGCAGCAACTGTGTGCTGGTCGCGCCGGTCGAGATCGGCGCCGGAGCCACGATCGGCGGCGGCTCGACGATCTCGAAGGACGCACCGGCCGGTCAGCTGACGCTGGCGCGCGCGCGCCAGGCGACGCTCGCCAACTGGAAGCGTCCGAAAAAGGGCTGAATTCGCGGCGCCGGTCGACACACCGGCAACGCTTCGTGCCTGAACCTCAGCGCGATCTCCTCGAGTCAGCGACCAGCGGCGATCTGCTGGTTGCCGAAGCCAGGACTCGAACGCCGCGATCGGCAACGGCGCGCTGATCCACGACCCCTGCAGTTCGTCGCAGCCGAGTTTCGACAGGCAGCGCGCCTGACCTTTGGTTTCGATGCTTCGGCGATCACCGTGATGTCCAGGCTGTGACTCACCTGGATGATGCGCGCGTGATCGCCGCCGAGTCGCGGTTGGCGGGCAGGTCGTGGATGAACGAGCGGTCGATCTTGACCTTGTCGATCGGCAGCTCCTTCAGGTGGCCGAGCGATGAATAGCCGGTGCCGAAGTCGTCGACCGAAATCCGCAGGCCGAGCGCCTTCAGGCGCATCAGCCGCTGCTTCACGTCGGCGAGGTCGTCCATCAGCATGCGCTCGGTCAGCTTGAGCTCGAGGAGCCCACGGCGACACCGTCGGGCGGCAGAGCCTGCGCGACGGCATCGATGAACCCGATCGAGTGGAACGGCCCACGGCAGCCATCGAGCGGGCTTGTTGTCGATTGTCCGGAGCGCCGCCGATCATGGTAGCGCGCGGTCCTGGAAACGGCTACGTCAGATCGCTCTGCGGCGAATCGGAGCCGTGCGCGACCTCGAGCGCCAGGCAGAGGTCTTCCCAAGCGGCGGCCTTGTCCTGCGGATGTCTCAGCAGGTGGGCCGGCGCGTACGTCACGACGACCGGTACGCCTTCGAAACGGTGCACGCGACCGCGTAGCCGCGCAGTCGGCTCGGCCGTACCGAGAACGGCCTGTGCCGCAACGCGGCCCATCGCGATGATCAGGCGCGGCTGCACGAGGCCGACCTGGCGCGCCAGATACGGCCGGCAGCACTCGATCTCGCCGGGCTCCGGCACGCGGCCGGCCGGCGGACGGCACTTGACCGACGGCGTGACATACGCGCGGCTGGCTCGCGACGCTTCGCCGCGCGACAGGCGCAGCGCGGCGAGCATGTTGTCGAGCAGCTGGCCGGCCCGGCCGGCGAACGGCGCGCCGGTGGCATCGTCGTCGGCATCGGGCGCGTCACCGACGACCATCCAGTCGGCCTGCACGCTTCCGTTGCCGAACACCGAGCGCGAGCGTCCGGCGCAGAGCGCGCACAACGTGCAGGCGGCCGCGCGCGCTTCGAGCGCGTCGGCATCGAGCTTGGAGATGTCATCGGCCGCGCGAAGCTTATCCCGCGCGCTCACCGTGGGGGCCGGCGCCCTCGGCAGCTCGATGGGGGCAACCGCCACGGCGACGGGATCGTCCAATGCAGTGGCTGCCGCTTGCGCGCCGGATGCGCTCGGCACCCGCTCGACATCGGATGCGCCTGCGGCAACCTGATCGTCCGATGCAGACGCTGGCAGCGTCTCCGGCACCCACAAGCGGATGCCCATCTCCGCCAGCGTGGCGCGTTGCCGCTCAGTCCAGCGCATCGGCCCGGCTCCGTTCGCCATCGATCTCGAGGCTCATCACGACGGCGTTCTCGCGCTTGCCGTGAGCGGCCGGGTAGTAGCCGGGACGCGCGCCCTGCTCGCGAAAACCGAATCGCCGATAGACAGCGAGCGCAATGTCATTACTGACGCGAACCTCGAGCCAGATGCGATGCGCCTTCAGCATCCGGCTGCGCGCGACCAGCGCCTCCATCATCGATCGGGCCAGTCCTCGGCGCCGATGGTCGGGCGCGACCGTGATGTTCAAAAGGTGCATCTCGTCGACGCCGGCGAGTGCGACGAAGTAGCCGAGCAGGCGCCCGTCCCTTCCATCGCGCAGCAATTGCGCGATGTAGCCGGCGGCCAGCGAATCGATGAAGTTCCCGCGCGTCCAAGGGAACGGGTAGACGCTCGTTTCGAGCGCCATGACGCCCTCGACATCGGCGGCCGTCATCGGCACGAGCAACGGTGGGCCAGGGTTTGCCGCAGGCGTGCGAACGGCACTCATCCCAGAAGCCCCGGCATGAACTGCGATGACCTCACTTTGACTTCGCGTCTCAACCCATGAGCGTTCATGAGGACTTGGCGGTGTCCTGCCACCGGTTTCATGCTGCCGAGCGCGCCGCGCGTTCCATCGTCGTCTCGGCGACCTTGTCGCGCATGTACAGCGGCAACGCCTCGGCGACGTCGACCGCCCCGCCCTGCGCCGCGAGGGCCCGCGCGAGGTTGAGCATGCCGACTGCACGCGGCATCGCGTCGGGCTCGCAGCGCGCCCCGGCCGGCTCAAGCTCGCTCCGAAACGCATGCAGCGCGTTGCCAGCGACGACCTCCGGCGGCGTCGCTCGCCAGATTGCATGGAGCCGTTCGACGGTCGTCAGCATCGGCGCGTCGAAGATCTGCCAACTGCCTCCGCTGTAAGCGTACTGGGCGGCATAGATCTCGTGCATCCGCGCATCCATGACCGCCCAGATTCGCGTTGGCCCTTCGCCGATTCGCGCGTCTTCGGCAACCGCCAGCAAGGAATCGATCGGCAGCACCGGTCTGGCGCTGCCGAACGCGAGACCCTGGGCCACCGAGCAGGCGGTGCGCAGTCCGGTGAAGGCGCCGGGACCGCGCCCGAACGCAATCGCGTCGAGATCGGTCACCTGCACCGACGCGTCGGCCAGCAGCCGCAGGATCGTCGGCAGGAACGTGGCCGACGCCTTGGCGCCGCCGTCGCCTTCGTGCTCGAAGATCTGACCTCGCGCCGCCAGCGCGACGCTGATGCGTTCGGTGGCGGTATCGAAGGCGAGGAGGGTGTTCATCACGGCGCGCAAAGAGGCCGCGGCATCGGCGGGAGCGCTCGATTTTACCGATGGCACGCATGCGATCATCGTTCGCATGCAGGTCACAAGGTTCAGAGCGCTCGCGCTGGTCGCGC
>Ga0207659_10000493_pt1 | contig 23772 bp, 18 predicted proteins | sample KBSM43metaG_FD_184330 | JGI IMG/M metagenome (GOLD analysis project Ga0207659, IMG submission 184330) | Miscanthus rhizosphere microbial communities from Kellogg Biological Station, Michigan, USA - KBS M4-3 metaG (SPAdes) (version 2) | ecosystem: Host-associated > Plants > Roots > Rhizosphere >...
TATACCCCGACCGGAACCGTGTACAGCACGAAGTTGCCGGTGCTGTCGGGGGGCGTGGATCGGACCGGCTCCCCGTTCAATTGCAACGAAACGCTGGTCACCGTCGTCGCGATCGGCAGCGCCACCTGGCCGGTCACACGGGCCCCGTCTGAAATCCTCGGGATCACGGCAATGACCGGCTTGAGGAGATAGCCGGAATTGCCGAGCCTCACGAAGGATCGGCAGGTATCGAAGTCGAGCGCGAAGTCGGCGACCTTGTTCGCTTCGACCTCGATGTCGACGTTCATCTTCAGTCCGCTCTGGGAACCGCTCGGCGTCGACACAGCCGTCTCATTGCCGCCGGTGGGCGTCACCGAGTTGGCGAGCGGGTTGGCCGCGTTGTTCGGCGACAGCACGAAGCGCATCTGCGTGTACCTGCCGGCCGGCAACGGCGTCTGGCCGAGCTCGGCCAATGCACCGTTGGTCAGCGACAGCAGGTCGACCTTCTTCGCCGGCTGAAGGACGACTTCGGACCATCCGTCGTCGCCCTCATTGGCCGAGCTGCTCTTGTGCACTCGTACCTTCTCGACGGTCACGTCGACCCGATCGAATCCGCAGGTCGGGGCGTCGGTGAGCGCGAGCCGCAGGGTTCCCGTGCCGCTCGTCGACTCGCTGCCGCCACCGCAGGCGGCAAGTGCGGCAGATGCCGCAAGGGCGGTTGCTTTGAGGATGTGGGTTGAACGAGGCATGCGAGTACCAAATGAGTGAACACGGGAGAGATCGGCACGCAGTCTGAAGAGAGATCGATGGCCTCACAACCGCCCTCGATCCACGGACTTAGACCGGCGTGCAAGAAGTCCGCATCGGCGGCCCTTAATCTTGTAAGCGAGTGCAGATGAGTCGTTCGCAATCCGGCACTGCTCTCGCGTGCCGAATGCGGTCGCGGAGGCTGCACCTCTGCGTGCTCGGGGCATTGCGAAGACCGTTCATCGACTGTCCGCGTCTTGCGTGCTGATTTTGACGATTGAGGCGATGCGGCGATCGTAGGTTGACCACGCCCGACCATCGGTGGCGACAGCGCCAGCGATGCCGAGCACAGTGCGTCTCCATGTCACTCGCCATCAGTTCGCCTGCGCTCGAATCGAGTCCACCGTATCTCTGTGCAACGCCTCTCAAGGAGAGCGTCAGGGATGTCGATATCTCGTCGTGACCGGGTGCATCCATGAACATTGCTGATCCCCTGAAGCAGCGCGCGCTGCGCAGGACGCGCGGCTTCACGCTGGTGGAGATGGTGATCACGATCGCCGTGATCGCGATCCTCGCCGGCGTCGCCTGGCCTTCGTACGAGAGCTATGTTCGGCGCAGCAAGCGGGCGACGGCGCAGTCGGCGCTGATGACGATCGCCAACCGCGAGCAGGCGCACCTGCTCGACCTGCGCGGCTACACGACGTCGCTCGCGGCGCTCAACGTCTCCGCGCCGCAGGAACTGCGCGGCGATTACGCCTTCACCATCGTCGTCGACAACGCCGCCTCGCCGCGCACTTTCGTTGCGACCGCGACGCCGCTCAATCTGCAGGCGCGCAGCGGCGAGTTGCCGCTGACGGTCAGCCAGTCCGGCGCGCGCTCGCCGGCGAGCACCCGCGGCTACTGGGGCTACTGATATGCAACCCAGCCGATCGCTCTCCGCCCGCCCCCGGCGCCACGCCAGCCGCGGGTTCACCCTGGTCGAGATGATGACGGTGGTGTCCATCGTCGCCATCCTCGTGACCGTCGCGGCGCCGTCGTTCGCCGAGATGGTGGCGACGCAGCGGGTCCGCGCCGCCGCCTCGGCCCTGACCGAGTCGCTCTGGCTGGCCCGAGCCGAGGCGACCAAGCGCAACACCGACGTCGGCTTCGCCTTCGCCGACGCGCAAGCCGGCTGGACGATCCGCGATCCGGCCGGCAGCGCGACGCCGCTGCTCGTGCAGTCCGGCTTCGCCGGAATCGAGTTCACGACGCAGAGCGGCGACGCCGTGCGCTTCAACTTCAACGCCTACGGCCGTCTTTCGGCAGGCGGCGGCTGGGTCCAGGTCGGCGACGCCCATGCCGGCGTCTACCGCTGCGTCGCGGTATCGACCACCGGCCGCGCAGCCACCACCAAGGGGCCGTGCTCATGACGCGGACGCTTCGTCGCCAGAGGGGCTTCACCCTGATCGAGGTCATGGTCACGGTGCTGCTGCTGGCGATCGGCCTGCTCGGCATGCTCGGCATGCAGACCCGCGCCTCGGCGGCCGAGTTCGAGTCCTACCAGCGGGGCCAGGCGATCGCGCTCGCCCGCGACATGCAGGCGCGGCTGCTCTCGGCGCGCGGCATCGTCGCCGGCTACCTCGACCCCGCGGTGAGCTCGGCCGACGGCTCCGTCTGGGTCGGCAACGGCACCGGCGCGGCGAGCTTCGCCGACGCCGACGGCAACTGCCTGCAGCCGGTCGCGGGCGACCTCGCCTCGTTCGCCGCCGCCCAGGCTTGTGCCTGGGGCCGCGACCTGCGGGGCGTGGCGATGAGCGACAGCGCCGGCGCGATCGGCGCGATGACCGGCGCGCGCGGCTGCCTGATCCGGGTCGAGCCGCCGCAGCAGAACGCCCTCGCCGACCTGTACGTGGTCATCGTCTGGCAGGGCATCGAACCACGCACCGATCCAGCGGCCGATTCGCCGGCCGGGCAGTGCGCCTCGGACGTCGATTTCGGCACGGGACAGCGGCGCGGCATCTCGATGCGCGTGCTCGTGCCCGACCTGCGCAAGTCGACCTGAGCCATGACACCGAGCCGCCGCCGCTTCCTCTGCTCCCGCGGTCCGCGCCGCGCCGTCGCGCGCGGCCTGACACTGGTCGAGATGATGGTCGCGATGGTGATCGGCATGGTGCTCGTCGCCGGCCTGAGCACGGTGTTCGTCAACAGCAGCGTGGCGCGCAACGAGATCGAGCTCAGCGCCGACGTCATCGAGAACGGCCAGTACGCCCTCGTCGCCCTGAGCCGAGACCTGGCGCAGACCGGCTTCTACGGCACGCTGGTGGTGCCTGCCGGCGGCGCCATCGACTTGTGCTCCACCGATCCGGCGGTCTGGGCGACCTCGCTCACGGCCTACGCGGTCGGCCTGAACAACACCGATCCCGACCCAGCGTGCCTGGCGCGCAAGGCCGGCACCGACGCCGTTTTCATCCAGCGCGCCAGCACCTGCACCACCACCGAAGCCGGCGCCGGCTGCGGCGAGGAGGCGGGCCAGGCCTACCTGCAGGTCTCGGAGTGCGGCATGGAGTACAGCCTCATCCCCTACGTCGTGGCTCGCGGCCTCGACCCGGCCCTGACGCTGCAGACCAAGGCCTGCGACGGCACCCGGGCGCCGAAGCGCCGGCTGGTGCGCCGCTTCTATTACATAAGCACCGACAACGTGCTGAGCAGCGTCGACATCACGCCGAACGGCACCCTGCCGCCGGTGGCCCTGGTCGAGAACATCGAGCAGATGCAGATCGAGTACGCAGTCGATGTCGACGGCGACGGCACCCCGGACGCCTTTTCGCCGACGCCGGCCGATTGGTCGCTGGTGGTCGGGGCTCGCTTCTGGCTGCTCGCGCGCTCCACGACCACCAGCCGCAACGGCAGCGCCGCGCTCACCTTCGAGATGAGCGACACCCGCTTCGCCGTGCCGGAGACGACGATGAACTTCAAGCGCCGCGTGTACAGCACCTACGTCGCCTTCCTGACGCCCAAGTCGAGGCGCGAATCGTGACCCGCCGGTGCCATCGGTCCGGCCGCGGCCGTCACCGTCAATCCGGCATGGTGCTGATGATCGGCATGGTGATGCTGCTGATGCTGACCCTGGTGGCGGTGGGCGTCATCCGCATGGCCGGGCGGCACAGCCAAGTGGTCGACAACGCCCAGGTGCGCAGCGAGGCGAGTGCCGCCGGCCACTACGCGCTCGACCTCGTCCTCAACGAACCGGCCACCACCTGGGACGATCTGAAGACGGCGCGCGGCCGCACCATCGCGGTCAACCTCGGCAGCCTGTACAGCGCCGACACCAGCGCCAACTCCGTGAGCGTCGCGGTCAGCAACATGACCTGCAAGCGGGCCCGGATCATCAAGAACATCGAGCTGGTGAAGCACGCCAACGGCGTCAGCTACGTCGACCCGGTCGACGCCTCCTGCTTCGGCGGCGGCAGCAGCACCGGCCTGACGATCGTCGATCCCGACGCCATCGGCACGCCGACCGGCGACTCCTACTGCGGCACCGTCCTATACGACGTGCAGGCCCGGGCGGCCGACGCCAAGCTGCTCGACGCGACCGCGAACGTGGTCCAGGGGGTGGAGGTGCGAACCGACATCGCCAGCCTGGCCAGCAGCTGCAACTGATTCGACATCCACCGGACGGCCTTTCATGAGCACGCAGCAGGCAAGCACACTCCACCGGCGCCTCAGCGGCGCCTTCGCTGCCGCGATCGCCGCCCTGGCCGTGCTCGGCTTCGCGCCGGCACGCGCCGAGGACATCGACCTCTATTCCGGCACCGGCGGCGCGGTCGCCGCGCCCAACGTCCTCTTCTTCCTCGACAACAGCTCCAACTGGTCGGCAGCCTCGCAGGCATGGAGCAAGAGCGGGGCGCAGGCGAAGTGCAGCGCCAACTACCCGAGCGGGTCGGCCCAGCTGGCGCGCTGCCTCGGCTACGTCGAGCAGGTGTTCGGCAGCGACAGCTCGCTCCTGCAGGGACAGGTGGAGCTGCGCGCGCTCCGCCTGGTGCTGAACAACCTGGTCTGTGCCAGCACTGCGACGCTCAAGCTCAACGCCGGTACGATGCTGTTCAACCCGAACGGCACCGCCGACGGTCCCAGCGTCATGTCGGGCTACCTGCGGCAACGGGTCGCGCCGATGGACGCGACCCGCTGCGCCGAAATGCTCGCCGACCTGGCCGCCATCGACGCCAAGATCACGACGCCGGACTTCAAGGGGCCGTCGTCGGCCGAGTACGGGGCGCCGCTGTACGAGGCCTTCAAGTACTTCGGCGGCTACGCCCGACCGACGGGAGCGGGCGGCGGATCGGTCGTCGCCGACGCCACGCACTATGGACCGGTGCGCTACAGCAAGCCGATCGAACTCGAGGATCCGCAGGCCTTCGTCGACGCCGCCAAGACGACCTATGCCGGGCCGAGCGGCGGCAGCAGCTGCGGCGCCAACTACATCATCCTCATCGGCAACACCTGGCCCAACCAGGAGTACGGCACCAACACCAACGTGTCGCCGTACCCGACCAACCTGTTGATGAGCCGTTTGAGCTACGACCCGGGGGCGCAGATCTACCCGAAGCCGCTCGCCAACAGCGACAAGAGCAGCGTCCGCTTCGCCGACGAATGGGCGCGCTTCCTGTACAGCGCCGATCTCGACGGCGCCGAAGGGCAGCAGAACATCCGCATGTTCACCATCGACGTCTACAACCGCTCGCCGGACGCGGCCCAGGGCACGTTGCTGAAATCGATGGCCGACACCAACGGACCCGGCGGCTACTACTCCGTGGGCGGGGACTTGTACGGCCTGATCACCGCCTTCACCGACGTGCTGACGCAGATCGCCTCGATCAACAGCGTCTTCGCCTCGGCCTCGCTGCCGGTGAGCGTGAACACCCAGGGAACCTTCCTGAACCAGGTATTCATGGGCGTGTTCCGGCCCGATGCCGACGGCAACCAGCGCTGGGCCGGCAACCTGAAGCAATACCAGTTCGCCCTCAACGGCGGCACGCTCTATCTCGCCGACGCGACCGGTGCTTCGGCGGTCGACTCGGTAAGCACCGGCTTCATCCAGAACTGCGCGACCAGCTACTGGACGTTCGACAGCGGCAACTTCTGGCAGTCGATCGCGGGCTCGTCCCCTTCCGCCTGCAACAGTGGCACCGGTTCGCCCTACTCGGACATTCCCGACGGGCCGCTGGTCGAGCGCGGCGGCGCGGCGCAGCGGCTGCGCAACCTCGGCCACGCGGCGCGCAACATCCGCACCTGCAGGGACGCGAGCTGCAAGACGAGCGGCGCGTGGAGCCTGGTCGACTTCAATACCACCAACGTGCCCGCCGTGCCCGGCCTGAGCGATGTCGACAGCGCTCGGCTGGTCAACTGGGCACGCGGCGTCAACAACGGCGACGGCGCGGGCAGCGCGAGCGGGGTCGTCAGCTACATCGATTACGGCCTCGACGCCACCGCGACCCGGCCGACGGTGCACGGGGAGGTGGTGCACTCGCGGCCGCTGGCGATCAACTACGGCACCCGCGCCGGCGGTGACGACGTGGTCGTCTTCTACGGCGCCGGCGACGGCATGCTGCACGCCGTCAACGGCAACCAGTCGGGCACCGGAGCCGGCGACGAGCTCTGGTCGTTCATCGCCCCCGAGCACTGGAGCAAGCTGAACCGGGTGCGTATCGACAGTCCGATGATCTCGTACCCGAACGTCTCGACCAGCCTGCTGCCGACGCCCACGCCCAAGAGCTACTTCTTCGACGGCGCCGTCGGCGGCTACCAGGAACGCAACAGCAGCACGGTGACGCGGACCTGGATCTTCCCGGCGATGCGCCGAGGCGGTACCGCGGTCTACGCCTTCGACGTCACCAGCAAGCCCGGTCCGAGCGCGCAGCCGCGCCTGATGTGGAAGTACAGCGCCGCCGACAACGCGGCGATGGGTCAGAGCTGGTCGACGCCGCTGGCGATCCGGGTCAAGGGCCGGACTGCGCCGCTGGTCGTGTTCGGCGCCGGCTACGACGCCTGCGAGGACAGCGACGATCCGAACACCGCCTGCGCGACCGTCTCGGCCGGCCGGGGCATCGTCGTCATGAACGCGGCATCGGGCCCGGCGGTCTCCGGCGACTACCGCTTCATCGACCCGGGCAGCGGCGCTGGCCGCTTCGTCGCCGAGATGGCGCCGGTCGACGTCGACGGCGACGGCTATGTCGACGTCATCTACGCGGTCGACACGCGCGGCAACGTCTGGCGGATCAACACCAGCGACCCGGCGGCCGGCTTCGTCGGCTATGCCCACGTCGCCGACTGGCCGATGCAGCGGATCGCGACCGTCGGCCAGTGGGGCGCCGGCCTTTCCGAGCGCCGGAAGTTCATGTATGCGCCGAGCGTCGTCGTGCTGGGGACGCAGACGACGATCCTGATCGGCAGCGGCGACCGCGAAAAGCCGTCGTCGAACACCAACGCGGCGCTGGTCGTGAACCGCTTCTACGGCATCCGTGACGACGTCACGGCCACGTCCGGGGTGGCCGCGGCGGTCGGCTACGGCGTCGCACCTCCCGACTTCTACGACGTCACCGGCACGGCCAGCCTCAACCCGCTCACGCTGGCCAGCTATCGGGGCTGGTTCATGAACCTGTCCACGACAAGCCCACCCTACGAGCAGGTGGTGACGACCCCGCTGACGATCGCCGGTGTGACCTATTTCAGCACCTACCAGGCGAAGGCCAACAGCGTATCGCGCTCGTGCACCAACCTCGGCACGGCACGGGCGTACCAGGTCGACTTCCAGACGGGAACCGGAATCCCCGGGCAGCCGGTGATGCAGCCGTTCATCTCCCAAGGCATCCCGCCCTCGCCGGTGGGCGGCGTGGTACGGATCAACGGCGTGCTGACGCCCTTCCTGATCGGTGGCACCGCGCCGACGGTCCTGTCGCCGACGAAGATCGTGCCCAAGGTCAAGCCGGACCGGAAGCCGATCTATCGCTATGAGCGCATCGACGGCTGAGCGGACTTGTCGCGCCGTAGCCGCTCGCGTCGGCGCGGCGCCCGGTGCTCTTCGTCTCCTCGCCTTGTTCTTGGGCGCGGTGGCCACCCCCGTGTCGGCAGAAGACGTTCGTCTTCCAGTCCCTGGCGGCGGGGCCTTGGTGCTTCCCGTGCCAGACGGCTGGGCCAGTACCAAGCGATCTGGCCGCGTCCCCACCGTGTCCCTAACGGCCGGCAGTGACGGTTCCTTTCACGTTCTCGTGTCGCCGCTCGTGGCGCCGGATGGTCGCCTGGCCGAGGCATCTCCTGAATTGCTGCGACGCTCTGTCGAAGGTGCGGCTAGCCAGGCCATGTTGCAGTCTCTTGAGAAATCTCTGCCTATTCAGAGCTTCGGCTCGGGCAAGGTGCAAGGCAACTACTTCTCCGTCACGGAGCGTGCGCCCAAGCCAGGTGAGTACAAATATCTGACTCAAGGCTCAATGTCCGTAAGCGGCATGCCCGTGGGCTTCACGATCCTCAGCAATGGGGATACACAGGCAGTGGTGCAACCGGCGTTGCGCATGCTGGCCGCAGCTCGCCGGGAATAGGCCGAGGGGGTCTGGTGTAGCCCTTCAGCGAGTGGCTAGCCCGAAGCTGCTTCGCAGCCTAGGGTCTTGCGCACTGACCGAACGAATAAGGCGACAGTCTGCTTTGGGGTGACCACTCCGTCCATAGCGAGCTGCCGCTTGGGGTCGATTCCGGGTCTTGCCGCTCCCGATTGCCTTGCCCAAGACCTGGGTTCGCGTTGGCCCGCAGAACAGATGACCTTCGCGCACACCCGTAGCCGGCCAACTGCCGTCGCTCACGGCCGGCAGCTTTCTGGCCGGTTGCCAGGCATCGCTGCGATCCTGCCCGCGCCGACAATGCGATTCGCGCATGCACCGCGCGGCAGTAGAAAGCGCCGAACCCATGACCTCCCGCCCCGCCAATTTCGATCCGTCCATCGATCCCACGGCCGATCAAGTGCGCGCATTGCGTGATGCCGGCCCCGACGGCCCGGTGGTGATGCTCAATCTTCTGAAGTTCCGCGAGCAAGCAAACTACCCCGCAGGATCTCCCCATGCGCCGTGCTCGGGTGCCGAGGCCTACCGCAGGTACCAGACGGCATTCGTGGAAACCGTGGGCGACGTGAGCCGTGCCGAGGTGGTGTGGGAAGGGAAGATCGACAGACCCTTCATCGGCGATGCCAGCCAGGAGTGGGACAAGTGCCTCTTGGTCCGCTACCCGAGCCGGCAACACTTTCTCGCGATGATGGCCGACGCTGCGTATCGCGAGGCGCTCGTCCATCGCTACGCGGGCCTTAAGCGCACCATCCTCTTGCAGATGCAGGGCTGACGACTCCACCTGGCAAGGAGGCGTCGTCGCGAGACCGCTTCAGGGACTAGCTGCTGTCGTTCGACCTCAGCGGGGGGTGTCTGCTGCCGGCCCAGTAGCAGACGCTGGTTTGGACGTCGCGACCGACACAGCGAGCGCCGGCGCTTGGCTCACCGGAAGACCGGTCAATAGTGAACGGCGGCTTGTCCCGCCTGGGAGAAGCTAGGTCTAGCATGCGGAGGCTGCGGTGCCCAAACGCACCGCCTGAGAAGGGGGGTCGTATGGAGCGCCGCACTGTCCTTGGGGCTGCAGGTGTCATCTCGGCGCCGTGGCTCGTGCGTGTGCAGGCGCAGAGGCGTATGCGCCGCGTTGGCGTGCGGTCTAGCAACCCCCGCCCCGCGGCTCTAGGGCCGGGCCCCTTGGCAACGGGAACCTCGACGACGACTCCGCGCAGAGGCACGTCAACAGCGACCTGGGCCAGAGTCATCCGCTTCGCGGCTGCCGTATCCGTTCTTACGGCGGTATCTGTCGCTCACGCCCAACCAGGTGGGAGCGTGCCTCGCGTTGGTCTTCTCTCACCGTATTCGGCGTCGGACCCTCAGGCCCAGCGTGGTCGCGACCTCTTCCTGCAAGCACTCCGCGAGCTCGGCTACGTGGAAGGTCAGAACGTCGCGGTCGAGTACCGGTGGGCCGAGGGGAAAGACGAACGGCTTCCGCGCCTTGCCGCCGAGCTGGTTCATTCCGCGGTCGACGTCATCGTCGCGGCAGGAGGTGTGCCATCGGCTCGGGCTGCACAGCAAGCGACGAGGACGATTCCAATCGTCATTGGCGGAGCAGTCGATCCAGTGGGTGCTGGGCTCGTCGCCAGCCTTGCGCGCCCGGGGGGCAACATCACTGGGTTGACTCTCATCCCGGACGCTCTGGTGAGCAAGCAACTGGAGCTCCTCACGGAAGTCCTCCCCAAGGCGTCCCGGGTGGCCGTCCTCTGGAACCCGGACAATTCCGGAAACGCGCGCCAGCTGCGAGCCGCCGAGGAGGCGTCGGGACTACGGCTTGAGCCCGTGGGGGCGCGTAGTTCCGCCGAGATCGACAAGGCGTTCGTGACGATGGCACAACAGCGCCCGGATGGATTCGTCGTCCTGCTAGATCCGTTCTTCATCGTCGAGCGAGAAAGAATCGCGGACCTCGCGATAAGGAACCGCCTACCCGGCGTCTACGGCTTTCGCATCCATGCGGACGATGGAGGCCTCATGGCGTATGGGGCTAGCCGTGTCGAGATAGCAAAACAAACAGCCTACTACGTGGCCAGGATCCTCAAGGGTACCAAGCCCGCCGACCTACCAGTGGCGCAACCGACGAAGTTCGAACTGGTGATCAATATGAAGACCGCGAAGGCTCTGGGCCTGAAGATCCCGCAATCTGTGTTGCTCCGAGCAGACGAGATCATCGAACGATGATTGCGCCACGCACACTTGAGCCGGCCTGTTCCAGCGTCCGCTTCGGGTCGACTGCGGGTCTTGCCGCTTCCGATCGCCTTGCCTAGAACCTGCCGTTCGCGTTGGCGCGCCGACCAGCTGACGTTCGCGTACACCCGCAGCCAGCCAACTGCTGTCATTGGTGACCGACTGCTGTACGGCAGCCCCGGCACAACTTGGTCATCGCCTACAGCCTGGCTCCGCCTCGATACTCCGAACTAGCTCGCGCGCTGCACCGTGAGCGTAGTGGAATCGGAGGGGTGCCGTCGAACTCGGCGCGCTAGGTGCCGGTCAGCCGAGCTTGCGATGCGGAGATGAAGTCCGCGATGAACGCCAGGACGATGATTACCATCGCCTGAGGCGGCCTCCATGGGATTCGCCAGCTCCAAGCCACAGGGGAGAACACGATGCGCGTCGGCCTACCTAAGGAAGTCAAGAACCACGAATACCGCGTCGGGATGACTCCGGCCAGCGTGCATGAGCTGACGGCGCAGGGCCACCAGGTGCACGTCCAGGTCGGCGCGGGCGCAGCGATTGGCCTGACGGACCCGCAGTACGAGGCCGCCGGCGCGCAGATCGCCGCAACCGCGGCCGATGTCTTCGCGCGCGCCGACATGATCGTGAAAGTCAAGGAGCCGCAGCCGGCCGAATGCAGCATGTTGCGCCCCGGTCAGATCCTCTACACCTACCTACACCTCGCGCCGGACCCGGAGCAGACGAAGGCACTGATCCAATCCGGTGCGGTGTGCATCGCGTACGAGACCATCACGGGGCCAGGCGGCGGATTGCCGCTGCTCGCGCCGATGAGTGAAGTGGCCGGGCGCATGTCGGTGCAGGCCGGCGCGCACTACCTCGAGATCGCGCACGGCGGCCGCGGGGTGCTTCTCGGCGGCGTGCCCGGCGTGGCGCCGGGTCATGTCGCCGTCATCGGTGCCGGTGTCGTTGGAACGAATGCCGTGCAGATGGCGGTGGGCATGGGCGCGCGTGTGACCGTACTGGACAAGAACGTGGACCGGCTCCGCCAGCTCGATCTCGTGTTCGGCAATCGCATCAACAGCGCGTACTCGAACGCGCACAACGTCCAGGAGGCCGTTCTCGATGCGGACCTCGTCATCGGCGGCGTGCTGGTGCCGGGAGCGGCGGCGCCCAAGCTCGTCACGCGCGAGCACGTCGCGCGCATGAAGAAGGGCTCCGTGGTCGTCGACGTGGCGATCGACCAGGGCGGCTGCTTCGAGACTTCGCGCCCCACGACGCACGCCGACCCCGTGTACCTGGTCGACGGCGTCGTGCACTACTGCGTCGCCAACATGCCGGGCGCGGTCGCGCGCACGTCGACGTTCGCGCTGAACAACGCCACGATCGGCCATGCGATCGCGCTGGCGAACAAGGGCTGGAAGGCCGCGATGGTGGACGACGAGCATCTTCGACACGGGCTGAACGTTTGCCGGGGGCACGTGACGTACGAAGCAGTCGCGCGCGACCTGGGGTATCCATATGTCGCGCCCGAAACGCTGCTGGAAGGTTGATAGGTCGCGAGGTCTGACCGTCGGAACACCTGCGGCGTGATGCCGACGACGAGAAATCACGCCTGGCTCGCGCCGTTAGCGGCTGGCCCACTAACGGCCGGATCCGTGCGTTGCCGACGCTCAGGCGGTCGCGACCAGGCAGAGGGTCGAGCTCCGCGGATTGGCTCGCCGAAGTCGGGCGACAGAACCAGCCGAGCGAGCTGAACAGCATCTAAGCCGACCCTCGATACCGCTGTCATCGGCCATAAACCGACGGTGGCCGAGAAACCCCGAATGACTGCTACAGACTGGTTCGGGTGATCGCCCTCGGCCGACCAACCGGCGCAGTCGACACGTCTGAGACATTCAACGCAGTGATTGGTGTTCGTCCAACCGGACATTCAGTCGCAAGGTCATTCGATCACCCTGTCCGCACGCAGCAGGATGGACCGCGGGATGGTGATGCCAAGGGCCTTCGCTGCTTTCAGGTTGATGACCAACTCGAACACGTTCGGTTGCTCGACGGGAGTATCGGCCGGCTTGGCGCCCTTGAGAATCTTGTCCACCAACCCTGCCGAGCGCCGTAGGACATCAGCCGCCGAGGCGCCGTAGATGAAGAGCGCACCAGCATCGGCATACGTTGCGGCACCGGCGATGACCGGAATACGCTCTTGATTCGCCATTTCGATCAGCCGCACACGCAAGTTGCCAACCAGAGGCGCCGTCCCGATAGGAAAGATCGCGTCGACCCTCTCCGCGAACAGTTTGGCCACCGCGACTTCGAACTCGGCGGGATCCGCTGCTTCGGCAAAAATGAACGTCACGCCAAGCGAGGGGGCCAGCCGCTCATACTGTTGCCGGACAAGCTTCGAGCTCGGATCAGTCGAGTCACCCAGAAGCCCGATGCGCTTCACGCTGGGGAGGATTTCCCGCGTCAACTCGAATCTCTTCCCAGTCATTCCGGCGACGAAGCTACTCATCCCGGTTACGTTGCCGCCCGGATGCGCCAGGCTCCTCACCAACCCGATGCCTACCGGATCTGACGCGAATCCAAACACGATGGGGATCGTCTGCGTAGCCTGCTTCGCGGCCACTGCCGCTGGCGTTACCGACGCGAAAAGCACCTCGGGCTTGCGCGCCACCATCTCTGAGGCAAGCCTGGGCAGTCTCTGCTGGTAGTCGTCGGCATAGACGCGGTCGTAGGCGATGTTCTGCCCGTCGATCCAGCCGAGTTCGCGCATCTGATCGAAGAGGGCTTGAGGATCACCTCTTCCTTTGCGCGTGTGCTGGGTACGAGCACGCCGACACGGCGCATGCTCGCTGTCGACCGTTGTGCGCGCAACAGCGTGGAACTGCAGCCCAGCACGACGCCGAGCGCGATTATCAGTAGGCGTCGTTGGTCCATCGATGACCCGGTCCGCACGCAGCATAGCTGACAGTCACGACTGACAGCTCATCGCCGAGTCAGTCAGTTCAACCACCGATGGCGAACGACAGCAACCGCTGGATTCTGTTGAAAAACAGGCATCGTTCTCGCTTGTGCTGAGTCCGTCTTAACGACGGGAGCGCAGTGATGATGGGTCAGCAGGGCAGCAGGCAAGACCAGCTCTTCTACGCGTTCAACCTCGAAGAGCACGTGCCGCGCACTCACCTGCTGAGAGCCATCGATCGCTTCTTCGACCTCGGCGAGCTGAGGCATCACCTCGCAGCGTTCTACAGTCACACCGGCCGCCCCTCGTTCGACCCGGAGCTGATGATCCGAATGCTGATCGTCGGCTACTGCTTCGGCATTCGATCCGAGCGCCGGCTCTGCGAGGAAGTCCGCCTGAACCTGGCGTATCGCTGGTTCTGCCGCCTCGACCTCGACGACGCCATCCCTGACCACTCGACCTTCTCGAAGAACAGGCACGGCCGCTTCCGCCAGAGCGATGCCTTCCGCCACCTCTTCGAAGGCGTCCTGCGCCGCTGCATGAAGGAAGGACTGGTTGCCGGCGAGGGCTTCGCGATCGATGCCAGCGTCATCAAGGCGGACGTCAACCGCACCCGTGGTGTGCCGGGCAGCGAGCCGATCGACTGGACAAAAGGCGACGGCCCGAGCCGCGCCGTGCGCGAGTACCTGGAAGGCCTCGAGCGAGCCAACCCCAGCGGCGAAGAGGCTGACTCGAGCGTGCCCAAGAACATCTCGCTGACCGATCCAGCCGCCCGGTGGACCGCGGCTCCCGGCGGGCCACCCACCTACGCCTACTCGACGAACTACCTCATCGATCTGCAAGCCGGGATCATCGTGGACGTCGAGGCGACGCCCGTGCATCGGACACAAGAAGTCGAATCAACCAAGACGATGATCGAGCGGGTCCAAGGACGCTTCGGCCTCAGACCCCAGCGCCTGGTCGGCGACACCGCCTACGGCGTGGCGCCGATGCTCAACTGGATGGTCGAGGAGAAGCGCATCGCACCCCACGTACCCGTCTTCGACCACACGGGCCGCAAGGACGACACGCTCTCGGCTGCCGCGTTCGAGTGGAACCAGGACGCCAACGAGTACCGCTGCCCTGAGGGGCATGCTCTTCGGAGCGATTGGCGGTCGTTCAAGAACCCTCGTGATCACATCACCAAGGACAACACGATCGTCTACCGCTCCAGCGCCAAGGACTGCGCGAACTGCCCGGCGAAGCAGAGCTGCTGCCCGAACACGCCGACCCGAAAGATTGCCCGCAGCATCTACGAGAGCTCGCGCGATGTGGCTCGCTCGCTTGCCGCGACGCCCGAGTTCATCAGCTCAATGCGAGAACGCAAGAAGGTGGAGATGCTCTTCGCCCATCTCAAACGGATCCTGAAGCTCGACCGACTGCGGTTGCGTGGGCTTACTGGAGCGCATGACGAGTTCCTGCTCGCGGCGACAGCGCAGAACCTCAGACGGATGAGCAAGTGGCTGATGCCGAAGATGGAAGCAGCCCCGGCTTGAGACCGATCGGCGCGGGTCGCGCACGCCGCTGAATTGACGATCAGCGCGAGTTCGGTCGCGTCATGCGTTCCGCGCGTTCGCGCGCCACCGAGTTCTTCAACAGAATCGCTGCGTTGCTGCCGTTCACTTCGGTGGAGCGAGGGACAGCAACGGGTCGATCAGAGCCAATTGGCTTGCCAATCTCGGCTGCCAGAAGCAGTCGCCGGATTCGAAACGCCGACAAGCGCACCCCCGCAGGCGACGCAATCGGCCAGTAAGAGTTACCCGAAAGGCCCGCTGGACGCTTGCCTTTCATCGCTGCGAGCAGATACTCCGGGGCACCTTCTTCAGCCAAGGGAGTTCAAGTTGAATACCAACATGATGGCTGCTGCGCTTGCCGGCGTTTTCTTCCTGGCAGGCTGCGCGGACATGTCCGCACCGTCCGGCAAACGCGAACTCATGATCGTCGGCAACGACGAGAAACAAAGCTGGGACGAGAACGGCAAGCCTGTGCTCGGCCCACGCGGCAAGGACACCGTGTCGATCATCGACATCGGAACCGACCCGCTCGCGCCGAAGATCATTGCCAACTTGCCGCTGGACAACACCATCATCGGTCCTCCGGTCAACCTCGCGATCACGCCAGACGAAGGCCTCGCCCTCGTGGCGAATTCAATGAACATAGTTGAGGAGGGGGGTGTGCTCAAACAGGTACCCGACAACCGCCTCTGGGTCATCGACCTAACGACCAGCCCGCCAAAGCTGATCGACACCGTGGCGGTCGGCAAGCAACCGTCAGGCATGTCGATCAACCGCGCGGGCAACCTCGCTCTCATCGCCAACCGTGCCGACGGCTCGATCAGCGTCCTGCGCATCACCGGCAAGAAGGTCGAGCTGATCGATACCGTGCTAATCGGAGAGCAGGTTGCGCATGTCAGATTCACCCCTGACGGAAAGCGCGCACTGGCCGCCAAGTTCCCTGGTCACAAGATCGCGCTGCTCGATGTGAACGGCGAGAAGGTGAGCTACAACAAGTTCGATCTTCCTGTAGGTTTGTGGCCGTACAACGTCGACGTGACACCCGACGGCAAACTCGCCCTGAGTGCCGACAACGGCAATGCGGGTGCCGCGGACGGCAACGTCGATACCGTGAGCGTGATCGACCTCGAGGCGAGCCCGCCTCGGGTCATCGACCGGTTGGTGGTCGGGGATGCACCCGAAGGGTTTGCGATCAGTCCGACTGGCAAGCTCGCGGTGGCCGTGCTGCTGCGAGGTACCAATGCAGCGAAGAGCGCGTTCTTCTATAACCGAAATGCTCTTGTCGTGGCGCTCAAGATCGATGGCAAGAAAGTCACGCGCAGCAACGAGGTCGAGGTCAGAGGATTGCCCGAAGGCGTCGTATTCAGTCAGGACGGCCGCTACATCTATGTCGGCAACTTCATCGATCAGGACATCTCGATCCTGCGCGTCGATGGTGACCAGATCGTAAATACCGGCAAGTCACTGGCACTGCCTGGCCACCCGGCGTCGATGCGCGGACGCACGCATTGACCGGCGGCTTTCGGCCCGTCTTATCGGCATGTCCAACGGCGGTTCAGGGTCGATCACTGCCGGCTGCAACCGCGAATAGCCTGCCGGAAGCGGTCGACCATCTCCTCCGTCGTACCGGCTCCTCCCGGTAGGCTTCACCTGCTCCAGCGAGGTGGGGCGAGATGATGGGCAGGGCTCCTTAGTTGCCCGCAAACCCGCGCCAATCCTAGCGATGCGGGGGACACCCTCTCCACCAGGACGACGTCCCAAGAGCAGTCGTCAGACGCGGGACGCGGGAAGTCAGTCGATGACCTGGTCCGCTTGCAGGCGAACGGACTGCGGAACTCTCAGACCGAGAGCCTTCGCTGTCTTGAGATTGAGGACAAGCTCGAAATTTGTCGGCTGTTCGACGGGAAGGTCGGTGGTCTTGGTGCCGTGGAGCACCTTGTCCACAATGAACGCAGCCCGCCGAAACGTCGCGTCGACACTGACGGCGTAAGACACCAGGCCGCCGAGCTCGACCGCTTCGCGGCTTCCGTAGATCGCCGGCAATCGAAGCCGCGAAACGAGTTGCACGATGCTGTCGCGCTGAACGAACGTAAGAGGCTGGTGCATGATGAGCAACGCATCGGCGCCGCGCCCGGTCATCGTCGCGAGCGCAGCCTCGATCTCCGCGGGTGATGCGACCCCGACGAAATCGAGTTGTATTCCCAACGCCCGCGCGGCCGGTTCGAGCTCGCGTTGATAGATCACAAACGTCGGGTTTGCAGCGTGCCCAAGAACCCCGACGCGGGACGTGCGGGGCGCCAGCTCCTTCAGTATCTGCAGCGACTTGGCTGCGTAGTTCGATGCAAGCGCCGAAATTCCCGTGACATTGGCATCTGGCCGGGCAAGACTTGAGACGATGCCAAGTCCCACGGGATCAGCCGAATACACGGAAACGATTGGGGTGGTCCTGGTCGTACGCTTGGCAGCGAGAGAGGCAGGTGCCGCAGCCGCGACGAGCACGGCAGGGTGGAGCCGCAACAGGTCCGCCGCGAGCGTATCCAGCTGATCGTATCGGCCCTCGGCGCTGCGGCAGTCGATCGCCACGTTCTCGCCCGGCCGATACTCTAGCGACCGAAGTCCATCGAGAAAGGCGCTAAAGCCTCGGTTGGCGAAGCACGTGTCGTCGCCGCTCAGAAAGGCGATGCGCCGAAGCGATTCCGAGCCCTGCGCGTCGACGCCGTGCGGAGCGGCGAACAGCGCAAAGCCGATCACCGCAAGCAGACCAATCCTTGGCGACCAGGGTTCCACGTTCGCATTGAACCATGCGCCGACGCACGGCAGTGGGACGCGGCGGCTGACGCGCTAGCATCGCGCCTTCCGTCGCTCGTCCTCACGCGGCTCGAGCACCCGGCGATCTCCTCCTCCGCTTCCGGCGACTCGTGCTCGATCCGCAACCCGTCCGCGACTCCCACGAGACGCCATCGCACCGCAGTCGCAACCCCGTCGCGGCACAAGCTCGTACCGCGGCATGGCGCGCCGACTTGTTGGCGGGCGCCGTAGGCTCCGTCGTCACTCTGGCCAGCTGGCTCACGCTGCCCTTGCTGGCGTTTGTCGCGCTCGGACCTTCGGCGGCGCCGCTCGGCATGCTTGCGGGCGGCGCGGCATCGCTCGTGGGCGGCTTCGTCGCCGCCGTGATCGGCCGCAGCGCCATGCCGGCGGCTGGCCTGAGCTCGGCCACCATGCTGCTCTTCGCAGCGGCGGTGGCAACCTTGAGCACCGACCCGGCGATGCAGCCGCTGTCGCGGCCCGGGCACGTCGCCGCCCTGCTGGCGACGATCTCCTGCTGCGTGGTGCTGATGGGCGCGCTGCAGATGCTGTTCGGCTGGCTGCGGCTGGGCGCGGTCGCGAAGTACGTGCCGCAACCCGTGCTGGCGGGCTTCATGAACAGCGTTGCCGTGCTCATGGTCATCGCGCAGTTGCCGGCGCTGTTCGGCATTTCCGGAACCAACGCCGAGGGGACGGTGCCCTCGCTGTCGTCGCTGCAGCCCGCCACGCTGCTCGTCGGGCTGGCCACCGCGGCCGGCGTGTGGCTCATCGGCTGGCGCTGGCCGCGCGCCCCGGCCGCCTTGCTCAGCATGATCTTCGGTTGCACGCTCTACGCCATGTTCGCCGTCGCCTGGCCCGGGGTCGCGCTCGGTCCGCAGGTCGGTCCGCTGCCACAGCAGCTGCCGCTGCCCGACGTGCTGGCGCCCCTGTTCACCGCCTCGATGGCGCCGGAGCTCTTCCTGAGCCATGCCGAGCACCTGCTCGTGACGGCGCTCGCGCTCGCCATCGTCGGCTCGCTCGAGACCGTGCTGAACGCGCTGGCGACCGATCAGCGGGTCAATGCGCGGCACGACCCCAATCGGGAGCTGATGGCGTTCGGTGCCGGCAACGTCGCCAGCGGCGTCTTCGGTGGACTGCCCCTGACCTACAGCCAATCACGCGCTGCCGCGCTGCTCGCCAGCGGCGCCGTGTCGCACCGCGCCGCGGCGGTCTGCGCAATCGTCACCGGCTCCCTCCTCGCCATCGGCGGCCCGCTGATCGGCATGCTGCCGCTGACCGTCCTCGCCGGCCTGATGGTGACCCTGGCCTGGGGCCTGGTCGATCACTGGTCCCGGCGCACGGTGGCGCGCCTGCCGAGCGGCGAGCTGTCGCGCGAGATGTGGCTCAATCTCGCGATCGTCGTCATCGTCTTCGGTATCACGATGTGGCTCGGCATCGTCACGGGCGTGGTGGTGGGCGTTCTGCTGGCGATGGTGCTGTTCGTCCAGTCGATGAACCGCTCGCTGATCCGCGGCAGCTACCGGGCGACCGCGCAACCGTCGCGCCGGGTCTACCCTGCGGCGCAGGAAGACGTCCTGCGCGCAGAGCGGCAACGAATCGCGATCCTCGAGCTGGAGGGGGCACTCTTCTTCGGCAACGCCGACACACTCGCGGCGCAGATGGAACGGCTCGAGTCCGACGTCGCCTTCGTGGTGCTCGACTTCCGCCGCGTGAGCACGCTCGACTCATCGGGAGCGATCGTGCTCGCGCAACTCGAGAAGCGGCTCGCCTCCACCGGCCGGAGGCTGCTGCTCGCCGGCGTGTCGGCCGGGAACCGACACGGCCTGGCGCTGCGCGCGCTGGGCACCTTCGACAGGCAAGGGCAGCAGCATTGGTTCCGCGACCTGGACCGGGCCACCGAGTTCGGCGAGCAGGCGCTGCTGTCCGCCCTCGGCCTGAGCAGCGGTTCGGGGCTCGTACCGCTGGACGATTGCTCCCTGCTGCGCGGTCTCGACACGCAGCGGCGCGAACGGCTCAAGGCCTCGATGCCGGCGCGGCGTCTGCATTCCGATGAAACGCTGTTCAGGCAAGGCGATCCAGGCGACGCGCTGTACGTCGTGACCGAGGGATCGATCACCGCGTGCAGCCCGGGCGAGCACGGCACGCACCGCTACCTGAGCCTGTCACCCGGGATGATGCTCGGCGAGACGGCGCTTCTCGATGGGCGGGGCAGGTCGGCCGACGCAGTGGCGGACGTCGCCTCCGTCGTTCACGTGCTGGGCAAGGACGCTCTGGAAAGCATCGCGCGCGACGACCCGGAGTTGGCTCGCCAGATCACGACCAACATCGCCGTGCACCTCTCGGAGCGCCTGCGCAGCGCGTCGGCGGCGTGGCAGGTGGCCGCCGCGTGAGGAGGGCGGCTCACTCGGTCCGGATGGGCTGTGGCTAAGGTCCGCGCGAATACTTGCGATACGCCCGGCTCTCAGGACTTCGATAGTGGCGGCGGCGGCGAAAGATGGTGACGGATGCGCCAACGAGGAGCGCGCTGAACACAAGACCGAGGGCGGAAGTGCTGATCAGGGCCGACAGGAGGCCGACAACGAGATACAGGTACGGAGACATTTCGTACCACAGCGACTCCAGGCGCATCGTTCGCTCCTCATCAGACTTGCGGCGTGGTCGGCGACTGCTCGACCTGTGAGTCTTCAGCGCGCCACCACCGGCCGCCATCCCTCATTCGCGGGTGGTCGACGGTCGGCAGTGGCCCAGTGCGGATACCGCTCGGCGGAAGGTGGGCGCCGCTGATCCGAATCTGTGACAACTTGTGTATTTGTGGCTAGGACGAACGCGCATTTGCTGGCGCAATCACGGGTTCGTTCACTCAGTCTCGGGAGCCGCTGTGAGCCAGCCGCACACATACAAGGGATACGCGTTCTCAGACGAGACGACCACGACGGAAGATGGGAAATTCCGCGCGCGCGTCAGAATTCTTGGCCTGCACGGCGGCCGTCGATCGCAACGGTTCATCGACTTGGAGACCTTCGTCAACGAGTCCGATGCGCAGCGTCGCGCACTGACAGCGGCGAGGAGTTGGATCGACGCGGAGGAGAGTCATGACAAGCTGGCGCTGCCGTCGAGCTTCGCTCCCTTGCCCTGACGGATCTCGGGAGTGGGGGCCAACCTACCGCACGGCTGCCGCTCGTGGCGGCCTGCGTCTGGCGTCGGAGCCAAGGGTCCGCGTGTGCCGGGTCTCCCGTCGACGCCACAAAGGCTCCGGACCTAGTTCTGTTCGGCGGCACGCAGTCGCTTCGCGAGCGCCTGAAGGAGCTTCCATGCGATGGTGCCGTTCCGTTCGATCAGCGGGCGGAACTCCCAGAAGGTGAGCCCGTAGCAAACCAGGTGGCTCGCGGCGATGACGGTGGCCGAGCGGGGGCCGCCGTCGATCAGCGCGATCTCGCCGAAGTGATCGCCCGGGCCGAGGGTGTTGATGTGCAGGCCCTTGGCAGAGACCGTGGCCTCTCCTGAGTCGATGATGAAGAAGGCGGCGGCCCCGGAGCCCTCCATGATCACGGTCTCGCCCTTGGCGAAATGGCGCTCCTTGAGCAGGCGAGCGATCTGCTCGGTCTGCCGCCGGTCCATGTCGGCGAAGAACGGGACGCGCTGGAGTGCACCCACAGGGTCGCGGGGGGGCGGGCCGGGCGGCAGTGCGTCGCCGCGCGCCTTCCCGGTCGTGACCGCCCTGCATTGGAGGAGGTAGAGCGTCCCGTCCTGGAGCGCCCATTCGATGTCGCGACGCGGGCCGTAGACCTGCTCGCAGCGCAGCGCGAGCTCGCCGAGCGCCGAGAGCTGGGTGTCGTCGAGGCACAGCTGGTTCGCCTGCGCGGGCGGCACTTGCTGCTCGAAGGTGCCCCCGCTCGGGAGCGAGCGGATGGCGATGCGCTTGCGCCCGGCCTTGCGCTCCAGCACCCGACCCGCGCGATCGAGGCGGAAGTGGTCGGGAATGACGAGGCCGGCCACCACGGCCTCGCCGAGACCCCAACTCGCCTCGACCAGGCGCTCGTCGGCACCGGTGACCGGGTGTTCGGTGAACATCACGCCCGCGACGACGGGGTCGAGCAGCGTCTGCACGACGACGCCGACGCTCGGCCGGGTGAACAGGCCGACACGCTGACGGTAGGTGATCGCCGAGTCCGAGTTCGCGGACCACCAGACATCGCGAACGGCCCCCGGGACGTCGGCCACCGAATGGACGTTGAGCACGGTGAGGTGCTGGCCAGCGAAGCTCGCCGCCGCGCCGTCTTCGTCGACCGCGGACGACCGGACGGCGAACGGGGGCGGCAGGTCGGCGATGGCATTCGTCAGCCTTTCGAGGGCCTTGTCGTCGCCGGACGCGACCGCCTCGACCAGGTCACCCGACAGCGCCACTCCGGGCGGGACCGCGAGGCCGTGGCGCGCGGCGTCGCCGAGCCCCACGGCCTTCGACCCGTACAGCGATGTCTCGCGCGCCTTCGCGAAGGCGACGACCTGCTTCACCCGAGCACCGTGACTTCGCCGGCATCTCCGTCAACACGGATGCGGACGCCGTCGGCGATGCGTTCGGTCGCTTCCCGGGTCCCGACGACCCCGGGGATGCCGTACTCGCGCGAGACGATCGCCGCATGCGACAGCAGGCCACCGTTGTCGGTGACGATGCCGCCGAGAAGGGGAAGGAGGATGTTGAAGGCCTCGGTCGTTGACTCGGTGACGAGCACGTCGCCCTTGGCGATCCGGCCGAACTCCGAGGGTCCGGAGACACGGCGGGCCGGGCCTTCGTACACCCCCTTGCTCGCCGCGAGCCCGTAGAGGACCTTTTCCTCGTTCTCGACCTCGGAGCTCCCGAAGACGTGGCCCAACGCGATGAAGGTTGCGCGCATGAGGCGGGCAACGGACGGGGGCAGGGTCGACGGGTCAGGCGGGGGCGGTGCCGGCGGTCCGAGGAACGGCGGAACATCCTTGGCCGAGTAGGTCACACGGTATTCGGCGCGCCTGGCGAGCTCGTCCTCGGACGGGCCGCCACTGCCTGCGACCAGCGCGCACATCTCCTCGAGGCTGGCGTCGAGCATGCGCTCGGCGGTGCCGATGCGACCGCGACTCGCGACCCGCCGGCCCGCGGCAAGGGCCGCGCGCCGCATCAGGCCCGAGGCCCAGATGTCGCTGTAGACGCCACGCTCGTCGCGCAGGCGGTAGGTGAGGCGGGCCTCGCCGAGAAGTTCGTCGAACTCCGCCTGGTGGGAGGCGGGCACCTGGGCCCGGACCTCGGCGGTCCGGGCCTCGACATCCGAAGCGGCGATGCCCTCGCCGAAGACGACGATCCGGATGGTCCGCAGGAGCGCGTCCGGCAGTTCGATCATCGTCGGCTCAGCGATGTCGAAGCCGTCCACGAGACGGTTGCCAACCAGGTCGAGGTAGCCCGAGACCGCCGCACCCGCCTCGCCGCCGAGGGAACGCAGGCTCGCGAGAACCTGAGCGGGGTCGCCGCTGGCCGCCAGGGCCTCGCGGGCCGCGGGGTCCTGGGCCAGCGCCTGCTTCAGGCGCTCCATCTCGGCGGAGCCGCCCGCAGACACGTCTGCCGACCCGCGCATCAGGCCCAGGAGTTCCGACGCTGGCAGCCCGGTCCAGTCGCCGACGTGGGCGAGAAAGTCTCCGGTGGGGAGCACGGCACCGGAGGTGAAGCGCATGTGCTGGGCGATCATGGCCGCATGGTGGTCGCGGCAGCGCGCCAGGTACGCGACCAGTTCCGCGTCGGAGAGGGTGTCCGGATCGACGCCTTGCAGCTCCCGGTGCGTCGCAATGGCGGCGGGCTTGCAGCGCTCGTCCCAGTCGCGAAGCTGTTCCCGCCAGAGCTTCTGTGCGAAGACCTTTTCAGCGCGCTCGAAGCGTTCGGGGATTTCGGCTTCGGGCGCGGGCAGCACCTGGTTGTAGC
>Ga0207659_10000495_pt1 | contig 23739 bp, 19 predicted proteins | sample KBSM43metaG_FD_184330 | JGI IMG/M metagenome (GOLD analysis project Ga0207659, IMG submission 184330) | Miscanthus rhizosphere microbial communities from Kellogg Biological Station, Michigan, USA - KBS M4-3 metaG (SPAdes) (version 2) | ecosystem: Host-associated > Plants > Roots > Rhizosphere >...
CGAGCCGCGAGCCGCGAGCCGCGAGCCGCGAGCCGCGAGCCGCGAGCGACGAGCGACGAGCGACGAGTAGTAGCGAGCCATCGTCATGGGGCGCTCCGCTTAGAATAGGTGTGGACCCATGGCAGACGACCACGCATCGAGTTCGCCCCCGGCCCTTGACTCGCCAAAGCCCGGCGAAGGCGGGCCCGTCGATTTCATTCGCACGATTGTTGACGAAGATCTGGCGGCTGGCCGGCACCACGGCCGTGTCGCCACCCGTTTCCCACCCGAGCCGAACGGCTATCTCCACATCGGACACGCCAAAGCGATCTGCCTGAACTTTGGCATTGCCGAGGAACGCGGCGGCATCTGCAACCTGCGGTTCGACGACACCAATCCGACCAAGGAAGAGGTCGAATACGTCGATTCGATCCGTGAAGACGTCGCGTGGCTGGGATTTCAGTGGGCGTCCGAGCTGTATGCCTCGGACTATTTCGAGCAGCTCTATCAATTCGCCGTCGAGTTGATCCGCAACGGTCTGGCCTACGTCGACAGCCTGAGCGCCGACGAGATGCGCGCCTACCGCGGCACCCTGACCGAACCAGGAAGGAACAGCCCGTATCGCGATCGTCCTTCGGCCGAGTCGCTCGATTTGTTCGCGCGGATGCGGGCCGGCGAATTCCCGGACGGCGCTCATGTGCTTCGCGCGAAAATCGACATGGCGTCGCCCAACATCAACATGCGCGATCCGACGCTCTACCGGATCCGCCACGCCCATCATCATCGGACCGGTGATCGCTGGTGCATCTATCCGATGTACGACTTCGCGCATCCGTTGAGCGATGCGATCGAGCGCATCACGCATTCGATTTGCACGCTCGAATACGAAGCGCATCGGCCGCTCTACGACTGGCTGGTCGACCATCTGATCACCGGTGACAAGCCGCATCAGTACGAATTTGCCCGGCTGAACCTGAATTACACGGTGATGAGCAAACGCAAGCTGCTGCAATTGGTGCAGCAAGGTCTGGTCGCGGGCTGGAACGATCCACGGATGCCGACGATCAGCGGCTTGCGTCGTCGCGGTTACACGCCGGAATCGGTCCGCGACTTCTGCGCGCGAATCGGTGTCGCGAAAAAAGAAAACGTCATCGATGTCGCACAGCTCGAGCACAGCGTCCGCGAGCACCTGAACACGCGCGCCCCGCGCGTGATGACGGTGCTGCGCCCGCTGAAGGTCGTCATCACGAACTACCCGGAAGAGCAGGTCGAGTTCGTCGACGTCATCAACAATCCGGAAGACGAGTCGGCCGGCACGCGCAAGGTGCCGTTCTCGCGCGAGCTCTACATCGAACGCGACGATTTCATGGAAAATCCGCCGAAAAAGTTTTTCCGGCTTTCGCCAGGCAGGGAAGTGCGGCTGCGCTGCGCCTATTTCCTGACCTGCACCGAAGTCGTGAAAGACGAGCGCGGCGAGATCGTCGAACTGCGCGGCACCTACGATCCGGCGACCCGCGGTGGCGATTCTCCGGACGGCCGCAAGGTGAAGGCCACCTTGCATTGGGTATCGGCGCGGCACGCGTTTCCGGTGGAAGTGCGCCTTTACGACCGGCTGTTTTCAGCAGAGGATCCGGAAAACGTTCCCGACGGCAAAACCTTTCTCGACAATCTGAATCCGAATTCCCTCGAAGTGCTGACCAACGCACAAGCGGAGCCGAGCTTGCGCGGTTCAACACCTGGTACGCGCGTGCAGTTCGAGCGGCTCGGCTACTTCTGCGTCGATCCGGACTCGACCGAAGACGCGCTGGTATTCAACCGCACGGTGTCGCTCAAAGATACGTGGGCGCGAATCAGTGCGCGCTAGCCGGAAGTCGTCAGTCGCCGGTCGCTGGTCATCAGTCGTGCTGGTCGCGCTGCTGCCGTCGGTTGCGGCGGCGCAGTCGGCGGTTCGTTACACGCCGAAGTTCGAAGATCTGAAATACGTGTATGCCACGCTGCCGCCGGTTGCGACGTTGCAGCCCGGTGGAACGCTCGAGACGAATACCTTCGACGCGTTCGGCAACGCGATTAAGAAACCGGGCGACACGATGGCGCTCGTCAAGGGCGACAACCCGCTAACCGGTCCCTTCGCGATCGCTGGTGCCGAACCAGGCGATACGCTGGTCGTGAAGATACTCGAGTTATCGGTGGATTCCACCAGGGGCGTCGGAGCGTTTGCTCCAGGTTTCGGCGCCCTCAACGCAACCAACTACACGCCGATGCTGCATGCGCCGCTGCCGGAGCGCATCTGGTTCTACGACATCGACAACCGCGCCAACACCGCGACCTTTCACGCACTCGATTCGAATCACACCGTCACGATTCCGATGCAGCCGTTCCTCGGGTGCATCGGTGTCGCGCCGGCCGGAGGTGAGGCGCGCAGTTCGGTCGTTCCAGCCGAGTTCGGCGGCAATATGGATGCGCCCGAAGCGCGTCCGGGTTACACCCTCTACCTGCCGGTGAACGTTGCCGGCGCGCTGCTGTTCCTCGGCGACGGTCACGCTGCGCAAGGCGATGGTGAAGTGGCCGGTACCGGCATCGAAGTACCGCTCCGGGTGCGTTTGCAAGTCGATTTGATCAAGGGCAAGAAAATCGCGTGGCCGCGCTTCGAGAACGAATCCGCTCTTTTTGCGGTCGGAGCGTATCGGCCGCTTGACGATGCGCTGCGAATTGCGTTCACCGAGCTCGTCAGTTGGATCCATGAGACGTATGGACTCTCTTCGCTCGACACGTACGAACTCCTCTCAAAGGTGGCAAAAATTCATCTCACCGAGATGGTCGATCCGAATTACGTCGTGATCGCGAGCATCGAAAAGCGATTTCTGCCAACCCGGTAGGGCCCATGACCTTCGATGACGCCCAGCGCCTTGCGGCGCGCCTTCGCGAGGCCCTCGCGCGCGCCATCATCGGCCAGCACGGGGTCATTCACGAGATCCTGATCGCGTTTTTCGCCGGCGGGCACTGCCTGTTGCGTGGCGTGCCTGGGCTGGCCAAAACACTCCTCATCAAATCGCTCGCGCAGGCGGTGCACCTCCAGTTCAACCGGATTCAATTCACGCCCGACCTGATGCCGTCAGACATCATCGGCACCGAGGTCATCGAAGAGGATCGCGGCACCGGCCGCCGCGAGATTCGCTTCATTCGCGGACCACTGTTTGCGAACGTCATCCTCGCGGACGAAATCAACCGCACCCCGCCCAAGACTCAGGCGGCGCTGCTCGAAGCGATGCAGGAATACCAGGTGACGATCAACGGCGTGCGCTATGAGTTGGAACGGCCGCTGTTCGTTCTGGCGACGCAGAATCCGATCGAACTGGAAGGCACTTATCCGCTGCCAGAGGCCCAACTCGATCGGTTCATGTTCAACGTCGTCATCGATTATCCGACAGCTGCTGACGAGCACCGCATCCTTGCCCAGACGACGACCGATGAAGAAGCGGTGATTACACCAGTGGCCACAGCTGCCGAAGTCGAGGCCGCACGGCATCTGGTGCGTGACGTCCCTGCCGCCTCGAACGTGATCGACTACGCACTGCGGCTGGTTCGCGCGACGCGGCCAACCGGTGGGGCAGAGGACCACGTGCCACCGGTGGTCCGGCAGTTCGTCAAGTGGGGCGCAGGGCCGCGCGCCGGACAAGCGCTCGTCCTCGGCGCGAAAGCGCGCGCGCTGCTCGATGGTCGAAGCGTCGCGTCGTTAGCCGACATTCGCGCGATTGCGCTGCCGGTGCTGCGCCATCGCGTGTTGGTGAATTTTCAGGCGGAGGCCGACGGTGTCGATGCGGATCAGATCGTCGGCCGACTGCTGGAGGCGGTGCCGGAATCGTGACCGTCGGAACGGCGGCGGCGAACGCCGAGCTGATTGCGCGGATCAGTGACCTCGAGCTGGTCGCCCGGATCGTGGTTGAAGGATTGGTGTCCGGTCTGCACCGTAGTCCGTTCCACGGATACAGCGCCGAATTCAGCCAGTACCGTCATTACCGTCCCGGTGATGATCTGAAGTACGTCGATTGGAAACTGGTCGCACGAACCGACCGGGTCTATACCAAGCAATTTCGCGAAACCACGAACATGGGCGCGGCGATCGTTATCGATACGAGTGCGTCGATGGCGTTTCCAGAACGCCCGATCTCGAAGTTCCGATACAGCGTCGTCGCGGCGGCGGCGCTCGCTCACCTGGTTTCTTCGCAAGGTGACGGCGTTGGGCTGGTGACCACCAATGCGTTTCTCGCTCCGCGTCCAGGCCGCCAACATTTGCGGCGCTTACTGGCAGCGCTGTCGAGCACCGCGGCGACGGGATCGTGGCGCCCCGCGGAAACCGTTCGGCGAGCCTCGGAGCGTCTCGGCCGCCGCGGCCTGTTGCTGGTGTTTTCCGATCTCTACGATCAGGAAAATGAAACCTTTGCAGAGTTGCGCCGCGCCGCCCGAATGGGCCACGAAGTCGTACTGTTTCAGGTGATCAGCCGCGACGAAATCGAGTTTGGCTACCGCCGTGACGTGGAATTCGTCGACCTCGAAACCGGCGAGTCATTGGCGGTTGACGCCGCGGCCGCTCGCCGCGATTATACCGACGCCGTCACCGCGTTTCTGGAATCATGGCGGCGCCGCGCCGGCGCGGAGGGGTTCCAGTATTCGTTGATGGTCACCGACGTTCCTCCGGATCGCGCTTTGAGAAATTTCCTCGTCGCCCGCCAGACACCGCAGAACCGATGATTTGGCTCTACCCGCCAGCGGCGATTGCGTTGCTCGCGCTGGCGGCGCCGATCGTGGTTCACGTTCTCGTCCGACAACGAGCGACCCGGATCGCCTTTCCGACGCTGCGGTTCATCCGTCCCCATCGACTGGCGTCGGTCAGACGACGTGCCCTGGATGACATCGCGTTGCTGACGATTCGGCTCGCTATTTTCGCGGTGGCGGTTGCGGCAGTCGCCGGACCATTTGTTGCCACCGCGGCTCGGCGGCGCGAGTGGGATGCACGCACGATTCGGGCGGAGGTGTTCGATCCCGATTCTCGTTATGGATTGAGTCGAGCCGTCGTATGGCTCGAGCGGCAGCCGCCCGGCCGACGTGAAATTGTTGTGCGTGGTCCGCTGCCGCTCGGTTCGCTTACCGCTACGGATATCGCGATGGTTCCTTCACACGTTGGCCTGCGCTTCGAACGAACCTCGGTGCCGACGGCCACGCGTACGTTGCCGGCGACGCCCGTGATTCAGAACGGTCGGATTGTCGAGCGTGAGACGACGCTGAACGCTGAGCGGACATCGGTCCGCGACGTCGCGGTAACCGGCACGGCCGCGCCGGCGATCGAGATTGCGGCTCCAGCCGAGGAGCACGCCGCGGCCGACGGCCTCCGCCGGGCGCTCTTGAACGAGCGAATTGCGGCCGCCTTGCCCGGGCGCGGCGCGCGAATCATGTTCGCCAGCGAGGCGGCGAGCCTTTCGACTGTTTCAACGGCGTGGATTGCTGATGCCGCTGCGCGGATTTCCCGCGACACTCCCTGGGATGTCGATCTTGCTTTTGGCTCGGACGGCAATCGACTGGTAGTCGAGACGAGGATGCATGCGACCGACGCGCGCGCGTTGACACTGGTCCACGTGCTGGCGCGCGGCCTTGCGTCCCCAATCGAGCGACCGGCCGACGAGGTCGTGCCCATACCCGACGCGCAGTTGAGCGCCTGGACGCGTGGCGCCGGTCCAGTTCCTGAGGCCGCGCCCGAGATGATCGATCGCGACGATCGACGCTGGCTGTGGGCGACCGTCTTGCTGCTGCTGCTAATCGAATCGGTGTTGCGGCGCGATCGAAAACAAAGCGGCGTGGCGAAGGGGTCGGCGCGTGCCGCATAGCGACGGCGCAGCGGCGGTAGTTGACCGCGCGGTTCGGCGCGCGCGACTGCTGATCGCCGCTGAAGCAGCCGCCGCCGGCGCCGCGGTAGCGGCCTGGTCGGTTGCCGGCGGCGTCGCCGTTGCGGCGCTGATCGCGATATTCCGCGCGCGCCAGGCGGCTCGATCCGCGGTGGTGCGTACCGTCGAGCGCGCCGACGCGCAGTCGCGCAATCTCATCGCCACGGCCGACGAATTATCGTCCGGCGCGCTTCGCGCCAAGCCGTTCATTCGGGATCGCGTGGAAGCCGAGGCGGCCGCCCTGCTGGCAACGATCGATACGAATCGACTCTTCCCGCTCCACCGTCTCGTGCTGCTGCTGCTCACCGCAGCAGCGGCGTGGATGCTTGTCGCTGCGTTCCGGCAACCGCCTGCGCGGCCGGCGAGTCTCTCCGCTTCCGACAATCCGCGCTCACTCGGCACAACCCGTGATGGGATGCGCGTGACCGTTCGCGTCGAGCCGCCGTCCTACACCCATATCGCTCCAACCGTAACGGTGGATCCCTCGCAGATTGACGCCGTCGAACACGCCGTGGTCCGCATAACGATCGAAACCCGCGGCGCAGTGACCGTCGAGGCAGGCGGCGAGCGGCACCAGTTGAGCACGGTTGACGGCAGCAGAGTCGAGCACACCCTGGTCGCGACTCGCAGCGGATTTGTCCTGGTGACGAACAGTGGCGGCGCCCGGCGGATGATGCCGTTGAGTGTCACGCCCGACGCGCTGCCCTCCGTAAAAGTGGCCGCGCCAGGACGCGATTTGGTGTATGGCGGCGGGAATCCCCGAATCGCATTCACCGCGCAGGCGACGGACGATTTCGGCCTGCGATCGCTGACGCTCCGCTATACCAAAGTGTCGGGGTCCGGCGAGCAGTTCTCTTTCATCGACGGTGAGATCCCGCTGGCGATTTCGCGGAACGGCGAGCGCGATTGGAAAGGATCCGCGGCGCGAACGCTTGCGGATTTGGCGCTCGCGGAAGGCGACATGCTCGTCTACCGTGCGGTCGCAGCCGATCAGCGGCCTGGCGGCGGTGAAGGCAGCTCCGACGCCTTTTACATCGAAGTGTCGAAGCTCGGTGTCGCGGCCGGTGACGCGTTCACGCTGCCGGAACAGGAAACTCGCTACGCGCTCAGCCAGCAGATGCTGATCGTCAAGACCGATCGACTGAACCAGCGGCGCGCCTCGCTGAACGACGCCGAGTTTACCGAGGCCGCGCAGTCCCTCGCGGTTGAACAGCGAATGATCCGCTCGGAGTTCGTCTTCATGCTCGGCGGCGAGATTGAAGACGAGGAAGTGGAAGCGGAGCAGTCGGTGGAAATTCAGGCGGGCCGGCTGGTCAATCGAGGGCAACGCGACATCCGAGCGGCAACCGTGGCGATGAGCCAGGCCGAAAAGCTTCTGACCGGCGCCAATACCGTCGAAGCGTTGAAGGCCGAGCGCGCCGCGATTGAAGCGCTGCAACGAGCGTTTGCTCGCGACCGCTACATCCTTCGGGCACTCGCATCGCGCAGTCAGCTTGATTTCACACGACGCTTGACGGCCAATGCGGCCGATGCACTCGGGTGGCGTCGCCAACTCGCAGACGCGTCCGAAAACCGAGTCGCGATCCAGCTGCAGAGTCTCGTTCAGGGTCTCGGCAGCGTCTCCACCCGTGAGCAACTCGAAGTGCTGGCCGAACTGGCGGTACGCACCGACCCCGAGTCGGCCGCGTTGCGATCGATCGCCGCCGACCTCCAGAAGTTGGCGGACACATGGAATGGCAGCGATCGCTCGGCTCGCTCAACGCAGTTGGATGCGATCGCGGAACGAGTCGCCGTTGAAGCTCGCCGCGTGCTCGCCGATCCGCCGGTCTCGATCGGAGCGGGGCGATGAGCGAGCGACTCATGCGTTGGAGCGCTGTCGCGATCGCGGTGCTTGCCTTGATTGACCCCTCGATTGCCCTCAGCGGTCGCACCAGGCCGCGGCTCGGCGTCGCCATCAGTGGCGGCGGTGCGGAGGCGGTACGTGCGCATGAGGCGTTGCGGCGCACGCTGAGCGCGGATTTCGATGTGGTTTCGGGACTCGACCCCGCTGCCAAAGCATTCGTCGTCGTCGGCGCTCGGTATCCCGCAGAACCGATTGCTGAGGCGGCCGACGTTTCGACGGTATCGATCGGTGCCGCAGCAGCACCGACCGTCGTTCTGACTCGCGTGTCAGCACCGGCGGCCGTGCCGCCGGCAACTACCGTTCGACTCGGCGTCGAGGTGACCGGTACTCGCAGCCGAGGCACGACCAGCGAGCTTTCGATTCGCGCCGGAGGTGCCGAAGTCGCGCGTCGATCGCACACCTGGAGTAGTGACGCAGAGACGTGGGGCTCCGATCTGGACGTTGTGCCGGTCGGCGAGGCGCCCTACCTTTTCGAGGTTCATGTCGGCGCCAGCCACACCACGGTGGCCGTCGACAACTCACCGCGCCTCCGGATACTGGTCGTAGAGTCGCGGCCCTCGTGGGCGACTGCCTTCGTACGACGCGCGCTCGAGGGCGATCCCCGATTCGAGGTCAGCGCCGTTTCTGCCAGTGCACCGCACGCCTTGATCAAGAGCGGCCCTTCGCCAGCCCTGCCCGACGATCTGCGGGGGTTTGATGCGATTCTCGTCGGCGGCCTCGATCGGTTGTCAGCAGCGAATCTGACGACGCTCGAGCGCTTCACGCGCGATCGCGGCGGCGTATTGGTGCTGCTGCCCGATGCCGCGGTGCCTGCCGCAGTGTCGCAGCGGCTGTTGCCCGGGATGGTGTGGCGCGAAACGCTACTGGAGCAGGCTGCGGCGCTCGACCTATCGGTAGCGCCGAAGCTTGAAGCCTCCGAGTTGCTCGAAGCGACCGACCTCCCGGCGGGCGCGGACGTCATTGCGCGCGCAGCGTCGTCGCACTTACCGGTTATGTGGAGTATTCCGAGCGGCGACGGCCGGATCCTTTTTTCCGGTGCGATGGACGCATGGCGCTATCGCGGCGGGGTTGAAGCGCCGTTCGAGCGCTTCTGGCGCAGTGTCGTTGCCGGCGCGGCACTCGCGGCTCGTCCGGCGATCGATGTCTCGCTGATTCCGGAACGCGCAGCGCCAGGCGATCGTGTGAGCGTCGTCGCACGCGTGCGAATGCTCGAACGCGAGCAGTTTGGCGACCGCCTGGCGATTAGCGCGCGAATCGGCGCCGCACCGGTTCGCTTGTGGCCGGACTCTGCGATCGGCGCGTTCAGAGGCTCGTTCATTGTCGATGCGCGGGCCAACGCCACCACCCAACGTGTCACTGCGACAATCGGCGATGGCCTCTCCGGGTTTGCGCGGCTCACGATCGACCCTCATGCAAGTGCACGTCAACTTCCACCGCTTTCATGGCTGGCGAGCACACGCGGTGGGATGGATGTGAAGCCATCGGAGATTGATGCGCTGGCTCGCAGACTGCGGCGCTCGATTGCTGCCGACTCGACCGCTGTACCGCGACACCCGATGCGCTCGGCCATTTGGTTCGTCCCGTTCGCCGGTTGCTTGTCGCTTGAATGGTGGCTGCGCCGGCGACGTGGCGCACGGTGACATATACTGCGGGCGATGAGCCCGAATCGTCGTCATTTTCTTCAATCACTGGCGGCTGGCGCCGCTGGAATTGCCACGACCGGTGCCCCGCGCTGGGCGTACGCGCGGACGTTCGACGCCGAGCGTGAACAGGCTCCCGCCGTCCGTGATCCGAAATACCTCGAGTGGTCAACAGCGGCCCTCGGAGAGGCCAAGCGGCTCGGCTGTTCGTACTCCGACATTCGCTTCACCCGCAACCGTGTTCAGTCGATCGGCGTTCGGAACGGTCAGATCCTGCGCGGCGGCGGCGGATTCGGTGGCGGCGATGCGACCGAAACCTACGGCTTCGGCGTACGGGTGATTCACAGCGGCGTGTGGGGATTCGCAAGCAGTCCGCTGGTGACCCCCGAGGAAATCAAGCGCGTCACGGCGGTGGCGACGGATGTCGCCAAAGCCAGTGCCATAGCAAAAAAGCGCGACGTGCAGCTGGCATCCGTTCCTGCGTACGATGAATTCTGGGCGGTGAAAATCGAGAAAGATCCGTGGACCGTTCCGCTCGAAGAAAAGATCGAACATCTGCGGAGCGTCTGCAGCACGATGCAGAAAAATTCCGCGGTGATGTTCGCGGTGGCGATGACGAGCTTCGAGCACGAATGGAAGTACCTCGCGACCAGCGAAGGATCGTTCATCGAACAGGAGTTCCACTTCACGAGCTGCGAGGCGAGCGCGACCGCGCGCACCGGCACGCAGGTGAAGACGCGCACGTTGGAGCGGCTCGCCGGGGCCGGCTACGAGTTCCTCGTGAAGGCCGACATGCCGGGCAAGGCCGAACAGATCGCCGCCGAGGCGGTGGAGCACTCGATGGCGAAGCCGGTCGGCCAGGGCCTGAAGGATCTGGTCCTGTTGCCGTCACACCTCGGCCTGACGATTCACGAGATCGTCGCACACGCGACCGAGCTCGATCGCATCGCCGGCTACGAGGCGAACTACGCGGGAACGAGCTTCGTGAAGCTCTCCGATCTCGGAAAGCTGAAGTACGGATCGAAGCACTTCAACGTCAACGCTGACCGCACCTTCCCGACCGGCATGGCCACCGTCGGCTTCGACGACGACGGCGTGAAGGCCCAGAAGTGGCCGTTGATCAAGGATGGCATTCTGGTTGGCTTGCAGACCAATCGTGAGACGGCCCACCTCATCGGCGAGAAGGAGAGCCGCGGCTGCACCTTTGCGAACCACTGGCGTAACTATCCGTTCCTGCGTATGCCAAACGTGCAGCTCGAGCCGGGGCCGAAGGGTTCGCCGACCGTCGAGCAGATGATCGCCGACGTGAAGGACGGCGTTCTGGTGGATGGGTCCGGCAGTTTCAGCATCGACCAGCAGCGCTACAACGGTCAGTTCGGCGGCGACGCGTTCTGGGAGATCAAGAACGGGAAGAAGACGCGGATGGTCACCGACTTCACCTACAACGCGATCACCACCGACTTCTGGGCCAACCTCGATGCGGTCGGGCCGCCCGAATCGTGGGAACACCACGGGCTGACCGGCGATGCGAAGGGCCAGCCGGTCCAGTCGAACCATCCGTCGCACGGCTCGGCGCCGTGCCTGATCCGGAAGATCATGGTCGGGGCGGCGTATTCGTGAGCTAGTGGTTTCGTGCCTTCGTGATTACCGGCGGTCAATCGTGAGATGGGAAGGGCATGAGTTACTCGGTCGAGGAAGTCAAAACGATCACCGACAAAGTCCTGAACATGGCGAAGGCCGACGGCGTCGAGGTGTCGTTCGCCGGCGGCGAGCGTTCGGCGACCCGCTACGCGAATTCCACCATCACCGCGAATCTCGTCGAACACGATCAATCGGTGTTCATCACCGTCTATTACGGTTTGAAATCAGCGACTACCTCCACCCATCAGTTCGACGATGCGTCGCTGAAGACGGCAATCGAGCAGGCGCAGGAGCTGGCGAAGCGACGGCCGGACAATCCCGAACTGATGCCCCTGGTGAAGCCGCCGCAGGAGTACCTGCCGATCGATGCGGCGCTGCCGTCGGCGGTCGATTTCGGGCCGGCGGAGCGCGCCAGGATGGTCGCGCAGAGCGTGGCGATTTGCGAAAAAAAGGGGGTGCTCGGCTCGGGCTACATTCCGAAGCTCCATTGGACCGACGCCTACGCGAATTCCGAAGGTCTGTTCGCGTACTATCGATACGCCGAGGCGAGCTTCATCCTCACCTGCCGCACGCCCGATGGAACCGGGTCTGGTTGGGCGGGCACCACCGGTCTGAAAGACGTGACGAGAATCGACGCCGGCGCAATTACGGAAGTTGCGGCCGACAAGGCCTTGAAATCGCGGAAGCCGCGAGCGCTCGAACCGGGAAACTACACCGTCATCCTCGAACCGCGGCCGGCGGCGCGGTTTCTCTCGCTGCTGATGTTTGCGCTCAACGCGCGCCCCGCCGAAGAGGGCCGCAGTTTCATGAGCGCTGCCGAGCGCGGCCAGACCAAGCTTGGACAGAAGGTATTCGGCGACAACATTACGATTCGCAGCGACGTCGGGAACACGATTCTTCGTCAGACACCGATCGGGCCCGATGGTCTCGCCTCGCGGCCGGTCACCTGGATCGAAAAAGGCGCTGTCAAAAGCCTCTTCTACGATCGCTATTGGGCAAAGAAACAGCAGAAGCCGTTTACGCCGACCGGGCCGACCCAGAGCCTGGTGATGGACGGCGGCGAGGCGACCGTCGAACAGATGATCAAGTCGACCAAGCGCGGCCTGCTGTGTTCGTTCTTCTGGTACATCCGGCCGGTCGAGCAGATGACGCTGCTCAACACCGGCATGACCCGCGACGGGTTGTTCCTGATCGAAAATGGTGAAATCGCCGGGCCGGTTCAGAATTTCCGCTGGAACGACAGCCCGGCGCGCGCCTTCAACAACGTGTCGATGCTCGGCAGGCCCGTACCGATGCATATCGGCGAGGCCTACGACAACCCCGGCACCGCGCTGGTGCCGGCGATGAAGATCGAGGATTTCCGGATGACGTCGATTTCACCGGCGGTCTGACGCCGGGACGAGCGGCGCCTCCGCATACCAGTCGATCCGTCGCGTCGTCAGCATCACGACCGCCAGCGCAACGAACAGGCCGATCGTGCCGATCAGCAGCGCGTAGTCCTCGTTGGTCAGCACGATGTAGAGATAACCGTAGAGCGCCGCGACGCTGCCGCCGACGACCGCGGCGCGCCACCACGCCTTCAGGATCGAAACGCAGTACGACGCCATCACACCGATCACCGACAACGCGGCAACCGCGTACGCGACGCCAAACCCGAGATGCTCTGACAGTGAAAGTTCCAACAGATAGAACATGCACAACGCCGCACCGAGCAGCAGGTACTGGATCGGGTGCACCCGTTGCGCCGACAGCACTTCGATCAGCCAGACCGCCGCGAATGTCAGCACCAGAAACAGCGCGGCGTATTTCACGCTGCGCGAAGCCATGCGGTAGTGGTCGACCGGCTGCAGCAAATCGACGCCGAACAGCGAGTTGGCAATCGGGTCCTTCATCGCGGTGGTCGTCGTCCAGGCCTGCGGATACGCGCGCGCGATCGACGCGACCATCCACGTTGCAGTGAAACCGTTCGCACCGATCGCGCGTTCGGTCGGCAGCCACGCGCCCTGGAAAGTGGGATTTGGTGAGTTCGAACTGACTTCGACGACGGTGTTCAGGCCGAATGGCGCGAAGGACGCCGACACGCTGCCGTTGACCGCCAGCGGGAAACTGAAAGTCGATCCTGACCCGACGGCGACCGGAACATCCGCGTGAATGCCGCCACCGCCGGTGGTCCAGCCGCTGCCCGCAGTGAAGGGAATATCGCCGCCGTTCCAGACGAGGCGCGGGTGCTCCTGAATGGCACGCACGTCCGAGATATTGACGATCAGCTGCGCCCGATCCCAGCGACGTCGGCCGGGTTGAGATTGAGGCCGGTCGCGCGCAGTTCGGCGAATTCGCCCTCGAGCGTGGCCTTCATGCGGTAGACCGGAATCGAGAAGATGCCCCGGCTGCGCGTGTCCGCGTCGATGGTGGCACGAATCCCTAAACGAGACGGAAGAAAAACGGCGCTGTGTTGCTCGGCGCGAGCCGTCTCCCCGCGACCGGCGATGGTCTCGGTCCAGCGGTGCACATAAGGGATCAGCAGCGCCGGGCCGACGATCGCCTGGCGGTTTCCCCATTTGGCGGACACGTCGGTGACCGCCGCGTCACGGCGGGCCTGTCGTTCGGCGACAAGGCCGTTCACCATCAGCAGAGGAATCTGGAGGGCCAGGATGGTGAGGATGATCGCCGCGAGGCGGCTCAGTGGATTGCCATTTGTCGTCATTTATAAAGAACTTTATAATACAAAGTAGGCGCGCGTCAAGCTCTGGTGAAACCGTCCGACCGATGCTCGCAGCGGAACGTCTGAGCTAACATGGATCGCATGCGGCGTGGACTACTCAGAGCGGCGCTGCTGGCCCTGGCGGCCGGCGGATCGGCCTGCCATCACAGCACCGAACCGACCCCGGTGGTGACCCCGATTGCCCCGGCAACGATCGTCGAGAGCTATTCAGGAACCCTGTTCGCGGCGGGAAGCAATCTTCATACGTTCGCCGTCACCAAAAGCGGCGAGATGAAAGTGACGCTGACGGCCCTTTCGACGGTTCCAGTCGATGCGGATCCGAACGCAGTCCCTCCGGTGACCGCGATTCCTGCCGCACCGGTTACCGCTCCAATGACGTTGACGGTTGGACAACCGACCCTGACGACGCTCGGCGTGCAGTGTTCGAGTTTGAAATCGGTGACCGCCAGCGCCGGAGGGACACCGCAGCTCACCGGGCAAGCGCTCGGCGGCACGTTCTGTGTCTCCATTTCCGACCCGGGCGCCGATCTGCCGCGCGCATCGAGCTACGCGATTACCGTCGCGCATTCGTAAAAGGCCAAGAGAAAACGGAACGCCGAGAGCGCCGAGATTCGTTTCGCTCGGCGGGCTTCGCGCGCTCGGCGTTCCATCCCATGTGATTGTCTACGTCATCACGTAGACCGCGACGTTCACCGCGAATTTCGTGTTGTCTTCCCGCAGGAATCGTTTGTTCCGCCAATCGTAGTCCCATTCGCAGCCGTAGTCCTTGTTACTGTAAAGCACCGCGATACGGCCACGCCGTTCCACCGCTTTCAAATACTCATGAACGATGTTGTCGCCCCAGCCGTTCAGTTCGTGCGAGGTTTGCGGCGGACCCGCGGCGAACGTAAAAAAGCTGCGATAGATCGGGTGAGACGCCGGTAACTTTGCGAGCGGGTCTCCGGGAAATGCCGCGGCCATTTCCTGTTCGAACGAACGGGCGTACAAACCGTTGACGTCGTGATTGCAATCGTCGGAGAACAGCAACCCGCCTGCGTCCGCGAAGCGCCGCAGGTTCTCGCGCTCGGCAGCGCTGAACCGGACCAGCTTATGGCCGGTCATGAACACGAACGGAAATGCGAGCAGATCGGTGGACGACGCCGCGATCACCACCTCGTCGTTGTAGACCGGAATCGAGGTGTACTGGACGATCGAGTCGAGCACGTTCGCGGCGACTTTCGGGTTGTAGTCCCAGTCTCCGGATTCATAGCGCAGTCGCGCGAACACGAACTCCGAGGCGCGCGGTTTGCCGACCCGCTGCAGCGGCACGACCGCCGCCAGCGCGGCCGTGCGGAGGAAATCCCGTCGATCCACCTTCCGATTCTGATCGACCAACCCGTCGGGGCGCAAATTCGTTGCCGACGCCGGCTGCCGAATCAGTCATCAAAAGCGAATCCGCAATCCCCAATCCAAAATCTGCAATTTTCAATTTGCAATCTCCAATCTGCTAGAATTCGTGGTTTATTGTGGAGTATCAAATCCAGCAGTACGAACTCGAGCAGGGCGCGCTCGAGATCCAATACATCGAGGAGTTCTTCGGCGAGTTCCCGCGCAAGAAGACCGCCGCCGAAATTTGCCGGCGCCTCGATGGCCGGTTGCACGCGATTCTGTTCGCCACCGCTCCACTGCCGGACGACCCGGGGATGATCGTGCCCGTGTCCTACAAAGTCGGCCACGAGATCAAGACGCCCGAGACCGAACCGAAGCTGGTCGACCTGATGCATCGTCTGCACGATTACGTGCAGTTTGACGGCCGCCGCGTGCTCTACACATGGATCGGCGGCACCCGCCGCGACTGGCGTGGCAAGGGCTTCTTTCGAGCGCTCACCGAGCAGCAGGAAGCCTGGGCGATCGCCCACGGCTTCGACGAAATCGTCGTCAAGACGAAGAACAAGTTTTACGACATGCGCGGCACGCTCGACCATCTGCGTTTCGAGGTGGTGAAGTACGAACGAAACTCCTCGGATAACGCCGAATCAAAGGTCTATCTCAGTAAGAAACTGCTGCCCGAAACGATCCGCACTCATCGCAGCAAGAAGGCGGTCGTCCAGGTAAGTTCCTAGTCCCCAGTCCCCAGTCCAACTTTTTTCCACAAACCCTCGTCTAAGCCGTTGACCTATGTGCGCGACGCATATAGGCTGCACACACTATGTCGTTGCGATCCATCGAGTTCCATGTCCTGCTGGCGCTGGCCGGCGAAGAGCGGCACGGCTACGCCATTCTCCAGGAAGTGACGCAGCTGACCGACGGTGAGATCGAACTCGAACCGGGGACCCTCTATCGTGCCCTGCATCGGATGCTCAAGGACGGCTGGATTGCGGAATCGTCGCGCCGTCCGGCCGCGGATCTCGACGACGAACGGCGGAAGTACTACCGGTTGACGCCGCTCGGCCGCCGCGTCGCGAGCGCGGAAGCCGACCGCTTGTTGCGGCTCGTCGCGATCGCCCGTTCCCACAGGTTGCTCAGCCGTGCCTGACTTCGAGAAGTCGGACAGACGTTTCGCCTGGGCGCTCGTCTGGCTGTACCCGCCGTCGTTTCGCCGGGACGTCGGCCTCGGGCTGGTCGATGCGATGGAAGACCGGATGCGCGCACGGCGTGAGGGCGGCGCCTCGTCTATCGGCGCGCGCCTCCCGGCGGCAGTCGACGCATTCACGAACATTCCGGGCGAGTGGATCGACGCGTTCCAAAGGCGGAACGTCCGGGCTACGCCTGACACGAAGGACAGATCGATGGCCGACAAGCTGATGCAGGACGTCCGCTATGCGCTGCGCCTATGGCGCCGCCGCCCGGGATTTGCGCTCGTCGCGATCTTGACGCTGGCGATCGGCGTCGGCGCCAACACCGCGATGTTCAGCATCGTCAACGCGGTGCTGCTGCGGCCGTTGCCATACTCGAACGCGGATCGCTTGATCTCCGTGTGGGCCCGCACCTCGCAGTTTCCGCGCGGCCTGCTGTCGTACAACGAGTACCAGGAGATTCGGAAGCAGAACGGCAGTCTCGACTCGATCGGACTATGGCTTGGCCAGAGTGTGAATCTGACCGGCGTCAACGAGCCGCAGCGGTTGATCGGCGTGTTCGCATCCGGCACGTTTTTCGAGGCGCTCGGCCTGCGGGCAGAGCGCGGTCGCCTTTACACCGAGGAAGAAAGCGGGCCGGGCGCGGTCAAGCAGGTCGTCGTCATTACGCATAGCTTGTGGCGGCAGCGCTTCAACGAAGATCCATCGGCGATCGGTTCGACGATGGTGCTGAACGGTCTGCCGCTGACGGTGATCGGGGTTCTTCAGCCGCCGTTCGACGCCAACGAAGTTCCTGGCGATGGCTACTTCATCAACGGCGATCTGTTCATGCCGTTGGCGCTGTGGCCCGTGCCACATGGCATCGCCAACGCCGGTCCGTTTGCGCTGTCGATCGCGCGGGTGAAATCGGGCGCCGACGTCGTCACGGCGGCGGCGGATCTCGACGTAATCGGCAAGCGCCTGCTCGCTGCCGATCCGAAAGTTCAGCAGGGTCGGACGCTGTTCGTCGAGGCCGCGCACGACACCGTCGTCGGCACCTCAAAGCCCGCGCTACTGTTGTTGCTCGCATCGGTCGGTGTGGTGCTGCTGATTGCCTGCGTGAACGTCAGCCATCTGTTGCTGGCGCGCGCGATGGATCGTCAGAAGGAAATCGCGCTCCGTGCGGCGCTGGGAGCGAGCCGTTCGGCGGTGGCGCGGCAACTGATTGTGGAGGCCGCGCTGATGGCCGCCGCCGCGGCGGCGCTCGGTTTCGGGCTGGGTCGCTGGGCGCTGCGCGGTCTGACGGTGCTGCAACCACCGTCCGTACCGATCCCGACCAATGTGCCGCTCGACTGGACCGTGTTGCTGTTTACCGGTGGCGTGGCAATTGCGGTGGCGACCTTGTGCGCGCTCGCGCCGGCACTAAAGACCGCCCGCCCCGACATCAGTCGGGTGCTGGCGGCCGGCGCGCGACGCGCATCAGGCACTGGACGGCGCACCCGCGACGTGCTGATGGTTGTCGAGATGGCGATGTCGGTGGCGCTGGTGGCCGTCTCGGCGCTGCTGATTCAGAGCCTGCTGGCGGTTCAGAACGTGCCGATTGGCTTCGACAAAACCAATGTCTTTACGCTCCAGTTCCGGCTGCCGCAAACCAAATACACCAAGCCGGAGGACATCGCGCTGTTCTTCAGAAACGCGATCGAAAAGGTGCGCGCGATTCCAGGCGTTGAATCGGCAGCGTTGGTCCGGGCCGTGCCATTCAGCGGCAATGGCGGCAACGTCGGCTACGTGCTCGAAGGAACGACGCCTGCAGACCCGAACTCGCCGCCGCAGGCGCGGGTGCACTTCATCACGCCCGACTATTTCAAGACACTGCGCATTCCGCTGCTGAAGGGACGCGACTTCACCGATCGCGACGATCTGCAAACGCCGCTGGTAGCGATCGTCAACGAGACGTTCGCCAAGCGGGGATTTTCGGGCGGCGACGCGATCGGGAAGCGCTTTACGACGCCGCAAACCCAGGGTCCGGTGACGATTATCGGGGTGGTCGGCGATACCAAGCACTACACCGCCACCGAACCGGCGGTGCCGCAGATCTACGTCGCGCACTACCAGGTGCCGCTGATTTTCTCGTCGCTGGTGGCGAGAACCAACCTGCCGCCGCTCACCATCACCGATCAGGTTCGGCGTGCAATCTGGTCGGTCGACAAGGATCAGCCGGTCTGGTCAATCTATTCGCTCGAAACGGCGGTCGATCGGACGCAGGGGCAGTCGAAGTTTCTGGCGCTGCTGCTCGGTATTTTTGCGGCCGTCGCGCTGCTGCTGGCAGCGGTCGGGATTTATGGAGTGACTTCATACGGCGTCGCGCAGCGGACCCACGAGATCGGCATCCGGATCGCGCTCGGCGCGTCGAGCGACCGCGTGCTTGGCGATGTCGTCGGTCGTGGCGTTCGCTTGATGCTGATTGCGGTGGCGATCGGCGTGGCCGGCGCGATTGGCATCGGCCGACTGGCGGCGGCGGTGCTGTTTGGCGTCACGCCGAGCGATCCAACGGCGCTCGCCGGCGCCGCGGCGGTGCTGGCGTTCGTCGCGCTGAGCGCGACGTACCTGCCGGCGCGACGAGCAGCGCGAGTGGATCCGGTCGTTGCGCTCGCCGAGGAATAGTGAAATTGGGAATTGGGAACTGGGAATTAGGAATTAGGAATAGGAATTAGGAATTACTAGGAGTAGGACGTGGGTTAGGAACTCTTCGATCGTCGGCGGACAGGAGAGATTCCCGCGTTGGTTTTCGTATTGCCGACAATCCTCGTGACGATCGACACGAGTTCGTTCGCTTCGAGCCGCAGATTGCGGGCTTCATCGATGGGTCCGATCCCACACGCCTCGTGCGTCCGGAGGCGACCATGTGCTTCGCGGACTTCCTTCAGGCCGACAGAGCATTTCGAGATGAAGTCGGCCTTGCTTTCGGCCGCCCGCGCTTCTTCGAGCATAGGGTAGAGCGCCGTGCCCGCGTTGAGCAGCTGCGGCGCCATATCCCGTGCGACGCCGCCAAGCTTGTAAAGCTTCGAGCAGAACTTGACGATCTCGCACCCGAAAAGGAACGCGCGCTCGCGAATATCTGCACCCGCCGATTTGTCTTCGTGGATTAGCTTGTGGACCAGCGGGGCATGACGAGTGCCGTCGCGATTTGCTAGACTTTTTGCAAGTCGTGCTTCGAAAGGTGGCAGTTTCTGACGGTCGTTTCGTGGCGCAAATGCTAAATATTTCGATGGGCGCCAATTCTCAATTCTTAATTCGTATAATTCCTAATTCGCGTGATTCCTAATTCCTAATTCCTAATTCCCAATTCTCAATTTCACCCTCTCAACAATGCCTCCTCAAACTCCCTACACTCCAGACCTCGGCGATCGCGAACCGCTCGCCGCGATGCGCGATGCGGTCGCTCGCATCGGCACGCTGGTCGCCGGCTGGACGCCGGCGCAGTTCGACCGCACCTACGCGCCCGGCAAGTGGAACGCCCGCCAGATCCTCACGCACCTCGCGCAGACCGAGCTCGCGCTCGGCAATCGCGCGCGGATGGCACTGGCCACGCAGAACTATCAGGCGCAGTCGTTTGATCAGGATCGCTGGATGTTGCGCGAGGCGGCGCTTGGCGGCAAGGAAGCGGCGGCGGCCCTGGTGGCGACCAACGCGATGAATCACGCGCTGTTCAGCGGCCTCTCAGCCGGTGATCGCGCGATCGCGTTTTCACATCCGGAGTACGGAGCGCTGACGGTCGACTGGATCATTCATCAGATGGCGGGGCACGTGATTCACCATCTCGCCCAACTCGAAATTATCGCTTCTCGCTGAACGAGTCTCGCCGGCCTGGGACGACGCTGGAGGCTGGCCGGCCCTTTGCAAAAAATGGGTCAGGGTTTGTGAACCCTGACCCATCATACTTACGCAAACTTCCAAGCGGCACGCAGGGCCGCACCGTTGGTTAGAAGGAGAAGCGGAACCCGATCTGCGCCAGACGCTGCTCCGTCTGCTGGAAGTCGCCCGCGTACGCGGTCGGCAGCAGGAAGTTCGGATTCGCCGTCTTGCTCGTGACCGTGCCCGTGTAACGGGCCGTCGTGAAGGCCGACGGGTTCAGCGCGTTCAGCAGGTTGAACGTTTCGAAGATCCCCTCGATGCGCGCGGTACCCTTCAAGTGGAATGTCTTCGAGAGCCGGACGTTGAGCGCCGACTGGGAGGCGCCGCGTCCGCAATTGATCGTCGTGCAGGCTCCGAGGTCCTTCACGATCGCCTTGTTGTTGCTGTCCAGCCCGTCGAACGCGAACGCCTCGCCCGAGATGTCGGTGTTAGCGCCGTTCTGATTCACGTCGACGCCTTCCGTGATGGCGACCGGGAGGGCCGAGCGATACCGGAAGATCGGCGCTATCTGGAATCCGCCCTTCACTTGCACGATGCCGCTGATGTTCACGCGATGGCGCGCGTCGGTTCGTCCGGCGGGTCCAAACTGGATGTCGCCGAACGGCTGCAGGTGGTTCTGGATGTTGCCGGTGCTCAGCTCGTCGGCGCCGCCGCCGCTCGTGCCCTCGGCCTTCGCGAGCGAATACCACGCGTTGACGGAGAAGTTGCGGCGCAGCTGACGGCGGATGCCGACGTTCAAGCCGTTGTACTCGCTCCGGCCGTTGCTGATGTCGATAGTGAAGCTCGCCGGGCTGAACGACCCATACGGCGCCAGCAGGACCGAATAGTGACGCGGACCCGTCGGGTTGCCGTCGCGCTGGTTCAGCGCCGGACGCCAGCCGAGATCGCGGCCGCGCGCGTACATGTAGTCGATGTCGATCGCGGTCGCGGTGTCGAGCTGGTGCGACCAGCCGAACGACACTTGATCCGTGTACGGCTGCTTGATGCGCGGTGACGCGATGTGCGAGTTAAGCGGCAGCGCGCCGCCCGCTTCGTTCGGCTGCGCGATGGTGTTCACGTTGTCGCCGACCTTGAACAGCGTGCCGTCCGTCTTCCGGATGCCGTTCGAGTTGGTCACGCTGTAGACCGTTCCGGCGCCGATGCCCGTGGCGTTGACGGCCGCGAACAGGATGTTCGCGTTCGTGTAGCCGAAGTCGTAGTACCGGCCATAGCCGCCACGGACGACATCGCGGCCGTTACCGCGCAGGTCGTACGCGAAGCCCGCGCGTGCCTGGGTGTTGTTCTTGTCTTCGGCAGGTGAGAGCCCGAAATCCTGGAAGCCGTCGATGCCGTTGAGCGCACCCGCCTTGCCGGCCTTGTCGAGGATCAGGAAGTTCGGGTTCTTCGACTGATCGATCGCCATGCCGTTGATGAGGTCGTAGCGGAATCCCAGGTTCAGCGTGAGCTTGTCGCTCAAGCGGAAGTCGTCCTGAATGTAGAGCGCGTACTGCTTCATCGGCGTGTTCGCTTCCGCGGATCCGCCGTTGAGCGAGATCGCCGAAATCGGGCCGCTGATGTTGTTGTCGAGATGCGTGTAAGCGTAGCCACCGGTGCCCGTATTGAACGTCAGGAACAGGCGCGGCTCGTTGATGAAGTTGAAGCCGGTCTTGAGGTCGTGACCGAGACCGCCTTTACCCGAGACATGCCACGAAAAGTCGTCGCGCAGCTGATACTTTTTCTGCTGCGTGGCCTGCGGCGTGTTGATGTTCTGGCCGATGGTCACACGGTTCGGAAAGGACTGATACGGGTCGAGGCTGTTCGCCGTGATCGCGTTCGCGAAATCGGCGTACTGGAAAATGAACTCGTTCAGCCTCGAGTTGCCGAGCACCGCGTTGTGGTTCACGTTGAACGAGTGAAACTTGTTCGTGCTCTGGCCCCAGTTGTTCTCCGGGGACGTGGAAGCTACGCCGTACGGCTGCGCGTTCTGGTTGTAGCCGTAGCGCACCGACAGGTACTGCGACGCGTTCAGGTTCGTCGTGCCCTTGACCGTCACCAGGTTCTCGCGGTACGGCGTCGCGAACGTGCCGTCGAGTGTGGGGAAGAGGCCGAGCGTGTTGACGATCTGGAACGTGTTCTGCTGCGTGCGCTCCACGGCGGCGAAGAAATGCGCCTTGTTCTTGGCGATCGGTCCGCCGAAGCTGCCGCCGAACTGGTTGCGGCGGTACGGCTGCTTCTCGCTGTGGTTCAGCTCTTCGGTTTTCGTCGTCGAGTTCAGATTCGTGTCGCGGAACAGTTCGAAGAAGCTGCCCGACCACATGTTCGTGCCGCTCTTGGTCACGACGTTCAGGACGCCGCCGTTGCTGCGGCCGTACTCGGCCTTGTAACGCGACGTGATCAGATTGAACTCCGACACCGCTTCGAGCGGGAAGAGCTGCAGCAGGCCGCCGACCGTGTCGTCGTTGTTGTCGCCGCCGTCGATCTGGTAGTTCAGGTTGCGGCCGTTGCCGCCCGCAATCTGCGGCGCGTACTGCGTGCTCTTGGTCGGGTCGCTGTGGTAGCCGAGGCCGACGCCGGGAATCGTCGCCGCGAGGTTCGCAAACTGGCGGCCGTTGAGCGGCAGGCTTTCAATCGTCTTCGGATCGACAACGCCGCCAACTGACGACGCAGTCGTTTCGATGAGCGGCGAGGTGCCGGTGACGTTGACCGTCTCGGCAACCGACGCGACCTTCAGCGAGAAGTCGAGCGTGGCTGTCTGACCGACGTTCACCACGATGTCCTTGTTCGAGATCGTCGCGAAGCCGACTAGTTCCGCCGTGATGTCGTACAGACCGACCGGCAGACCGGTCAGTCGATAGAGCCCTTCAGGGTCGCTGACTTCCATCCGCGTGAAACCGGTTGCGGCACTCTTCGCGGTGACGGTTGCGCCCGGAATAGCCGCGCCCTGCGCATCGAGCACGCGCCCCGTAACGTTGCCGGTTGTTTGCTGCGCAAACGCTGATGCGCAGGAGAGCAGCAGCACGATCGCTGCGCTCAAAAATCGCCTAATCATCCAAGCCTCCAAATGAAGTTCCGCCACAAAGTGCGGAATCGAACCGTGTCCTATAACAGACGATGTCCAGTAACAGACGATGTCCAAAGAAGGACGGCGTCAGCAAGCGGGACGCCAGAGCTTACGCCTTTTTCATTATGAGTGGAACTCTTGAATTTTGCGGGCTTTATACGGGTTGGGGGTCAACCGTCCGAATGTGAAACAATGCGAAATTCTGTTTTTGTATCGTCTTGTAATCCAAAATAATGGATCTATTTCGCATTCACAACTCTGAGCAGACGCTCGATTTCCGGCCGTTGCGGCGCATCGGGCGGCAAGCGGTCGAGCAGCTCCCGGGCCGCCTTGGCCGCTTCTGCGTTCCGGCCGGCGCGCGCGTAAGTGAGCGCCAGATTGAACCGCGCCTCGTGCAGGTTCGGGTCGGCCGCGAGCGCCGAATTCAGC
>Ga0207659_10000496_pt1 | contig 23680 bp, 42 predicted proteins | sample KBSM43metaG_FD_184330 | JGI IMG/M metagenome (GOLD analysis project Ga0207659, IMG submission 184330) | Miscanthus rhizosphere microbial communities from Kellogg Biological Station, Michigan, USA - KBS M4-3 metaG (SPAdes) (version 2) | ecosystem: Host-associated > Plants > Roots > Rhizosphere >...
GACGTGGTTGCGGTGTTGGCGTTGCCCGCGAGGTCAACGACTGACGTCGCCGGGATGCTGGCCACGACGTTGCCGTCAGGGGCCGCCATGCCGGTAACGGTGACGGTATAGGTCGGGCCGGTGCCGCTGATCGCAGCGGCGAGCGTGCCGCCGGTCGTGCTTCCCGTGAAACTGATATCTGCCGATGTGAACCCAGTAACGACCTCTGAGAACACCACATCGAAGACGATGCTGCTACCGCCCGTGCTTGGGTCAGCCTGACCAGCACCCTTGTTGATGGTGACGGTTGGCGGCGTGACGTCGGGCGACCAAGTGACAGTGTTGTCAGTGCTGGTCGAGATTGTGGACAGGTTGCCAGCCAGGTCGGTTGCGGCCCCGGCTGCAATGTTGGCGATCACCGTGCCGCCCGTGGTCATGCCGGTGACTGAGGCCGTGTAGGTGGCAGGGCCGCCGCTGATCGTGACGACCTTGGTGCCGCCCGCCGTTCCGGTAATGGTGACGTCGCTGGCGATGAAGCCGGTGACGGCCTCGCTGAACGCGGCCGTGAACAGGATTGGCGCGACGAGTGCGGGGTCGGCCTGGCCGGCGGCCTGGTTGATGGTGACGCTGGGGACCGTGGTGTCGAACACCACATAGGCGGCAATGGATTGTGGATTGGGATTATTGGACGCATCCACGGCCGATCCGGCGGGGATGCTGACCAGGATATTGCCGTTGCCGGTCATGCCGGTGACGGCGACGTTGTAGACGCTTGGGCCGCCGGTCACTGCTGCGGCCGGTGTGCCGCCGACCGTGCTTCCCGTGAAACTCACATCGGCGTTGGTGAAGCCGGTCACCGGCTTGTTGAACGTGACGGTGAAGTTGATGGGGCCGGCATTGACCGGGGTGTTCTGGCCAGCGCCGAGCGTGACGCTCACGGCCAGGCCGCCGCCGCCGAGCAGGCGCAGCCGGCGCAGCTTGGGGCGTTTGTGCCGGTCGCGGTCTTCGAGCCGGCGCAGATAGGCTTGGGTTTCCGCGTCCATTTAGATCGGTCCAGAAATGCCGGGCGGCGAGGACTGGTTGAAGCCGGGCACCGGTGGCGGTGGAGCTCCTGGCGGTGGCCCGCCTGGTGGCGGTCCAAATTCCATCGGCGGGGGCGGTGGCGGTGGTGGCGGCCCCATGTCGGGAGGCGGTGGAGCGCCTGCATCCCCACCGCCGAGCGCGTCGGCGATATGGACGACCGCCTGCTGCAAACGACCCACCGCATCTATGAGGGCGTCGATTTGCTGCTGCTGTTGGTCGTCCGACGAGGACGCCGGCGGGGAGGAACCGCCGTTGGCGCTGCCGTTCATGCGGGCCATTCCGCGTTCGTGGATGCGGTCGGCCTCACCCGACACCGCGTCCATGTGCGTCGTCGCGACATTGGTGGCGTGGGCGGCCATGGTTTGCTCGTGCGCCATGCGGGCTTTTTCCAGGTCCACATTGACCTTGACCAGATCGGCCTGGATGCGCTGCTTTTCGAGGTCCATTTGCGCCGCCGAGATTGCGGCCTTGCCCTGTGCTTCCTGCTGCTTGAATTGTAATTCCTGCGCTTGCAGCTGCTGCTCTGGGTTGGGCGGCGGCGGTGGTGGCTGGGGAGGTGGCGGCTCGCCGGAGCGCGCGGCCTCGGCGGCGGCAATCTGCGGCGGCAGCAGGAATTGCAGCCGCTTGCCGATTTGGTCGGCGAGCGGGAAATCCTGGCCCTTGGCGTAGAGATCGGCGAGCAGCGGCGCCACTTGTGGGCCGAGCGCCTGCATCAAGGTCTGCATTCCGTCGCGGGCTTCCTCGCGCTTGGTGCTGAACGACGGACCCATTTCCACCGAGACGTCGTAGATGCCTGTCGTGACGTCGTTGAACGTGATGGTGTCGATGCCATCGCCGTTGGGGTCGATCATTTCCTGGTTGATTTGGACCTTGGTGGCTTTGCCGTCGTCGCCGGTGACGCGCAAGGTGCGGGCGGTGTCGTAGATGTGGGGAATGAGATCGACCACGATGACGCCGACGCGCTCGACGCCGCGTCCGAAGGCTTCCACGTAGAGATAGGTGCCGGTGTCGCCCTCGCGCTGGCGCGCGGTGATGGCCTTGCCGGAGCTCTCGTTGCCTTGCTGGCCGAGCGATGCGGGATAAATGCCGGTGACGGCCGACATATCGCCGGTGGCGGTGTTGAGCAGATCGCGAATGCCGGTGGAGGCAAGCGGCGGCGGCTCGCGTTCGGGCGGGCGCCCGCCATTTTCAGGGTCTGGGTCGTACTCCAGAAACGGCCAATTTTTTGAATTGGCGGTTTCCCACTGATCCAGATAGTTCTCGAAATTCTTGCGGGTGCCTTTGTACGGCGCCTTGGGTTGCAGCGCGATCACTTCGGCGTCGGCGCTGATGGCGTAGTTGTAGAGCCGCTGCACGTCCTTGAGCACGCGCACGACGCCGCGCCGGACCACTTCGCGGCCGATTTTCACTTCCTCGCCGATGAACGGCACAATCGGGATGTGCATTCCCGGCCAGTATTCCGGGCCGTCCAATACGTCCTGCGCCGACACGATGAAGCGCTCGACGCGGTAGCTGTCGCGCTTTTCTATGGTGGCTCCGGCGGCATCCGCATCGCCGCGCTTGGCGCCGTCCTCGTCGTCGGTGAGGTCGATGACCTTGCCATCGGGATAGATCGCGAGCTCGCGCTCATACGGGCATTTGCGCCAGTATTCCGCCACCCGCACATGGTCGTCGGTGGCCCAGCCGGTGAATGCTTCGCCGCCTGTGGTGTTGAGCGGCGAATAGGATTTGCCCGGCCATTTTTTCTCGGCGCGCTTTTTCGTCATGTCGATGGGCACGAAGCAATAGAGCGCGTCCTTGCGCGAGAGCTCGATGCTGTCGGGGTCCCACACCACGGAAATGCCGTCCGGCATCAGGCCGATGCCGATTTCCTGGTTGAAGGTCGTGCCGGCGGCGTATTCGGTATAGATGCGGACGTGGCCGATGCCGGCCGCCACCATCTGGTCGGCGGCATTGAAATATGCGCCCTTGGCGTCGCTGCGGCGCTCGATGTAGCGCACCATTTCCGGCAGCACATCGACCGCGACCTGGTCGGTGGCGTGCTCGTCAATCGGCACGACATGAATGGCGGGGCGCAGCTGGCGGATATCGCCGGTGACCTGGCGCACGAATTGCGGGCACTTGTTGACGGTGAGGATGGGGCGATTGGTGCTGCGGCGTTCTTGCAGCGCGCGCCCGTCCCACTGCGCGTCTTCCTCGCTCAGAAAGCGCAAGTCTTCGAACGCGCGGGCCTGGTTCTCGCGGTCTTTTTCCCAGCCGGCCTCGTAGCGTTCCATGGCTTCGCGGTGGACCGCATCGAGGTCTTCGGCATCGGCGAGATCGCCCTCTAGCTCGTCCGTCCTGTCTTCTGACGTCTTCGACGTCGTATCGGACGCGGTTGTTTCTTCGTCGGAAGTGGGATCGAGGTCGTCAACGGTGTTGGTGTTGCGCGTGGTGGTGGTCGGCGCCGCTGTGTTGCGCCGACGTTTACGCTTTCTGGCCAATGTGGATTACTCCGACGACTTGCGACGCCAGGATTGGTCTTCCGCCGCTTTGCGATGGGACACCGGCACCTCGGCGCTCAGTTCCTCTTCGCCCGGAATGAACGCCGCGAGCATGGTGGGGCCAGTGTGCTGGAAGCCCGGCACAGTGTAGTAGTGCAGCATCACGGCGCAGTTCTTGTCGTTGGCGAGCGCCTGCGCGGCGGCGCGGTAGTGCTCGGTTTTGTATTCGTTGCTCTCGTACAGGATGTTGTCCCAGAACTCGTCTTCCGGCGGATGGGCATCGGGGCCGGGATCGGCGCCTGGCGTGAAATACTGGTCGTGCGGGACTTCGGCTGGCGGTGGGGTGCGGTGCTTGGGCTCGTCGGCCATAATTATCTCCGTCTGTTGATGCCGCGTCGGTCTTCGATGTTGAGGCTCTCCGGCGCTTGCGCGAGGAAGGCTTCCCACGCGGCCGGATTAATTTGCGTGGTGAGCGGCGGATAAATCTGCCCGGTCATCTTGAGGTACGCCTGGATTTGCTCCGGGCTCGGCATTGGGCCGTTGGGACCGGGCGGCGGGTTGGCACGATTGAGCGCCATGAGCTCTTGCAGGGTTGGGTTTGGTCCGCGCGGATCGCCGAGTGCATCGCCCAGATTGGCGAGCGTACGGGGTTTGGCGTTCATCGGAAGGTCTCGACGCCGCCAGCGAGCGGCTTGAACGGCGTGGCCTGGCCGAATTTGTAGGTCTCAAGCGGCTTCGCCTGGGCGGCCTTCATGGTGCCGAGCCCGGAGGCGAAGTCGGCGAGGATTTGCTCCCACGAGCGCGGCGCGGTGGTGCCTGCGGCCTCGCGCGGGGCAGGATCGGCGTGCGTGCCGGCGCCGGTATAGCCAACGCTGCCACCGGATGGGCCTTCGGCCCCGACGCGCGTCCACCAGCCTTTGTCCGGGCCTTCGACGCCGTAGCGTTCGCCGCCGTAGGCTGCGGTTTGTGGACCGCCGGCAAAGCCCACGGTGCCGGAGGCATTGCCGGTGGCGTAGCGGGCGACATTGGAGCCGCCGAGCACGTCGCTGACCAATGGAGTGTAGGCGGCGCGTTCGGCGTCGCTGACCGGGCGCATGGCGCGCTGGTGGGTGACGGCGGGGAAGTAGTCGCCGGAGAGGGTTTTGGCGAGCGGCTGATTGCGGGCGACCGCGCGATTGAAAATGCTCTCCATGAAGGCTTGTTGCGCTTGCGGTCCCTGGCCGCCGACTTCGGACCTCGTATATGCGATGAGCCGGTCGCGCACGGCGGGGTTGGCGAGCTCGTCCAGAAAGCGGGTGCGGCCCAGATTGCCGATGGTGGTGAACGCGGGGGTGCCGCCGAGGTTACCGAGCGTATTGTCCGGCATTCTCGTACCAGCCGTTGAACGTGCCGTAGAGCCACAGCGTCACGATGAACAAGATCAGCGCGCCGAGCACTGCGAATGCGAACTTGGTTTGTCTATCCATGCAACGGTGCGCCGAAAACTTTCCAGCCGAGCAAGAGGAACAGGACGAATAGCAGCAGCGTGCTACCAATCGGGCCGTAGCTGCCGATGTAGCCGAAGTGCCAGATCACGCCGAAGACAAACCAGATCAGCATGAGTATCCAGAACGCTAGACCGAGTGACATGGTCGCCTCCCTTCAGCCTTCTCCCACAGGTCAACGATAGCGAGTGCGCCTTGTTTCCACGCTTCCATGTGGCTGCTTACGGCAATCCAGATGCGATAGTGGTTCACATGAGCATCATGTTGCATTTGTCACGCCGCCTGCCAGGAGCCCAGCCCACTTTCGCCGCGTTTGCGTCGCGTCGGCTCTGTGCAGCTATAGCGCAACATCATCAGCGCATAGCGGGTGGCGGACATGAGATCATCATGCTCCTTCACCACTTTCCCATCTTTCCGATGATATAATCTGAACTCTTCGAACCAGTCGTGGAGGTGCGAGAACACTTTCAGCCGGCCCGTCTGCATTCTATCCAACATCGTCATGAGCCCGGCTTCGACGCCGCTGCCGCCATCGGTGAAGGTGGCGCGCTCACTGAGCATATTCAGGTGCTGGGTTTTGTATTGGGCGGCGAGCTGGTCGCCGGAGCCTTTGTCGTGTTGCAGGCCGTCGTGCGGCCAGGCGATGGGTATCCATTCGTGGCCCCAGGCGCGCACGGCGGCGGCGTGAATGATGGGGGTTTGCTCGCGCTGGCGGAACGCCTTGGTGACGTAGACGATATCCTCGTCGCGGTCGAAGGCGAGCTCCACCGCCGCGAACGGATGGTCGTAGCCGAAATCGAAGCCGCGAATGCGCGCGAACTCCTTCGGGAAGATGCGCGGCTCGACGGTGATATCGCTTTCCATAATCGGGAAGATGCGTCCACTTCCCAACACCGGAATGCCCTTGGCGCGGGCTTCGCGTTCGTGCGGCGGGTATCCGGCGATGATTTGCTCGCGCTGCTGCGGCGTGTAATGCGGCGCGTCGTCGATGGTCATCGTGATATTGATGCGGTCGGGGCTGGGCTCGAGCAGAAAGCGGCGGCACACCTCGGACATCCCCAGTAGCGGGGTAAACGTCGAGTACACCATGCCGCCGGTTGACGAAATTCGCGTCAACGCTTCCGAATAAATCTCCATCGGGGCTTCTTCATCGAGCCACACGAAATCCAATGTGTCGGCCTGCCACTTGCTGCGGCCCTGGTCGTAGGACTTGAAGTTGAGCGAGCTATGCCCTTGCTGGACGTCGCCGCCGCCCCCCCAGACGATGACGCAGCCGTCCAATGCGTCGCTGACGCCGTTACGGCGCGACCATGCGACCAGTGTTTCCTTCGGCAACAGGCCGGTGCCCCAGGCGCTTTCATCGCGCGGGTTGCCGATAATGAGCCGTTGCACGCCGTCGCGGGTGAGCTCGGAGCTTTCGGAGCCGGCGAGCGCGCGTATTGGCCTATCGAACACGCGGCCCTGCCACCAATCGGGATATCTGCCGGTAAGGTGCATGGCGGCTTCGGCCGATCCCGCCAACGTCTTGCCCAGCTGATTTCCCGCCATAAATCCGCGTTCGCGGAAGGCTTTGCCGGCGTCGTGAAACTCGCGTTGCTTGGCGTAGGGGCGGTATCCGGCGAGGCGGTTGACCGACTGCCGCGCTTGTTTTTCCTGTTTCAGCCGCGCGATCATGGCGCGCAGGCGTTCCACTTCTGCCATATCCACGGGCGGCGCCGGAGGCGGCGGGGGTGGCGGTGTCACTGTGGGTTTATCGGGAATGGGCTTGGCTTTGCGTGGCATTCTGGCTTACATTTCTGCTGTATACGAGGATATCCGATGACCGACGCCACTGCCGACGACGAAACTGCGCGCCGCGCGATGAAACTTGCCAAGCGCATCAGCAACCAGCTCTCCGCGATGCCGATGGTGTTGCAGGGCGCGACCTTGGCCGACTTGGTGGCGATGTTTCTGGTGCGGTTTCCGATGCCGATCCGCGCCGAGATATTGGAGGCGCACGTCAAGACGGTGATCGGGATGATGCCGGTGCGCGATCCCGACAAGCAGAAGCTCACTGAGCCGACTGACGCGAAGCTAAAACCAAAACCGCAGCTGAACTGATGCGCCGTCCGCGCTCGCGATATGGATCGCGCGTCGTATCGTCGAAGGGCTATCGCTGGCGAAGGTTGAAACCGATGACCGAAGCGACGCCGGAGCAGATTGTTGCATTCCTCACTGGAGCCCCAGCCATGACCGACGAAGAACGCCAGCGGTTCTCCCGCAGATTGCGCGAGGCCGCCGAAGAAAACGAGCGGCTGCGCTATGCTCTGCAAGAGATTGCCAGCCATGAGAGCGGCGAAGAAGACGGCATAGATTATCTGGCAACGGTAGCCCGCCGCGCCCTGGAGCCTACCGGCAAATCGTAACCGGCCGTGACGTTCCCGGCGTGGTGTCCATGCCGATCATGGGCGGGTGCTCCAGGCCGTCGCGCACAGCACGGATCAGCGCCTCGCAGAAGTTCTCGTCCTGCATCCGGCGCGATTGCAGTTCCAGCTTTTCGCTATCGCTGACGTCCAGGAAGGTCACGCTCATCGTTACCTCCATGCTTATGCTTGTGCTGCTTCGCCTCGGCAGCGGGCTGCTGCTCCTGCTCACCCAGCTTGACCACATCCAGCGCTTGCAGCGCCGCCAGCAGCCGCTGCGCAAACACCATGTCATTGGCCAACTGCGCCCCATCGGACGGGGTCGGAAACGCCGCCAGCACTCGCGCAATCGCCTGGTCGTGGGTCATGTCAAAGCTCCTGCGCCTCGCCGCACTGCGAACAACGCAGCCGCCACGGGCGCGGTCGTCCGCTGAGAATAACCTCGCCGCTATGTCCACAGTCGCAGTACATCGTCACCCTGGCCCGCCGTCGCTTCGGCAGGAACGTCGGCTGCACATCTGCCGGCGCCGTATGATATCGCCGCAACTCGCGCTCCCGCTGATCCAGGGCCATCGCCCGCGCATGGTCAGCCTCGCGCTGCAACCAATGCGCCGCACGCTCCAGCCGGCGCTGCTCGATCATCCAGTCCGGCGGCTCATGCCCAGACACCTTCGGCGTCCTCTTCGGCGGATACTCGTGCCGTGTCCCCAACGGCGGCCCGTCATATTGCTCCTGCAACGGCGCAACAATATCCTCCAGTAGACCAACCTCAGCGGGCGTCAAAATGTCAGCAATCTTCGTGCGTTTGCCCCGCCAATGTTCATAGAAATTACGCTCATCCAATGGGTCCCTAGCCATAGGATTATCTTCCCTATTCGATATGAGCTATTTTCGTGCTATACTCGTACGCGAGGGTCGGCACTCACCTAGTGCCCCAAGCAACACCCTCTCCCCTTACTTCCTTACCTGCTCTTGCCTTGAAGACGGCCTCACGGCCTTCTGTTCGCTGGATGCCTTGCTGCGGTGCAGCAACGCCCCAGCGCGCTCGCCCCAAAAAAAAAGACCCGCCAGACGGGTCCCTCAAGCAATACGGGCACATCTACCCACCGGGGGGTAGCTCGCGAGCACTAACTGCCACCGCCCTATGGAAACAGCTGATGGCACCAAGAGGCGGCTTCATCCTGCTACCCGGGGGGGGTCCAGAATGCCTGCCGCACACCCTACCGGGGCATGGTAGTCACGCTGATAGGGCAGACAGACTACCAACACTGAATGATATCAATGAGTTAGCTGCACTGATGCAGTCATGGCATATGACTGAGATGGGTGCATACGGTACGATGGTACGGCGTTATGCAGCGTCAGTGTCGGGGACGTCAAGCGGCAACACAGGTTGCTCGGCGCTCAGGGATACGGGGTACTCGCGAGGCGCTGTGGGGTGATCCGGGGCTAGATGCGCTCCGTTCTCCCTGATGCCCTGTCCGTTAGCCTCTGGTGCTTCGTCGGCCACTCGGCTTGCGGGTTCTGCCGTCGCCTCGATTTGGTTGACCATCTTGGCGCGAACGACGGAGAGGTGCTGTTCCAGCGCTTCGATCTCGGCGTCGCTGACATCTACAAACGGGCTCTCGACCTTTTGGGCCTGTTTTGGCAGGAGGCTGACGCAAGCCATAAGATAAACTTCGGGCTTGCGCAGTCGCACCTTCTCGATGGCATCGGCGCCGTTGATTGCGAAGTTCTCGTATAGCGCGCGGATGACCGCTTCTTGCAGCTTGGAACGACTGCCTTTCGGTCGGCCAGGTCCGCCGGGATTACCGGGCTGATAGATGCGATCCGTGAACTCTTTGGCGAGCGGCTTTCCCATCCCCGATATCTAGCCCGATTAAAAACCGGATGCTACCGCTTGCGCTTTGCGGCTGATTTTCCGCTCCGGCGTGCGGTGTCCAGCGCGATGGCGACGGCCTGCTTTTGCGGCTTGCCAGCTGCGATTTCCGTCTTGATGTTGCGCGATATGGTCTTGCGCGACTTGCCCGATTTCAGTGGCATCTGTGGCTCCGAAAATAATCTGCATCATGGCGTAACTGTCGCTTGACAGTCATACAGTGCTGCTGTATGGTGTGTTCATCGAAACGGACACAACAGAGGGCAACACGATGCAACCGCAAACAAACCACGGCCTGACCATTGAGGGTGCCATCGCCCTACTCAATGCAGCCGGCCACAAGGTCAGCAAGCCACGCGCGCCCAAGATAACAGAGCGCCCCGCGCTCAACTGCCTCGGGCTTCCTATGTCGCCGCTGTACGATCCCAAATGGAAACGCAAGCAACCGCTCACGTCAATCGCGCGGCTGTTCGCACCGCAGAACAATTTCCAATGGAGGGCAACACGATGACCGAAGTTCAATTCACATTCGACGGCGAACGATGGCTCGCACATTGCAGCCTGTGGGGCGCCAATGTTTGGGTGCCATTAGCGTTCACCGGTGAGAGTGCCCCGCAACGTATCAGGGACAGCCTCACGACACGATTTCCGGGCGCCAAAATTATTCATATCACGGGAGGCTAATATGACCACGTTTCGCGAATGGTTCAAAGAGAACCTTGCAGAGCAAGCATCCGATATCGCCAATCATGGGGCTGATTGCGGCTTCCCGCACATCACCTACACGAACGAATGCGCGCAACTGTTCGACCGCTTCGGCTCGGAGATTTGGGAGATGGCAGTCGAGGACGCCGACGACTTCGGCAATGACAACGTCTTCCAGATGATCGCCAGCTTCAAGCGCGCCGATATGTTCGGCGATCTGAACCAGTTCAAGAACCTGATGGTCTGGTACGCCTGCGAGAAGATCGCGCGCGAGATGACCGACGCCGACGAAGAGGCGGCATGACCATGACCAACCAACCCCAAGGCATCCACGTACACGTATCGGTCAACAAGGACCGCGTCTCGGTCAGTGCGTGGTTGGAAACACCAGCCAAAGTCGACGAACTCATCCGCATGCTGCAATACGCCAAGACCCAGCTTGCCGACGAACAGGCGAAAACATGACCGACGAACTCAGTTCAACCGCCCGCATCTATCGCGACGCATGGCGAGCATCGCGCAATAACAACATCAACAAACACGCGGCCCTGCGCCTGATGGCGTCCGGTCGCGCCACCATCGCCGAGGCGGCAAAGATCGTCGGCATCACCCGCCAGTCCGTACGGCAATGGGCTGTGGACGCCAGCCTAGACGTCACCAAGGCGCGCCAAGCGTTTCTCGCAAAACTATGGCAGCGCACTCAGAGGGCAAAATGAGCGACGCAATCATGAAACGGCTCGGCGAAATGAGCCAATTGCTATTGGCGCTCAATGACAACGCCGCTGGCGTGAACAGACGCCTTGACCGGATGGAAGAAAGCCTTGGCGATTTGACCGCCGAAGTCCGGCGCAATTCGCAACGGCTCTCGTCGGTCGAGCTAAGGCTTGGCGAATTAGGCGTTAGAATATCCGCACTAGAAACCGCCTAATGTCGGAAACCCCACATAACGCCTTGAATATCAACACAAATTCACAAGCCACATAAACAATATGTGTTGACACTATACAGCTGCGATGTACGCTCGGCCTGCCTGTCTGTAGTCGTGCGTACGCCAGCCGGGGCAACGGTGCCGGTCAAGCGGGTGCAATGCCCGCACTATTTCTTCCGGCGCTTGGTGGGCCGATTGGGTGGCGGCTTGCCGTTAAGCTCCAACCCGCGCTCGTGCTCAATCTCCGCCAATCCCTGCAACCACGGAAACCCAATGGCGCGCGCAATGGCCCGGTATTCCACTACGTCAATGCGCCGCTGCCCGCTCTCGATAATCGCAACCCATTGCTGCGTCCGATTGCAGCGCGCCGCTAATTCCTGCTGGCTCAAATCCGCCGCCTCACGCTTCGCGCGTAGCAGCTTGATGAGCGCCTTATGCAGTTGCGTCTTGATCGTTTCCACCATCGCTTAATGCGACGCGCACCGTATTACCCAAAAATCATGTGGGGTGAAAATGGACCAGCCACAATGCCCGATCTGTGAGGCCACCGACCCCGACATCATCCGCAACTGCGAACTACGCGGCTACCGCGAGTGCATCGCTACTGCATACCCGCTTCCCACAGCCACCACGCCACCGCTACAGCCGACGCCAAAGCGATGGCAAGAACGCCGATAGCCGTGGCCAGAACGACAAGCTCGCCGCCCATGTGTACAGCCCGGATATAAAAAAAACGCCCGGCGAGGGCAACTCAGCCGGGCGCAATAGGCGTTACCACAGAGAGTTGTAACGCTACCGATATGAACTGATTTGCCTGACCACACAAGGGGCGGGGGGTTGGTTTTCCCAAACCAACATTGGTTCCACGTGAAACAATCCCCAGGGAAGGCTTACAGGCGATCTGGAAGGTCTGACCCTCGCCGGACTAAGGCCCCCCTGTCCAAAATGCACCAGCGGGCTCCCTACGGGCTCGGCGGGGGGGGAGAACAAGAACGGCGCCGAGCCGGGGGACTGGATGGCGCCGTTCCCGCTTGCCGCCTAGCGCGGCGGCTGACCGGGCTGCTGTGGCTGTCCCGGTTTCGGCTGTGTCGGGGGCTTGTTGTCGTCATCGCCTGGTCGGTTCGGATCGTTGCCCATAGACGTTTCCTTCGGTTGGTCTTGTTGCACGAACGCAACACCAACGCGGTGGAACTCGGAATGTTCAGCGCGCCAAATATCACCGTCGCGCCCGACCCTTGGCCACCTTGCGCCGCGCCTTGTCGAGTTTCTTGACAACCGCCTCACGAGCAAATTCGGAGAAAGTTATATTTCTGTCTTCACACAGGCGTTTTATTGCGGAAATGACCTCGTTCGGCAGGCGGCACGCAATCACCGTGCTTCCGGTCTCGGAATAAAGGTGCCGCTTGGAATTGTATCGCGTAATCGGGATTTCAAAGGTCATCGCCGCGCCCGACCCTTGGCCGCCTTCACCTCCGCCAGCGCCGCCAGCGCATCGCTAAATCGGTCCATCGCATAGCGCCGGCCGCGATAGCCGCCACGCCCAAACGCCGCCGCCGCATTCACGAACGACATGCGCTCGCCCAGAACCATCCACAATAGCCGCGCATCCCACCGCCCCACATGCCGCACAATCCACGCCAGGAAGGCGTTGACCACTGCCGCGCGCTCGGCACCAAACACCGCCATGAGTTCGGCCGACGTCGCCGCGTCCACGCGGTCGCCCTCCAGCCATTGCCCGCCGCCGGCAATGTGGCTCATGCCTTCGAATATCCGCTCCACCTCGCGCCCTACCAGATAGCTCGCCTCGTCCAGCCGGCCCGCGCGCCGTTCCTGGTCGAGCAAGTCGATCCGCGCCATCGCCCGCACCCGCCGCCGCGCGTCGTAGGTGTCGGGCACGGCAATGATCGCGACATTCCCCACCCGATTGTGGACAGAGGTGGGCAATACCGGAAAGCCGTGTACGGGCTCCGGCACCCGCTCCAGGTCGTGACGGCTGACGCCGCGCGCGCGTGGTGTCATTCATTTCACCCGATATTCTGGGGTTTTGCGGGCATGGCTGCTGATATCCTTCATGTGAAACCAGCGGCCAGTCGGTTCTAGCAGCCGGCGCAAAACGGCGGTCCTAATCAGGCAGCCCCAAGCGTTGTGATGGCGCGGCCGAATGCCAATCTCGCGCAGCCGCAGCCTAACATCCTCGCCCGTTAGCAACAGGTCGCGCGGCAAGCTGCCGATAGCCGTCAGGCCATCGTCAATGAACTCGCCGGCACGGCCCGACATGATCCTGCTCATCGCCTCGTCGCGTGCGCTCTTTCCACCGAAAAGATCGAACTCGGGAGGATCGCTCATTCCGCCGCCTCCTGCTTCGGATGCTTCGGCGGGTACTTGCGCAGCAAGTCGTCGGGGGAGAACTGCTTCCACGTCTGCTGCTGTGGCTTGGTGTCGCCGGCAAACTGGAAGCCCTTGGCACGTAGCTCGCCTAGCATCCGCGCGGTAACAGCCTGGCGGTACTCCAACGGCTCGGCTTTCGCCTCGTGCTCGGCCCGCTCGCGCAGTTGCTCGCGCGACCGCTGGTCGTAGGTCGTGGCAACTGTCGAGCGGCGGATATGCTCGTCAATGAACTCGACAAACTCGGCAATCGACGGCGGAAACTTGCAATTGCGCTGGATGCCGGTGACGGGCGAGGTCACCTCCTCGATCACCTTGTCGTCGTAGCGTTCCAGTACCATCCCTAGCTGGACGGCATAGCTTTCCGGGTCGGCAAAATCATCGCGACGATACGAGCCGAGGATTAATTGGGCGCATTTCTTGATCCAGTTCGAGCGGTCGAGGGCCGCTCGAACCGGGGACGTAGTCGTCGCTGGCACCTTCGGCTTTGAGCCGTTCCCCGATCCGGTCGAGCGCGTCCAATACCGATCCGTGTCGTCGTCCATGGGTTTGCCCTCCGTTGCCGGCATTGCTGTTTTGGTAAGGGGATGTGACCCACTTGCGCCAGGACGCGGGCCAGCTTTTGCGCGCCTCGCCGTTGGCCAAGTAGTGGTTGTGAAAGCGCTCGGCTTCGGCGTCGATCCGAGCATCCGGCCAGCCTTTGGACCGCGCATATTCGCGGTCGGCGTCGGTCGGTTTCCAATCGGCGGATATAGATACTTTCTTACTTTCTTTCTTTTTAATCTCTCTAAGAGAAGTATCTATATGTCCGTCAGCATTGTCAGCACCGTCAGCGCTGACTTGCTGACGCGACCTATGATTTTGTTGGTTTATTCGGTTTTGCTCGCGGCGAGCCGCACGCCGCTCGGCTTGCTCAAGTTCCAGCACTCTGAGGATTTGGCTGTCACTCAAACCAGCTTTGCGCAGGAGGGAAATATCCGTCATCGGATCGCCCCCCACGCCAGCAACTTGCGCAGGGCGTCATCCAGTCCGTAGGCCACTTCCATCGTGTGGCCGAGGTCAGTCATGGTTTCGAGCCTCGCGCGCTGTGCCGGCGAGAGCCGTCCATATTCGGTCTTCAATTCGAGCTCGTGGTACTTGCCCGTGGGCGAGAGCGCGGAGACGTCGCCAACCCCAGCCTGCATGCCCTGGCGCTTGAGCTCGGCCCCGTAGCGCGGCGAGCGCCTGCCGGCGTTGGGCGTGGCCCAGAACTGCCAGCCGGGTTGTCGGCGCCAGCCGATATGTTTGAACAGCGTGCGCTGCAACAACGCCTCCGGCTGTGCCCGTCGCCGTGAGGCCATCCATCACTCCCGCCTCGCTGGTGCCGACACGATGCGCCAAAGCTCGGGCGGGGCGTCAAAGCCCTTGCGGTTCAATTCGTCCCGCATGACGAGGAACGTAGCCGGCGGAAACTTGCCCTTGTCCTTCCAGTTCCAGACGTGCTGTGCCTTCTTGCCGGTCAGTTGCGCAACCCCCGACAGCCCGTCGAGCTCCTTGATGACCGCCGGTAGCGTGGTCAACAGGCGCAGCTTGCCGTTCCCGCTCTTGGCAGGTTGTCGGTTCTTGCGGCGTGCGATTTGGCGAACCATCGGCACAAACTTAAAGATTTGCTGTAAACCTGTCAAACAGCGAAATCTTTATGGCGGATCAGACGGTAAAATAGGAACATGTGGAACTAGTTCAGCGACGCTGTACTTTTGTAACAGGATGTGACATTAACCAGTGATGTTGTTGAGTCACTGCAACGGAAAGCTAGGTCTTGTGTGTTGAGCGCTGACCCTTCCGAATACAGCCTGGTCGCCGTGTCGCGGCGCTTGCGACAACTACGCGAAGCATTCGGCTTGACGCAATCGCAGCCGTGTCGCCTCACCGGGATCAATGCTCAAGTGTGGAATAACGCCGAGACCGGCGACAACATGATTTCGAATGTGAACGCAGTCAGACTGCGGGCAAAGTTCGGTGTGTCTCTGGATTGGATTTTCTGCGGCGCGATGGATGCACTACCGCAAAAATTACGCGACCATCTTATTCAACAAAGCCAGCCCCAACGCGCAAAGCACGAACCCGCTAGCGGCCGTCATCGTCGCCCAAATTAAACTCGGGCTCTTCGTGCACAGGCGAAATCACTAGCCCAGCGTTCCACCGCCGTTTGCGGTACATGAACGCCGCGCGCAGCAAAACCCGATAGCCATAATCTGGATCGTGCAGGGGCAGGCGCTCCGAAATCTCGCGCGCCTCGTCGTCCTCGCCCTCCCGGTCGGATACGAGACCATCCACGCCAAAAGGTTTCGTTTGCCCCACCACAGAGCCCTCCACAACCCGCAATTTCCGGGAGATTGTTGGCCGCCTTCCCTGCCGTCCACTTATCGCTGTGGACGCGTTTTCTGAATGTCACAGAGGTTAACACACGAACTCCGCGTGAACAACGTAGACGGGTGCTGTAGCCAAAATATTTCTATGTCGGAAATCCGACAGAGGCACCTTACAGCCAGGCTATAAACCGCTTGACAGGCTACAGCGTAGCTTTACATTTGCACACCGGCTGATTTTCGTTCCAGGGGTGTGCCAATGACCGACAATACGATCTCTTTTGCCGATGCCAGGAAGGCGCGGCGACATTACCCGATTTCCGGCGCCAGCGACGCCGACATTGTGGACGTGGTCCATCGCATCGACACGCTCACCAAGCTCTATCTCAGCGCCATCATGAGCTCGGTTCTGCCACTGGTGGAGAACCTGCCGCTCGACCGTCCCACACCCAACTACGAGCAGTTTGCTGAGTTGCTGGACGACCTGGTCACCGACGAGCTCACGGGACCACTGGCGCGCATCACGGGGCGGTGATGCTAGCGCGGCTCACCCGCGAAGATGATCTCTACGCCCGCGCGCTGTACTGGATTTTGCGCGAGCGTGCCGGCGCCGGCGGCTGGCCTCCGACTGATGTCACCCGAGTCTCAGGCTGGACCGTCGTGCGCCTGGTTGCCTATCTGCATGAACTGCCGGTGCGCGCCGTCGCCAAGGATTTGATCGAGCATTACGAAATTCAGCGGAACGATCCACAATGGCCTTGAACGCCGCACAGATCGCGCGCCGCACCGGCAAGATTACGGGGAGCCGGATCGCCTGCCTGATGAACGGCGACCAAGCCAAGATCATGCGGATGTACAAGGAGTTTATCGGCGAGGAATTGCCGGAGGATTTGTCCGACGTGTGGCCGGTGCAGTTGGGCACTGCGACCGAAGACGTGAATATAAATTGGTACGAACGCAAGCACCGCCAAGCGATCAGCCGACGCGGCGACTTCGTGAACCATCCGTTTCTGGATTGGGCCGGCGTCACGCTCGATGGCTGGATTGACGAACTCCAATGCGTGATCGAGGCCAAGCACTGCGGCGGGCGCGAGCCGATGGAAGTGCTGATCGAGCGCTACCAGCCGCAATGCCAATGGTCGATGGAATGCACGGGCGCGGACCAGTGCGCGCTGTCCATAATCCTCGGCGCGAGTGAGCCGGTGGTGGAATTTCTTGACCGCGATGTTGGCTATGCCGCCGAAATGCGCCGACGCGGCGCGCAATTCATTGCCGCCGTGAAGCTACGCCAGCCGCCGGTCGAGCTCGACCCCGTGCCGGCGCCGGCCGATGCGAGCGTGATCTACGACATGAGTGGGAAAAACGAATGGGCCAACTCAGCACTAATCTGGCTTGAAACCTCGGAGGCGTCGCGCTCCCACGATGATGCCACCAAGGTTCTCAAGAGTTTGATGCCCGCCGATGCCAAGAAAGCGCACGGCCATGGTGTTCGTATTACGCGCAGTAAAATCGGGCATTTATCGCTGCGGGAGGATACGAAATGATGGATAGGATCATCGAACGGTATCTCGCAGGAGAGGCTATCAATCGGCTGGCCCGAGAGTACAGCATCCCATACACGACGCTTTGGCAACGCCTCGTCCAGATTGCGCCACCAAAACGCGCGCAAGGACAGCACGAAGCCGAAGAACCAATTGAGCGATTTTATAAATGGCTCATCCCTGAGCCCAATAGTGGCTGCTGGCTCTGGCTCGGGCAATTAGATGATCATGGATATGGACGGTTTTGGATCAACGGCGAGAGCACCACAGCACAGCGAGCTTCCTGGCGGTTTTTTGGGGGGCAAATCCCCACCGATCTTGAGGTTGATCATATCTGCAAAAATCCAACGTGCGTGAACCCGGCTCATTTGCGCGTGGTGACAAAAAACGAAAACCTTGCCGGCCGCGATCTTGTTCGAACCGTTTGTCAGCAAGGGCATCCGTTAACCGGCGACAATCTTATATTTGAATGCAGCGGTAAGGTTCGTCGCTGCAAAATCTGTCGGCAACGAAGTAAACCGGCCAAGCGTGAGCGCTCCCGTCAGCGGGAGGCCGCAACATGAAGAAGCGCGCCTGTTGCCACTGTGGGCAAAGGTTCACACCTAAAGTCCCCAAGCAGATATATTGCTGCGAACTCCACCGGATTGCAGCGTGGAAGAAGGCTAATCCCGAAAAAATGCGGGACGCCTGCCGCCGTTACCATGCGGCGCATCCTTGGGAAAGAAAGCAGCAAACGGAGCGCCCCTGCCTTGAATGCGGAAAAATCTTTACACCGAAAAATAGAAAAGATCAGGTCTATTGCTGTGCAAACCATCGGGCCAAGGCTACCAAGCGGCGCCTTTATGCGAAGTACCCTGAAAGATACGGCGGATATGCACGGGGCTGGCGCGCCAGGAACCCCGAGACGGTGCGCAAAATTCGTAAGCGCTGGTATTACAAAAACCTTGAGAAATGCCGCCAATCTGCGGTCGATTATTACTGGAAAAACACAGAGAAAGTTAGAGTTAAAAATGCGAAAAGGTACGCTCGTTATAAGCGCTTCATTCAACTGGGAAAGGAGAGCCTAGATGACCACATTTAGAGACTTTCTGCATCGCGTCCTCGCTGGTCCTGCGATTAAAAAGATTTTTGGCAACATCGCAGACGAACTAATGCAATCTATTAGGGACGAACATCCTGATATCAGAAATGAAACTCACTTAGTTGAGTTGTTTTATAAAGAGGTGAAAGAAAAGGTGATTGAAGCAAAAGGAGAGTGGGTAGATCACCCTTGGATAGAGGCCTCGATCAAATACATGGGGTTTAATACGCTCGCTGCCCAAAATAGCCGCGAACGGTATCGTTCGCCATATTGGACAGAAGAGCGCAAGCGTGCGTACGCAGAAGGGCTGGCCGAGGGTGACGAAATGTTTCGTAAGCTAACAGAAATTTTTATTGGGGATGTTGTCTGCCCGAATGGCAAAACCGTGAAGCAAAATACCGGCGCGTATTTAAGCAAAGTGTTTATGCCGGGAGTTGGCCGTATCGCCGAGGCTGCTGGCGATAGCGTCGTCGAGGACGTGCTGTCGGATGATGAAATCAGAAAATTAGAACGCCAAGATAGGAAGACACGAGGTCGGCGCAAACCGGAAACTGGACGGGAAAACCGCGCCGAGTAAAGGATTTTGGACATGAACGCCATCGTTCCCTTGGACCGCAGTCTGGTGCCAACCAACATGGCCGACGCCATGCGGCTTGCCGAAATGATGGCGACGGCAAAACTCGTCCCGAAAGACCTACAGAAGTCGCCGGCCGATTGCCTGATGGTGATCCAGCAGGCGGTGCGCTGGGAGATGGACCCGTTCGCGGTCGCGCAGGAGTGCAGCGTCATTCAGGGCAAGCTGATGCACAGCGGAAAACTTGTCGCTGCGGTGGTCAATGCCCGAGGCGGGCTGGTTGACCGGCTGTCCTACGAATACGAGGGGGAAGGTCAGAACCGCGCGATCAAGGTGAGCGGAAGGCTACAAGGCGAAATGCAAGCCCGGCACGTCACCGTGCGCCTAGCCGATGCCAAGACCAACAATCGCGTCTGGCAGTCGCAGCCGGATCAGCAGCTGATGTACCACGGCGTCCGCGTCTGGGCGCGCCGACATACGCCCGAGCTCATGCTCGGTGTCTACTCCCCGGAAGAATTTGACGAGAAGACCAAGGGGCCACCAGTGGCGGCACCCAACGTCATGTTGCCGCCGCACGATCCCAACACCGGAGAGATCAGCCAGTCTGCCGTTGCCGATGAAGAGGCACCTCCTTCATTGGCCCCGATAGCGGCAGATGTCGCCCCGTCCGCAAATTCTAGCGCGGGCGGGGCGGCTCTCTCGATTGAGGATCAGGCGCGGGCAAGGGCGAAGCAAGGCGATATCGAGTTTCGCACTTTCTGGCGCAATCTGAGCGACCCGGAACAAGCGCGCGTTCATGAGATTGGTGACGAGCTACGGACAATTTTGGACGCTGTACCAAAGCAGGAGTGAGTGTCATGCCAAACGTGCGACGGCCAGATCGCTTGAGTATCAGCCTGGCCGACAAAGCTGCCCGCGCCATTACCGAGCTCACGCGAGACAACGATTGGCTGGAGATCAGGTTGGCGAGGCTGGAAACCGAGAACCGAGAACCGGGAATTGCGGATGCAAGTAGAGCATTGGAGAGCGGCACATGATGACAACCGTGTTCGTTCTCAGCGTGCTCGGACTGATGGCGTGTTTAGCCGCGTGGGTGTGGCTAAACCGCGAACCTCGCAGACCTCCACGGGTACTAACGGAGAGCAACGATGACGACACAGGGCAATGGGCAGAGCACGGAGCAGATGCTCAGGAACGTCGAACAAGCTATCAGCGGGGCCACTGGGAAGCCCATTGAGCCGGGCACCTGGCCGTCGAACGAGCCGCCGGCCGAGGATGATATCCCGCGCATTGGGTCGCTGGCCGGCGCCGCCATTGAGCAGTCGGCGAATACAGCTGCACAGAGCATCCGCGAGGTCGGCACGCAGATCATGGAGCTCGCGCATTCGCTCAAGCGCGAGGCCGACTTGCTGGCTGATGCGATGGTGAAGGAGGGCCGGCAGCACTCCGACCGGCTGGCCGAGTTTACCAAGTGCGCGCAGGCGGCCAATACGGCGATGGTGACGGAGCGCGAGCGGCTGGCCCAGTTTGGGCACGTCGAGGGATGACCATGACCCGCAAAGAAGCCTTCGACATAATTGGGGACGCAATCCTCAATGATCCGGCCTGCATAAATCCGTCCGACCCGGACCACACCAGACAGATTGCGGTCATCGTTACCGCACTTGATGCGCTCGGTCTCCTAGCTCTTGCCAAGAACAAGCAATGACGCCGCGATGGGCAGTGCCGCTGGCGTGGATGATGTTCATGGTCGCGGCCGGCACGGTGCTGGCGACCATCACCGGATGCCAGATGCCGCTACGATGATGGAACATCGTCAACCAAGGATGGCAGGCCGTTATGTCGATGCCTTTTCATGGCATGACGACATCGAGCGTTTTCTAGGCACGATCATCACCGAAACTCCGCTATTGCATGTGTGTTCTGGCCCAGTCAGCGATTTCGGCGACGTGCGAGTGGATTGCCATGTCCATCCGATTACGCCGGGGGTAATTGCTGACTGGACCGCGCTTCCGTTCGGCAACAATTCATTTGCGGCTGTGTTTGCTGATCCACCGTGGAATTTGGCCTATATGAAACCATGTGCTGATTTTTGCAAGGAAGCACTCCGGGTTGCTCCGGTGGCTTATGTCATGTCGCCTTGGCTATGGGTCAAAAAGGGCATTCTGCGTTCGTCCATTTGGGTGCGCGAGTTCCCCGGCATCAACAATCCGATCCTAATCGTGCGCTATCAACGCGATCATGCTGGGACGATTGATATGTTTGACGAGCCCACCGGATGCCAGATGCCACTACGATAACGGGACGAAGGAAAATGGACGAGCTCGAGCCGCTGTATCTCACCGACACCGAATTGGCGCGGCGGGTTGGCTGTCCGTACCGCACCGTGAAAGACGCACTGAATATGTTCGACCGCGATCCCCGCAGCGGGTTTCCAAAAAAACAACCATTGTTCGGGGGCCGGCGTTACTGGCCGGCTGTACGCGAGTATTTCGACAAAATAAATGGACTGCACAGAGGGCAACATGGACACGACAAAAACGGACAAGCGAAAGCCTAGGATCGAGAATGCACCGGGACTGACGTGGGATATTCCGAAGACGGGGGGGTTGATTGCGCGATGGAAGGCGGCAACGCCTATTCGTGAGCGCGGCTTCAAGCCGGCATCAGCGCGCATATGGTCGGGCGAGTGGCCGACACCGACAGAATGTCTCTACATCGCGACGCAATGCCAGCGACTGCAAAGTGAAATGCACGTCTGGAACAGGGGTGGGTTGCCCCCTGCCCTCAACAATAATATCCAGACCATCAAGGACTTGATCGAGCGCTATCAGACCGACCCCGACAGCCCCTACGTCAAGAAAATCAGACACAGTAGCAAGCTCAGTTACACCGCATTCCTGCGGCGCATCAACCGCGACCGGGGCGGCGAGTTAATCGCCAACATCAAATCGCGCGACCTCATTCGCTGGCATGAGCACTGGCTCGGCGAAGAACGAAAGGTATACATGGCCCACGCGCTGATGACGATGGTGCGCGGGCTGGCGTCTTTCGGCGAGAGTATCCTGGAGGATCAGGGCTGCGGGGAGCTCATGTCGAAGCTGCGCAAGCTGGAGTTCGAGGTTGGCAAAGGCCGCAAGGAGCAAGTCACCGCCGAACAGGTTATCCTCATCCGGGCCAAGGCCCACGAGATGGGGCGGCCGTCTATTGCGCTCGCCCAGGCGATCCAGTTTGAGGTGATGCTGCGGCAGCGCGACGTGATCGGCGAATGGGTGCCGGTCGAGGAAAAGCACACCGAGCCCACGGAGATCATCGACGGGCACCGGAAATGGGTGCGCGGCATCCGGTGGACCGAGATCGACCACAAGCTGGTCCTGCTCCACACCACCAGCAAGCGCGGCAAGGAGATCGAATTTGACCTCAAATCCGCGCCGATGGTGATGGAGGAATTTCAGCGCTGTTTCGGCGGCGCCCTCCCCGCGTCCGGTCCCGTCATCATCGACGAGGCCACCGGCCGGCCCTATGACCACGCCTGGTTTCGCCGGCTATGGCGCGGCATCGCGAACGCCGCCGGCATCCCCGCGCACGTCTTCAACATGGACAGCCGAGCCGGTGCGATTTCGGAGGGAGCCGTTGCCGGCGCCTTGCCTGGGCACTTGCAACAATCGGCGACCCACAGCGACCCGAAGACGACGCTTCGCTACACCCGCAGCTATAAAGAAATGGCGAAGAATGTTTCGCAGTTGCGTGTCGGACATCGCGCCAAAAAGGCCGGGAACCTTACAGATACGGACTGACTACCGGATGACTACCGAGGCACAAATTCTCTAATGATATCAACAAGGCCCATTGACCGATGATTACGGCCAACTCGCTGATATGGTTAACGGCCCGTAGTCGCCGTTTTACAGATTTCCTGTAAGTCGCTGGAAGGGTGAAAAATTAATCCAATAACGCGACCCTTCCAGCGCATCTTTAAACATTGACAGCGACGGTGCCACCATACAGTCTCGCTGAAACCACAGGAGGGCTTCATTGTGAAAACCAGAATATTTGCTCTGGCCGTTGCTCTGGCAATGCCAGCGTCGGCGCAAGCCGCGACCTACACTTATGATTTTAGTCCAGGCACCCCGGTCTCTGTATCAATTCACCCAGGATACGAGGCATTTGTTAGTTTTGGGGTCGGAATAACGCCGGTGTACGGCGACCTTACGGTCTCTCCATATACCGGATATTGGTCGTTCTATATCAACACAACGGTACGGGAACCTGATGGAACCATCGTGCCTCAAGTCCCGATTGGAGAGATGGGGGGCACCCTGTTTGACTATGTAGAGCGCTGCGGTGGGTTGGCTATTTGTTTGCCCCACCATCTCCACTATGCCTACTCGGGGGCCTACGAACTCAATGTTACGCAAACCCTCTATTTCGACGGTGGCTTCTCTCAGAATTTCAATATGGCGAGCCTCGCTGGCACGCTTTCCGTATTTGTCGTTGAAACACCAATCCCCGCAGCGCTCCCGCTGTTCGCGGCAGGCTTGGGCATGGTGGCGTTTGTGGCGCGGCGCAGAAAACGCGCAGTCTAAACCTCATACGGATAGATCACCTCGACCTCGTCGTCGGTGGTGAGATCAAGGTTTTCCATCAGGCCCGGAGACAGGTCAGCGGCGCGGCCGGTCTGTTCCTCGTGCGGCCCCCAATCGGCCGGGTGCGCCAGCCGGCTAACGCCGGTCTTCTTGTTGGTCACCAGCGCCATCTGTCCGCTGTCGCGGAGCGTTTCCTTGGACACGATTTCATATGGCCAACGG
>Ga0207659_10000497_pt1 | contig 23633 bp, 17 predicted proteins | sample KBSM43metaG_FD_184330 | JGI IMG/M metagenome (GOLD analysis project Ga0207659, IMG submission 184330) | Miscanthus rhizosphere microbial communities from Kellogg Biological Station, Michigan, USA - KBS M4-3 metaG (SPAdes) (version 2) | ecosystem: Host-associated > Plants > Roots > Rhizosphere >...
CAGGTTGTTCAGCAGCGTGTGGCCCTGCCGCACCGAGAGGCCGTTGGTCGCCACCAGGTCGCGGAAGAACTTCAGGCCCGTCTCGCCGCCGCCCATCACGTCGACGACCGAGGCGAACCAGTCTTCGTCCTTGCCTTCGACTCCCAGCTTCCCCTTCCATTTCGGATCGAGCAGATCTCTATAGGTCCTGGGCAGGCTGGCTTTGTTCACCAGCTTCGTGTTGTAGGCCTGCACCCAGACCGAGAGCAGCGTCGCCGCCCATTGCCGGTGCGCGGGAACCGACCCCGGCTGCAGGTCGTTCTGAACCGGTGACGTAATCGGCAGGAGCACCTGCTCTCGCGCAAGCGCCTCCATCTCCGGCGAGCCGATGTGAATGACGTCGACGTCGTACTTTTTCGCGGACGTCTCCTGCAGCGCGCGTTGCAGGACGTTCGATGTCCCGGCGCGCCAGACGGTCACCTTGACGCCATACTTCGCTTCGAACGGTTTGACGAGTGTCGGAAGATCTTTTTCGGCGATCGTCGTGTAGAGCGTGAGCGCGCCTTCTTTCTTCGCTTGCGCTTCAATTCTTGAAGGCGCGAAGAAGGCGTACGCCACGAAGGACACGAAGATCACGAAGACAAGAATTTTTCCTTCGTGTACGTCGCGACCTTCGTGGTTCATAACGACTTCGCGGTTTCGCTTAAGAGCCGCGAATATTGAATAGCTGGCGATAGAGGCCCTTCCACTTGTCGTATTCGTCGAGCGCGACCTTCGCGTCGACGAACTTCATCGGCACTTTGTTGAGCGGGGTGTCGATCTTCTTGCTCGTCGGAACGAACTCCAGGTTCGCGATGATCTGCTGGCCTTCGGGGCTCAGTTCGAAGTCGTAAAACAGCACGGCCGCATTCGGATGGGGTGCCCTGCGTGCGACGCCGATGCCGTTGGGCCGCGCGATGGCGTTGCCGAGGACAAACCAGTCGATCGGTGCCCCTTCTTTCTTCAGCTGCTCCGCTTTGTAGTTGTAGACCGTCAATGCCAGTGGCACTTCCCCGGATACGACGAGCTGCGCCAGCAGCGTGTGTCCCTTGCGGACCGATATGCCGTTGGTCTTGACGATGTCGCCGAAGACCTTGCGCGCGCGCGCATCGCCGAGGTCGCTGAAGATGCCGGCCAGCCAGTCGGAGTCTTCCTGCTCAATGCCGATCTTCCCTTTCCACTTTGGATTGGCCAGCTCCTCCCACGTCTTCGGCAGATCTTGCTTCTTGATCTGGCGCGTGTTGTACGCCTGCACGAACACGTTCAGCCGCGTGCCCATCCACTCGCCGTGCGGAAGGATGGCCGGCGTGATCAGGTCGGCGAGATACGGACTCTTGATCGCCTGCAGCAGGTTTTCGCGGTGAATCGATTCGAGCTCCGGTCCGTTGGTTTCAATTACGTCCACGGTGAAGCGGTTCGCGCGCGCTTCCTGAATGGTGCGGTTGACGATCGCCTCCGACCCTGAACGCCACGGGATGACCTTCACGCCGTATTTCTTCTCGAACGCGGCACCGAGCTTGCCGATGTCCACGGTCTGCAGCGAGGTGTAGACGCTGACGGAACCTTCCTTCTTGGCGCCGGCGATGATCTTCTGCATCCGGTCGGCGCCCGTGTAGTTCGCGACGTCAGCGGTCGTCGCGCCTTGCTTGACCTGCGCAGACGCGACGATGACCCCGATGATCGCAAGCGCGCACGCCATCAAGGCGTGCGCGATGGGTGAACGTTTTCTCATCGTGAAACCACCTGCGGATCCGACGCCGGCAACTCGGCGAGCTCCGCTGCGTAGGCATCATCCATGCGCGGCTCCAGCCCGCGCGTGGCGAGCGCCTCGGTAAACCACTGTCGGATACGCGGCGACTCGTCAGCATAGTCGATCTGATCGCCGCCGACGCGCCTGGAAATCCACGCCTTCGGCACCCCCTGGGCGTTGCGGATCGACACGCCTTCGGCCTTGAACGCGAGATATCGCGCCGGCGTCGTGCCGGTGTTGAAATGCTGGTGAAACCAGGCGTTCGGCGGCACGATCATCGATCCTTCTTTCCACTCGTAGCGCCGCGGCTCCTCGCCTTCCGGCCACATCAGCGTGTAGCCCTCGCCGCTCATGATGATGACGTGGGCGCCGGGGCCGTGCGCGTGCGCCTTCTTGTAGCGCCCGACGCCGAACTGCGAGATGTGGCTGTTCATGTGGCCCCGCGCCATGCTGAACCGGATATGCGAACCGCCGGCGCCGCGCTCCTTCGCCGCTACCAGCGGCAGGTTGATCGCGTCGGCCACGAAATTCGTGTCGAGCAGCAGTCCCCTCTGTTCTCCCTTGTTCGCGAAATAGTCAGGCTCGCCGTTGAACCGCTCCTGGAAGTCGTACTGGGTGTTGAAGACGAAGTGCAAATCGCCGAACGCGTTGATGATCACGGGCGCATTGGTGACCGCGACGTAGCGCGCCGGCTGCAGCCCCGATCCGTTGAAATGCTGGTGCCAGGTGTTGAGTGGAATCGCGAACATCGCGCCCGCCTTCCACTCGAACGTCGTCCGCTTCCCCGCGTCGTTCCAGACCGAGGTCGAGCCGCGCCCGTCCAGGACGTAAATCATTTCTTCGTAGAGCTGCCGCTGCGGCGCGAGCTCCGCGCCCGGCGCGATTTCGCAGACGTAGCAGTCGTTCGACGAGCGCGAGGCGTCGTGGTTGAGGAATATGCCGCGACCGCCGCGTCGTGCCCATGGCTTCAGTTCGACGGTGTGGAGGTCGGGTACGTGGAAAGAGCTGACGATGTCCAGCCCTTCTGAACGCACCCACCGCGTGTACGGCGTTTCCTTCTCTGTGGCGAACTTCTGAGCGAGGTCTTCGGAGACGAGCGCGTCCTTTGCCATATGCTCCGGGCCGGCTAAAGCCGGCCCCTACGTGCTGCGGGCCGGCTGAAGCCGTCCCCCTACTTTCCGACGGGCACCCGCCCGCGCAGATACGCCTCGACGAGCTCCGCGTTCAATTCAACCGACGGGTCGTACTCGGGTGCATCTTCAATCTGCTCGAGATCGTTGAGGCCGCATGCCTTGAAGATGCGGTTGATGATCGAAATCAGTCGGACCGGCCGGTCGGCGCTCGCGTTGAAATGCTGGTGAATGGTGTTTGGCGGCACATAGATCACGTCGCCGGCCTCCCATTCGAACCGCTTGACATCCTCCTGCGGCGTCCAGTGATACGTGTCGGTGATCTCGACGTCGCAATCCTGGTGCAGGTCGTAGCCGTGCCCCTCGACAACGTAGAGGCACTCCTCGGCCAGGTGACGGTGCTTACCCGAGCGGCTGCCCGGCGGGATGATCTGCATGTACGCGTCGACGGTTTCCATCCGCGTGTTCATCGCCTCGTTGACGACGTGTTTGAGCAGTCCCTGCCGCGCCATCTCCCAGGGCATATCCTCGGGATGCACGATCTTCTTCCGCTTGGCGTTCCGTGCGGGCGCCCCGGTCGCATCGTCGAGCAGCCCCTGATAGAGCTTCTGATTCAGCGTGCCCTTGTTCCACGCTTTCGATTCGCTCCAGGCCATGGCTATTCCTCGTTGTGATTGAAGTTCTGCTCGAACTCACGAGCCTGGAACCCTTCGGCTCCGGGCGCCGGCGTCGTCGGCCTCGGCTCGACCATCTTCTGGAACAGCATGTTCATGAACATGAACATCGGCTTCGTCTTCATGACGAGGGCGCGCGCCGGTTTGGTTGGACTCGCGTTGAAATGCTGGTGCACGCAGTTGTTGTGGACGATGGCGACGTCGCCCGCTTTCCAGTCGTAGCGAACGCCGTCGTGAATTTCGTAGCCTTCGCCGTCGAGGATGTAGAAGGCGGCCTCGTTGACGTGCCCGTGCTTCTGCGAGTGCCCGCCCGGCGCGTATTCCTCGAGATGAATATGGAACATCTGCGTGATGCCATCTTTGGGCTCGATGTAATGGCGACTGTAGGTCTGCGGTCCATCGTTGAAGCGAATCAGCCGTCCCTTGCGAACGCGCGGCATCGCCCGCAGGCGCGCGAGCTCGTCTTTCAGGTTGTAGGGTCCGGCAATCGCGCGAACGAAGATGCGGTCCTTCTTGCTGTGATAGTGCGATTCGCTGACGACGATCTCGTCGGCAACTGCCGCGCCTTTCACCTCTTTGGCCATAAATGCTCCGTGGTCTTCGTATATAAGCGGCGCAATATCACACGCCGTATTCATCCAATAAAAACTTCTTCGGCAGCAATGCCCGGCACAGCTCGTGATTCAAGTCCGCCTGCCGCAGCGTGATGCCGGCGTCGTGCGCCATGTCGTGAATAACTGCGAGGTCATCGTCGGCCCACTTCATCGTGCTGGTGCCCCAGTTCCGCAGGACGCCATTTTCGGCGCCCGTCTTGAGCAGCGCCTCCCGAAGCAGATTCACGTCGACGCCGAACCGCGCGGCCAGTGCCAAAGCCTCATGATTGGCAATAAGGCACGCCCACATCAAGAGGTTGTTCGCCGCCTTGGCGGCCTGAGCCGTTCCGACCGCGCCAGTGTAGATGATATCCGCGGAATACGCGGCCACCACCGGTCTGAGCCGCTCGACCGCGTCGCGGTCACCGGCGACAAACGAAAGCAGGGTGCCGGCGTCTGCCGCGCGAGCCCCTCTGCACAGCGTTGCATCGACGACCACGACCCCGGCAGCTCTCGCACGCGCGTCGAGCTCCTGCACGGTCCGCGGATTGACAGTGGAAAGAACAGCCAGGATCGCGCCGCTTGCGGGCTGTGTCGCCAGCCCCTTGACCATCAGGTCGCGCAACTCGCGGTCGTACCCGACACAGATGAGAGTCGCCTGCGCGCTGCGTGTCAGTTCCTCGAAGGTCGCCCACTTGCCGCCGCACTCTTCGACCGCGGCTCGCTTCGTCTGGTCAATGTCGTACGCCTGGACGGTAAAGCCGCGACGGATCAGATGGCCGATGAGAGGCTGTCCGATACGTCCGGCGCCGATGACGCCGACGGTCGTGATCGTTGCCGGGTCCGCGTCGCGTGGCGCCGGCTGCTCCACGGAACCCGGCCCACTAGGCGGAGAAGACAACGCACTTCTCCGGATTGACACGAACGAAGATGGTGCCTCCGACCGGCGTCCGCAGCGTCGGATGCTGCCGCGAGAGCAGCGACCGTGTGCCGACCGTCACCCGAAAGTCGATCGCCTCTCCGAGAAATACTTTCTGCTCGACGGTACCCGGCCAGATGTTCTCGCCTGACGCCTGCGTTTCCATCAACTCGACATCTTCGGGACGAATCGACACCGCAATACGATCGCCGGCGTTCATTTGACGCGGCGAATTGACGTGCATGTCTCCGATTTCCGTCCGCACGACGTACGCGGCGGAGCCGTCGTGGCAGGCGATGGTCCCGTCGAGGAAATTGGTATTGCCGACGAAATCGGCGACGAACTGATTGGCTGGATGCTCGTAGATGTCGCGTGGCCGTCCGATCTGCTGAATGCGCCCCTGATTCATGACGCCAATCTCGTGCGACAGCGCGAGCGCTTCGGTCTGGTCGTGCGTCACATACACCGTCGTAATCTTCAGCTCGCGCTGCAGCCGTTTGAGCTCGAAGCGCATCCGCTCGCGAAGCTTGGCGTCCAGGTTCGATAGCGGCTCGTCGAGCAACAGCAACGCCGGCTCCATGACGAGCGCGCGTGCGAGCGCCAGACGCTGCTGCTGGCCGCCCGAAAGCTTCGTTGCCTCGCGCTCGGCGAGCTCGTCGAGCTGCACGGCGGTGAGCACGCGCATCACGTTGTCGAGAACCTGTTTGCGCGAATACTTCTTGTCGCCAACTTCGAGCGGAAACGCGGCGTTCTCGAAAACGGTCATATGCGGCCAGATCGCATACGACTGGAACACCATGCCGAACCCGCGGCGGTTCGGCGCGACGAAGACACCCGTCCCGGAGGAAAACACCACACGGCCGTTGACCGAGATTTCGCCCGCGCGCGGCCGCTCCAGCCCGGCAATCGAGCGCAGCGTCGTCGTCTTACCGCAGCCACTGGGTCCGAGCAGCGTAAACAGGCGGCCTTCTTCGACCGTGAACGTCACGTCTTGCGCCGCGCGGACGATCTCGCCGCGGTCGTTCGGATATTCCGTGAAGAGTCCTTCGACGTTCAGCACGGTGCTTATTCCCGGATTCCGTATCGGCTGCCGACCCACCGCGCGACGAGCACGAGGACGAACAACGACAGAATGAAAAGGACGCCGAGCGCCGACAGCTCCACGTACTGCCCGTTCTCCCAGAGTTCCCAGATCACAATCGACACCACACGGGTATCGGGACTGTATAGCAGGATTGAGGTTGACAGCTCCCGGATGGAGACGATCATCACGTAAATCCAGCCGGCGACGAGCCCCGGCTTCAACAGCGGCAGCACAATCCTGCGGAACGTCGTCGTCCACGACGCGCCGCACATCGCCGCCGATTCCTCGAGCTCCTGGTGAATCTGCAGCATCGACGTCGTGTTGTAGCGCAGCCCGTAGGGCATGAAGCGCGTGATGTAGGCGACGAACATAATCCAGATCGTCCCGTAGATGCCGATGTCGACGTTCAGATAGAAGATCATGATCGACAGTCCGAGGACGATTCCTGGAAACACCAGCGGCAACGACGCGATGTTGTCGAGCAGCCACCTGGCCGGCAGCTTCGTCTTCACGACGATCCAGCAGATCACCGAGGTCACCAACATCACGACCGTCGCCGCGCCGAATGACAGCAGCAGGCTGTTCCAGACGGTGCTCGCCAGATCGGGGTAGCTGAACACGAAGCGATACGGATCGAGCGTCAGGTTCCGCAGCGCCTCTCGCGAGGGAACCGTGTAGAAGTGCTGGAACGACGACCACAGCAGCACCAGGAACGGCAGCACGACGATCAGCGCGAAATACACGATGAACGCGGACGCCGTGAGCCAGCGCCACGACCCGAGATCGATTTGCCGCGGACGAAACCCTTTGCCGGTCATCGTCGCGTACTTCGAGCCCTTGCCCGACAGCCGCGACACGGCGTAGACGCCGACGGTCGTGATCGCAAGCAGCGCGACACCGTACGCGGATGCGAGGCCAACTTGGCTCGGGTACCGATGCACCGCCGTGTAGATGGACGACGTGAATACCTCGATACCGACCGGTAGCCCGAGCAGCGCCGGCACTTCGAACGACTCGATCGAGCGGACAAAGAGAATGAGGATCGTCGCGAAGATCGCCGGCCACGTCAGCTTCAGCGTCACACGCCACAACACCTGCCAGACGCTGGCGCCGCTCATCGTCGCCGACTCCTCGAGCGAGGGATCCATCGCGCGGAACGCGGCACTCATCAGGAGGAACGCCATCGGCGAATAGTGGAGGCCGTCAACCCAGATCATCCCGGCCATCGAATAGATGTCGAACGGCGGCTGCTCGAGGCCGAACCATCCCTGCAGCAACTGGTTGACGATGCCGATTTGCGGGCTCGCGAGGAGGATCCAGGCAACGGTGAAGAGAATCGACGGGATGACGAGTGGGATCAGCGACAGCGCAAAGAACACCGTTTTGAAGGGGGTGTTGGTGCGCTCGTTCATCCACGCCAGCGCGGTTCCGACCAGGAAAGCAAACAGCGACGCTCCGGATGCAAAGCGGATGGAGGTCCAGAACAGGCGAAAGGTCTCAGACGAGCCATACGCAGCCACGTAGTTGCTCAGTGTCCAGACCGCTGGCACTGTCGCGGTCTGCGGGGTTCTGAAGCTTTGCCACAGGAGAAACGCGAGCGGGATCACCGCGATGTAGACGGTGAAGACAACGCACCCGCCGATGACGAGCCAGCTCCAGTCGAATGCGGTCCGGGTGGCGGCTCGCGAACCCAAAGGGTTCGCGCCGCCCGGCTGGACGAGCGCCTCAGACGTGGTCGTGGTGGTGGTGGTGATGGTGACCCTCGCCGTGCCCCTCGACGTTGCTCGGGGCGTGATCGTGGTGATGCGCGTGCTCGTGATGATGATGGTGATGATGCTTATGCGGGATGCGCGGATCCTGGCTGAACACCAGCGACTTGATCGTCACGGGGACGGTGAACGACGGCATACGCACACGACCCAGGTCGATGTAGTCGAAGTCCCAGAGCGCGATGCCGTCCAGCGCCAGCACGTCGGATGCGACGGCACACTCTTCTTTCAGCAGCGCACCGACGGTTTGTGCGACGTCGCCGTCGAAAATCAGGAATATGGGCCTGGCCGCCGCAATCGTTTCGGGCAGCGCCTTGACGATTCCGCGAGCGAGCCCGGCCAATCGCTGGTAGGACGGCGCGCCGCGCCAGCGAAACGCGAGCGCAACCTCCGTTTCTCCCTCGATGAGATCGAACCGCTCGAAATGTTCGCGGATCGCGTCGGCGATCGCTGTCGGATCAACGGTGTCGCCGAGTCGGATTCTCGGCTGCAGCACCTGCAGGTTCTTACGCGGCAGCAGTTCACCTGGAGTCGACAGATAAATCGTGTTGCCCGATAGCTGCACGCTGTATTCGGACGCGCCGAGCGCCGTCGCGCGGATGCACTCGCCTGGCGGCAGGAGCGTAAATCGGAAGTGGCCGGCCTCGAAACGCTGGCGGATGGCCCACCCAAGACGGACGCCGAGGTCGCCGAAATCACGCGTCTCGCGCTCGTACACGTATTCGCCGACGCCGCCCGAGACCATCGCGCCGGCGATCCCTCCAATGACACCCAACGGTTCTGTGAGCCACAGGCTCTGGACCTCCGCCGAAGGCGCACGCTCGGTGAGTGCCGCGACGAGCGCATCCGCCATCCAGTTCGTGACTCGTTCGATCTGCTCGTCGGTCACCTTCGCGCCGAGTGTCCAATCCACACCAGCGAGTGTCGCCAGGCGCTGGCCCGCGGGATCGAGGCGTGTCAGGCATCCCTGCTCGTCAAACACTGCCAGCCGGCCGCCGATGTGCAGCGCCGCAGTGTGGACCACATTGCCACCTTCGACCAGCGCGAGCTTGGTGGTGCCGCCGCCGATATCGATGTTCAGGATTGGTATGCCGCGATCGTGCGACGTCTTCGCGGCGCCGGAGCCGTAGGCGGCGAGCATCGACTCCATGTGATGCCCCGCGGCGGCGCATACGAACTCACCGCCGACTTCGGCGAGCACGTCCGCAATCGCCTTCGCGTTTTCACGGCGCAACGCTTCGCCGGTCAGAATCACTGCTCCTGTATCGATGTTGTCCGGGTGAAGACCAGCCGACTCGTAGGCGGCGTCAATGATGCCGCCAACTCCTTTGTCGTCGATGCGCTCTTCGCTGACGTATGGCGTGAGTGCGACCGGCGATTGGTAGACCGTCTCGCGCTGCACGACGAAATAGCGGCTCGTCAGCTCCTCGGCCAGTCGCCGCAGCTGCACGCGCGAGAAGATAACCTGCGTCCCGGCCGAACCGATGTCGATACCGACCGACACGAGCTCGATGTTGTCCTGCGCCCAGAGACTCGATGTCGTCGGATCGTACTCACCCCCGAGGTCATCGTGGTCGTGGTCATGATCCCCCTCGCCATCGTCATGCGAGTGCATCGGATCGAGACCGAGCAGATGATCATCGAGAGTGTGTCGTTTCTTCGGTTCGGAACTCACGCCTGGCGCCCGCCTAATCCTGATACCTGATAGCTGATCCCTGGACCACGCCTGATACCTGATACCTGATACCTACAGAATTCCCGCCATCATAAGGTGAATGGTGGCGGCGATCGTCGTGTAGATCGCGGTCACAACGATGCCGACGCGAATCATGTCTTTCATTTCGATCTCGCCCGCCGTGAACGTTGTCACAGCGGTGGCACCCGCCCACGGAACGACCATTCCGAGCGCGACGTTCGCGATCAGAATGGCGATCGACGCGGGGTTGTAGCCAATCTGCACGGCCGCCGGAATGAAGAAGTTGCAGAACAGCGCCGCGGTCGCCGTACCGGACATGAAATTCGTCGTCACCGCGGTGCTCCACGCAGCCACAAAGGGCAGGGCCGTTGGCGTGATGCCGAGGTTGCGCACGATGTTTCCCATGAACTCGACGAAGCCGAACTGCGCGAGCGCGTCGGTCATGGCCACCGCTCCGGTGACGAGCAGCATCGCATTCCACGGCGACTCTCGTTCCGCGTCCTTCCACGTCAGCAATCCGGTAGACCCGTCGTCTGCCGAACGAACCACAAACAGCAGGAACATCACGGCGGGCGGAATGACCCAGACATTGAGCGCGCGGTTGAGCCAGATCGTGGCAGCAGCCCGATCGCCGAGGGCGAGTCCGGCGACAGCGGGCAGCGTGAAGAGCACCACCATCATCACGAACACGAACAGGACCCGGCGCTGGTTGGGCCGCAAGGGCCCGAGCTTCGCACGCTCTGCGCGAATGAATGCCTCGCCGCTCGGCACGTCGCGCACTTCGGGTGGTAGCAGCACCCACAGCACCGCGTAGAAGATCAGCAGGAAGGCGACGAAGATCGGAATGCCAATCTTCATCCATTCGAAAAACCCCAACTGTTGGCCGGTCAAGCGCTGGAGTGCGGCCATCACGATGGCGTTATGCGGCACACCAATAACCGTCGCCGTGCCGCCCGCGACCGCCGCATACAGCGTAGCCAGCGTCATGAAGGCGGCGAACTGTTTCCGCTCGCCCCGCGGTCGCGTGTGACGAACGATTGCCATGCCTATTGGAAGCGTCATGGCGATCGTTGCCGCATCCGACACGAACACCGAGATCAGCCCGACGATCAACATGTACGCGAACGTGAGCCGCGTCGTTTTGCCGCCGAGGCCCGGCAGCGCAAGAAACGCGATCGTGAACCGGTGTGCGAGGCCGTGCTTCTCGATGGCGTAGCCCATGAGCACGGTCCCCATGATCCAGAAGAAAATCGGCTGCCCGTACAACCGCATCGTCGCGACGATGTCCATGACACCGGCCGCGGGGAAGACGAGAAACGGCAGCATCGCGGCGACGGCCCAGGGAAGCGGCTCCGCGATCCACCATGCCGCCGCCCAAGCAAACGTCGCCAGCGTCACGTGCCCGGGGTAGGGCAACGCCACTGGAGCCCACATCACCAGCGCGAACACGACTGGGCCCGCCGCGAGTCGGGTGAGATATCCAGTCGTGGATGTCGTTGACGGTGTGCGCGTCGTTGCCGGCGGTGTGATCGTTTCGCTAATCATCGGTACCCTATGAAGCGTCCGAGGTGTAAACGCGGCGCCTACGCGCCGCCACCTCGGCCGAGAAATTCAATAATGCGCGGCGGCACAGTTTCTTCGTTCTGATCGTCAACCGCAACATCCCAGTACTCCGCCCGGGGCAGGCACTCCTCGAGATACCGCGCGGCCGACGTGGCGTGCGACTTGTCGCGGCCGGGTACGACCAACGCCGGAACGTTGACGCGAAACAGATCTTCCGGTTCAGCACCTGGGGACGTGTCCCGATCGAACAGGGAATCGCGGATTGCGTTGACCACCTTCACGTATTGATCGGGGTCGTGCCGGATGTACTCGCTGGCAAACACCGGGTCACGGTGAATCACTGAAGCCCAGAAGCCCCCGCGCGCATCCTGGTTGTAGGTCTTTCCGTCGGTCGCGACGAGCGACACGACGCCGTGAAGCCCGTGGCGTCGCACGTAGTCGAGGTGTTCGGCCACGCGCGCGTGACCGTTGATGCGGTAATGCGCGCCGCCGACCGGCCAGTAGAGCACCAGGCTGGCGGTGGCGTCCGGATGTGCAACAGCAAACGCCATCGCCGGCGAGCAGCCCATGCAGGCGCCCATGACATGCGCGCGAGCAATCGCCAGGTGATCGAGCAGGCCCTTTGCGTGCGCGACGTAGTGTGCCCACGTGATCGGCTCGACGCGCCCGCCCGACTCGCCGCTCTCGCGACGGTCGTAGACGATGCAGCTGTAGTCGCGGGGCAGGTGATCGAGCAGCTTCAGCCGCGTGTAGACGCCCTGCGTGCGCCACTTCTCGATGGTCGCGTCGAAGCCACCAGGTGACATCATCAGCAGCGGCGGGCCTGAGCCGATCACGTCGAATCGAGTGTGAATGCCGTCGATGATTGCTGTAGGCACTTTGTTGGGGGTCAGACCCCACTCAGTTCCTATTTCCCTCTGATCTGCCGACCGGCGCGCACGTCGGCCGCGTACGATCCGATCGCCTCCAACGCGACGCGCGAGACGTTCGCATAGCGATCGGCCTCATCGTCGAGCGCCGACGCGCTGTAACCGATCGCGTTGGCGATCGCGCGCACGCGGCCATCGAGCCACGGCCCACCGCCAAGGCCGCCGATCACCGGAATCGCGACCGCTTTCGCGACCGCAGGACCCATGACCGGCCCCGAGTGGCGGAAGTCGAGGAGCGACGCCCCTGCCGCCTGAAGCGCCTGGGCACGCTCTACAAGGTCCGCAAGCGCCTGCATCCTGTCTCCTCCCGCCGGCCCACTCACTTGCGCCCACACAGGAATGCCAGCCTCGACGAGCGCGTGAATCGTGGCGGGATCAGCGTCGACCTTCACCATCGCCGCACCACCGTCGTGAATCAGCGCGCGCGCCGCGTCAACGACATTGCCAACGCTGACCGGAACATCGCAGCTGACGAGCGCGTGCGTTGCGCCCCGATGCACCGCCCTGCAAACAACGAGCATCTCTTCGAGCGTGACATCCTCTTCGGCGCCGTGGCCCCAGATGTTGACACCGACCGAATCACCGACGGAGACGATGTCGACGCCGGCGCGATCGGCGATGCGCGCCATCGGGAAGTCGTAGACGACAGCGGCGGCAATCTTCTCTCCGTCGCGCTTCATCTGCTGAAGGCGCGCGATTGTGATTTTTGGACGCACCTCGGGAATACTATCCCGCGATGCGCCTCAATAACGTGATCGCCCTTCTCGAACAGGGCCAAACTCCAATCACCGTCTTCTCACCTCCGACGATCGAGAGTGCGATCGAGCTCGCCACCACAAAGTACGATGGCGTCGTCTTCGAGGCGGAGCACAACCCGTACGACATCAAAGCGCTGCGCGATTGCCTGCAGTACCTGCTGAATCGAAAACAGATCGTCGAGCGTGGGTCGGTGTCACCCGCGGTGACGCCCATCATCCGCATCCCGCCGAACGGCGGTGAAATGAATCAGTGGCTCGCCAAACAGGTGCTCGACATCGGCGCGTACGGCGTCGTGTGGCCGCACATCAGCACGGTGGAACAGGCCTATAACGCCGTCTCGGCGTGTCGCTACCCACGTGCAAGCGGATCGCCAGCGTACGAGCCTGAAGGCATTCGCGGCGACCAGCCCGTGCATGCAGCCCGCTACTGGGGCATCACGCCGCAGGAATACTACAAGAAGGCTGACGTCTGGCCGCTCGTGCCCGATGGCGAGATTCTCGTCATCATCATGTGCGAGGACGTGAAGGCGATCGATAACCTTCCGCGCATCCTGAAGGAGGTGCCCGGGATCGGGGTGGTGCTGATCGGCGAAGGCGATCTGTCGCAGAACCTCGGTCACCCGCGCCAGTACGAGCATCCTGCCGTGGTGGAAGCGATGACGGCCATCCGCCGCATCTGCAATGAACATCACGTCATCTGCGGGCATCCGCACGTGGAGCCGGGCAACGCGCAGCGCGTGATCGAGGAAGGCTACAGATTCCTGATGGCCGCGCCCACGCGCACCTTCGGGGGGCTCGACGCCTGCAGAAAAATTACCGGAAGGACCTGAGGATATCGTCCACGTAGTCGTCGTCATTGACGACGACCACCATCAGAGACCAGGGGCGCACCTGCGCAAGCGTCTTCGCGAGCGCCGCGTCATTGACGGCCGATGCCCGCACGATGACCGTGTGGGTCATCACACGCTTCGCGCTGCACGCGCGGCCGATGATCGCGGCCGACTCCGCATCGGCCCCCGCGCTCATCAGCATCAGCACGAGATCGGCTTCACCAACTTCGGCAAGCAAGCGGTCAACGTCGCCATCGGTTGCCGAATCGAGATCGATGACCTTGACGGCGCGATTGGTCGGCGGCGGCGACTGGATGCGGAAGCGCGCCTCTGCGGCCGAACTCATCCGCGCGGATTCGCTCTGCATAGACTCAAACGGATGCTGGTGCCACTCCGGGATGCGCGATCAGGGCCTCGCGCGCCGCGTCCTTGAACGGCTGGTCCGGCGGCAGGACGACGGCAGCCGACCGGACACGCTGGTGTTCGAGTGAGACTCCCGGCGGCACGACACCCTGTTCCGTGAATGCCTTGATCGCGCGCAGCAGTTTCTGACGCGCCATGATGATGCCGCTATCGGTCGAGACCAGCGTCTCCTTGGTGCGATCGACCACCGGCCCCATGCTCTCCTGCAGCGACGCATCCTGCATCGCAAACCCTTCGATGCCGCTATAGGTCTTCCCCGCTTTCTGCGCCGTGCGATCCATCAGGTAGTCGTTGTCTTTGTTGGCAATCGGTCGGTACTGGCTGTCGACCTTCGCGTGGATGCCTTTTCCAGCGCGCATGGCCGTCAACTCCGCCTCGGTGAGCACTCGCGTCGGATGGTAGTCGAAGCTCCACGCCCAGCAGTTCTCGTCGTCAATCGGGATCCAGAAATGACCGTGGACCGAATGGGTACCGCGCGGAGGAATGATGGTGTACGACGGCATCACCCACTGCGTGATGCGCCAGTAGTAATTGCCGTCCTCGGCATTGCGGCGCGCGCCGATGAACAGGCCGCCTGCGCTTTCCACGACTTCGAACACTGGCCGGAGATCGCCGAGGTTGTACTGGTTGCCGCGCGCACCTTTGAACAGCGGATCGGTGTTGATGTCGCCGCGGTGCAGGAACGAGACATGGCTCGAATCGATGCCGCCTTCCATCGCCTGCAGCCAGTTGCACTCCTGGAACCGCTTCGACGTGTAGGTCTGCGCCGCCGGTACGGTCGCGAACTCGTATTCCGGCAGCGGTGGCTGTTGTTCCGGCGGTCCCATGTACGTCCACAGCACACCGCCGCGCTCGACCAGTGGGTACGATTTGAGCTTCACCTTCTTCGCGAACGCGGAGTGCTCCGGCTCATTGGGCATATCGACGCATTGGCCAGTGACGTCGTATTTCCACCCGTGGTACGGACAACGGAGGCCGCACTCCTCGTTGCGGCCGAACCAGAGCGAGATGCCGCGGTGCGCGCAGAACTCGTCCATCAGGCCGTAGCGCCCGTCGGTGTCGCGGAAGGCAATGAGACGCTCCGACAGGAGCTTGACCCGAACCGGCGGACAGTCGTTTGCGGGCAATTCCTCCGCGAGCAGCGCCGGAATCCAGTAGCAGCGGAACATGCGCCCAAATGGCGTCTCCGGTCCAGTCTGCGTGAGCAGGTCGTTGTGTTCCTTCTTCAGCATCCGGTTGTCTCGTCAGTAGTCTACGCCGGCTCGAGGGTGGCTCGGGCCGCCGACAAAGCATGAAACCCCCTCGATTTCCTATTGACACCGTGCGACGTACAGGTGTCTTTTAGGGACCCTGAACAACACCCTCCTCTAGTAGCGTACGACCCTCTTAGTAGCGTTCGACTTCCGGAAAGAGAGGCAGACATGCAGCGTCTCCCGGTATCCGTCGGCGTCGGGTTGTTTCTCTCGTTGCTCCTCTCAGTACCCGCATTCGGTCAAGGCGCGGTGTCCGAGCTGAACGGCACCGCCATCGATTCCTCGCAAGCCGTCCTTCCCGGTGTCACGGTCACGCTGACCGAGGAAACAACCGGGCTGACGCGCTCGATCATCTCGAACGATCGCGGTCGCTTCGTCGCGATCGCGGTGACGCCAGGCCGCTACACGATCAAGGCGGAGCTGGCCGGGTTCCAGACGCAGACGCGTTCCGGCGTGACGATCAACGTCGGCCAGGCCGTGACGATCAACTTCACGATGCCCGTCGGCCAGCTGACGGATCAAGTCGTGGTCACCGGCGAAACACCACTCATCGAGCCCACGCAGACGCAGATCGGCACCAATATGTCGCAGACCGACATCGAGAACCTGCCAATGCAGGGTCGCGAGCAGTTTGCGCTGATGCAGCTCGTGCCCGGCCTGACGCCCGCCTTGCAGCCCGGATCGTTCGAAGGGTCCGCGTACAACGCGAACGGGCGCGAGAGCGGCAGCAATCTGTATCTGGTCGACGGCCAGTACAACAAGGACGACCGCACCGGCACGTTCCCGCAGTCACGTGTGACGGTGGATTCGATGGCGGAGTTCCAGATTCTGACGCATGAGTACGGCGCGGAGTACGGCGGCGCCTCGGGTGTCATCGTCAACGCCATCACCAAGAGCGGGACGAACCAGCTGCACGGCCGCGGCTTCTACTTCCTGCAGGACTCGAAGCTGAACGCGACCAATTACTTCCTGAAGCTCGAAGGCGAGAAGAACCCGGATAGCGGCACCAAGTCGATGGGCGGCAACATTGGGGGCCCGATCGTCCGCAACAAAGCGTTCTGGTTCTTCAACTACGAGTACACGCACTCGCGCGATGCGGTGCGACTGAGTTTCCCGCCAGCGTCGGCACCACTGGCCACGTCGTTCTCCGATGTCTACAACGTGCATCTGTACAACTACTTCGTTCGCGGTGACTATCAGATGAATCCGTCGAACACGATGCATGCCAGCCTGATCTATGGGCCCAACGACGGACACGGCGAGAATGCGGAGGCGGAACGCTACACCAAGCAAGGTTTCCGGTACGAACTTGCGGCGCCGGAAATTCTGGCCAACTTTTCCTGGACCTCGATTCTCGGCAGCAAAGTGGTCAACGAGGTCAAAGTCGGGACCGTCCAGGAAAACCTCTGGATTGGCGACCGCAGCATCTTCGGTGAGAGCGGCAAGGATGTGCCGTGGGATCTGAGCGCCCACAAATGGACGGCGCTCAGCGACGTCGATCCGATTGATTTCGGGTCCGCGCAGCAGCACCCTGACTACCGCGCGGGGCCCCGCGTCGAGATGAACGGGAACGCGCTGACGGCCAACGTGTACAGCGAGCAGCTGACGTACACGCCGACCAATCACACGATCAAGTTCGGCGTGGGCGGAAGTCAGAACAAAGGCACCAGCGTCGTCTCGACGAACCAGATCGGTACGTTCGATTTCCAGAACAACGCGCCGTTCGATCCGGCCAACGCGTTCACGTATCCGACGCGCTATCGCATACGGCTTGGCGAGATGTTCATTCCGATCGGCACGTGGCGGCTGAACGCGTACGTCTCGGACAAGTGGCAGTTGACGCGACAGCTCACCCTGAACCTCGGTGTCCGATACGACTATGACGACAACTCGTCGAACACGAAGGACGGTTTCGCGCCGCGCCTCGGTGTGGCGTACTCCCCGGATGAAAAGACTGTGCTGCGAGCCGGGTTCGGACGTTTCTACGAGTTCCCGCCAACCTCGATCATTTCGGATCTGTACGCCGGCAAGGTGATTTCGAGCGTCTTCACCTTCGATACCGGTGAGGATCTCAGCGCCACGCGCGGCGTGCTCCCGACCAATCCATGTCTGCTCGCCGTGAGCGGTGGAACTGGTCTGGCGAAGATCAGCCCGGCGTGCCGGGCACAGCTCGTGACCGCGCAGACCCAGCTCGCTGGCGGCAGCTTCATCAACACCGAGCCGCGGCTGTACGGCAACCGCAAGCTCGGCTATCTGTATCAGATCAACTTCGGTGTCGAGCGCCAGATTATGAACGGCATGGCGGTGACGGCCGACTACGTTGGGTCGCGCGGCCGCGATCAAACGGGACTGATCGACATCAACGAACCGCGGCTACTCGCCAACGGCACGATTGGCCGTCCCGGTCCGTCGGTGTTCGATCCCGATGGCTCACTCATCCCCGTGCAGGCGCGCAACGCCAACTTCCAGCGTGTCCTGGAGTACAGAACCGATTCCGTATTCAACAGCGACTACGACGCGCTCGAGCTGTCGCTGGACAAGCGCTTCTCGAACCGGTGGTCGGGACGCGCCAGCTATACCCTGTCGCGCTCGCGTGACGTGGCGGCAGCGAGTGCGGGCAACTTCGGGATCGTGAACAAGCGTGTCAACGATGACTTCAACCCGCGCGCTGACTATGGCCTGGCAACGTTCGACAACAGACACGCCTTCACCGCCGGCGGCAACTGGAATGCCTGGCGTGACCTCGGGATCGGCGCCACTTACCGTTACTACTCGGGCAACCCTGTGAATGAAACCGTAGGCACCGATGTCAATCGTGATCGAGACAACACCGACCGACCGGTCAAGGGACGGGATGACCTGACGCGGCCGATCGTGTCGAAGCTGGATTCAACCGGCACGGCGATCCGCAACGGCATCAAGGGAACTGACAAGATGCTGCTCGACCTGCGGCTGCAGTATGTGCACCGCATCAGCGGCGAGCGGACGGCCGGCGTGTTCTGGGAGATCTACAACGCGCTGAACCGCGTCAACTTCGCGAACCCGATTGGCGCGCGTAACAGCGCCGACTTCCTCAGATCGATCACTGCCGATGAGGCGCGGTCGATGCAGATCGGCCTCCGGTATACGTTCTGACAACCGGCGGGTTACAGTAGGGGCCGCCTTCAGGCGGCCCAACCGCCCGTTCGAGGCAGTCGTAGGGCCGGCTGAAGCCGGCCTCTACATCCAGGAGATGGACATGATTCGAAACGCCACCCGTCTCGCAGCGGTTGTTCTTGGCACTGGACTGATTTGGGCGGCCGCGTCCTATCACGCGCCGCAGGCGCAGGCACCCGCCGGAAACGTCGTGGCATTCACCGGCGCCACGGTAATCGACGGCACCGGCGCCGCACCGATGGCAGGTGCGACCATCGTTGTCGCCGACGGCCGCATCCAGGCGGTGGGTCGCAACGTCGCCGTCCCCGCCGGAGCCATGCGCGTCGATATGTCCGGCAAGTTCATCACCCCCGGCCTGGTCAACGCGCACGGCCACCTGCAGGCCGATTCGTCGAAGCGCCCAGCGCGCGATCGCCTCACGGCGCAGCTGCGGATGTACGCAGACTACGGCATCACGACCGTGCAGGTCCTGGGCCTCCCGCTGGATGATGTTCCGGACGGGATCAAGCTGCGCGACGAATCTCGGCCAGGCGCCGGCGGTTCACTGGACCGTGCGCGCGTGCTGATTGCCGCAGCGAGTCTGCGAAACCTGAAAACCGAACAGGAAGCGCGCGACTGGGCCAACAAGTACGCCGACTTGAAGGTGGACATCATCAAGATGCACATCACCGGCAGCCCGATGGACATGACGCCGGCGGTTTACGGGGCGTTGATCGATCAGGCGCACAAGCGCGGCATTCGCGCGGCCGCGCACATGCTGTACCTGAAGGACGCCAAGGGACTGCTCGACCAAGGCATCGACGTTCTGGCGCATAGCATCCGCGATCAGCCGGTGGACCAGGCGACGATTGCCGCGATCAAGGCGCGCGACGTCGAATACATCCCGACGCTCACGCGCGACATCGCGCAGTTCATCTACGAAGGCACGCCACCCTACTTCGCCGACGCGTTCTTCACGCGCCACATCCCGAACTCGTACTACAGCGCCGAGATGGCCAAGCTGAAGGATCCGGCCAACCAGGAGAAGATCAAGAAGGACCAGACGGCGCAGACGACCAAGACGTGGCTCGCGCAAGGCCGCAAGAATCTCAAGACCCTCTCGGACGCAGGCGTCACAATCGCGCTCGGCACCGACACCGGCACCAACGAAGGTCAGTGGCAGGGATACTTCGAGCATGTCGAGCTCGAGGAGATGGTGAAGTCTGGACTCACGCCGATGCAGGCGCTGGTCGCCGCGACGAGCGGTGCGGCGAAGGCGGCGAACGTTCAGCAGCAGCTCGGGACGATTGCCGCCGGCAAGCAGGCCGACCTGCTCGTGCTCAACGCCAACCCGCTGACCGACATCCGCAACACCCGGCAGATTCAGTCCGTCTGGATCGCCGGACGCCGCCTCGCGTCCGTAAACGCGACCAACTGACGTTTTTCGTCCGGTCCCGCCCGACGCAGCAGCGAGGGGCGGGACCGAACCCGCGCAGACTCCCGTCAACACACTCTTGACACTCGTGCAGGATGGGTGTCTGCTTACGCCCCTGAACAGAACCCATCTAGAGTAACCGTCGGTCCTTTCGGAAACGGAGGCGTGCATGCAGCGGATCGTCGTGTCCCTCGTCGTCGCCGCGGTTTTCTCCATCGTTCCCGTCGCTCCCCTGTTCGCGCAGGGAGCCCTGTCCGAAATCAACGGCACCGCGACCGATCAATCAGGCGCTGTGCTTCCAGGCGTCACGGTGACGCTGACCGAAGAAACAACCGGGCTCGTTCGCACCGTCGTCACCAACGACGCCGGCCGCTGGGTGCTCCCGGCGTTGCAGCCTGGGCGCTACACGATCAAGGCGGAGCTGTCGGGCTTCCAGACGCAGAACCGGGCCGGCGTCGTCGTCAACGTTGGTCAGGCGATCACGATCAACCTCGCGTTGCCGGTCGGCACGCTGACCGATCAAGTGACGGTGAACGCCGAGGCGCCGCTCGTGGAGGTAACGAGGAGCGACGTCGGAACAAACATTACAAACGCCAACATCGATGCGCTGCCGACCGCAGGACGGCAGCAGTACGCCTTGCTGCAGCTCGTTCCCGGACTCACGCCCACGCTCGCCGCGGGATCGTTCGAGGGCGCGCAGTACAGCGCGGGCGGCCAGAGTACGTCGAACAACATGTTCATGGTCGACGGGGCGTACGACAACGACGACCGCACGCAGTCGGGTCCAGGCATGCAAACGCGGATGACCATTGACACGACGGCGGAGTATCAGGTGCTGACGCACGAGTTTGGGGCGGAGTATGGGGGTGCGTCGGGCGCCATCATCAATGCCGTCACCAAGAGCGGCTCCAACGAGTATCACGGTCGGGCGGCGTTTTATGTCCAGGACAGCTCGCTGGATGCGACCAACTACTTTCTGAAGAAGGCGGGAGCCAAGCCGGCCGACAGCGGCGTCAAGACGCTGCTGGGCGACATCGGCGGACCGATTCTGCGGAACAAAGCGTTCTTCTTCGTCAACGTGGAGCGGTTGCGTATTCGACAGGCGGCGGATTTGCTGTATCCGCCGGATGCGGCACCGCTGGCGGTGTCGTATTCGACGGTGCTACCGGTGAGCTCGGAGAACTACTTTGCGAGGGTCGACTATCAGATCAATCAGTCGAACAACCTCAACGTGCGGGTGATTTTCGATCCGAACCGCGTCAACGGGCAGGACCATGTGACGGAGCTGCGCACGATTCAGGCGATGCGCATCGAGCGGGTCCCGAAGCCGGGGGAGACCTTCATTAATGGCCAGTGGGTCAGCGTGCTGGGAGGCCGGACGGTGAACGAGTTCCGGTTGTCGCGGGTCAACGAGAACCTGCAGGTTGGCGACCAGCGGATGTTTGACAACGCCGGGTCGAACACGATCTTCACGGACACCGAGTTTGTCGGCCTCAAGGGCGATCAGTTCGACTTTGGCTCCGCGCAGGCGCACCCGGATTACATGACCGGGCCGTATGGGAATCCGGGCGGTGCCAATGTGACGACGACGCAGTTCAGCGAGCTGTTTACGTTCACGCCAACGAGCCACACCTTGAAGTTCGGCGGCGGCGCGAGCAAGAACGGCGGTGTCCAGCGCGTCGGGAACAACTACATCGGGACGTTCACGTTCCCCACCAACGCAGCGTTCAATCCGGCAAACGCCGCGACGTATCCCAATCGTTTCCAGATTCTGCTCGGCGAGATATACCGCCCGATGAAGGACTGGCGGATGAACTACTTCGTGTCGGACAAGTGGCAGGCGACGCGCAATCTCACCATGACGCTTGGAATCCGCTACGACTATCAGGACCAAGTACGGCTCACGAAAAACGCCTACGCGCCGCGGTTGGGCCTGGCGTATTCGCCCACCGAGAAGACGCTGATCCGGGCGGGGGCGGGAAAGTTCTACCAGTATCAGGCGACGGCGATTCTGGGCAATCTGTTTGCCGGATCCGTCATTTCGCCGACGTTTACTTATGACACGGGGCAGGACAACAACCCGCAGAACGGGCTGCTGCCGACGCGCGATGTCTGTTTGCTGCCAGTCAACAATGGGGGGCAGGCGGAGATCAGCCCCGTATGCCGGGCCAGACTCGCCGACACGCGCGCGGCGGTGAAGGGGGGACAGTTCATCAACACCGAGCCGGTGCTCGACGGCGACCGCCGGTTGGCATATCTGTGGTCGTACGACGTGGGCGTACAGCGCGAGCTGTACTCCGGACTCGCGGTGACGGTCGACTACGTCGCCACGCGCGGCTACGACCAGCTGGGCCGCATCGACATCAACGAGCCGCGCCTGCTGGCCAACGGCACGATCGGCCGGCCCGGGCCGGCGGTGTTCGACCCGAGCGGGACGCTGATTCCGACGGCGGCGCGGAACGCCAACTTCCAGCGCGTGCTGCAATACCAGAGCGCGTCCTTCTTCAACAGCGACTCCAATGCACTCGAGGTGAGTCTGGTGCGGCGCCAGGCCAATCGTTGGTCCGGTCGGGCGGCCTACACGCTGTCGAAGGCTCGGGATGTTGGCACCGGCGTCCGCGGCGAAGCGCGCGTCGTCGACGACCTCGACCCGCGGCGTGACTATGGGCTGTCAGACTTTGACAACCGGCACGCGTTCACTGCGGGCGGCAACTGGGATCCCTGGGGTGGATTGGGCGTCGGGGCAACGTTCCGGTTCTACTCGGGCAACCCGCTGAATGAGACCGTCGGACTCGATACCAACGGAGACAGGGACAGCACGGACCGGCCGGTCAAAGGCATCGATGACAGGACAAGGCCGATCCTTTCCGCAGTGGACTCCCAGGGAATGGCGGTGCGGAATGGCATTTCCGGCTCGCACAAGACGCTGCTCGATCTCCGGCTGCAATATGTCCATCGGCTGAGCGGCCAGCGCACGGCGGGCTTCTACTGGGAGCTTTACAACGCCCTGAATCACGTGAACTTTGCCAACGTGGTCGGCAATCGGCGGTCGTCCTTGTTTGGAACGTCGACGGTGGCCGACACCGCGCGGCAGATGCAGTTGGGGGTGCGGTATACGTTCTGACGCAGAAGGTTTCAGGTATCAGGTTTCAGGTGTCAGGAGGTAACAGGTATCCTGACACCGAACCTTCTTGAGCTCAGACACATTCCGATTGGTCGGCGTAATGGGTTGGCCGGTGATGCACTCGCGCTCACCGGCCCTCCACAATTACTTCTTCAAGCAGTACGGGCTCGCCGGCACCTACGTTCCGCTCGCGATTCCTCCGGAGCGGCTGGAGCCAGCGCTGCGCGCGCTTGCGCCGCTTGGGTTCGCCGGCTGCAATCTCACCATTCCTCACAAAGAACGTGCGCTGGCGATCGTTGACGAGGTCGATGATCCGGCGCGGCGGATTGGGGCGATCAGCTGCGTGGTCGTGCGGCCGGATGAATCGCTCTGGGGTACGAACAACGACGTCCACGGCTTCGCACGGAACATCCTTCAGCATCAACCCCGCTGGCGTGCCGACGCCGGACCGGCGGTGGTCATCGGCGCGGGGGGCGGAGCCCGGGCGGTCGTCTACTGCCTCGTCGAGCGCGGCGCCGGGGAGATTCGCCTCATCAACCGCACGCGCGAA
>Ga0207659_10000500_pt1 | contig 23578 bp, 16 predicted proteins | sample KBSM43metaG_FD_184330 | JGI IMG/M metagenome (GOLD analysis project Ga0207659, IMG submission 184330) | Miscanthus rhizosphere microbial communities from Kellogg Biological Station, Michigan, USA - KBS M4-3 metaG (SPAdes) (version 2) | ecosystem: Host-associated > Plants > Roots > Rhizosphere >...
TTCCTCAAGGTCGCCGAGCGGGCCGACGAATACGACCCGAAATACAAGTTCTTCAGCTGGATCTACCGGATCGCCGTCAATGAGTCGCTCAACCTGCTGCGCCGCCACCGCCACGAGGACGAGCTCGCGGACGATGTCGACATTGCCGGCGACGAGAGCGCCGGCCCTGAGCGGCAGGCGAGCGCCGCCCAGCTGGCGCGCCAGCTGCGCCAGGCGATGATGACCATGGCGACGAGCGACCGGCTGGTGCTGACGCTGCGCCATTTCTCGGAATGCAGCTACGACGAGATGGCGCAGATCCTGGAGATCGACGAGAAGACCGTGAAGTCGCGCCTGTTCGAGGCGAGGCGCCGACTGCGTGGCCTGCTCAAGGATTGGAAGTGAGATGACCCTGAAGCACTCCCCGCTCGCCGAGCTGATCCACGCCGTCCTCGACGGCGAAGCCAGCGACGCCGAGGCGCGCGAGCTCGAAACGCGGCTGGCCGCCGATCCGGCGGCGCGTGCCGAGTTCGAGGAATGGGAGCGCCTGTTCGAGGCCCTGGGCGCGGTGCCCCAGGAGCACGCCCCGGAAGGGCTGGTGGCCTCGATCAACTCGGCCATGCCCGAAGCGCCCGGCGCAGCCGACGCCGCCAGCCAACCTTTTCCCGGTCGGCGTGTACTTGGGCACACGCTGTTCGGAATTACCCGTCGAGTCCCCACAAGGAGCATCACGATGTCAGAGCAGAGCAACCACAGAATCTTCGCCCACCGCAAGGCCTGGCTGGGAGGCGGCATCGCTGCCGCTGCCGCAGTGGTCGTGGCGCAGATCGCCTTCGATTTCCCGCTTCCCAAGGACGTGGTCGGCACCGTCATCCCGGCACAGCGCTATCGCGCGGCCCAGAACGGCAGCGAACAAGTACAGCTCGGCGCTCCCGCGGGGGCAGCACCGACCGGCACCGCGCCCGAAGCGAGTCGTTCGCTGGCCGAGAAGTCGGCGGCGGAGTCGGCGTTGACGGCCGACAAGGCGCAGACCCAATTGACGGCCGACCGGATGCAGGCCGACCGGGTGCAGGCTGACAAGATGCAGGCTGACAAGATGCAAGCCGACAAGATGCAAGCCGACAAGATGCAAGCCGACCGGATGCAGGCTGACAAGATGCAAGCCGACCGGATGCAAGCTGACAAGATGCAAGCCGACCGGATGCAGGCTGACAAGATGCAAGCCGACCGGATGCAGGCTGACAAGATGCAAGCCGACCGGATGCAGGCTGACAAGATGCAAGCCGACCGGATGCAAGCTGACAAGATGCAAGCCGACCGGATGCAAGCTGACAAGATGCAAGCCGACCGGATGCAGGCTGACAAGATGCAGGCCAACAAGATGCAGGCCAACAAGATGCAGGCCGACCGCACGTCGCAGCAGTAAGCGCAGAATCTTCCCGCAAGCCGCCGCCCGCAAGGGTCGGCGGCTTTCTCTTGTGTGCGGCTCCCCGCTACCCTTGCGCGCCGTCAATCTCCCGGAGGAGCCGAGTGCGCCTGGCGAAGTCGTTGTGTTCCCTGCTGTGCCTGCCGTTCCTCGCCGTCGCCGATCCCGGTCCGCTCGGAATCGCCTTCGTCGACACCCCCGAGCTGCGTCTGTTCTATTCCGACCCGAGCCTGAACTTCCTCGCGCCGCACACCGCGCGCACGTTCAGCAACGCATTCGACTGGCAGCGCCGGATATTCGGCTGGGAGCCTACGGAGCCGACGACCGTGTGGCTGCGCGACTTCGCCGACTATGGCAACGCGGGCGTCTCGCCGACACCCAAGACGTTCCTGCGGATCGACGTTGCCCCCATGGCCAATGCGTTCGAGACCAACCCGAGCAACGAACGCATGTACTCGACGATGAACCACGAGATGGTGCACGTCGCGACGACCGATCTCTCGTCGAGCGAGGACCGGCGCTGGCGTGGATTCTTCCTCGGCAAGGTGGCGCCGCAGTCGGCGCATCCGGAGTCGCTGCTCTACAGCTACCTGACGGTGCCGAGATTCACGGTGCCGCGCTGGTATCTGGAGGGCAGCGCCGTCTTCATGGAGACCTGGATGGCGGGCGGACTCGGCCGCGCGCAGGGCGGCTACGACGAGATGGTGTTTCGCGCCATGGTGCGCGACGACGCGCATTTCTACGACCCGCTCGGCCTCGTGTCGCGCGGCACCCGAGTCGATTTCCAGGGCGGCGCCAACGCCTATCTGTACGGCGGGCGCTTCTTCACCTGGCTCGCCTACGCCTACTCGCCCGAGAAGGTCGTCGCCTGGCTGCGTCGAGACGAGGGCAGCCGCCGCCACTATTCCGATCAGTTCGAGCAGGTGTTCGGCATCTCGCTCGAGCGGGCCTGGCAGGACTGGGTCGACTTCGAGCATGAGTTCCAGCGCCGCAATCTCGCCGAAGTTCGCCAGCATCCGATCACGCCGCAACGCAACCTCGCAGCCACCGCGATGGGCTCGGTCTCGCGTGCGTACCTCGACGAGGCGAGCGGCGTCCTCTACGCGGGCGTGCGCTATCCGGGCATCGTCGATCACGTCGCCGCATTGAACATGCGCGACGGCAGCGCACGGACCCTGGCCGAGATCAGGGGCGCGATGCTCTATTCGGTCACCTCGCTGGCCTTCGATCCCGCCAGCCGCAGGGCCTTCTTCACGACCGACAACCTGGGCTTCCGCAACCTGATCGCAGTCGACGTCGACACTGGGGAGGAAACGCCCCTCCTGAAGGCGGCGCGCATCGGCAGCATCGCGTTCAACCCGGTCGACCGCTCGCTGATCGGCGTGCGCCACAACGCCGGGCTGGCGACGCTGGTGCGCGTTCCCTATCCCTACGTCGCCTGGGAGACGGTGCACGAGTTTCCCTACGGCGTGGTGCCGAGCGACCTCGACGTCTCGGCCGACGGCCGGTTGCTCTCGGCCTCGATCACCGACGTCGGCGGCGACCAGTTCCTGCGCGTGTGGACGCTCGCGACGCTGCTCGCCGGGAACACCGCCCCGCTGAGCGAGTTCCGCTTCGGCCAGGCGGCACCGGAGAGCTTCGTCTTCACGAAGGACGGCCGCTATCTCTACGGCAGCAGCTACTACACCGGCGTCTCGAACATCTTTCGCTACGAAGTCGCGACCGGCGACGTGAAGGCGGTGTCGAACGCCGAGACCGGGTTCTTCCGGCCGATCCCGATGGCCGACGGTCGCCTGGTCGTGTTCAGCTACACGGGCGAGGGATTCACGCCGGCGATCATCGAGCCGCGGCCGCTCGAGGACCTGAGCGCGATCACCTTCCTCGGCACCGAAGTGGTCGCCCGGCATCCGATCGTCACCACCTGGCAGGTGCCGCCGGCCAACGTCGTCGACTACGACTCGCAGGTGAAGTCGACCGGGGTCTACCACCCGCTCCGCGAGGTGCAGCTGCTCAACGGCTTTCCGGTCCTGGAGGGATACAAGACCACCGCGGCCGCCGGCTACCACCTCAACCTGGGCGATCCGCTCGGCTTCGCGCATCTCGGCATTACCGCTGCCTACACGCCGGACCAGAACCTGCCGGACAACGAGCGCGTCCACGTCTACGTCGATGGCCACTACCTCGGCTGGCGCGCCGGCCTGGCCTGGAACCGCTCGAACTTCTACGACCTCTTCGGTCCGACGCAACGTGGTCGCAAGGGCTACGCGGCCACGCTCGGCTACGACCAGTTCCTGATCTTCGAGCCGCCGAAGCGGCTCGCGGTCAGCTACGACCTCGCGTACTACGACAAGATCGATACGCTGCCGGGGGCGCAGAATGTGGCGACGACGTTCGACCGCCTCTTCACCGGCGAGATCGCCCTGCGCTACAGCGACGTGCGCCGCTCGCTCGGCGCCGTGGAGGACGAGAAGGGCGTCACCTGGACCGCGGTTGCCACGGGGCATCGGATGGAGAACTCGACGGTGACGCAGCTCCGCGGCGGCTTCGATGCCGGCTTGCCGCTGCCGCTCGGCCACTCGTCGGTCTGGTCGCGCAGCGCCGCAGGGGTCGCCAACGGCGACCGCAACAATCCGATCCTGAACTACTACTTCGGCGGCTTCGGCAACAACATCGTCGACGACGGCGTGGTCAAGCGCTATCGCGAGTACCGCGCCATGCCGGGCTTCGAGATCGACGAGATCGGCGGCCGCACCTTCGTCAAGCAGACGATCGAATGGAACCTTCCGCCGGTGGTGTTCGAGTCGCTCGGCCAGCCGAGCCTTCATCTCCAATCGCTGCGGCCGGCGCTGTTCGCCTCGGGGTTGTGGACCGATCCGCAGGATTCGGCGCTGCGCAAGACCTACGGCAGCCTGGGCGCGCAGGTGGACATGCGCGTCTCGGTGCTCTACTGGTACGACATGATCCTCTCGACCGGCTTTGCCGCCGGCTACAAGGGCTCGCGGCACAGCGGCAACGAGTGGATGATTTCGCTGAAGATCCTGTGAACGCGCCGAGATGCTGATGCAGCAGCTGCCCTCGGCGCTGGTGGCGCTGCTGCCGGTGATCGTCTTCCTGGCGGCGCTGCTCTGGCTCGACAGCTACAAGCTGCTCGCGCCGTCTTCCGTCGTCGCGGTGATCGGCGTCGGCGCCGTGATGGCGGCAGTGAGCTATCCGCTGAACGCCTTTCTGCTCGGCCGCCTTGATATCGGCCTGCTCGCCTTCTCGCGCTACGTCTCTCCGCTGACCGAAGAGCTGCTCAAGGGCCTGATCGTCCTCGCGCTGGTGCGCATGCACCGGATCGGCTTCCTCGTCGACGCCGCGATCTACGGCTTCGCCGTCGGCGCGGGCTTCGCCTTGGCCGAGAACCTGTACTACCTGCACCTCGCCGCCGAGGCGGGCATGGGCACCTGGATCGTGCGCGGCTTCGGCACCGCGCTCATGCACGGCGGAACGACCGCGCTGTTCGCGGTGATGGGCCTGTCCCGGATCGAGCGCGCGGCGCACGCCAGGGCGGTGCACTTCGTGCCGGGATTCGTCGTCGCCGTGCTTCTCCATTCCGGGTTCAACCACCTGAGCCACCTGCCGCTGCTGGCGACGCTCACGACCATGCTCACCCTGCCGCCGGCGCTATGGCTGGTGTTCGAACGCAGCGAACGGAGCCTGCGTGCCTGGCTCGGCCAGGGCTTCGATGCCGACGCGCGCCTTCTCGAGCTGATCGGCGGCGGCAGCTTTGCGGCATCGCCCCCCGGCCGCTATCTGGCATCGCTCCAGCGCAGCCTGCCCGGGGCGCTGCTCGCCGATGCGCTGTGCTACCTGCGGCTGTACACCGAGCTCTCGCTGCGCGCCAAGGGCATCCTCATGTTGCGCGAGAATGGCTTCGAGCCTCCGCCTGCCGACGAGGAGACGCGAGCGAAATTCACCGAGCTGCGCTACCTCGAGAAGAACATCGGCGCTACCGGGCTGCGGGCGCTGCGTCCGGTGCTCAAGCTGCGCCAGCGCGAGCTCTGGCAGCTCTACAAGCTCGAGGGCGACCTGGGCTGATCGGGACACACACCCCGCTCGCTCGCGCCCGCCCCGATCGCCGGCATTCCCCCGGCCGGGCCGTCAAGGCACGCTGATCCGCGTGATGGATCCGTCCAGCTTCAGCACGTACAGGGCTCCGTCGATGCCCACCAGAAGGCCCACCGGCGAGCCCGAGAAGTTGGTGGCGAAGCCATAGGCGTCGCCCTGGTTCACCGTGTCGAGTCGTCGGACCCATTGAAGGGGGTAATCGGCGAAGAAATAGCTGTTGCGGTACGCGGCCGGGAAGTTGCCGCTGGCGGGATAGAACGCGCCGCCGACGATCGCCGAGCCGACCACAAACCCTCCGGGACCCGACCCGGGCGGGATGGCGGCCTTGTGGTTGTAGGTGAAGAGGGGACCGGTGATGTCGGGCGTGAGGTGGTCGGGACCCTCGGACACGGGCCAACCGTAGTTCGCGCCGGCCGCGCCGAGGTTGATCTCCTCCCAGGTCTTCTCGCCGACGTCGTTGATGTGCATGCGAGTGCTGCCGGGCTGGAAAGCGAAGGTGAACGGATTGCGCAGGCCGTACGCCCACACCGCCCGCGCAAGCCCGGTCTGCGAGCCGTAGAACGGGTTGTCGGTGGGGATCGTGCCGTCGTCGTTGAAACGCAGGATCTTGCCGAACACCACAGCGAGGTTCTGCGCGTTGGCGGCCGTGCCGTTTTCGCCGACCGACGCATAGAGCTTGCCGTCCGGGCCGAAGTGGATCGCGCCGCCGTTGTGGATGAGCGCGGACGACAGGGTCGGCAGGTCGACGAGGACGGTCTCCACTCCGGTCGACACGTCGCCATTGGCGACGAGGCGGCTGATGCGGTTGTGCGCGGTCGGCGTGGTCGCCGTGTAGTGAACGTACACGTAGCCGTTGTTCGCGAAGTCGGGATGGAAGGCCACGCCGATGAGGCCGCGCTCGCCGTTGGCGTCCACCGTGAACTGGTGGAAGGGGGTCGGAAGCAGGGCGCCGTTCTTGATCACGCGAAGGAGGCCGGCTTTCTCGGCGACGAAGATGCGACCGTCGGGCGCCTGCGCGAAGGTGGAGGCCTGGCCCATGCCGGTGATCCAACTGTCGTTCCTCGAGAAGCCCGCCGGCAGGCGCGAGGTCCCGCCGAAGGTCACGGTGATGCGCGACCACGCCGACACGTTGCCGGCCGCGTCGCGCGCCCGCGCGCGAATGATGTGCTGGCCCGATGCATAGACGGTGCTGTTCACCGTGACCGAGTACGGCGCGCTCGTGACCTCGCTGCCGACGGTCTGGCCGTCCACCTGGAACTCCACGCCGACCACGCCGACGTTGTCGGAAGCCGTCGCGGTCAGGCTCAGCGTGCCGCCCAGGTTTTGCGCGAGATCGGCCGGCGACGTCAGCGCGATGCTGGGCGGCTGCGTGTCGCCGCCGCTGCCCGCGGCGACGCTCACCGACACCGCCGCGCTCCTCGTCGTCGCCCCCTGGTCATCGGTGGCCACCGCCGTCAGCGTGTGCGTGCCCGCGGTGCCGGGCGTCCAGGAGTAGGCGAAAGGGGCGACCGTGTCGACGTTCAGCGAGGTCGCGCCGTCGAAGAATTCGACCCGCGTCACGCTGCCGTCGCTGTCGGCGGCGGTCGCGGTGACCGCCATCGCGCTGCCCACCGTGCCGGTCGCGGCGGCGGAGAGCGTCACGCTGGGCGCCTGGTTGTTGACGGGTCCGATGTCGGTGAAGGTGGCGGTGTAGGTCGTCGCGGACACCGGCGTGGCGATGGTGTGGCTGGCCGGCTGGCCATCGCTCCAGTTGGCGTAGCGATAGCGCCTGCCGTTGGCCTGCTGGTCGGCGGCTCCGAGGTCACGCTCGGTACCCACCACGCCGGTAATGGTGACGGGTCCCGTCACCGGCTGGCCGTCCAGGGTCAGCGCCAGCCCTGCCGGCTGGGTGGCGAGCGTGAACTGCACCTTGCGCGGCAGGATGTCGCGGGTCACTTCGCTGGTCAGCCCGGCGCTGTCGGTGGCACGGAGGTGGAAGCGCAACCAGATGTTGTCCGAGGTCTCGTTGCGCGTCGGGATCGTGACCGTGCCGCTGCCGCCGGTAGTCTCCGGCACGAAGGGGTGGATGTGAGTGTCGTGGTGGAGGTCGACCCACCAGGTGAGACGCGCTGCGGGTTCGGTGCCGTCTTCGGGGTCGCTGGCCGAGCCGCTGAAGGCCAAGGTATCGCCGGCCTGGAAGATCGTGCCTTCTGCGGGACCGGCGATGAGGGGAGCGGGAGGCTGATTCCCGCCGCCGGACGAACCGCCGGAAGAGCCGCCTCCGCACGCGGCCAATAGCGCCAGGGCGCATCCGGTCACCAGCGCTCTCATCACCGTGGGATCCCTCCTCGAAGCGCGGATCATCGATGGCAACCGCTTCCGAGCAGCCCCTTATTCGCGGGATGGGCCATACCGTTCGTCGTGGACCGCCGAGGACGAGCTCTTCCGGGCAACGCGGGCGAGAATCGCTCCGGCGCGTTGATGCGATTTCCCCGCCCAGGCCAGGCGCCGGGCCTGCCGGCGACGGCGGGCATGCAGCGCGCGTGTGATCATTGCGAGCATGACTTCTTCGTCCCCCGTCCTCGTCACCGGCGGCGCCGGCTTCATCGGCTCCAACTTCGTGCTCGACTGGATCGCCGCCACCGGCGAGCCGGTGGTCACGCTCGATGCCCTCACCTACGCCGGCAACCGCGAGAACCTGGCCGCGCTCGACGCCGATCCGCGCCACGTCTTCGTCCAGGGCGACATCCTCGACCGGGCCCTTGTCGACGAGCTGCTCGACCGCCACCGGCCGCGCGCCCTGATCCATTTCGCCGCGGAGAGCCATGTCGACCGCAGCATCCACGGCCCGGCGGCATTCGTGAAGACCAACGTCGAGGGCACTTTCACGCTGCTCGAGGCGGCGCGCCAGCACTGGTCGAAGCTCCCCGACACGGAGCGCGCCGCGTTCCGCTTCCTGCACGTCTCGACCGACGAGGTCTACGGTTCGCTTCTGCCCGACGCGCCGGCCTTCGCCGAGACGCATCCGCACGCGCCCAACAGCCCGTATTCGGCGAGCAAGGCGGCGAGCGACCACCTGGTGCGGGCCTGGCATCACACCTACGGCCTGCCGGTGCTCACCACCAACTGCAGCAACAACTACGGGCCCTATCACTTCCCCGAGAAGCTGATCCCGCTGATGATCGTCAATGCCCTGGCCGGCAAGCCCCTGCCGGTCTACGGCGACGGCATGCAGGTGCGCGACTGGCTCTATGTCACGGACCACTGCGCCGCGATCCGCGAGGTGCTGGCGCGCGGCCGCATCGGCGAGACCTACAACGTCGGCGGCTGGAACGAGAAGCCGAACGTCGAGATCGTCGAGACCGTGTGTGCCCTGCTCGACGAGATGCGGCCCGATCCGCAGGGCCCGTACCGCCGCCTGGTCACGCACGTCACCGACCGGCCCGGCCACGACCGGCGCTACGCGATCGACGCGCGCAAGATCGAGCGCGAGCTCGGCTGGCGGCCCCAGGAGACCTTCGAGAGCGGCCTGCGCAAGACCGTTCGCTGGTATCTCGACCACGCCGGCTGGGTCGAGCGGGTGCAGACCGGCGCGTACCGCGACTGGCTCTCGACCAACTACAGCGCCCGTTCGCCCGGCGACGCGGCCCGGCTCGGCGCCGTGCCCGGGTGAAGATCCTGCTCTTTGGCAAGGACGGCCAGGTCGGCTGGGAGCTGCAGCGCGCCCTCGCGCCGCTCGGCGAGCTGCATGCGCTCGGCAGCGACGGGGCCGACTTCGCCGCTCCGGAGTCGCTCGCCGGGACGGTGCGCGCGCTCCGGCCCGACGTCGTCGTCAACGCTGCGGCCTACACCGCCGTCGACCGCGCCGAGGCCGAGCCCGCCTTGGCCCGGCGCATCAACGCCGAGGCCCCCGCCGTCCTGGCCCGCGAGGCGGCGGCCGCCGGCGCCTGGCTGGTCCACTACAGCACCGACTACGTGTTCGACGGCAGCGGCGACACCCCCCGGGACGAAGAGGCGCCGACCGGCCCGCTCAACGTCTACGGCCAGACCAAGCTCGAAGGCGAGCAGGCGATCCGGGCCAGCGGTGCGCGCCACCTCGTGCTGCGAACGAGCTGGGTCTACGGAACCCGCGGCGGCAACTTCGCCCGGACCATGCTTCGCTTGGCGCAGGAGCGCGACAAGCTGGCGGTGATCGACGACCAGGTCGGCGCGCCCACCGGGGCCGAGCTGATCGCCGACGTCAGCGCGCATGCGATCCGCGCCATCGTCGCCGGCAGCGCGCCGGGCGGCACCTACCACCTCGTGGCCGCGGGCGAGACCAGCTGGCACGGCTACGCCTGCCGCGTCATCGAGGCGGCGCGGGCCTCGGGCAGGCCGGTGAAGGTGGCGCGCGAGGCGATCGCCGCGGTGCCGAGCAGCGAGTTCGTCACCGCCGCCGAGCGGCCGAAGAATTCGCGCCTCGACACCGGCAAGCTGCGCCGTGCGTTCGGCCTCACCCTTCCCCCCTGGCAGGCGGGCGTCGACCGCCTGCTCGCCGAGATCTGGACCTGAAAGAACATCCGATGAGCGCAGTCTCGGCCCGCAAGGGCATCGTCCTCGCCGGCGGCTCCGGCACCCGCCTGCATCCGGCGACGCTCGCGCTCAGCAAGCAGCTGCTGCCGGTGTACGACAAGCCGATGGTCTACTACCCGCTGTCGGTGCTGATGCTGGCCGGCATCCGCGAGGTGCTGCTGATCAGCACGCCGCAGGACACGCCGCGCTTCCAGGCGCTGCTCGGTGACGGCTCGGCCTGGGGCATGGCGATCTCCTATTGCGTGCAGCCGAGCCCCGACGGGCTGGCGCAGGCCTTCATCCTCGGCCGCGAGTTCGTCGGCCGCGCTCCCAGCGCGCTGGTGCTGGGCGACAACATCTTCTACGGCCACGACCTGCAGGGCCTGCTGCATTCCGCAGCGAGCCGGACGCACGGCGCGTCGGTCTTCGCCTATCACGTCCACGATCCCGAGCGCTACGGCGTGGTCGAGTTCGACGCTGCGCGTCGCGCCCTCAGCATCGAGGAGAAGCCGACAGCACCGCGCAGCAACTACGCCGTCACCGGCCTCTACTTCTACGACGAGCAGGTCTGCGACATCGCCGCCGACATCAAGCCCTCGGCGCGCGGCGAGCTCGAGATCACCGAGGTCAACAGCCGCTATCTGGCGCAGGGCTCGCTGGCGGTCGAGATCCTCGGCCGCGGCTACGCCTGGCTCGACACCGGCACCCACGACTCGCTGCTCGAGGCCGGCAGCTTCATCGCCACGCTCGAGAAGCGCCAGGGCCTGAAGGTCGCCTGCCCGGAGGAGATCGCGTTTCGCTCGGGCTGGATCACGGCCGAACAGCTCGAACTTCTGGCCGCGCCGATGCTGAAGAACGGCTACGGCCAGTACCTGAAGCAGGTGCTCCGCGACCAGGTCTTCTAGCGCCTCACACCGGAGTCGAGGTCGGTGCCGGGGGCAGCGGCACGCCGCCTGGTCCCGCCTGATAGGTCTGCGGCGCGACCGGGTCCTGTTGTCCCACGCCGGGCTGGCTCCAGTCGCAGACGCCGCCCGGGAACACCGCGTTCAGCCGCGCGAGCTGCGTGTCGCTGAACGTGATGCCGGTGTAGTCGGTCGCTACCAGCGGCTTCAGCTGGCACTTCAGGATGTTCTCGACCAGCGGCCCGCCGGCCACCTGGTGCGGCGAACCGTGCTTCACCAGCCGTGGGTCGGCGTCGCAGGCCGCCGGGTCGAACACCTTCGTCGTGAAGTCGGTGTCGCCGGTGAGGAAGCAGAAGTCGACCGCTTCCGCCGGCCGGGCGGCGATCACCTGCGCCTGCGTGCGTTCGGCGTTGAGCGTCGCCTTGGGTGCGCTCGTCACCAGACTCGACAGCCACGTGTCCATCGTCAGTAGCGACTGCAAGGTCACGGCCGCGAACTGGGCCGGGGTGGCAGGGAACAGGCCCGTGCCGTAGCGCCACATCACCTGATTGCCATGCTCGCCGGCATTGGCGGCGTCGATTCGCGCCCGCTCGGAGAAGCTGCGCCAGATGTAGTGGATGCCCTGCTCGTCGTAGCCGCGCGAATCGATGATCGGCAGCTTGGCGAGGTTCTTGCCGCTCGAGACGATGCCGGCCCGGTAGGCGATGTCCAGCGCTGCCGGGTCCGCGGTCGAGCGCGACGCCGTCGCGTTCGAGTCCGCATCGACACCGCCGATCTTCTCATTCAGGGTCACGAACTCCTCGGCCGTGATCTGCCCGGCGAGCAGCGCGTTCAGCCCGTACTGCACGCCGACGTTGTCGTTGGTCGAGAGCGCGCGCGTGCCCCCCGGGGCGATGCCGGCGGTCGTTCCCCAGATCGCCGCGGCGAGGTCGGGATCGCCGCAGCGCGTGCCGGTCGGGTTGGTCACCGGGTCGTAGACCAGCGCCGCCGGCAACAGGCAGTTGTTGCGCGGCACCTCGCCCGGAAGCACGCCCATCGCTCCGGTCGTCGGATCGAGCACCAGGGTGCGCACGTAGTTGCCCGGCTTGCCGTTGAAGCCGAACGAGTTGTTCCACGACTGGCAGCCGACCTGGTCGAGATGGCCGTTGATCGCCGTCTTCTTGGCGTTGATTTCGGCCTGGGTCTTGCCGGCCATCAGCGCCGTCCACTCCGGCGTCACGTAGGCGTTGACGAGCAGCACGCAGTCCGTGACCTCGATGCCAGTGGTGATCGAGTCGGGGTAGTCGCAGCTCGGCTGGATGCCGTCGAGGAGGCCCGGGTAGGTCGAGGCGACGGTGTTCTGCTGGATCGAGCCGCCGGAGCAGCCGTTGCCCATCGTGTAGACGATCTCGCCGTAGTTGTCGACGATGTGCTCCTTCATCATCAAGACCGTCTCGTTGACGAGTACCCGGTTCGAGTTGTAGAGCGAGTCGGTCAGGCTGTTGTCGACGACCATCAGGCCGCGCGAGAGCGCGCTGTCGTCGGCCCAGTTCTGCTCGCTGCGGAATTGCAGGCGCGGCTGGCCGGTCGAGGCGCCGAAGGTGTAGAGCACCTTGCCGGTCCATTGCGTCTGCGGCGTGGTCGCCGTCCAGGGCTTGGTCGGATCGAACAGCACGGCGATGTCGTAGATGCCGCGGTTGATCGTGCCGCGCTCGACCCGAACGATGTACGGGATGGGCGTGGTCGCGCCCAGCGGCGTGGTCATCGCCAGGTCGGCCGGCGGGGCGCCGACGGTGTAGGGCTTGAAGCAGTTGTCGGTCGGCGCCGGGGCGGGCGGGCTCGGATCGGGCAGGCTCGTCGAGCAGCCCACCGTCGTCGTGCGATAGAACAGCTTGTATTCGGTCGCGATGTTGCACTGGGCGTCCGTGGCGGTGGTCGTCAGGCCGCTGGCATTGGTGCGCGGCGTGTTGCCGGCCTCCGGCGTGGGCGTCGGCGTCGCGCAGATCCAGGGGGTGGTCTGCGCATTGAGCAGCACCGGCCCGCCGATCGGATGGTTCGTGACCGTCAGGCGCGCGCCGACGAAGCTGTTGTTTGCAGCCTTGGCGGTGACCACGTTGTCGCCGACCGCCAGGCCCGTGACGAGACCGACAGTGCGCCCGCTGGCCAGCAGGGTGAACGCCGGCGTGACGTCGGTGCCGCCGACGTCGACGCGCAGCTGCGTGCGGTCGACACCGGTGGGAAGCTGCACTTCCATCAGCACCGAGCCGCCGCTGACGAGGTCGGCTCGGTTGGAGAGGGTCTTGAGCGTGGTTCCGGGAGTCGGGTTGTGGTCGTCGCCACCGCACGCAGCGAGGACGACGACGAGCGCGGCGGCCAGGCAGGCGGCCGCCAGGGAGCGGTGAAGCATCACGATGTCTGTCTCCAGCAGTCCACCGGTCCTTGCCGGCGGATCTTGGAAATGAATGCGGCCCGCGCCCGCGCCTATTGCGAGAGCACCATAGCCAGCCTTGACTTTGCTGCGCCGCACGAGGCGCAGAAGTCGAGTTCCGAGCCGGGGCTTTAGGACGTCTCGGCCTGGCGGGCGATCGCCGCGGGCACCTCGATCGGCATCTCGAGCAGCATCTGCGCCATGCCCTTGCCGAGAGGATCGAGCCGGTGCGAGGCCGGGCCGCCGCCGTCGAGCGCGTCGTGAAGCAGGAAGTTGATCGCGCCGACGCCGGGCAGCCAGAAGCGCTCGACCTCGCCCTGCATCAGATAGGCGAACCAGTCGCGCACCCGCGCCGGCGTGAGCCGTTCCCAGAGCAGCGGCAGCCACTCGGCGCGGCGGGCGACGACGCCGATGTTCGACAGGTTGCCCTTGTCGCCGCTGCGCGCCCAGGCGAGCCGGACCAGCGGCAGCACTGTCGTCGCGCCGTCGTCGTCTGCGGCTGTGAAGGGCGGCGGTTCGGCCCGCGTGCCGGCGTCGGGCAAGGCACCGCCGTGCAACGCGATCGCCACCGGATGGCGGTGATCGGCGAGCGTGAAGCTGACGTCGACCGCGCTCTTGCGCAGCATGAAGGCGAGCGGCCGGATCAGCGGCGAGACGCTCGGCCGGCCGCCGCCCGGGCCGGTGGTGCCCGGCGACCAGGAAGTGCCGGCGGGTGCGATCTCGCGGGCGAAGATCTCGAGCGCGCCGCGCTCGGCGTGGTCGGCCACCACCCGCATCATCACCTCGCGGGCCGCGCTGGCCCGGCTGTGCGGTCCGTACGAGGCCTCGGCGCCGAGCACCTCGATGTGCGTGGCGCTGAAGTCGGCGAACCCGGCTTCGGCGAGCAGCGGCCGCGTCCGCTCGAGGATCGCCTCGGCGGTGCGCCGCGCCTTGGCGGCTGCGTCGATGCCGACGATCACCAGCGTGCCGGTGGCGCGAAAGCCCTGCATCGCCGTCGCCGAGACCTTGTAGGCGTCGGTCGGCGCGAGGCCACGGGCGCCGGCGACGCGCACCCGGTCTTCGCTCTCGGCCTCGATCGTCACGCCGCGAAAGTCGCAGATCACGTCGGGCAGCGCATAGGCGCCGGGATCGCCGATCTCGTAGAGCAGCTGCTCGGCGACCGGGGCGCGCGCCACCAGGCCGCCGGTGCCCGCCGGCTTGGTCAGCGTGAAGCTGCCGTCGGCCCGGCATTCGACGATCGGATAGCCGATCGTCGCCCAGCCCGGCACGCTCTGCCAGTCGGTGAAGAGGCCGCCGGTCGCCTGGCAGCCGCACTCGATGATGTGGCCGGCGAGGCTGCCGCCGGCGAGGCGGTCGAAGTCGCTGGCCGACCAGCCGAACTCGTGCATCAGCGGCCCGAGCGTCACCGCGCTGTCGACGCAGCGGCCGGTGATGACGATGTCGGCGCCGGCCGCCAGGGCCTCGGCGATCGGCACCGCGCCGAGGTAGGCGTTGGCGCTCAGCACCCGCTCGGGCAGCGGCTGGGCGGTGAACATGTCGAGCTGGCCGGCGGCGATCAGCTCGCGCACCTGGGCGTTGACGTCGTCGCCCTCCACCACGGCGATGCGCAAGCGCAGGCCTGCGGCCTCGATCAGCCCGGCGAGCGCCTTGGCGCAGCCGTGCGGGTTGATGCCGCCGGCGTTGCTCACCACCTTGATGCCGGCCTCGGCGATCTCGCGCAGCACCGGCCGCATCGCCACGTCGACGAAGTCGGTGGCATAGCCGAGCTCGGGCTTCTTCGCCCGCGCGCCGACCAGGATCGCCATCGTCGTCTCGGCGAGGTAGTCGAACACGAGGTAGTCGATCCGCCCCGAGCGCACGAGCTGCGGCGCGGCGACCCGGCTGTCGCCCCAGAAGCCGGAGGCGCCGCCGATGCGGACGATCTTTTCCTGGCCGTCGACGGGTGTTTGCATGGCGCTATTCTCGGCGTATGACCGCATCGCCCGCCTTGCCGCGCCGCTTCGCTTCCGTCGACGAGCTCGAAGCCTTCCTCGCCGCGCCGAGCCCGGCCCTGGTCGCGGAGATGAAGGCGATCGCCGGCGATCTGCTGATCCTCGGCGTCGCCGGCAAGATGGGACCGACACTCGCCTGCCTGGCGAAGAACGCAAGCCCGTCGCGCCGGGTGATCGGCGTCGCTCGCTTCAGCGACGCCGCGGTGCGCGAGCGCCTCGACGCATGGGGCGTGGAGACGATTGCCTGCGACCTGCTCGACCGGGAGGCGATCGCTGCCCTGCCCGACGCGCCCAACCTGATCTTCGCCGCCGGCCACAAGTTCGGCGCCAGCGGCAATACGCCGCTGACCTGGGCGATGAACACCTGGGTGCCGAGCGTCGTCGCCGAGCGCTACCAGGCCTCGCGCATCGTCGCCTTCTCCACCGGCAACGTCTATCCGCTGACCCGCATCGGCTCGCCCGCGCCCACCGAAAGAAGCCCGACCGGGCCGATCGGCGACTATGCGCAATCGTGCCTCGGCCGCGAGCGCATGTTCGAGTACTTCTCGGCGCGCTACCGCACACCGGGCCGGATATTCCGTCTCAACTACGCGATCGACATGCGCTACGGGGTGCTGTTCGACATCGCCTCGAAGGTGAAGAAGGGCGAGCCGGTCGACGTGACGATGGGCCATGTCAACGTCATCTGGCAGGGCGACGCCAACGAGCAGGTCCTGCGCTGCCTGGCGCACTGCACGACGCCGGCGACCCCGCTCAACGGCACCGGCCTCGAGGCGCTCTCGGTGCGCGGGCTCGCCAACGGACTCGGCGAGCGGCTCGGCGTGGCGGCGAAGATCGTCGGGCGCGAGGCCGAGACCGCGCTGCTCTCCGACGCGAGCGAGGCGGCGCGCCTGTTCGGTCCCCCGTCGGTGCCGATCGGGACGATGCTCGACTGGGTTGCGGACTGGGTGGCGCACGATGGCGCGAGCCTGGGCAAGCCGACCAAGTTCGAGGTTCGCGATGGCACTTTCTGAAGCGCAGGTGCCTGCAGCAGCCGGTGCCGCAGCCGAGGCGGCGCTTCGTCTCGAGGGACTGACCGAGCGCGACATCGATGCCGGGCTCGCCCTCTCCGATGCTGCCGGCTGGAACCAGACCGGCGAGGATTGGTCGCTCTTCATCCGCCATGGTCGGACGATCGGCATGCGCGACGCCGACGGCCGCTGGGTTGCGACCGCCGCGGCTCTGCCCTATGGCCGCGACCGGGGCTGGATCTCGATGGTGCTGGTCGCCGAGGCCTGGCGGCATCGCGGGCTGGCGAGCCGATTGCTCGACGCCTGCGTTGTCCATCTGCGCGCGGCCGGCATCGTGCCGGTGCTGGACGCGACGCCGGCGGGCGCTGCCGTCTATCGGCGGCTCGGCTTCGTGTCGGGCTTCGAGATCGACCGATGGCAGCGGCCGGCGATGCCGGCTTCGGTGCGGCCACCTTCGGCGATCGCGGACGCGCCTTCGGCCGGCGTCTCACGCCCGGCCGGACTCGCCGACCTCGACGCCCTCCTCGCCCTCGACCGCGCCGCGACCGGCCTGGATCGCCACTTCCTGCTCTCGAGCTTCCTGTCGCGGCCCGAAACCCGGGCGTGGCGGACCGAGGACGGCCGCGGCTTCGTCATCGCCCGGGCCGGCCGGCGCGCGATCCAGATCGGCCCGCTCGTGGCCGGCGACGCCGCTCAGGCCGCCGCCCTGCTGGACATCGCCATCGCCGCCGCGACGGCACACGACGCCGGCCAAGCGATCTTCCTCGACCTGCCGCGCGCCCACCGCCCTCTTGCCGACAAGCTCGAGCGCCAGGGCTTCGCCCGGCAGCGCCCCTTCGTCCGCATGTCGCTCGGTGCGAGCGAGGCGCCGCGCCTCGGCACCGGCCTGTTCGTTCTCGCCGGCCCGGAGTTCGGCTGATGTCTCCATCGCCATCCATTGCTCACCCGCCTTCGGACCTGGAAGCCTGGCGTGACATCGACGCACTCCGCGCTCGCCTGCGCGAAGGCCTCGCCATCCCGGCGCATCCGCTCGCGCTCGATGCGAACCGCGCCTTCGATGCGCGCCGCCAGCGCGCCTTGACCCGCTACTACCTCGACGCCGGCGCCGGCGGCCTGGCGGTCGGCGTGCACACCACCCAGTTCGCGATCCGCGAGGCCGGCCTCTACGAGACGGTGCTGCGCGGCGCGATCGAGACCGCCCGCGACTGGCCGCGCGATGGGCCGCCGCCGGTGATGGTCGCCGGCGCCTGCGGCGGCACCGCCCAGGCGGTGGCCGAGGCGCGGCTGGCCCGCGGCCTCGGCTATCACGCCGCCCTGCTCAGCCTGGCCGCGCTCAAGGGTGCGAGCGACGACGCCCTGATCGCCCACTGCGAGGCGGTGGCGCGCGAGATTCCCCTGATCGGCTTCTACCTGCAGCCGGCGGTCGGCGGGCTCGATCTCGGCGTCGATTTCTGGGCTCGCTTCGCGGCGCTCGAGCGGGTGGTGGCGATCAAGGTCGCGCCGTTCAACCGCTACCGCACGCTCGACGTGGTTCGCGGCGTTGTCGCCGCCCGGGCCGAGCACCGGGTCGTCCTCTACACCGGCAACGACGACCACATCGTCCTCGACCTGGTGACGCCGTTCGTGGCGATGCGCGACGGCGCGCCGGTCACGCTGCGCTTTCGCGGCGGCCTGCTCGGCCACTGGTCGGTCTGGACGAAGGGCGCGGTCGAGCTGCTCGAGCGCTGCAAGCAGGCCGTGGCCGCCGCCGAGGCCGGGCCGAACGGCACTGTCCCCGCCGAGCTGCTCGCCCTCGACAGCCGGGTCAGCGACTGCAACAGCGCCTTCTTCGACGTCGCCAACGATTTCGCCGGCTGCATTGCCGGCTGCCACGAGGTGCTGCGCCGCCAGGGGCTGCTCGAAGGCACGTGGTGCCTCGACCCGCACGAGGGCCTGGGCCCGGGCCAGGCCCGCGAGATCGACCGGGTGCTGAAGGAGCATGCCGACCTGGGCGACGACGCCTTCGTCGCCGCCGGTCTGGAGCGCTGGCTGGCTTGAGCGCGCCGGGCCGCTCCCAGGCGCTCATCCCGGCGTGCAAGGCGGGAGGGGCGTCCGCAAGCGAGAAGCACGACACACCTGCCAACATTGACGGTATCGGCGGCGGATTCCTGACCCCAGAATCGGTTTCATGGCGATAGCGATTCCCGCGCCGCGGGTCCGGGTCCTGGGGGTCGAGGCGTTCGAGCAGCCGTTTCGCCTGCGGATGCCCTTCCGCTTCGGCGTCATCACCCTGACCGAGGGCATCCAGGCGATCGTCCGGGTGCGCGTGCGCCTCGGCGACGGCCGCGAGGGCTTCGGCTATGCGGCCGAGATGCTGGCGGCGAAGTGGTTCGACAAGAATCCGCTGCTCTCCGACGCGCAGAACCAGCACCAGCTGCGCAAGTCGATCGAGCTCGCCACCAACGCCTACCTGGCGGCGCCGCCGTCGACGCCGTTCGAGCTGTTCGCCGACAACTACCGCTACCAGATCCGCGCCGGCCGCGAGCTCGGCCTGCCGTCGCTGGTCGCGAGCTACGGCAACGCCCTGCTCGACCGGGCGGTGATGGACGCCGTCTGCCGGACGGTGGGCGCCAGCTTCTGGACGGCGATGCGCAGCAACCTCGCCGGCATGGCGCCGCATCCCGTGATCCCCGACCTGGGCGCCCTCGATTTCACGTCCTTTCTCGCCGACCTCGAGCCGGTGCGCAGCATCGCCGCCCGGCACACGGTCGGGCTGCTCGACCCGATCGTCGCTGCCGATCAGGCGCCGGGCACGCGGGTCGGCGACGGCCTGCCCGAGACGCTCGAGGAAGTGGTCGCCGCCTACGGCCAGCGCTGCTTCAAGCTCAAGGTCGGCGGCGACCGCCAGGCCGACCTCGAGCGCCTGGTCCGGATCGCCGGCGTGCTCGACACGGTGCCCGAGGGGCTGCGCGTCACCCTCGACGGCAACGAGCAGTACGAGGACGTCGACGCGGTCGTCGACCTCTGGGAGGCCATGGAGGCCGAGCCGGCGCTGCAGAAGCTCTGCGCCGCCACCCTCTTCATCGAGCAGCCGATCAAGCGCCAGGTGGCGCTCTCGCGCAGCGTCGCCGCGCTGGCACGGCATCGGCCGGTGATCATCGACGAGTCCGACGGCGAGATCGAGTCCTTCGTTCGCGCCCGCACCCTCGGCTACGGCGGCGTCTCGTCCAAGGACTGCAAAGGCTTCTACAAGTCGGTGATCAACCTCGCCCGCTGCCGCCTCTGGAACGCCGATGGCGAAGGCTCGTTCTTCCTCTCCGGCGAAGACCTGACGACCCAGGCCGGCCTGGCGGTGCAGCAGGACCTGGCCCTGGTGGCCCTGCTCGGCCTGCCGGACGTGGAGCGCAACGGCCACCATTTCATCGACGGCTTCGCCGGCCGGCCCGAAGGCGAGGCCCGCGCCTATCTCGAGGCGCACCCCGACCTGTACGAGCCTTCGGGCGGCAAGCCGCGGCTGCGCATCCGCAGTGGCCGGCTGAACCTGGAGTCGCTCGACTGCAAGGCCTTCGGCAGCGCCGTCGTGCCCGACCTTTCGACCAGCGCGCCAATGGCTCGCGCCGAGTGGCCGCCCGCCGGCGCGCCGGCGCCGGCATTCGCTCACTCCATGCCGAGCAGCCTGTAGATCCGCCGGGTGTAGGCGCCGAAGGCCTCGTGGGTCTTGATGTCGAGGGTGCGCGGGTACGGCAGCTCGATCGTGAAGTTGTCGGCCATGCGCGCCGGCCCGGCGGTGAAGACGACGACCCGGCTGCCGAGAAACACCGCCTCCGAGATGCCATGGGTGACGAACAGGATCGTCTTCCCGGATTGCTTCCAGATGCGCAGCAGCTCGAGGTTCATCTTCTCCCGGGTCAGTGCATCGAGGGCACCGAAGGGCTCGTCCATCAGCACCAGCTTGGGGTCGTGGATCAGCGAGCGGGCGATCGCCGCCCGCTGCTGCATGCCGCCCGAGAGCTCGTAGGGGCGCTTGTCCTCGGCGCCGGCGAGGCCGACCAGCGCGAGCAGGTCGCGCGCGCGGTCCCGGCTCGCCTTCTCCGGCAGGCCGAGGATCTCGGCCGGCAGCAGGACGTTGTCGATGACCGTTCGCCACTTCAACAGCAGCGGCTGCTGGAACACCATGCCGATGTCGCGGGCCGGATCGAACGGCACCTCGGCCGAGCCCATGGTCACGGTACCGCCGTCGTGCGGATGCAGCCCGGCCAGGATCTTCAGCAGCGTGCTCTTGCCGCAGCCCGAAGGCCCGACCAGAGACACCAGCTCGCCCGGCATCACATCGAAGGTCGCGTCCGAGATCGCGAGATGCGTCGTCGCGCCCTTGCCGTAGGACTTGGTGACGTTCGCGAGATGGATGAAGGGCTCGGTGGCCACGGCGACGTTCTTCATCGGCCGACTTGCGCCGGAGAGGCCTCGAACATGGGGCGGCCCCCTCCGCTCATGTCCCCCGAAGGCAGCCTGCGGCTGCCTTCTCCTCCTTTACTTCGCTGCGGGGGCCGCCCCATGTCCGAGGCCTGCGCGCACTGGGTCGTGAAAGCGGCGCGGCGGTGGGGGATGGGAGAGGTGGGGCGCTCTGCGTAGCGAAGTAAAGGAGGAGAGACGCGGCGCAGCCGCGGCTCGGGGGACATGAGCGGAGCAGAGCGCCCCGCCTCTCCCATCCGACCAGCGGAGCCGACCACCTCAGGACACCCTTGCATCGGGAACCACCAATGCACGTTCCAGTAGCAGCACCGCGCCATAGAGCAGCATCCCGATCAGCGTGATCAAGAGCACGGCCATGAACATCGCCGCGGTGTCGAGCGTCACCTGCACCTGGAGCATCAGGTAGCCGAGGCCTTTGTCGGAGCCGAGGAACTCGCCGACGATGGCCCCGGCGACTGCGAGGATCGCGGCGACCTTCATGCCGGAGAAGATGTAGGGCAGGGCGCCCGGGAGCTGGATCTTGGTGAAGGTCTGCCAGCGCGAGCCGCGCAGGCTCTTCACCAGGTCGAGCAGGTCGGGCTCCACCTCGCGCAGGCCGCGCACCGTCGTCAGCAGGATCGGGAAGACGCAGATCGAGAACGCGATCAGCATGTTCGGCACGATCCCGTACTTGAACCAGACGATGATCAGCGGCCCGAGCGCGACTTTCGGGATCATGTTCAGGCTGACGAGCAGCGGCATCATCAGCGCCTCGAGCGGCTTCGACCAGGTGAAGGCGAGGGCGAGCAGCACGCCGACCACCAGCGCGGCGACGTAGCCGCCGTAGATTTCGGCCGCGGTCACCAGGCCGTTGGTCCACCAGCTGTAGTTGCCGGCGCCGAGCGACTTGACGGTGTCGACCGGCGAGGGCATGACGAACTTCGGCACGTCGCCGAACTTGACGAACAGGTACCAGACCAGTAGCAGGGCGAGGTGGGAGGCCACCGCCATCAGCGTCCGGTTCCAGCGTTCGTTGTTGTTCATCGGGTGGCGGTGACGGCGGTCGAGCTCGGGCCGCGCCGATGATAGGGGCGCGTCGGCGCTATCGGGGTCAACGCTCTAGTCCCGGGGGGATGGCGGTTGCTAGACTGAAAGACGACCCCCCATCCCGCAGGATCCCCCATGACGCTCGTTCGCCGTCTCGCCCTTCTCGCCGTGGCCGCGGCCGGCTTCGCCGCCGCGCCGTCGTTCGCCCAGACCAAGGTCGACTTCATCCTCAACTGGGTGCCCGGCGGCGACCACGTGCCCTACTACTACGCCAAGAAGATGGGCTGGTACAAGGATGCCGGCATCGACCTCGAGATCGAGCCGGGCAAGGGCTCGGCGGTGGCGGTGCAAAAGGTCGGCGCCGGCGCCAACCCGATCGGCCTGGCCGACATGCCGAACGCGCTGACGCTGCGTGGCAAGGGCGCCGACACGGTGGGCGTGTTCAACGTCTACGCCAACTCGCCGCAGGGCCTCTACTGGCTGAAGAGTTCGGGCATCAAGTCGGTCAAGGACCTCGCCGGCAAGAAGATCGGCAACCCCGCCGGCGACGGCGCGCGCACCATCTGGCCGGCGCTGGCCAAGGCCAACGGCATGGACCCGAATTCGGTGACCTGGGTCAACATCGACGCCAATGCCAAGCTCGCGGCGCTGAAGTCGAAGTCGATCGACGCGACCACCTCGTTCTACAACATTCACCACATCTTCCAGCGCGAGCTCGGCGACGACATGGGCTTCGTCGCCTGGAAGGACGCCGGCCTCAACACCTACGGCAACACCATCATCGTCAACGGCGACTACCTGAAGAAGAACAAGGCGACCGTCGCCGCCTTCGTCAAGGTGACGCAGAAGGCGTTCGCCGCCTGCGTCGCCACGCCCGCGCCCTGCGTGCAGGCGCTGATCGACGCCAACGGCGCGCTGCAGCTCGCCAACGAGACCACCAACTGGCAGCTGGTGCAGGTGCTGATGCGCGACAAGTACTCCGAAGGCGTGGCCCTCGGCATCCTCGACGACGCGCGCATGGCCGCCGACTACGACATCGTCAAGACCTACCTCGGCCTCGAGCAGCCGTTCGACGTCAAGATCGCCTATACCAACGAGTTCCTCGACCGCTCGATCAAGATGCCGAAGTGAGCCCCGTCGCGGGCATCCGATGAGCCTCCCGCCGCCGCGCATCCAGACCACCGTCGTCGGCTCCTACCCGGTGCCCGACTGGCTGGCCGCCGCGCCTTCCGAGCAGGGCCTGATCGACGCCACCCGGGTGGTCATCGCCACCCAGGAGCAGGCCGGCGTCGACGTGGTCTGCGACGGCGAGCTCTACCGCTTCGACCTCAACCATCCCGAGACCAACGGGATGATCGAGTACTTCGTGCGGCCGATGTCCGGCATCCGCCACGCCATGAGCTTCGACGAGGTGATGGCCTACCGGGCGATGCCGGGGATGCGCTTTCGTACCCGCCCGCCGGGCGTCGTCGAGGGTCCGGTCGGCAGCGGCACGCTCGACCTGCCCGGCGCCTGCCAGCGGGCGTCGGCGCTTGCCACCCGGACCTTCAAGTTCACCGTCACCGGCCCGCACATGCTGGCCAAGACGCTTCTCGACCGGCACTACGGCACCACCGCCGATCTCGCCCACGCCCTGGCCGACGTGCTCGCCGAGCAGGTGCGTTATCTCGATGCCGACGTGGTGCAGATCGACGAGGCCAACCTGCCGGGCCATCCCGAGGAATGGGAATGGGCCGCCTCGGCGA
>Ga0207659_10000503_pt1 | contig 23496 bp, 18 predicted proteins | sample KBSM43metaG_FD_184330 | JGI IMG/M metagenome (GOLD analysis project Ga0207659, IMG submission 184330) | Miscanthus rhizosphere microbial communities from Kellogg Biological Station, Michigan, USA - KBS M4-3 metaG (SPAdes) (version 2) | ecosystem: Host-associated > Plants > Roots > Rhizosphere >...
TGTCGCCGTTCCGGGATCCTGGATCCGCAGGGGAATCGTTTGATGCGGCACGTCCTGAATCTCCATCAGTTCGAGTGTGACGCGTGTTCCTGCGACTCGCGCCGGCTGGTGACGCTCTCTTGCGCCTGCGATATCGAACATCGCGAACAGTTGCGGGTTGGCCCGGTTGTACGGCCGTTCACCGGTGGCAGGCAGCGCTGGTACGTCCATGCCGAACGCGTCATGAAAAAAGGCCAGAGAGCGATCCATGTTTTCGACAAAGGCGGTGAACGTGCCGGTACCGAGGATGCCGCCTTTCGGTTCCTGACCCATTGCAAAAGCGCATCCAAGCGCAGTAACGAGTCCGCCGATAGCAATCACACGTGAGATCCGTCGCATCAGGTCTTCTCCTCCGCGCGCTATTAGACTCCCGCGAGCTTTGCCGAAGCAATTGTTGAGTCGCGATTTCTTGATCATCCTCGAGGGAGAGCCTAGCGTATCGCACATGAAGAGCATCCTTCTGCCGGTGATCTGCCTGACTGCCGGAGTTGCCTTGATATTTGGATCACAGAACCCTCAGGCTCCACGCAACACAGCGACCGTTCGTGGAAAAATCATTTTCAACGGAACCCAGACCGCTCGGGTGATCAACATGTCTTCAGATCCAGGTTGTCCTGGTGGGCCTCAGTCCAATCACGAAGGCTTGGAAGACGTGATCGTTTATGCGACGCCCCAGGTTCAGGCGGCTTATTTTCCTCCGGCGAATGGCGTCCTTCTTGACCGGCTCGGATGCCGATTCGTTCCACATACCATGACGATGCAGGTCGGGCAGGGCCTCGTGATTCGAAACAGCGACACAACCGCGCACAATGCTCACGGCTGGCCGGTCACTAACAAACCATTCAACATTTCGCTCGCGAGCCGGGGAGCGGAAACCACGCAGTTCCTTCAGCAGGAAGAGATCTTTCCAATTCGTGACGATGTCCATAATTGGGAAAGCGCAAACGTGGGCGTCTTTTTGCATCCCTACCACACGGTTTCAAAAGTAAACGGGGTCTATGAGTTTGTCGTGCCGGAAGGCAGTTACGAAATCGTGGCGTGGCACGAAAAGCTGGGGAAGGTTTCGCAGTCCGTGGATACACGTGCAGGCGAAACGCGGACGCTGGATATCACGTTCAAATAAAGGCGCACTCGGGAATTTTTTTGCAGTTCTATTTCCGGGAAGTCGCGCTTTCAAGAAGGCTCTTAATCTCGGCTACAGTCGCAGGGGCTACAGGCTGGTCGTCAGTCCGGTTTCCGCCAATTGCTTTACTGCCCGCCAGGTCGATTGCTTTGAGACCACCGGCGTCCTTGATCTCGGTGTCGGCGCCTTTTGAAAGAAGGTAGCGAACCAGACTCGTATTGCCATCCAATACCGCCACATGGAGGGCGGTTCTGCCTTCGTTTGCGGAGGGCGCCCGGGTCACGCGCAAGGCATAGGTTCGCGTACCGGTGACCTGATCATTCACATTCGCTCCGTGCTGGAGCAGAAGTTCCACCAACTCCATGTTGATCGGCCCGCCGCGGCTTCTCTCAAGAGCAAGGCCGGTTCCGCCGGTACCGGCGCTGGAGCCGGCGCCCACGCCGGCCGCGACGAGAAACGGTGTAAGCCCCATGGCGCTGATTTTGGGATTGGCGCCCTTCGCCAGTAACGCCCGGGCTACCTCGACATCGCCGCCAATCGGCGTGGGCGGGATGGGTTGTCCGATAACCGCCCGCATTAAAGGCGTGCAACCCGTATTCAGCAGAGGATCGATAAAGCGTCCGCCGTTTCCGCTCCGGCTTGGGCGATGCATGTTGAGCTGGGGATTGATATCGACTCCCGCCGCCAGCAGGGCATCGATGATCTCCATGCTCGAAACCTTAAAGGGCGGCACGCTTTGAGCGTTTGCTCGCGCAAATTCCTTTCGATCGATGGCGATATAGAGCGGTGTGCGGCCCCACCAGTCCCATAGCTGTGGATTGGCTCCACGGTCCAGCAGGAGTTTGGCGACATCGTTATGGTCATTGTCGAGCGCGAGAATGAGGGCCGTCACGCCTTCGGGCGTTGGGAGATTGATGTCGGCGCCGGCACTAATCAGCGCGTCAACGCAGTCGTAGCAGCCGTCGCGCGCCGCGTACAGAAAGGCCGTCAGCCCTCCGGTCGGGCGATACTGTGCGCGGGGCTCCGACGTAATCTGGCTCGGCCAGTCTGTGAAGCGAGCCCGGGGCTTGAGGTCGGCTCCACTGGCGAGAAGCAGCTTCACCATCGCTCCCGCGTTTCGCGGCGCGGTCGCAGCCCACATCAACGGCGTCTGGTCGTGAAACCTTTCGACCGTGTTGACGCTGGCGCCCGCTTTGATCAGCATCTCGACGACGGCCGGTTCGCCGGCTTTCACCGCCAGCATCAGCGCCGTCTGCCCATCGGGATTGGGGCCTTCGGGTTCAGCGCCGGCATCGAGGAGCATCTTCACCAACCTGGTATCGCCCACGCTCGCCGCCTGCGCGATGGGCGTCGCTCCGAACTCGTTTCTCACATTCACCGTCGCCTTTTTGGCGATCAGCGCTTGAAGCAGTTCGTAGTCAACCTTGTAGACCGCCCAATGGATCGGACGCGTTCCATCGGGTTGTGCTTCATTTACATCGGCGCCTGCCCGTATCCGCTCGAGCGCTGCTTTACGGTTTCCCGTTTCGATGAGACTCGCGAGCGCTCCTTTTGGAGTCTGTGCCAATACAGGCATGGCAGCGAGCATCAGGAAGAGAAGGAGGTAAAGCAGGGTCCTTCTCCCTCCAGGAGAAGGTGGCCCGAAGGGCCGGATGAGGGATCTGCACGACCTGAGCATTTGCTTCCTTAGACCCCTGCGATTACGCCGGTACTGTCCGAGAACTTATCCCGCTCAATGCCTGCCTTCTGCAGCAGAGTCAGGTGAAGATTCGCGATCGGCGTCCGCTCGGGCAGGACGATGTGCTGGCCGCCAACCTTAACCTTTCCGTTTCCACCGCCCACGATGATGTTCGGCACGGGATAGTTGTTGTGCAGGTCGCTGTTGCTCATGTTCGACCCGTACATGAAAATCGAGTGATCGAGCAGTGTGCCGTCTCCGTCGGGCGTTGCTGCCATCTTCGCGACGAACTCTGAGAATTTCTGCACATGCCACGACTGGATCTTGACGAGCTTGTTGATTCTCACGAGGTCGTTCGCGTGGTGAGAGATCGGGTGGAAGCCCTCAGGCACACCGAGATGGTTGTAGGTGCGGTTAGTCCCCTCCGACACCATGATGTACGACGCCACACGCGTGAGGTCCGCCTGGAACGCAAGAGCAAGCAGGTCGAACATCAGTTTGACCTGCTCGGCGAAATCTTCCAGTTCGCCCACGGGAGCGTTGGGAATCTTCAGGCTTGAGAGATTCGACGCGCCGGCCTTCTGAGCGCGTCGCTCGATTTCACGGACGGTTTCCAGGTAGCCGTCGAGGACGGCACGGTCATTGTTTCCGAGCTCGTTCTGTAGCTTTGTGGTGCGGTCCTTGATGAGATCCAGCACGCTGCTTGCCTGGTTCTTGACATAGGCTCGTTCTTCCGGCGTGTCTCCTTCACCGAACAACTGCAGGAATACCTTCCGAGGGTTGTACTCCATCGGCAGCGGCGATGACGCATCGCGGAAGGACAGCGTGGTGTAGTTGCCTCCACCACCCGCGGCGGTCTGTACTGTCGTTTCGGAGGCGAGTTCCAGCGACGGCATGGGCGTGTCCTGACCGATCACCTTCGAGATCAACTGATCGATGGTCGGGGCCATGTGTGCGTGGGCGCCGGTGCCGTCAGGCCGTGTCGCGCTGAGCCATGTCGCAGGATTCAGCGTATGAACCGATCCCGCGCTTGCCTTGTTTTCCAGGTTGCCGAAGGAAGAGACGTACTTCTTGTACGGTTCAAGCGACGAGAGAATCGGGCTCAGCTTGAAATCAGCGCCGGCGCCGCTCGGCGTCCATCGATCCATCGCCGGGCCATGCGTGGTGTTGTACATGATCGCGCCATGCGGGATGTAGAAGAAGCCCATGCGCATCTTTGGAGTCGCCGCAGTCTGGGCCAGCGCCGTGGCGGCAGGAACCATCGCATCCAGCAAAGGCAACGCCAGGCTTACTCCTGCGCCCTTCAGGACGGTTCTTCGGCTGAGATGCTTTTTCGTTATGAACATGGAGATGAATTCCTCCTCATTGGATTACTTTCCCGCTTCTGCCCTGGCCGTTAATTTCGGCGGCGGCCCCTGTTTGCGGAATGAATCGGTATTGACGATGCCTCGGACGATTGCCGAAAACTTGTAATTGTCCTTCGCTGCTGCACGGACAACCGAGCGCACTTGAGGCATGTCGAAGTATTCCAGTTCCCGGTTGACCGAGTACATCATCAGCTTTTCGGTCAAGGCCTGCGCGAACATTGCCGGATGGCTGGACAGTTGCGTCCGGAGTTCCACCGGTCCTCTGATCGCGACCCCGTTCGGCAATACGGAACTGACGTCGATGACAGCGTTCTCCGCCTGTCGATCCGTCGTTCGCCAACGACCGATCGCGTCAAAATTCTCGAGAGGAAGACCTGGTGGATCGATCACGCCGTGGCATTGCATGCACAGACGTTGTTCGCGGTGTTGCTCAAGTCGTGCGCGGATCGTTTTCGGCTTCTCGCCTTCCTTTTGATCCAGGGTGGTTGCGACGTTCGGCGGTGGAGGCGATGGAGGCGTGCCCATCAGCTTATCGAGCACCCAGGCTCCCCGCAGGACCGGAGACGTGCGGTCGCCATATGACGTCCGCAGGAGCACTGCGCCTTTGCCGAGCAATCCAAATCGCGCTTTGTCGGTCAGCGTGACCCTGCGGAATTGCGGACCAACAACTCCCGTAACGCCGTAATGGCTGGCGAGGCGCTCGTTCAGGAACGTGTGGTCGGCAGTCAGCAGATCCACAACGCTTCGATCTTCCAAAAGAATACTGCTCAGGAAATCCCGTGCTTCCGTTGAAAAATACCGTCGCAGCGGCTCGTTGAATTCCGGAAACAGGGTCGGGTCGGGTTTTACGGCGTCCAGATCGGCGATGTTCAGCCACTTCATGGCAAAGCTCGTGACGAGGCTCGATGCTTTGGAGTCGGCCAGCATGCGTGTGACCTGCCTGTCCATTGCGCCAGGCTTCGTAAGTCCGCCGCCGGCCGCCAGCGTCAGCAGTTCATCGTCGGGACCTGTATTCCACAGGAAAAAGGAAAGGCGGGAAGCCAATTCAAGATCCGTTAACGCAACTTCGCCGTTGCCGGTTATGTTCGCGCGCGCAGAAGCCGGAACTCCGCGAATCGACCTATAGAGAAATTCCGGGCTGGCCAGGACGCCCATCACCACCTGCTCGATCCCCTGATCGAAGGCCTCCTTGTTCGCTCGCGCGGTTTGATAGAACTGCATGAGGCGATTCACTTCTTCCGCGGTTACCGGGCGTCGGAAGGCTCGGCGCGCCAGGTTTTCGGTAATCTTCTGCGCACATGCGGCTTCGGCAATCGTTTTGGGATCGCAGACAAAGATCAGGGCGCGGCTGGTAGTTTTCGAAATGCCTGTCGGATTGAATGGCCCGACGATCTCCACGCCGTCCAGGAGACGCGGCATCCGATTGTTGCCGGCGCCGAATCCGAGATCGCCGATGCCGTTGGAGCTTATGGCGACATTCTCATCGGACTCCACGTGCGAACGATCGATGAATCCGACAAAGACGTCACGCACACCCGCCTGAACCTGTACGGGAATCCTGGTAAAGCGCGCCATGATCTCGTCGCGCCCGGCGGCGGCTTTCTTGTCCACGAGAGTCTGGTCCTCAGGGCCGCCAAGCGGTTTGCGAAACACAATTTTGCCGTCCACCATGATGACGACGGTGCTCTCGTTCTCGAGTGTGCTTGTGTAATTGCCTACGTTGAGATTGGGAAGGCTGATGCGATACTCGCCGTCCGCGGAAAAGTTGTGCTTGAATCGCATACCCCCGCGTGTTCCCGGTGGGGGCGCCACCCCGTTGTCCTGGTTCGCGGCCACGCCGTACTTCACGTTGGATATCCGGGGACTGCCAACCGCGACCTTCGCAATTTGCCGGGCGGCTGTGATGTATTGCTCCAGGAACGCGGGCGATACGCCGAGAGCGCCGGCGATGTTGTCAAAACCTTCGACCTGAATGTCCTGCGGAAGAACGTCCGCCGGCTTTATCTCCACGCCGACCAAAGCTTTCACCGCAGCGGCGTATTCGGTTCGATTCAGACGCTGGATCGGCACATAACCCGCCCTGGGACCTTTGATGCCGGAGTCGAGTGTGGTTTCCATCCAGGCGATGAACGAATCAATGTCTTTCTGAGGGGGTTGCGGGTTCCCAGGAGGCGGCATCAAACGTCCGCGAAGCTTGCGCACCGCCTTTTCCCAGATCTGCGCGTTCTCCACGGGAGACTGAAGGTCGAGTCCCTCCAGCGAGAGCCCGCCGCTTTTCACTCTTCCGCTGTGGCACGTGGAGCAATAAGTAGACAACATCGCGCGATGTTGATCCGGTACCGCCGAAGCCGTTTGCGCCGCCGCTGGGGCGGTCTGGGCGTTTGTTCGCCAGAACGCCGCAGAAACCAGGAGAACAGCAGCTACCCAAAGAAGATGTTTTCTTCGATTTGGGTTTTGCAGGGAAACATCGCTCATGGCACTGATTTTTACACTTATCCTATAATTCCGACCGATGAAATTTTCTCATTTGAGGGTGGCGGCAGCAACGCTGGGGCTGACTGCGCTTATCTGGCAGATTCCACAGACTCCGGGCGCCGCGTCTCTCCACGCGGCCCAGGCGGGCGGGGTAGCAAGCCCATCAAGCGCATCAAGTCCATCAAATGATGCCGCGTCGGTTCGCGCGACGGTGGATCGATACTGTGTCACCTGCCACAACAGCAAAGCGACGACAGCTGCAACGGCTACCGGCGTCGTTCTCGACCGCGCCGATGTGAACCACATGGCGGACGATCCGGCGCTCTGGGAAAAAGTCGTCCGAAAGCTTCGGACGAATGGAATGCCGCCCGAGGGGGCTCCACGCCCGGATCGTGCGGCGCATGATGCGCTTGTGGGCTTCATTGAATCACGGCTTGACCGCGCCGCTGCGGAGCGTCCCAACCCGGGCCGTTCTTCAGTCCATCGATTGAATCGCGCGGAGTACGCCAACGCAATCCGCGACCTGCTTGCGCTCGAGATCGACACCGCCGCGCTGTTGCCGCCCGACGATTCAGCGGATGGGTTTGACAATATCGCCGACGTCTTGAGCCTGTCGCCGGCGTTGCTCGAACGCTATTTGTCCGTGGCGGCTAAAGTCAGTGCGCTCGCCGTTGGAAGCCCGAAGATCACAGCCAGTTCCGAAACCTACAAAGTTCGCGGCGACATGTCGCAGAACGAGCACCTCGAAGGGCTCCCGCTTGGCACGCGCGGAGGCGTCTCTGCCCTGCACACGTTCCCGCTCGACGGCGAGTACGTCATCCGAGTGAAGCTGGTGGAAACGAACCTGGGGACAATCCGCGGGCTTCAGGATGAGAACCAACTGGAGATTGGGGTGGGTGGTGAGCGCGTGCTCTTGACGCCCGTTGGCGGGCCGGAGGACTACATGATGTCGTCGGTCAACGCGACCGATGCGGTTAACGCACTTCAGACGCGCCTTCAGGCTCGCGTCGCCGTTCCGGCGGGGCAGCGACTGGTGACGGCAGCGTTTCTTGAGCCGGCATCTTCGCTGGGTCCGATCCGGCTGCAGGGATTTGGATACAGCACAATCGTTGCGACCGATCACTTCGGACACCCGCACATCGAGTACATGACGGTCAGCGGTCCATTCAATGCAGCCGGCGCCGGCGACACGCCAAGCCGCCAAAGGATATTTACATGCCGTCCGGTTCGCCCCGCAGAGGAACGGGCGTGCGCCACGAAGATTCTCTCGACGCTGGCTCGACGCGCGTACCGGAGACCTGTGAATGAGTCCGATATGTCGGGTCTTCTCCGCTTCTACGACGAAGGCCGCAAGAACAACAGTTTTGAAGCCGGCGTCGAGATGGGCCTGCGCGCAATGCTGGCGAGCCCCAAGTTTGTATTCCGGGCTGAGCGCGATCCGGCCGGCATAGCCGCCGGCAGCACCTATGCACTAAGCGATCTCGAGCTGGCGTCACGGCTGTCGTTCTTCATCTGGAGCAGTATTCCGGACGAAGAACTGCTCGCGCTTGCCGAATCGCGACGGCTGCGTGATCCCAAAACGCTGGCACGGCAGGTCGAGCGCATGCTGGCGGATTCGAAGGCGGACGCCCTCGTGACGAATTTTGCAGGGCAGTGGCTTCACATCCGCAACCTGCGCAGCGCAACACCCGACAAGAACGACTTTCCAAACTTCGATCACACGCTGCGTCTCGCATTCGAGCGCGAGTTGGATTTGTTCTTTGGCAGCATTATCCGCGAGAAGCGCAGCGTCCTCGAACTGCTGACGGCGGACTACACGTTCGTGAATGAGCGCCTGGCTCTTCACTACGGAATTCCCAACATCTTTGGAAGCCACTTCCGGAGAGTGTCAGGACTCGATGAGACGCGCCGCGGGTTACTGGGCAAGGGCGGCATTCTGCTGGTGACATCGCACGCGGATCGCACGTCTCCGGTCGTACGCGGCAAGTGGATACTGGACAATTTGGTGGGCTCGCCGCCGCCACCGCCGCCTCCAGAAGTTCCCGCGCTTCCGGATACGCAGGGCGCGAAGCCGCTCACAATGCGGGCGCGGATGGAGCAGCACCGGGCAAATCCCGCGTGCGCGAGTTGTCACAAGTTGATGGATCCGCTCGGGCTGGCGCTCGAGAATTTTGACGCCGTCGGCGCCTGGCGCACAGACGATAACGGCGAGCGTGTAGATACGTCCGGACAGCTGGCCGATGGCACGAAGATTGACGGAGTGACCGGCCTGCGCGAGGCGCTTCTTAAACAGCCCGACGTGCTCGTGACCACGGTTACCGAAAAACTGATGACGTATGCCCTTGGCCGCGGGTTGGAGCCGGAAGACATGCCCGCAGTGCGCGCGATCGTGCGCAACGCGGAACCGGGCGGTTATCGGTTCGTGTCTCTGATCGATGGCGTCGTCAACAGCACGCCGTTCAAGATGCGAAAGTCGGAATGACTCCCACCCTCCCGGGTGCTGATTTCAAGCCTTGATGCGTCAAGTGCCTTATAATCACCGGACCAGTGAAAGGACGGCCATGAACGTGCCCAGGTTTCTAACGAAGCGCTCGCTGCCGCGACGTACCTTTCTTCGCGGGGCCGGCGCCGCGCTCGCGCTGCCGTTCCTCGATGCGATGGCGCCTGCGCTGACGGCTCAGTCGAAGTCGCCGGCGTCACCTCGACGACGCCTCGGGTTCGTGTATGTGCCGAACGGTGTGATCGTCGATCAGTTTGTGCCCTCAAAGGAGGGCGCCGATTTCGAGATCTCGGCGATCCTGAAACCGCTCGAACCTTTCCAGGACCAGCTTGTCGTCATCAGCAATCTGGTGCGCGCGGAAACCAACAGCAATCACGCCGTCTCGTCGGGTTGCTGGTTGACCGGCGTGCGGCCCAAACGCACGGATGGCCCCGACTTCCGTATCGGTACGTCCATTGACCAGATCGTGGCGCGGCAGATCGGCCAGGACTCGACGTTTCCATCCATCGAAGTTGCGACTGAAGACTTCTCGGGCCTTCTCGGCGCGTGCGATCCCGGCTATAGCTGCGCGTACATGAATACGCTCAACTGGGCATCCCCCACGACGCCTCTCCCTATGGAAATCAATCCGCGGGTCTTGTTTGAGCGGATGTTTGGCGGTGGCGCCACGGTAGAGGAGCGGATGGCGCGCATGACTACGGACCGGAGCATCCTGGATTTCGTCGTCAGCGACATCAAAGACCTGCAGACGGGGTTGGGCGCGCATGATCGCGGACGTCTCACCGAGTATCTCGATCATGTTCGCGAGATCGAACGGCGTATCCAGCAGACCCAGACACAGTCGAAGATTCAAGCGGATGTCCCTTCCGAGCCGGTTGGCGTACCCGAGTCGTATGAAGAGCACGTCTCGCTGATGTTCGATCTCCTTGCAGTCGCCTATCAGGCGGACCTGACTCGAGTCTTCACCTTCATGATGGCTCGCGAAGTAAGCCAGCGGACCTATCCGGCGCTCGGCCTCACCGAACCGCATCATGCGATTTCGCATCACGGTGGGCGGCCGGAACAGATGGTGAAGCATGCGAAGTTGAATGTCTTCCACATCCAGCTCTTCGCGCGCTTTATCGAGCGGCTGCGCTCGACACCGGATGGCGATGGTTCGCTGCTTGATCATTCATTGATCGCCTACGGCCCTGGCATGAGTGACGGAAACGGGCACACCGGAGGGCCGATACCCATGGCGCTTGTTGGTGGTGGCGCAGGAAGTATTCGCGGCAATCGGCACATCAAGACGCCGCAGGGAACACCGATGGCGAACGTCTGGCTGGACGTATCGCAAAAGTTCGGAGTGGACCACAAGACGTTCGGTGTGAGCACGGGCACGGTCGGCCTATGAAGTTTCGAGTAGCGATTGTCCTGCTCTGTGCGATGGCAATGACCACATGGATCGCTGCTCAAGGCAACGCTCGGCTCGTGGAACTGGTCCGCTCAGGCGATGTGGCCGGAGCCATGGAGCTTCTCAAAAAGGGAGCGAAGGGGCATGCTGCGGAGCCTGACGGGACGACCGCTCTTCACTGGGCTGTTCAGATAGACAACATCGGCCTGGTGCGTGCTCTTCTTGGAGCGGGCGCGCAGGTACGTTCGGCGAACCGCTATGGCGTTACTCCGCTTGCACTCGCCGCGATCAACGGCAGTTCTCCCATGGTGGACCTGTTGCTGAAAGCGGGAGCCGATCCGAATGCCGTATCCGGAGAGGGCGAGACCGTTCTCATGGCTGCGGCGCGCACAGGACAACCGGAAACGATCAAGTTGCTGTTGAAGGCCGGCGCGGATCCGAATGCCACCGAGCGCAAGTTCGGGGAGACCGCGCTCATGTGGGCCGCCGGTAACAACAATGGGGATGCGGTACGCGTGCTCATCGCGGGCGGCGCCAGGCCCGATACCGTTTCAAGTGAGATCAATCTAATCAAGGCGCCTGTCGATTTTTCTTTTGCGGTTGCTACCGCGCTTCCGCGTGGAGCCATGACGGCGGCGATGTATGCCGCTCGGGAGGGACAGCTCGATGGAGTTACCGCTCTGGCGGACGCCGGCGCGAATTTGAATATTGTCGATCCCGAGGGTTCGACAGCGATGGTCATCGCGATCATCAATGCGCATTACGAAGTGGCAGCGCGTCTCGCGGAGAAGGGAGCCGACCCGAACATTGGCGACGCAGCCGGAATGGCGGCACTCTACGCGGCAGTGGACATGATGCATCCTGCGTCGCTGACAAACCGGCCACCGCAGGTGAGGACCGGAAAATTGTCAGCGGAAGATCTGGTGACCGTGCTTCTGAAGCATGGCGCGGATCCGAACATCGCCCTGAAGGCGCCCCTTCTGATGCGGCAGCACAACGCCGGCGACGCGACCCTTGCCGCCGGGGCAACACCGCTGATGCGTGCCTCAAAGGCTCTGGATATCCAGGTCATGAAGGCGCTGCTCGATTATCGTGCCGATCCTTCGCGCGCCCTCGCTAACGGCACGACGACCCTCAGCGTGGCTCTCACGGGAAGGGGAGCGCGAGCGCTCACACCCGAAACGCCGATGTACCAGGCAGTGAAGCTGCTGCTCGAACGCGGCGCCGATGTCAACGCTGCCGGCGCAAACGGGTCAACCCTGCTACATCAGAGCCTGGACCGCGGCGCAGCTTTCGTCCGCTTGCTTGTGGAACATGGAGCGAAACTGGATGCCAGGGATTCCAGTGGCCGAACGCCGCTCGACATCGCGCTCGGTGTGGCGCCCGCTGCACCGGCTGCAGGCGCGGCTGGACGCGGCGGTCGCGGTGGTGCGGGAGGCGCCGGAGCTCGCGGAGCGCCGGCGGGGCCTGCAGGTCCTGCAGCCGCTCCGGACCCGGAAGTCATCGCGCTGCTGCGCGGGCAGGGAAGCAGCGTCCCCCGCTGACTCAGGATAGAAGAGGGAATCGGAAATTGGACGATCCGACAACTTAAACCCGAAATTGCAAAATCTTAAAGTGGACTGGCTGACCGGTTGCCGGACTGCCCACTTTGAGATTTTGCAATTTCGGGTTTAAGTTGTCGGATCGTCCAATTTCCGATTCTTTTTCTCCTCTGGTTCGAACTGAGCCACGGGCCCCTCAGGGTTGCTTGTATCTCCCCCCGAAAATGCCTCTCGCCAGGACCTTTCCTTCCATCGCGGCCATCACCGCTGCCCGGTCTGCATTTTCCGCCAACTCCAAAGGCGCGCTGAGAGCATAGAGCGTCAACGTGTAATGGTGTTGAGGTCCTGCAGGACCAGCACCAGGGCCCGCATAGGTTCGAATCTGACGCGCGCCTGCCGGAAGTTGTCCGCCCGCGCTGCCTGCGCCTTCCGGCAGTGATGTTGTTGTTGCCGGAATCTTGGCAACGAGCCAGTGAAGGATGTCGCCGGTTGCGGAACCGCGCGGAGTCACGGGTTCCGGATCATTCATGATCAGAACGAATTCAACAGTCCCTGCCGGTACATTAGTCCACGTCAACGCCGGGGAAATACCCATCGCACCGCCGGCATGCTTCTGGGGAACCTCGCCGCCATCGGGCCACGCGGTGCTGGTCAATGTGAGTCCCGGACCGCCTCGGCCGCCACCTCGCGGTGCGCCACCTTGTCCGGCGCCCGCGGGCGGCGCTCCTCCAGCGGGGGGTGCCTGTGCGGCAATACTCACGCTGACTGTTACGGCCATTGCACACGCAATCATCACGACTTGAAACGTTCTCAATCGCACTGTTGTTTTTCCTCCTGACAAATCTTACCGGGTCTCGGCGATTTTCATGACCGTCATTCTGAAACGCCCGAGAGGTAATGTCTCCTCTTTGTCGTTTCTCGCGTCCAATCCGCGAGAGTGAGGTGTGTTGACGGGATCATGCAGCAATGACTTCAATTTCCAGCCGAGGACATGTCATGAAGTGGAGCATTCGGATCGGGTGCGGTTTGCTTGTAACAAGCATTCTCGTGGTCGCGCAGTCGCCGCAGGCAACCGGCAGACTTCCGGCGACGCTCAACGACCAGGAATTTTGGCGGATGATCGAAGACTTTTCCGAACCGGGAGGCACCTTCCGTTATGAGAACTTCGTCTCCAATGAGCGCTCGATCCAATATGTGATTCCGGAATTGAAGGCCAAATCGAAACCCGGCGGCGTCTACATCGGCGTCGCACCCGAGCAGAATTTCACGTATGTCGCGGCGATCCAGCCGGGGATCGCCTTCGTCATCGACATCCGGCGCCAGAACATGCTCGTGCATCTCTTATATAAGGCCCTGTTCGAACTCTCGGCGAATCGCGCCGATTTCGTTGCACGGTTGTTCTCCAGGAAGCGTCCGGCCGGACTGAATGAAGCATCAACCGCGGTCCAGTTGTTTGCGGCATTTGGCCAGGTCTCCGGCGACGCTGGGTTTTACGATCAAAATCTTGGGGACGTTAAAGCCGTGCTTGCAAAGCATGGTTACCCGCTGAGCGCCACGGATCTTGCAACGATAGAAAAGGTCTATGACGTGTTCCACCGTGGCGGTCCCGACATGAACTATGGGTTTGCCAGTCCCACGCCGAATTCGCAGACGCCGAGCTATGTCGTCATGATGACCTCGACGGATCTGGCCGGCCGCAGTTGGAGCTATCTCGCTACGGAAGAGAATTTTCGCTACGTGAAAGAAATGCAGCGGAAGAATCTGATCGTTCCGCTTGTCGGTGACTTCGCCGGTCCGAAAGTTGTCCGCAGCGTCGGGCGCTATGCCCGGGAAAGGCAGGCGACTGTGAGTGCGTTCTACGTCTCCAACGTTGAGCGTTATCTCCCCGGACAACAGTGGCAGGCCTTCTATTCAAATGTCGCCACGCTTCCCGTTGACGCTTCAAGTGTGTTCATTCGCTTCGTGGACAACGATTACACTAGCCTGTTGCAAGGCTGGACTCCCGAAAAGGACGTTCAGACCGGGCTGGTTCCCATGCTCGAACTGATCAACATGCACAATGCCGGCCGGCTGCCACCGTATGATCAGCTCTTGCGATCGCAGAAAGCCCTGCCGTAGGGCGGCCCAGGGTGAGTGTTGTCCGTTGACTGTTGACTGTTGTGCGTTGACTGTTGGACTTGTTACGTTGTCAATTCGTCGAACGATCAACGTAACAAGTCCAGCAGTCAACGCACACCAATCAACGGACAACGATCAACGCGCTGAGGGGCGTGCTCCTCGGTTCCTTCCTCAGCCCTTGAATTAACGTCAAACTTCCGCGACGATTGCCGGATGCAAATCTTCAACCGTCTTCTCATTGCCGGGGTCTTACTTCAGCAGGCCGGCCCCGCTACTCCATTGATTCGCGAAAACGCGACAGTGAAGATCTCCGATCATGTCTACGTTATTCCCGACGGCAACGTTGGTGGTGTGCCGAATGTCGGAATCATCGTTGGCAACAAGGCCACTCTTGTGGTTGATACCGGGCTCGGTCCGCGGAACGGTCAAACCGTGCTTCGAGAAGTCGGCAAAGTAAGCACCAATGCGGACATCTATATCGTGGCCACACACTTTCACTCCGAGCACACGCTCGGCGAATCGGCCTTTCCCGCGAGCGCGAAAGTTTTTCGAGCGCGGGCGCAGCAGCAGGACATTGACGAGTTTGGAGTGCAGCCGAATTTCGCGACACGATCTGCGGCGAACGCGGAGTTGATGAAGGATGCGGTGTTCCGCCGCGCCGACGAAATCTTCGATGTGGAAAAGACTCTCGACCTGGGTGGAATTCGCGTCCGCCTGCTCTGGTATGGGGGCACTCACACCAACGGGGACTCGCTGATCTTCGTCGAAGGCGACAATGTCCTTTTCGCAGGCGACGTGATCATGAATCGTCGCTTCCTCGCCTTTAACGCGCGATCCAGCGTTCAGGCATGGCTTCGCAGTCTCGAAGAAGCTGCGCGACTCCGTCCGGTGCGCATCGTTCCCGCTCATGGCGAAATGGGCGACGGGTCACTGATTGAAATCAATCGAACCTACCTGCAGACACTGCAGAGTCGTGTTCGCGAACTCAAGCGGGAAGGCAAAACGGTGGACCAGGCCACCGAGGCAGTCACCGCAGAATTCCGAGCTAAATATCCCGACTGGACGGGTAACGCCGGCGCTGCTGCCCGTTCTGCCTACAATGAAACGAATTGAGAGGAAATGGCCGCGCGATTGACACCATTCCGAAATCGGGAGTACCGTTCACGGGATCTCAAACAGACTGACCGTTAAGGGAGAAATGTATGTCGCGAACACTCCGTTACGTGTTTCCGGGCTTGCTCATCGCCGCGCTCTTGGTGGTTCTACCTCTGGTTGCCCAGAAAGGGGCTGTTCCGAGCCAGTGGCTTTCCTATTCTGCGGAGAGCGGCAGCACGGGGTATTCGGCGGCCGACCTCATTAATCGCGACAACGTCAAAGATCTCCAGATAGCCTGGAGCTGGAAGTTCGACAACTTCGGCGCGACCAGTACAGAAGTCACTCCCATCATGGTCAACGGCATTCTTTATTTCCCGTTGAGCCCACGCCGCACAATCGTTGCCGCGGATGCCGGCACGGGCGAAACCCTTTGGACGTGGAGACCGCCTCAGGACGAGCGCGAAACGCGTGCTGCGAGGACATACGCGCGCGGCGTTGGCTACTGGAAGGACGGTGACGAAGAACGCATCGTCACGATCACGCCGGGATTCCGCCTGGTAGCGCTCAACCTCAAGACAGGCACACCCGTTCCGACTTTCGGAACAAACGGCGTCGTGGACCTTTTCGAAGCCCTGGATCTCGATTTCAGCGGGGACATCATTGGAAGGATCGGCAACAGCTCACCGCCCGTGATCTCCAATGGCGTTATTGTGGTCGGCCCTGCATTGACGCCGAACGCGCCATCGTACAAGAACGTGAAAGGCGACGTGATGGGTTTCGATGCCCGCACCGGAAAAAAGCTCTGGGTGTTTCACACGATTCCGCGAAAGGGCGAGTTCGGATATGAAACGTGGCTGAACAACTCCGCCGACTATTCGGGAAACGCTGGAGTTTGGGGACCATTTTCCGCCGATGACGAACTCGGTTACGTCTATCTCAGTGTTGAAGATGCCACGAATGATTTTTATGGCGGCCACCGTCAGGGATCCAATCTCTTTTCCAATTCGCTGGTGTGCGTCGATATCAAGACCGGTAAACGAATCTGGCATCAGCAGCTGGTTCATCACGACATCTGGGACTATGACATGCCTGCGGCACCGATCCTGCTCAACATCAATGTCGATGGACGGCCGGTCAAAGCGGTCGTGCAAACCGGAAAGCAGGGGTTTGCCTATGTGTTCGATCGAACGAATGGACAGCCGGTCTGGCCGATGCCCGAAACACCTGTGAAGCAGACGGATGTTCCCGGCGAATGGACCTCCCCGACCCAACCCATTCCTTCAAAGCCGCCGGCTTTCGGTCAGCAAACCTTACATGAGAGCGACCTGATCGACTTCACGCCGGAATTGCGGCAGCAGGCGATTGCAGCACTGAAGGCTTCGAACCTTCGCCACGGCGACATGTTCCTTCCAGGTTCTCTGGCAAATGCGGCCGACGGAACTCGCGGAACGGTGATGTTCTTCGGCGGGACGAACTGGTGGGGCGCCCGTGCCGATGCCGAAACAGGATTTGTTTATGTGAGCTCCTCGATCTCACCCTACGTGATCGCGCTGCGTCCCAACACACCGGCGCCCAATGCTGCTCCGCCGAATCCCGCGCTTCCTCCATTCGACTATGCGACCGGCGGCGGCGCGCAATTCCCGACGCTCCCGGGCGGGTTGAGCATCATGAAGCCCCCTTATGGAAAAATCACCGCTTACGATATGAACAAAGGCACGATCGCCTGGCAGATCGCAAACGGAGATACTCCAGCTAACGTAAAAAATAATCCGCTGCTTCAGGGATTGAATATTCCCAAAACCGGAACCGCGCGTTTGGTTGGGCTGCTGCTCACGAAGACGCTTCTATTCGCCGGCGATGGCGCCGGTCCGTTACTTCATGCCTACGACAAGAAGACCGGCGAAGACATTGCGCAGATCCCTATGCCCGGCACGCAGACCGGCGTTCCGATGACTTACGTTCATCAGGGCCGACAGTACATCCTCGTGCCCGTGGCTGCGAACGCGGCAACCGGAACGACCGCGCAACTGGTGGCGTTCGCTCTGCCGGCACCTGCCGGCGCTGGCGGAGGCCGAGGTGGCCGAGGCCGCGGCGGCGCCGCGCCGGCGGGTGAAGAACCTGGCGCAGCTCCGGCCCCTGCCGCAACACCCGCTGCGGCTCCGGCCGCTGGAGCCCGGGGGCAGCGAGGACAACGCGGCCAGCAGTAGTTTTGTCCCCTTATTTCGTGGGGGCGACCGCAACGCCGATGACGCCGCTGCGTTGAATGGAATCGCGCAGAAATCCGGACTTTCGCACATCATCGATAAATTGATTCACGGCCTTCAGGGCTTCAGGATTCCCCCTGGGAACAATGATCGTCTGCTCGACACCGTAAAGATCGTCGGGCAACAAACGCAGACCGGGCGAACTTCGCATCAGATCCGTCAGGCGCTGCCGATTTGCTCCGAACGCGTCGAGTTTTCCGTCGAGGACCAATTGAATGGCGGCTGCCGGCGTTTCTGTCAGCTCGACTAACTGCGCCTGCTTGAGGTTGCGCCCCAGGTAGAGAGCAATCGAATCTCCTCTGCCCGCACCGATCTTCTGATCCGAACGATCAATCTGAGCGACGGATTGAATCGCCGAATTTGCACGAACAAGGAAGGTCTGTTGAACCAGCGAATACGGTTGAGAGAATTCCACCGGCCCGGCGCGCTCGGGATTGTAGGCCACAAATCCGATATCCGCCTGGCCGCCCTGAACCGCGTCGATCACACTCTGAGGGCTCGGCATGCCGTTCGTTGTTACTTGAACTCCGAGTCGCCGTCCCAATTCGCGTGCCAGATCGATCGCCGGCCCGCGCACGACGCCTGTGGCGGAATCCTGCGTCACATGCGCAGGATTGCTGCTCAGGTAAGCGGCGCGGAGCGTTCCGCCCGGAGCCACAGCCGTCTGCGCCATGACGAGGGAGCACATCAGCCCGACAGCGAGGAGAGTTTGAAGAAGTAGACGCATATCACCCCGCTGCACACGCTATCGCGATAGGAGAACAATTCGCAACTTATGAGGAGGAAGAGAAGAAATTTGAAAATGGACCATTGGGAGATCTCAAGGTCGAAATTACAAGATCTTAGATTGGACTGTGCGTTTACCTATGGTCCACGCGCAAGCCATTAAAATGCTCGGAGATTCTTGATTCCTATCCGCGCCGTCGTTCCAGCAGGACCAGCATGATCAGGCTCAACAGGACGCGCTGTTCTTCTTCGCGTTCCATCGGTGCGATTCTCTCGATGGAAAAGCGGCTCTCCAGGAATGCGGCCATCTTCCGAATTCTCATGACGGGGGTTCCGTTCTCCCGCGAGACAAGATATGAGGGGTGAAGGACAAATCCCGTCAGCAGTTCCGCGAAAGGGATTGCATCAAGCAAGCCGTCGGCGACCTTGATCCAGGGATTTTCTTCGCGAATCTTGAAACTCGAGATTGCACCGTCGAAGATGTAGTACTCCGCTCTCCAGATAGATTTCATGCCCTTACGCTGGACGGACCCCAGCGTCGTACCCTGTGCATCGGTAAAGTAGTAGCGTGCCCCAAAGTCCATGACGCGATCGGCTTTGATCGTGAACAGGATCTCGCTCTTGGTCGAGTCGGCAAAAATCGTCACAGCTTCCTTCAGCCGAAACATTTTTTGCGCAGCCCAGGCAATGACCCTTCCGCTGTCATCGGTGACCGAGAACTGCGAAGACAGGGCAAGGATCTTGAAGGAGAGTGTCAACGGATATTGAATCGGAATGCCAATCATGTTTTGAACCTCAGGCGGATGGAAGATAGCGATAGTGTCCGGTAATCGGATACGCAAAGAGAATGTCGTCTTCAACCGGTCCAGCGCCGATGTTGTGAATAACCCTGGGTCTGGTGCTGCCGGGTACTTTCTGGTCTGAAATGATTCCGATGTGCGGAAGATTCCCCGGCAGCATCCAGGTGACGAGATCTCCGGGTTTGTAATCTCCAGCAGCGGTCGTCACGAGCAATTTTGCCCCGGCGCGCTCAAAGAATTTCTGCAGGTTTGGAACACGGCGATGATCGATGTTCCGATTCGGCTTTCGCAGCCCCCAGACCTGGGGATACAGGGCGAAGTGATCCTTCATGTCCTCGTGGACCAGCACCTGAAGATCTATACCGAGGGCTCGATAGGCTCTGATGATCAGATCGGTGCAGACGCCGCGATCATTCGGCACGTCGCCCATCGGATAGCCAATCACGCGATACGATCCATCGTAGGTCTCGTGCCTCGTTGTTCGTGCACGAGCGGCGGCAATGAGATCGCTGAAAGACTCCGCTGCTGCGAAGGGTTCCACGCAAAGGAATAGGAGTAGAGCCCGACTTATGCGTCCCGCGTTCATTCGTCTCCTCACGATTTCGTGATCGAAGAATAAAGGGCTGACGCGGGTTCGGCAAGAGAGAGTGAGATGTTTCTCAGGCTCCGGGGTGAGTCACCTTCAGACGCGTACGGGAAGCACCGGATCCACGCTGCAGGTAGGGCGGCCGCGGAAATCTTGGGAAGCGATGAATCGCCCGTTCATAAATCTTCAATTCCGCTTCCCGGATCGTCTTGCCCTGCGCTTTCGCAACGACAAGAGACTTTGAAGGATCGCCGGTCCGTGCCATTTTCACGAAACAGTCATAGTGTCCATTAGTGCGGGACAGTTCGACATAGAAGTAATCGCCGTTTGGAAATGTGCAAACGGGCTTCGACGTAACAAGAACATCTTTCGGAAGTCGCGCCATGGGAGTCCGCATTGGAACATAGCGAAACGGTTTTGTAAATAGCTCGTAACACAATGTTAAAACCCTTGCGGGACTTGGGTTTCATCGAAGTTGATCTTTTTGAAATCGCTGAAAGCTAAGCCCGTTCTGGCTCGCAGCTTTCCCCATCTGTTACGATACGTTTCATGAAGAAGCCGTTGCGGCTTGCGATGGCGCAAATCAATGTCGTTGTCGGTGATATTGCCGGCAACGCGGAGAAGATTTCCAAATGGATCGGCCGCGCTGTCGAACTGCAGGCGGACGTTGTTACATTTCCGGAACTCGCTCTCACCGGATATCCTCCGGAGGATCTTTTACTCAAGCCGCAATTCATCGAAGCCAATCTCGCCGCCATACAGCATGTGGCGGGAAGCGTTAGCGGCATCACCGCCGTCGTCGGTTTCGTCGATCGCAAGGACGACATCTTTAATGCGGCCGCAGTCATCGAAGGCGGGAAGGTTGCAGCTGTCTACCACAAGATGTTTCTTCCAAACTATGGAGTCTTCGACGAGTTCCGCTATTTTCAGGCGGGACGCGCGTGTCCGGTCTTTCGCATCGGAGATGCGACGGTCGGTATCAGCATTTGCGAAGACATCTGGTATCCGGATGGACCATTCCTCCACCAATCCTCTTCGGGTGGCGCGCAGATCCTGATCAATATCTCGTCCTCCCCCTATCACGCGGGCAAGCGCCGATGGCGAGAGCGGATGCTGCAGACGCGGGCCGCCGACAACCTGGTGATCGTCGCTTACAACAATCTTGTCGGCGGTCAGGATGAACTCGTTTTTGATGGCGACAGTCTTGTTTTCGACGAGCGCGGCGAGATTCTTGCGCGCGGCCGCCAGTTCGAAGAGGACCTGATCGTCGTGGATCTCGATGTCGAATCGGTTTTCCGCCAGCGTCTCAGCGAGCCACGACGACGGCAACAGACTGTGCAGGACTCTGTGGCTGCCGCAGAATTTCCTCTTTCGCGGCACGTGAGGAACCGTTCGCCTCTCGAATCGCACAAGGTTCAACCGCTGGCGGATGTGGCGGAGATTTATCAGGCGCTGGTGCTCGGCACGCGAGACTATGTCGGAAAGAACGGGTTTCAGAAGGTCGTGCTTGGGCTGAGCGGCGGTATCGATTCCGCGCTGACGGCATGCGTTGCGGTGGATGCGTTGGGACGAGAGAACGTTTCCGGAGTGCTCATGCCTTCCGAATTCTCTTCGCAACACAGCATCGATGATGCCGAGCAGCTTGGGAAGAATCTTGGAATCGAATTGCTGACGATACCCATCGAAGAAGTCTTCAACGCTTACAAAAGCTCTTTAAGCCAGGCGTTCAGGGGCACTGAACCCAACGTTGCCGAAGAGAACCTGCAGGCGCGCGTGCGCGGCAACTTGCTGATGGCGCTCTCCAACAAGTTCGGCTGGATCGTCCTCAGTACCGGCAACAAGAGTGAAATCAGCACAGGGTACTGCACGCTGTACGGAGACATGGCGGGCGGCTTCGCGATTCTGAAAGATGTAATGAAGAGCACGGTCTACAAGCTGGCGGACTATTGCAACAGTTTGGGATCCGAAAGGATTCCGCGTTCAACAATCGAGAAGCCGCCATCGGCGGAGTTGAGGCCAGACCAGCTCGACACCGATTCTCTGCCTCCGTACGACGTGCTCGATCCGATTCTGAAAGCTTACGTCGAAGAGGACCGCAGTCTTTCCGACATGGTGGAAATGGGTTTCGATCCCAGGCTGGTGCAACGCATTGTCCGGCTGGTTGACGTGAATGAGTACAAGCGGCGTCAGGCGGCTCCGGGCGTGAAAATCACTCCACGGGCGTTCGGCCGCGACCGCCGAATGCCGATCACGAACAAGTTCAAGTGAGTGTCATGCACAAACCGTTTGCAGTACTGGAAGATCTTGTTCGAAGCGGCCGCATCAGGTTCGCCAGTCGACCCGACAATGGCGAACAGCGTGACTTCGCGATTCCCGCGCTTCCCGATGGGATGGCCGACGAAGAACTCTTTGGCCATGCGATGCGGGATGTCAAAGCGCTTGGGTGGAGCGCGGTACCTTTGCACCATCGCCCGCCGCTCGAAATCCAGCCCCAAAACGGCGAAGCAGAAGCGCTTCGCGTGCTTGAGGAATTCCTGAAGAAGGGCGACGTTGACGTGGAGCAGACGCCCGAGTACATCGAAGCCGCCGTTCAGCCCACGGGGCGGTTATACCTGGATGATCTCCGATCCGGACGTTTCTCGGTGCAGGCGTGGCTGGATCTGCACGGAATGAACCAGCAGGAAGCGCGCTTCGCGTTGGATGAGTTCATTCTTGGATCAGTACGCGCCAACCTGACCTGCGTGCGGGTGATTCACGGCCGAGGACGCCATTCCCACAAGAAGCAACCTGTCTTGAAGGATGCCATTCAGCGATGGCTGGGCACTCGCCGTCTTGGCCGGCACGTTATCGCCTATACATCGGCGCGGCTATGCGATGGCGGCGGAGGCGCCGTCTATATACTCCTGCGAAGCTAGCGGCCACTGATGGACCTCCTGTGCCGAAGCGCACAGTGAGGAAACCAGATACGTTCGAGCCCCCACTTCCATTCCCTCCGTCTTGCAAACGATCGTAACGTCGAGGCCAGACCGCGTGAGAGCTTCGAAAACCAGCTTCATCCGGCCCAGGGCTCTTGCCGCATCGCGAGTAAGGATTCCTCGATCGTAGAGATGGTCGAGGATTCCTACGAGGAGGACCTGCCGCGCCTGTGTGCGTTGCTGGGCAGACTGAAGCGTTGCCCAGAGGCTCGCGTGGAGCTCCTCTCCCGGGCTTGCCCGCAGCACATGCAGGCTGCGCGGGACGGAACCCGCCGCGCGACTAACGCGCGAGGGATCGAAGCATCCGGTGGCGTCCACCACGATCAGTCGTTCCCCTGCTGAAGTCAGGTTCGCGGAGAGTTCGAAGATCATGTCGTCCAATGGACCATCGGTCCGCCACACGGTCAGTTTGCCTTCCGTTGTTTCGTTCATCGAATTGGTCACCAGTTTCATCGTTACCTCTTCATCAGCCGCATGACACCCGCGACGGATCCCACAATCTGAAACCCTCGGGCTGCCGCGTCCTCGGTTGTGATTTGAATGTCTTTAAACTTTGGATTTTCGGATCTGAGCGTGACGCCGTTTGGCGCCTTATGAAAGCGTTTCACTGTTGCTTCATCGCCGATTAGAGCCACAACGATCTCGCCGTCACGGGCGGTCTGCTGCGGCTGAACCAGAACATAGTCGCCATCAAGGATGTGTGCGCCCACCATGCTGTCACCCTTGACCTTTAGAAGAAACGATCCTGTCGATGCCCAGCGTTCGGGAAAATGGACCACGTCTTCAATGTTTTCCTGGGCAAGAATCGGAACTCCA
>Ga0207659_10000505_pt1 | contig 23417 bp, 20 predicted proteins | sample KBSM43metaG_FD_184330 | JGI IMG/M metagenome (GOLD analysis project Ga0207659, IMG submission 184330) | Miscanthus rhizosphere microbial communities from Kellogg Biological Station, Michigan, USA - KBS M4-3 metaG (SPAdes) (version 2) | ecosystem: Host-associated > Plants > Roots > Rhizosphere >...
GATGAGGAACAGGGCGGCCGCGCCGATGAGCACCGGGACGATGGGCCACGTGTACCGCTCACCGATGCAGGCCAGCGTGAACGCGGCCAGCAGCATCAGCCCGACCGGGAGCAGCGAGCGCCAGGCGCGATCAGCTCGCGACCGGTGCTTCGGCGTAATAGCTCTTGTACTGGTGGCCGTAGTACCGCGAGTAGTAGTAGCGGTTACGGTCGAAGTCAACTCGATTGAGGATAGCTGCAATCGCCCGGGGATGTCCGGCCTGCAGCGTTTCGATGGCGCGTTCCGCAAGGCGCCATCGCGTCATCTCGGCGCCGATCACAAACGACACCCCGTGCACGAGTGGGGCAAGCACCACTGCGTCGGTGACGGCGAGCACGGGTGGCGTATCGATGATGATCCAGTCGAAGGGGCCCGTCGTCAGCTGATGCAGGAAGGCGCGCATGCGGTCCGATCCCAGGAGCTCCGACGGATTAGACGGCGTATGGCCGGCGGAGATCACCAGAAGATTCGGATCGCCGCAGCGCTGAACGACCTCACGCATCTTCGCCGTGCCACCCAGCAGTTCCGCAAGCCCGCGGTCGTTCGGCAGCCGCATCGCCTTGTGCAGGCTGGGACGCCGCATGTCGGCGTCGAGGAGCAGCACTCGCGCACCGCCAATGGCCAGCGCGAGCGCGATGTTCACGGCTGTCGTGGTTTTTCCTTCGAGCGGCTGCGTGCTGGTGACCGCGATGAGCCGCGTCGCGTCGGTGCCGCTGCTGGCGACCAGCGCCGTGCGCAGCGCGCGAAACGCTTCACCGAAATCATGCGGGACCGGTCCGGACAGCAGCGGGTGCCGCTCGCCGTGCACCTTCGGGACGAGTCCGAGGAAGTCCAGATGGAGGCGCCAGGTCACGTCCTCGGGCGTCTTGACCGTGTCGTCGAGATAGTCGATGGCAAATGCCGCGGCGATGCCGATGCCGAGCCCGAAGAGCAACGCCATGATCCAGGCGCGCCTGGTGTTCGGCGTGAACGGCGACCCCGGTATTTCCGCGCGGTCGAGCAGCCGTACGTTGTTCGCCCGGCTGTTGCTGACCACCCGCATCTCTTTCTCGCGCTGCAGCAGCGATTCGTACACCTGCCGGTTGCTTTCCGCCTCGCGCTGCAGCACCGAATAGTCGATGCTCTTGCGATTCAGGTCCGTTGCCTGCGCCTTCTGGGTTTCGAGGTCCCTGCCAAGCTGCTTCTCTTCGGCGACCGCCGCCTGGTAATCGGCTTTGATGGCGGCAACGCTCCTGTCGACTTCGAGATCGAGCTGACGCTGGGCATCGGCAATCTGGCCGTTGACGCGCTGGACGTCTGGATGCTTTTCGCCGTACCGATCCTCGACTCGCAGCTTTTCACGCTGGAGCTCGGAGACCCGTGTCTTCAACTGCTGGACGAACGGATTGCTGGCAATCGTGGTCAGGCTTTCGCGATCGGTCGCCGCCGCAACCTGGTTGTAGAGCGCCTCCTTCTGAATGCGCGCCATCCGCGCCCGTGAGGCAGCGTCGTTCACCTGGTTCAGGCGCGACACGATGATGTTCTGCCGGTCTTCCAGCGAAAGCGCGTTCTTGTTCTCGCGGTACTCGGCGAGCATCCGTTCGCTGGTCTGGACGACACTCTGCTGCTTGGCGACTTCTTCGGTCAGCCAGTCCAGCGTCTTGTCAGTGTTCTGAAGTCGGAATTCGAGGTTCTGGTTGACGTACTCCTCGGCCAGCACGTTGACGGCACGCGCGGCGAACTGCGGATCGGCGGAGACGAAATAGACGTCCACGAGCCGGCTGCCGCGGACCGGCGCGACCTGCACACGGCCCAGGAATGCGTCTGCCTGCTGATTCTCATTGAGGGGACCGCCCGCACGACGAGCCGGCGTCGCTGGTTCGCCCCGGACGAGCGCCACAACCTTCGCTTTGATATCGGCAATCGCCTGCGTGAGCGCCGGCGGTTTGGCGCCTTGTCCGTTGAACTCGGGCACCGCTTGCAGCTGCAGCCGTTTGACCGCGTGCAGCGCGAGGTCGCGTCCTTGAAGAATCTTGTACTGCGTCTGGTAATACGGCTCCGGATCGCTGTACACGAGCGACGATTCCTTGAAATCCGTCTGCGCCGTCGTGTGCTCTTCGTCGATCTGAATACGGGCCTGGGCGCGATAGAGCGGCACCGTCGTGTACGTCTGGTACATCATGCCCGCGATGACGAGCATCGCCACACCGATCGCTGTTTTCCAATGCTTGATGATGATCGCGAGGCGATCGAACAGGTGGACGTTCGGATCGGGGCTGAACAACCCGCCGGTCTTCCGGCCGTGCGCGTTTGGCGTCGGGACCGAAGACGGTGCTCCGCCTGTGGGATCGGTCGGTGTGAGGCCGCGAGGAGCAAACATTCTAATTTCCGGTGGACGTTACTCGCGGTAGCTGCGTGGTCGTCGTAGGCGTGACGTCGCGGCTCGTCGCGAACGCGTTGGTATAGCCGCGGCTGGGCCATAACTGGTTGCTGAACAGTGCCGTGACAACCGCGGCGGCCGCCGCGACTCGCACGACCGTTCGCAGCAGATGGCCCTTGGACGTCTTCACCACTTCACTCGCGGCAACGACCGAGCCGTCGGGGCCAACCAGTTCGACCACGTATTCGCTCGATGGAAGATCAACGAACCAGAACTGTCCGAGTTCATCGGCGGTTGTCTGCTGCAGCGCTTCGCCCGTACGGATGTCGCGCAGCACCACGCGGGCGCGGGGAATCGATGCATTCAGCGAGTTTTGCGCCAGGCCGACGAGCGCGTTCTCGGTCCCGCCGAGGGCCGCGATCGCGCCCGGAGTTATTTCGGGCAGTGCGTCGTCGACGACCGTAGAACCGTGCGCCGTCGGTACGAGGTTGGTTGAAGACGATGACAGTTCACCGATGAACGGCCGGGGACTTGAAGCGGCCGCCGCACCCGTATAGCGCGCAGCGTCAGTTGTTCGAGCCTCGAGCACCGCCGCGGGGGTGTACCGCCAGATCGATTGCAGGCGAACCGGTCGGAATTGCGGCCAGCTGACAAACGACACCATTGTCAGGACAATGGCGGCCTGAATGCCCAGGTGCGCACGTTTCATCGATTTCGTACCCAATATCGGCCCGAGACGGTATTCACAACAGCCTGGGTTGTAACTCGAGATGACACGAGAGCGAATTATGGAACAGATTTCGAGAAACGAAGAAGGCCGGAGCGCCTTCGTTACCGTCGACGACTCAACGAGTTAAGGTCGGTCACTTCCTCTGAAGCACTACCACGGTCTCAATGTGTGCAGTATGCGGAAACATGTCCACGGGTTGGAGCGAATCGACTCGATAGCCGTAGCCGCAGATTCGAGGCAACTCCCGAGCGAGCGCCTCCGGATTACAGGAAACGTAGGTCGCGCGCCGCGGCTTGAGCCGGGCGAAGACTTCACGCAGGACGGACGCCGAACACCCTTCCCGTGGCGGATCCAGGACCACGGCTTCGGCATTATGGAGGGAAGGGAGTGCCGCTTCGACGCGCCGCGCAACGAAACGACAGCGGCCGCGCGCCGATTTATTCAATTTGAGCGCGGCTTCGCCATCAGCGACCGCAATCCGATTTTCCTCGACCGCCAGTACTTCGTGTCCCGCCGCTGCAAGCGGAATGGCGAACAAGCCGCTGCCGGCGTAGAGGTCCACCACGCGCGACGCGGAGGACATGGCGTCGACGACGAGTCGAACCAAGAGTTCAGCGGCTTCAACGTTGGTCTGAAAAAAGGCAGTGGGCGACATCAGCAGCGAAGCCCCCGCGACCTCCTCGCGCATTCGCGGTGAACCAGACAGGTGCCGCGTCGCCGTTCCGAAGATGAACGCATCGTTCCGATCGTGCACGTTGACGTGCAACGATGTCGGCGGCGTACGTTCCAGCAACTGCCGGGTGGCGATTCGAACGCGACGGTCTCGATCGTGCGACACGACGAGCGTCGCCATGAGTTCCCTGGTGCGGTGGCCAACCCGGATGGCGAGACTGCGCAAGGTCCCGCGCTCGCCGCCGGCGGCTCGAAGGCCGGCCGCCGCGAATGTGTCGCGCGCGCAAAATGCGAAGGCATTTCCGCGCTCGTCGTGCACCGGGCATTCCACAACCGGAATGACCCGCCGCGATCCGCGAACGTAGTGCCCCATCGTCAAGGTCGAACCACGATTGCCGAAGACGAAATGCACTTTGTGGCGGTATCCCCACGGCTGGTCCAGCGCGGTGGCGGCCAGTGTCGGCAGCGTGGCTGGAGCGTCAGGCACACTGCCGCGGACGAGTCGATCGACCAGTTGCGTCTTGAACCGAAGTTGTTCGGGATATGCGATGTGCTGCCACGTGCAGCCGCCACATGGACCGACGCCCGGTTTGGCGTCGAGGCCGAAATGGCGGCAGCGCGGCGTGACTCGATGTGGCGACGCGCGGAGAATTTCGACGAGCGACACGACCGCGGGAGCGCGTCCGCGCTCGACAACGCGGATGCGAACCCGCTCGCCGGGGATGGTGAATGGAACGGTTAGCCGGCGCCCATTGGAGGTGGCGATGCCGTCGCCGTTGGGCGCGAGCGCCTCGATGTCGACAATACTCAACTCACATTCAAAAGTTCGACGTCGAAGACGAGCGTCGCGTTCGGCGGAATCACGCCTCCGGCCCCCTGTGCTCCGTACCCGAGCGCAGGAGGAATGGTGAGCGTACGCTGTCCGCCGACCTTCATGCCGGCAACACCCTGGTCCCAGCCCGGAATTACTTCTCCGGCGCCAAGGCGGAATGTGAACGGTTCGTTTCGATCGCGCGAGCTGTCGAACTTCGTACCCTTGTGATCGGATTTTCCTTCGTCGTAGAGCCAACCCGTATAGTGCACCTGGACGCGGCGTCCGGGCGTGGCCTCGTCGCCGGTTCCAGTTTTTACATCCTGCTTCATCAGCTGGGTGATGTTGGATTGACCCATGTTGCCTCCACCGCATGCGGCAAGCACGCTGATGAGCAGAGCCATCGCCACACGTTTCATGGACTTGATTATAGGTGGCACTTCCATTGCTCCCTTGCGTGTCCGTGCACGGTTTTCACGTCGCAATTGCAGGAACGGGCTTGGCGGGGTTGTCGGCGGCCTATGAACTAGCCCACGCCGGGGCCGCCGTGACACTGCTGGACGCGCGGTCCTATGCCGGCGGCCGCGTGCAGACAGTCCGCGAATTTGCTGCACAACAACACGGGGAGCTGGGCGGCGAATTCATCGACGGCGATCAGAAGGAAATCATTGATCTCTGCCGGCAATTCGACCTGCCGCTTGTACGGATTCTGCGCAGCGGATTTACCCACAGATTCCGCGACGCGACCGGGACATATCACGTGAGCCGGACGGCGCCATGGGAGGCGTTGCGCGATTGCTTGTCGCCGCTGACGCGTCGCTACAAACTCGCCCGAGGCGATTCGTCGTCAGAGGCCATCGGCGAAATGGCGACGATGTCGCTGAGCGACTGGATGCGGCAATCGAAGGCGTCTGCCGACGTGCATTACATCGCGAACGCGCTCGGTGGGTTCTTTCTCGCGGATCCCGCCGAGATCTCCGTTCTGCCCGTCGTGGAGCAGCTCGCCAGGGGTGGCGCGCCTTCGCAGGCCGACTTCTATCGCATCGAGGGAGGCAACGATCGCCTCGTTGACGCACTGCGACGAGGTGCGGGGGGCCGCCTTCTGCTTGGGCATGTCATCCGGGCGGTTGCCAACGCGTTGGATAGGGTTCTCGTTACCGTCACGGATCCGTCGGGGCTCACGCAGCAGGTCGAAGCGGACTATCTGGTGATGACGCTGCCTGCATCCACCTTGCGCCACGTCGACATTCAACCTGCATTGGCTGACGATCAACGTCACGCGATTGAGCGTCTTGCCTACGGCCGCGCCACGAAGGTGTTGCTCCAAAGCTCGATGAACGTGTTTGGCGATCGCCACGCCCGCGCCTTCGCGACCGACGATTGCGTCGGTGCATTCTGGGACGGCAGCGAGGAGCAGCGCGATGCGGCATCCATCATCTCGTTTCTCGCTGGCGGATCCGCCAGCGGCTGCCTGCGCGATAAAGCGGCGGCTGGTGGTCAGTCTCTGTTGTCCGACCTGTGCTGGCTCGGCATCGATCGGGCACCCGTCACGGCCGTGCACATTGGCGACTGGACGGCGGACCCATGGGTACGCGGTGGATACGCCTTCCTCGATCCCGGATTCGACCCCGCGTGGCGATCGCTGCTGTCGCGCCGGGTCGGGCGCATTGTTTTCGCCGGCGAGCATACGAGCGAACGCTGGCAGGGATACATGAACGGCGCGATCGAGTCCGGGCAGCGCGCCGCGCGCGAGCTCATCGCAAACCCGTAGAAGCGGACCTTTCCGCCTCTTGTAAAGCTACGGCGGACCCGCCCTCGCGCGCAGCGCGGACGCGGGCTATCCGCCGCCTCAGTACACAATAGAGACGGAGGTGCTTGTGGCTGTTCGCCGCGGCGTTGCCGTCATTGTCGCCATCATCGCGTTTGGCGTGATCGTTTCTTTCACGGGCATCGGGCTCGTGTATCTGCTGGTCTCGCGTGGTCCGTCCATTCAGGACGATTCGACGCTGGTGCTTCGTCCCGGCGGTGAACTGCAGGAAACGGTCCCCGCCGACGTCGTCGGTCAGCTGATCGCGAGCGACACCATGACGGTGCGCGGTTTTGTCGAAAGCCTCCGACTGGCAAAACGTGACCCGCGCATTACGGGTGTCCTGCTGATGCCCTCGTCGATCGACTCGCCGTACTGGGGAAAGGTGCAGGAACTGCGCGACGCGGTGCTCGACTTTCGCAAGTCGGGGAAAGTTGTCGTTGGTTTCCTCGAATACGGCGGCGACCGCGAGTATTACCTGGCGAGCGCGGCGGATCGCGTCTACCTGCTGCCCACCAGTTCGCTCGACATCACAGGCATTGCCTCGTATGAGGTCTTTCTGCGTGGCGCCTTCGACAAGGTCGGCGCCTATCCCGACTTTCTGCAGATTGGCCCTTACAAGACCGCGGTCAATCAGCTGACGCAGAAAACGTTCACGCCCGAGCATCGTGAGATGGCCGAGTCGCTCAACGACGACATGTACCAGCAACTGGTGCGCGGCATCGCGTCCGCCCGCAAGAAAACGGAAGCAGAGATGCGACAACTGCTCGATCAGGGTCCGTTCTCACCTGAGGAAGCGGTTCGAAACGGACTGGTCGACGGCCTTGCGTACGAAGACCAGCTCGATGATCGGGTTCCGCAACTCCGTCAGGGCGGGGAGATGCGTCGCGTCGACGGCAGTGAGTATCAACGCGTCACGCCGCGTTCGGTTGGAGTACGAACGGGGTCGCGCATCGCCGTGCTCTACGCATCGGGTGTCATCGCGTCGGGAAAGAGTGGCTACAACCCTGGAACAGGGATGGTTGTCGGCTCCGACACCTTCGTCGAGCAGCTGCGCCGTGTCCGCGACGATGACTCCATAAAAGCGATCGTGTTGCGGGTGGATAGCCCTGGCGGATCGGGCGCGGCCTCAGACGTGATGTGGCGTGAGCTCACGATCACGCGTGATCAGAAGCCGGCGCGTCCGCTCGTCGTTTCGATGTCCGATCTCGCGGCATCCGGCGGGTACTACATTTCAGCGCCCGGACAAGTCATCGTCGCGCAGCCTGGGACGCTGACCGGCTCGATCGGCGTGTTCAGCGGCAAGGTCGTCATCGACGGCACGCTGGCGAAAATCGGCATCACCACGGAGACGGTCAAGTCCGGGAAGAATGCGGATCTCGCCTCGCCGTTCACGCGCTTTTCTCCAGAGCAGCGCACCAAGATGGGTGAGTACATGACGGGGTTCTACAAAACGTTCATCACCAAGGTCGCGGAAGGGCGCCACACGACCCCCGACAAAATCGATGCGGTCGGACAAGGTCGCGTGTGGACCGGCGCGCAGGCGAAGGAGCGCGGACTCGTGGACGCGCTCGGTGGCCTCGACACCGCCGTGGCGATCGCCAAACAGCGCGCGCATATTCCGGCCGACGAGGACGTGGAGCTCGTGGTGTACTCGGGGCGGCGAAGTTTATTCGAGGCGCTCAGCGAGCTGAGTCGCTCCTCGTCGGCGTTTGCATCGTGGGGTGTCTTACTGAATGCGGCCGAGCGTCAGGCGGTGGCGTCACTCGTCACGCCGGTTGCAACATTCCGGCGTGGCGAGCCGCTGGCGTTGATGCCGTTTGCGTTCGTGCGCTAGGCGCCGATGATCCTCTTGGCGACGTCTGTATTGACCTGGATCTTCATGCCCTGCTTCGCCTTCGCCATATAGGATTCGAAGAACTGGGCGCGGCGCTCGTTGAGCAGCTGCGTCCGGAACGTCTCTTTGCCCGTCTTGAATGCGTCAGGCGTCACTTCCTGTCGCTCGGCGACACGGACGATGACGGTTGCAGTCGGCGTCGCAATCGGATCGCTGACGCCTCCGGCGGGAAGCGTAAACGCAGCCTTGTCGACCTCCTGACTGACGCCGACGTCGGGAATTGGCGAGCCGCGTGTGACGAGCTGCGTGTCCTTGGCTTCGAGTCCTTGCGCTTTGGCTGCCGCGGCGAAGTCTTTCGCGGACCGGAGCGCGGCCGCGATTTCACCAGCCTTCTGTTTGCTCAACTCCGCTGCACGGACCTTAATCACGTCGTCGCGCACGCGATCCTTGACTTCATCCAGATTCGGCACGTACGGCTCGCGCCTGCCGGTGACCGTGATGTACATCGGACCACGCGGCGACTGCAGCCCGCGGCTCACTTCGCCGTCCTTTATCTGAAACGCCTGGTTGGTCACCTCGGGCGTCGGGCCGATGCCTGGGACCGGTTCGTCGCGCGCGAAAAATCCGGTTTCGCTCACGACCAGGCCGGCTTCCTTGCCGACGGTATCCAGATCCGCCGGTTTCTTGATCCGCGCGTCGAGGTCGCGCGTGCGGTCCGCAAGCTGCTGATCGAGACGCTGCGTCGTCAGGGTGCCCTGGATCTGTGCGCGCACTTCATCCAACGTACGCGTCGCCGCCGCCTTCTTGTCCACTACCTTGATGATGTGGAACCCGAACTGCGACTTCACGAGATCGCTGATCTGTCCCGGCTGCATCGAGAAGGCCGCCTGCTCGAATTCAGGGACCATACGGCCTTTCGGGAAGTAGTCGAGGTCGCCGCCGTTGGCCTTCGATCCGTCGTCTTCCGAGTATTTCTTCGCGAGTGCAGCGAAGTCCGCACCGGGGGCTTTCGCCTGCTTCAGGATGTCCTCGGCCTGCTTTTTGACGGTGGCTTCGTCCTTGCCATCCGTCTTCAACAGGATATGGCTTGCGCGCACCTGCTCCGGAGCCTGGAACTGCTGGATGTTCGAGTTGTAGTAGCTCTCAATCTCCTGCGGCGTCACGGTTATGCGCGAGCGCAGCTGATCGCGATCGACGAGCAGGTACCGAATCTTCCGCGACTCGCCCTTGCGGTACTCGGTCTTGTGCGTGTCGTAGTACGACGCGATATCCGCGTCGTTCACCGTGACCTTGTCACGGAATTTGTCCGCGGTGAGCGCGACGACCTGCAGCTTCACCTTTTCGTTGCGGTTGCGGTATTCACGCTCGAGGTCGGAGTCGGAGACGGAAACCCAGTCCGTTACGGCCGAGCGCAGCTTGTCGACCATCATGCTGCGTCGCAGGCTCTGCTCGAAGTCGCCTTTTGTGATCGGCGGATATTGCGACGCAAGCAGCTGTTCGTACCGCTGCTCGCCGATGAAGCGGCCATTTTCCTGCAACGCCGGAATCGAGAAGATCTGCTGCGCCAGTTCTTCATCGCTGATCCGGATGCCCTGGCGGTCGGCTTCGGTGAGGGCGGCCTGCTCGTCCACCATCTGCTGCAGAATCTGCTGATCGACCCCGAGCTGGCGCAGCAGTTGCTCGTTGATGCTGCCGCCGTACTGCTGCTGGTAGGCCTGAATTTGATTCTGGTAGCGACGCTGAAAATCGACGCCCCGGATGTCGGTGCCGTTGACAGTGGCCACAACGTCCGATGGGGTCGCGCCAATGGTGGTTCCCGTGTTCATGTAGCTCGGGAAATACAGCGCGATGAACGCCAGCACGACCAGAGCAAGGCTCCACTTGAGCCAGTTCTTGTGCCGCCGCATCGAGTCGAGCATCGTCATGGTCTAATCCTCAGCAGGGTATTGAAGCCTCTCATCGTACGCCATCAGTCGCCGGAGTCGCAACGGTTTCATGGTATATTTTGCTAGTTTAGAAGGACTTAGCGCCCCCGCTCCCTTCCAGCGGTGACACCTATCTCCGCCAAGTCTAGCCTTCCCGACTCCGCCGGGCGCCGTATTCGTCGTGCCGATCTGGCTGCTCGACTGAAAGGGCGCGTTCGTTCGTTGCGTACGCAGCTCGAGCGGCGCGAGACAGTGCTCGAGGCGATTCGTGAAGCGAACGCGACGGTCGACCCCAGGAAAGTGGCGGGATGGCTGGTGCACCGTGCGAGGACATGGATTCCGTGTCCGTGCTGGGCCGTGGTCGCGCGCGACATGAAGGGCGATCTCACCGTGATCGCTGACGAAGGGCTGACGTCTGACATGATGCCATCGGTCTGGGTCGCCGCGCAGTGGGTGATGCGTCACGGCTCGGAGCTGTTGTCCGGCGATCTCGCCAAAGACAGCGGCAAGCAAGGGGCGACGGGGAGCGCCATCGCGTTTCCGCTCGTCTGCCGCAACCGTCCAATCGGCGTGCTGGCCGGCCTCGATCCGATGCCTTCCGCAGCCTTGCCCGCGCTGAGCGCGTCGCTCTCGCTGGCGATTCGCTCGATCCTCGAGGCGCCCGCGATTGCGCTCGACAACGCGCTGGCGCTGCAACGCCTGGAGGCGGTGTCTGTCACCGACGATCTGACGGGGCTGCACAACTCGCGATTTCTCAATCTCGTGCTCCGCCGCGAAGCCAAACGCGCCTCGCGCAGCGGCCGGCCTCTTTCGCTGCTGTTTCTCGATCTCGATGGGTTCAAGCAGGTCAACGACACCTACGGACATCTGGCGGGCAGCAAGGCGCTTGTCGAAGCGGCGGCGATCATCCGCGGGAGCGCGCGGGAAACGGACATCGCTGCACGTTTTGGCGGAGACGAGTTTTCGGTGGTATTGCCCGATACGGGCCGCGAAGGCGCGCTATCGGTTGCCGAACGTATCCGGGACCGGATTGGCGCCTGCGTCTTTCTGGCCTCGGACGGGTTATCCGTCCATCTCACCGCGTCTATTGGAGTTGCGACCCTGCCGGACGTGGCTGCTTCGGCCGAAGAATTAATACGAGCCGCCGACGTGGCCATGTACCGGGTAAAAGACGCGGGGAAGAACGGGATTCATATTGCGCAAGAGGCTCCGGCCTTTTGATGTAGAGGCAGACCTTCAGGTCCGCCCAAGGAGTTTTCGACTTGGCTCTCGGCTCGTTTTTCTCCCTCTTCTCAAGCGATCTCGCGATCGACCTCGGCACCGCCAATACCTGCGTCTACGCTCGCGGCAAGGGCATTGTCGTCAACGAGCCCTCGATTGTCGCGATCAACAAGGTCAACGGCCGTGTTGAAGCGGTCGGCAGAGATGCGAAAGAGATGCTCGGCCGTACGCCGGGCAACATCGTCGCGATCAAACCGATGAAGGACGGCGTCATCGCGGACTTCGAAGTCACCGAAAAGATGCTGACCTATTTCATCAAGAAGGCGCATAACCGGAATGTCTGGGTGCGTCCGCGAATCGTCATCGGCGTTCCATCGGAAATCACGCAAGTCGAGAAGCGCGCGGTGAAAGACAGCGCGTATCGCGCCAAGGCGAGCGAGGTTCACCTGGTCGAGGAAGCGATGGCCGCGGCGATCGGCGCGGGGATGCCGATCACCGAGCCATCGGGCAACATGATCGTGGACATCGGCGGCGGCACGACCGACATTGCCGTGATCTCCCTCGCCGGGATCGTCTACAGCAAGGCGGTGCGCGTCGCGGGCAACGAGATGGATGAAGCGATCATCCAGTACATCAAGAAGACCTATAACCTCCTTATCGGCGAGCGCACTGCAGAACAGATCAAAATGGAGATCGGCTCCGCGTTCCCCCTCGAAGAAAAAATGACGATGGAGATCAAGGGGCGGCACCTGATTGAAGGAGTGCCGAAGACGATCACCATTACGGACGAGGAGATTCGCGAGGCCCTCGCGGAAACGGTGAACGTCATCGTCGATGCGGTCCGCGTCGCGCTCGAGCGGACGCCGCCCGAACTGTCGGCCGACATCGTCGACCGAGGCATCGTGCTTACCGGCGGCGGATCGATGCTGAAAAATCTCGACAAGCGGCTGCGGGAGGAAACGGGGCTGCCGCTCGCCATGGCGGAGGATCCGCTTTCGTCGGTGGTCCTCGGCGCGGGCAAGATGCTGTCGGACTTTAATTTGCTGCGGAAGATCTCGATTGATTAGCCCACCGTTGATATGGCTGTGATCGATATCCGCCGCCGTACTGGTTACCTCTTTCTTGCGGTGGTCGTAGGTCACGTCATCCTGATATCCACGCAGGTGACCACCAAACGCGGCGTGCCGATGCTCGAGGAGGCGGTGTTCGGCATCTTTTCGGAAGTGCAGCGGGCTGCCAATGCGGTCACGACCGGCGTTCGTACCTCATGGCAGGACTACTTTGCGCTTCAGCAGGTGGAGGAGGAAAACGAGCGGTTGAAGCAGCAAGTCAGCGCGCTGCAGATCCGGCTTCAGCAAGAGCGCAGCCTTGCGCAGCAGTCGCAATCACTTCAAAAACTGCTGGACCTGAAAACGAGCACCGAGCTTTCAACAACCGCGGCGAACGTCATCGCGGGCAGTGCCAGTCCCGAGTTCCGCACGATCACGGTCGACAAGGGAACACATGAGGGCGTTCACGGCGACATGGCTGTCATTTCACCTGCGGGGATTGTTGGCCGCGTCATCCAGCCGAGTTCGCGCGCAGCCAAGGTTCAACTGCTCATCGACCGGAATGCCGCTGCCGGCGCATTGGTCGAGCGCACCCGCGCGCAAGGGGTGGTTATCGGGACGGGCGCCGACGAGTTGCGCATGGATTACGTTTCAGGGTCGAGCGAGGTGAAGCCTGGCGACATGGTCGTTACGTCCGGAATTGACGGCATTTACCCTAAAGGCTTTCTAATAGGTCAGATACAATCTGTAAAGAGGGGAGCGGGACAATACAGCTCGATTGTGATCCGCCCGGCAGTCGATTTCTCCGCACTGGAAGCGGTGTTGATCGTTCTAACGCCGCCGTCGACTGCTTACGTAGGCGGGCCGGGCGCGGATCAGGGCACTAGGTGAGAGCAGCCGGCGTTTTGATAGCGATAGCTCTGGCGCTGGCGTTGCAGACGAGCCTGGCGCGGTTTCTCGTTGGCGGGACGGCGGCGCTCGACCTGGTGCTCGTGGTTGTGGTGTACGTCGCGCTGACGAGCGGACCGGTGACGGGCATGCTGGCCGGCAGCGCCGCAGGGATCGTACAGGATGCGTTGTCGAGCGGCACGGTCGGCATCGGCGGCCTCGCGAACGCAATCGTTGGGTTTGGCGCGGGCGTCATCGGGCAACAATTCATCGTGACCGCTGCGTTTCCGCGGTTTGTGATGTTCATCGTTGCGACGCTCGTGCATTCGGCGCTCTTCATGGGGATGTATGTGCTGCTCGGTTTGAAGGAGTTCCCCTCGCCGTGGGCGGCGGTGCTCAGTCAGGCGATCGGCAACGCGGTTGTCGGCATCCTGGCATTTGCGATCATCGAATCGCTGCCGGGTGTCATGGAACGTCGAAGATTCAAGCGGTCGAGTCGTTGATCATCTAGTGGGATGTATCAACTGATGGAGTACGGGCTACGACAGCCCGTCGACCGCGATTCTGCTGGGCGCGACAACGGAGCGCCCAGTAATGGGTCGGAAGAGACGCACCACTAGAGGTCGGCTCGAAACGATATGGCCATACAGGAAGATCGCCGGCGAATCACTGTCAGGCTCACCGTACTGCAGGTGGCTTGCGTGGTCGTGTTTGCCGCGCTCGGCATCAGCTTCTGGCTCCTGCAGATCGTCGAGCACGCCAAGTACGAGGAAATGGCGGCAAACAATCACCAGCGGACGCTCGCGTTGCGCGCGCCGCGTGGCGTGTTGTACGACCGTGACGGTCAGGTGCTCGTCGATAACCGCCACTCGTTCACGATTTCGATCGTCCGCGAGCACACCAAGGATCTCGACCGCACGATCCGGATGCTGTCCGAGGTCGCGCGTCTCGACGTCAACAACGTCCGCGCGATTGTGGCGCGGCACAAGGCGGAACCAAGCTACCGGCCGATCGTCGTCGTCGAGGACGCGTCGCTTGCACAGGTGGCGGCGATCACCGCGCGGCGGCTCGACTTCGAACTGCCGGATGTCGTGGTCGAAGAGGTGCCGACACGCCAATATCCCGCAGAGAGCGCCGCGGCGCATTTGTTCGGATACGTCGGTGAAGTGAGTGACGCCATGGTGGAGGCCGACGACACGTTGAAGAGCGGTGATCTGGTCGGCCAGGCCGGGATCGAGAAGATTTATAACGCGCTCCTCATGGGACAGGACGGCGCACGGGTGGTCGTGGTCAACAGTCTCGGGCGCGAGATCAGCACGCTCGAAGAAGTACCGCCGACCGAAGGAAAGCGGCTGCAGCTGACGATTGACTACGATCTGCAGAAGGCCGTCGAAGACGTGTTCAAGGCGAGCCGTGAGGCGCGCCTCACGAACGCGGGCGCCGCGGTCGTGCTGGATCCGAACACCGGCGAAGTGCTCGCGTTCTCGAGCGACCCGGCGTACGACCCGAACGCGTTTGCGGCAGGTATTGATCGGGCGACCTGGGCGTCGCTGAACAACGACGAACAGCGACCGCTCAACGATCGCGCGCTGCAGGGTCGTTATTCGCCCGGTTCAACCTTCAAGATGGCCGTGGCGCTCGCCGGCCTCGAGGAAGGCGTGATCACGCCCGACTTCAGGGTGAACTGCGGCGGCGGTGCCAACTTCTACGGACACTTTTTCAAGTGCTGGCGCAAGGGTGGCCATGGCTCCATCGACCTGCGCCACGCCATTGAGCAGTCGTGCGACGTGTTCTTCTACACGGTTGCGGACAAGGTGGGTGTCGACAAGATCAACAAGTGGGCGACGCTTGTCGGTCTCGGCGTGAAGAGCGGCATCGATCTGCCCAACGAAGTCGAGGGGCTCGTCCCGTCCACCGAATGGAAGCGGCTGCACACCAAGGAAAAGAAGTGGTATGCCGGCGAGACGATCTCGGTCGGCATCGGACAGGGCGCGGTAGCGGTGACGCCAGTGTCGATGGCGGTCTACATGGCGACGCTCGCCAACGGCGGCACGCGCGTGACGCCGCACCTGCTCAAGGCTGTGGACGACGGAACCGGGTGGAAACCGGTGCCGACGCCGAAACCGCAATCGCAGGTGGAAATCGATCCGGGGAAGCTGCAGGCGATTCGCGACGGTATGTGGATGGTCGTTAACGCGGCTGGCACCGGCGGCCGCGCGCGCATCCCGATGATGGACGTCGCGGGGAAGACCGGCAGCGCGCAGGTGATCTCGAACACCGGCCGCGTCGCAGCCGCTCGATCGGGCAAGGACCTGCGCGACAATGGCTGGTTCGTGTTCTTCGCACCGCGCGACAAGCCGGAAGTTGCCGGCGTCGTGTTCCTCGAGCACGGCATCCATGGGGCGAATGCGGCCCGCGTGGCGCATCACATTCTCGATACCTTCTTCGCAAAGAAGCAGGGACGTCCGCTGCCGCCGGCGCCGACACCTGAGCAACTGCAATTTGACTTCTCGGACCCGTTCGGCCCCGGACGCATGCCGGGCCAGCCCGCGGCGGAACCCGAGGAAGCCGTGAACGACACGAACTGAGATGCTCGAACGAAGGCTCTATTACCACATCGACTGGGCGATGCTCGCCGGCGTCTTCGCGCTGTGCGCGATCGGACTTGCGCAGATCTACAGCGCGACCGGCGGGTTCACACGCATCTATTACACGCAGATTTACGGCATCGTCTTCGGCGTGTTCGCGTTGCTGATTTGCCTGTCGGTCGACTATCGTTCGCTCGCGGACAAATCGCACTGGATCTACCTCGGCATTCTGTTGCTCCTGATGTACGTCCTGTTTTTCGGCGCGGTGCGCGGCGGATCGCGGCGCTGGATCGATCTCGGCGTTGTCAATCTGCAGCCGTCGGAGTTTGCCAAAGCCGCGCTGGCGCTCGTTCTTGCGAAGTTCTTCGGTGAGAGCCGCCGCGGTGCCATCACACGCGAGGACCTCGCCATCGCGGCTGCGCTCGCCGCGGTGCCGCTGATTCTGATCGCGCGACAGCCGGACCTCGGAACGGCGGTCACGCTCATTCCGGTCGTCTTTGCCATTGCCTACGTCGCGGGCATGTCGATGCGTATCGTCGGCGTCCTCGCGCTCGTCGGTGTGCTGGTCGCACCGGTCGCTTGGAAATTCGCGCTGAAGGACTACCAGCGCGAACGCATTTCGACGTTTCTCGACCCCGCGCAGGACGCAAAGGGCGCGGGCTACCAGCAGATTCAGGCGCGGATCACCGTCGGGTCCGGCGGCCTGTGGGGAAAAGGGTTTACGAAGGGAACGCAGGGCCAGCTGCGGTTCCTGCCTGTGGCACACAACGATTTCATCTTCTCGGTACTTGCCGAGGAGCAGGGTTTTGCGGGCGTGCTCGTCGCGCTCGGGCTGTATCTGTTCGTAATACTTCGCGCGCTCGAGGCGGCTCGACTTGCCAAGGACCGTCTCGGTGCGTACCTGGTGCTGGGAGTACTGGCCAGCTTCACATTCCAGGTGATTTACAACGTGACGATGTCGGCCGGCCTTGCGCCGGTCAAAGGACTGACGCTTCCGCTCATGAGTTACGGCGGCTCCTCAATGATTGCTACATTGGCGGCGTTCGGCCTGATTCTCAACGTGCGGATGCGTCGATTTACAAATTAGGCTCCCGGCGTCCGGCTGCAGGCTTCCGGCCGTCCACGCCGGTAGCGGGTAGCCGGAGGCCGGCGGGCTCGATGGCGGGTTCTGTTGATGCCGTTCATGGTCACCCTTCTGATGCTGCGGCGCGTCGTCGCGATCCTCAGCGTCCTTACCGCCGTCAGAGCGGTGAGGGCATCGGGAGCCGTGTCGCCGGTGTCCGTTGAACCCGTGCGGAGTTGCGGGCATGACCAAGGAGATGATCATCTCCTCGAGCGCCCACGAAACACGGGTTGCGATCCTCGAGGACGATCAGGTTGCCGAAATCTTCATCGAACGCGAGCATCAGCGTGGCGTGGTCGGCAATCTCTACAAAGGCCGGGTATCGAAAGTGCTGCCTGGCATGCAGTCGGCGTTCGTTGACCTCGGTCTCGAACGCGACGGATTTCTCTACGTTTCAGACGTTGTCGCCACCTCCGAGGAGTTCGACCGCCTCGAAACGGAGGACGACGATGGCGGGCCCGCCGTCCTAGCAAACGGTTCGTCCGGCGGGACCCGCCCCACATCGGCCGTACGTGGGCCTGGTGCCGGCGACGGTGGTGCCAGCGGAGCCGGACCCGGCAGCCGGGGTCGCCGTGACCGCGAGAGAGGTCCTGAACCCAAGATCGAGGAGCTGCTGAAAGAAGGCCAGGAGATCGTCGTCCAGGTGGCGAAGGAGCCGATCGGCACCAAGGGTGCGCGGCTCACCTCTCATGCGACGATGCCCGGACGCTTCCTCGTGTTCATGCCGACGGTGGACCACGTCGGTGTGTCCCGCAAGATCGAGTCGCGCGAGGAACGGAGCCGCTTGCGCGGGATCGTCCGCGAATTCCGCGAGCAGCACGGTTTTACCGGCGGCGTGATTATCCGCACCGCGGCCGCAAGCCGGCCGAAGGAAGACATCGTCGCGGATCTGAGCTACTTCCACAAAGTCTGGACGGAGATTCGTCAGAAGGCCGAAGGCTCCCGCGCCCCGGCCGTGGTCTACCGCGAGCAGAGCCTGGTGGCGAAGCTGCTTCGTGACCTGCTGACGGAGGAATATTCGGCGATCCGCATCGACAACGAGCTGGAATACCGCCGCGTCTACGAATTGATCGAGCGGATCATGCCGTCGCTGGCGCCGAAGGTGAGGCTGTACAACAAGGAGTACCCGATCTTCGAGGAGTACGGCGTCCAGGCGGAGATCGATCGGGCGCTTCGGAGCAAGGTCTGGCTCAAGTCGGGCGGCTCGATCGTCATCAACCAGACGGAAGCGCTTGTAGCGATCGATGTCAACACCGGCCGTTACGTCGGCAAGAAGACCGCCGGTCGCCTCGAAGACACCATCCTCAAGACCAATCTGGAAGCTGTCCGTGAAATCGTCCGCCAGATTCGCCTTCGCGACCTTGGCGGCATCATCGTGCTCGATTTCATCGACATGGAAGAGAAGAAGAACCGGCAGAAGGTGTTCCAGGCGGTGGAGCAGGAGCTCCGGAAGGATCGCTCGCCGTCAAAAGCGCTGCAGGTGTCGGACTTCGGCCTCGTCATCATCACGCGCAAGCGCGTGAAGCAGAGTCTGGAGCGCGTCCTGACCGAGCCGTGTCCCTACTGCGCGGGAAGCGCCGTCATCAAGTCGCGTTCGACGATTTGCTACGAAATACTCTCGGAGGTGAAGAAGATCAGCGCTGACCTTGACGGGCAGACGCTGGTCCTTCGCGTCAATCCTGACATCGCGCGCGCGCTGCGCGACGAAGAGCGCGCCGTCTTCAAGGAACTAAAGCAGTCAATCGGACGGGAGATCGCGGTGAAGTCGGATGTCCAGCTTCACCACGAGCAGTTCGATTTGATGGCCGTCGGCTAGTTGGTGGTTCGTGGTTGGTGGTTCGTGGTTCAGTGGTTAGTGGCTGGCGGCGTCTTTGCCAACCACTAACCAGCAACCCAACGTCAGTATCCGCAGTATCCGTTCACGTAGAACCGCACGGTCTTCTTGTTGATGGAGCTCTTGACCCCCTCGCGGTCTTCAAGCTGCAGGCTGATATCCACGTTCAGATACTTGTCGCCGTTATCGTCATTCGTGCTGCGATCCTTGTAGAAGTCGCAGCCCGGAATATCGACGTCGCCGACCTTGTCCGTTTTTCCGTCGACAATCGTCGTGGATCCGATCGCGTACGTATAGGTGTAGACCTTGATCACGCCGCTCGACGCGCTCGCATCCAATCGGCAGTCATTGTCTCCGTTATTGTTGGTCAGCGTGCACTTGTCCTCGCCGCGGTTCTCGCCTTTGACCGTGAAGCGTGGGACCGGCGGCGGGATGGTGACGCGGATGATCTGATTGATCGCGACGTTCTGATATCTCGCGGTGATCTGGACGTCGGTCGAGAGGCCGACCGTGGTCGTTTCAATCCGGAACGTCGCCGTCGTCGAACCTGCCGGCACGGTCACGGTGCTTTGCGCTGGACGAGCCGTGTCGCGATCGGACGTCGATAGATCGATGGTAATGCCGCCGCTCGGGGCTTCTGTCGTAAGCGTGACCGTTCCTGTTGCCTCCTGCTGCGACTGCACCCTCGACGGAGAGATTGTGAACGACGAGAGCGCGGCAGGCGCCGGTGGCGGCGACGGCACAGGGGCCGGTGCGGGTGCTGGTGCGGGCGCCGGAGCAGGTGCAGGTGCGGGTGCAGGCGCGGGCGCCGGTGCTGGACTCGGCGACGGCGTTGTCGGGGCCGGATTATCGCTGCCGCACGCGACGGCGAACACCAGAATCAAAATCGCGAGGCCGGCACACAGGACGTGCGTTTTACGCAGCATGAGACTCCTCAATCCTGAAAATTGTGGGAACGGAGACCGGCGCTGGGCTCGCCGCCACGATATTAGCGGTTATCGGCTCGAAAGGAAAAAGAAATGAGACTTACCGACGTGCGAGCGAAATGTTGCCGCTGAAGGCGCGCAGCGCAACCATCGCGCTGGCATCGCCAAACGCGCCGCGCAGTGTGCGCGGGCCTTGCGCGCCTGCGCCTTCGGCTCCGGATCGTCCGCGGTTGAACGTGAAATCGGAGCGGACCATTCCGCTGAACGTGTTCGCCAGCACCTCGAATCCGGTATTGCCGGAAAGCACCAGTCGAATGTCACCTGAGTGAGAATTGAATTCGTATCGGCCGCTGCGCGCGAGGTCGCCCGCGTACTCGAGGTTTCCCTGCACGGTCTTCACCATCAAGCGTTCGATCGGCGCATCTTCGATGTGGATGTTTCCACTGACCGACGTCAGCTGCACGGCCCGCGCCCTCAGACCGCGGACGATGACGTTGCCGCTCACCGTCGATGCCGTCACCGGATCATCCGCGCCGGCATCGACGATCTCGACGTCTCCCGTCACGCACTTCAGCGCCGCGAGCTTCCGAACGCCCGATGCGGAAATGCTTCCCGCGACCGTATCGGCGCGGAGCTCACCTTTGATGTTGCTCGCCCGAATGCTGCCCGTGATCGTCTTGACGATCACACTGGCGTCCTCGGGAACCATCACCGTGAAGTCGACCGATCCGGGAAAATTGCGCGGCCGGGGAACGAGCGTTCGCACTTCGACCCGATTCGCCTGCTCGGTCACCTGAATGTCGATCATGGCGAGAAGGGCGCGCGCCGCCCGCGGATTCGGCCGCTGCACCCGTTTGACCGCATCGATGCTGACGTCGCGGCCCGTTGTGCCGGTAATGACGACATCCCCTGTGACGTTCGTCAGATCGAACGTGCCGTTTTGATCGAGGTGCACGGTCTTCGAGAACCGCTCGGCGACCTCGTTCTGCGCCGCGGCCGGCAGCGCGAGCGTGATGCCGGCGAGGGCCGCGACCAGGACACGCGCAACGTAACTCATTGATCCAATTCCCTGGCGGAACCGGCTGTTTCCTCAGGTTGTCCGCCCGTGTCGCTTGCAAGCGCGACGGTCTCCTGCAGGAGCGCAACCTTCGTCTCGAGCGCTTCGAGCAGACTCTCCTGCGCGAGCGCGCTCGCTGGTTCCTGGTCGAGCGCCGCGCGGCTCTCATCGATGGCGCGATCGATCACGGCAAGGTTTTTCGTGAGCACCGCCCGTGTCTCCGGATCAAGTGCCCCGTTCTGAGCCTGTGCCAACTGCTGTAGGCCGGCAATTGCCTGCTCGTAATGCTGCTCGGCCGGGATCGATTCAGTTTCCGGCTGGGGAGCGGCCACTTGTTGCGGCGTCTCCACCCGCCTCTGTTGCCATGCGTTCCAGCCACCCGCAACAAGCAACAGTGCGATCGAGGCGGCGACGGCGGCCGGCACCCATGCCGAGAATGTCCCGCCGAGCTGACGCTGCCACCACGGCTGCCGCTGTTGCTCATCGATTGACGAAGCGATCCTGGCCCACAGGCGCGGCGGTGGGATGTGCTCGTCGAGCGTCGACGCCGCGAGCCTGATGCTGGTCAGGTCAGCGACAAGCGCCTGACAACGAGTGCATCCGGTCAGATGCTGCTCGAATGCGGCGAACCGCTCGTCGCTGCGATGGTCGGACGCGCGTGCGCCGTCGACATAGTCGTCGAGCAGATCGTCGTGCAGTTCGCAGTTCATCGCCCCAAGATCATCCGCAGTTTCATACGCGCCTTATGCACCTGGGATTTTGACGTCCCCTCGGAAATCCCGAGGATCTGAGCAATCTCGCGATGCTCGAATCCCTCCACGTCGTGCAGGAGAAACACCGCTCTCGCCCCGTCGGGCAGCATGTTAATCGCACGTTCCAGATCGAGGCGGCTCACGGCCGCCGGCACCGCGGGCGCCGGAGCAGCCGGCTCTTCGGCGCCCTCCTCGTCGAGCGACTCGGTCGCTCGATTCATCCGCACCTGTCGAGCCCGCAGGTGATCCAGGCAATGGTTCATTGTGAGCCGATACAGCCACGTCCCGAGGGCGGAGTCGCCGCGAAACCCTGAAAGTTTCCGATGCGCCTGGAGAAATACCTCCTGCAGCAGATCCTCCGCGTCATCGACAGAGCCGATCATCCGCACCACCAGACTGAAGAGGCGTCTGGCGTGCTGCCGGTACAGCTCCTCGAATGCGCCGGCGTCACCGGCCCGGCACCGCGCGGCCAGTTCCAGGTCGGCGGTTCTCACGTCTCCTGGCTGCTTAGACGGCGACGATGGTCGCTCGCGTTGCCGGTAGCGCGGACGGAATTCACAAAACGGAACACTTCTTGTTTAACAAGCCTTCTGAGGGAGGAAAGTGCATGGCAACGTTCCGAAGGAAGGCAGCCGAACAGGAAGTAAAGGGAGTTGGACAGAAGGTGAAGGGTGTGGTGCAGGAAGTTGCCGGCCGCGCGACAGGCAACCGAGAGCTGCGGGCCAGAGGCGAAGCAAATCAAGTAGCGGGTCATGTCCGCAGCCGCGCCGGTGAAGCCGCGCGGAAGATCGGGACGGCCCTCAACCGCGAGAAGACCCGCGGCCGGCGCTAGGCGGACGCGACCGTCCGCCTCTGCGACTGCCGCCGCGAACAAGGGTGGGACGCCACCGCGCACGCTCGAAGCCGCGTACGCGCCCCATCCCGACTTCCACTCCTTCCGCGCGCAGCAATTCCCTCTTGATCTGCAGGTTCCCGCCGTACCCTCCGAGCAGACCCCCCGCGGCGATCACGCGGTGGCAGGGGACGCCCGGCTCGCGGCAGGTTCGCATGATGTTGCCGACGGCGCGCGACGCGCGCGGTTTGCCCGCCAAGGCCGCGACGTCACCGTAGGTGGCGACACGCCCGGCAGGGATCCGTCGGACAACCGACAGGACGTGGCGGCGAAATTCTGTCATCGGCCCACGATGATGCGGCCGCTCAGCGTGAAGCCGCCGAGATTGTGTTCGTCATACACGCTGGCAACGCTGCTCGCTGAATCGCCGAACGCGTTCGGCACGAACGACCATCGTCCGTCAACCGCGGCAGCCATCCAGCTGCGAATCGGAATCTCCACGCCGGCAAGGACGTGATAACCGGCATTGGTCGTCTTTTCGTCCTCGTCAGCGGTCGAGTGTGCAGATGTTTCGCTGAACCGATACCACCCCACGCCCCCGCCAGCATATGGGGTGAATCGTGGGGGACGCGTGAGGCGGGCTGAGCGGCGCCCGAGAAAGCGATAGCCGGCGCTCAGCTGAAGTGGCGTCACGGTGATCGTGTCCGATTCGTTCAGCTTGAACACCTGGTTCTGGAAGACGAACACGCGGTTGCCCGTTTGTCTGAAGCGCGATGCGCCGACCGAGACGAACACGTTTCTCGTCAACCCGACCTCGACGCCACCGCCGAACACCGGGCCGGCCGGGCTTCCGAGAATCGCTTTGAAGCTTTGCGTGGCCGTGAAGATTGTCAACCCCGCGTCCGCGAAACCGCGCATTGAGATCCGGTCCTGCGCCTGGCAGGGCACGACCGAGGCGAGCAGGAAC
>Ga0207659_10000509_pt1 | contig 23333 bp, 19 predicted proteins | sample KBSM43metaG_FD_184330 | JGI IMG/M metagenome (GOLD analysis project Ga0207659, IMG submission 184330) | Miscanthus rhizosphere microbial communities from Kellogg Biological Station, Michigan, USA - KBS M4-3 metaG (SPAdes) (version 2) | ecosystem: Host-associated > Plants > Roots > Rhizosphere >...
TCGCTCCGGGCGGAAGCATCGTCAGCAGCCGCTCCGGATATTCCCTGGCCAGGCCGACGACAACCGCTTGATTGATGTCGGGTGTGTTCGCGCGACAGCGAAACTTCATCCCGTTGCGGAGCTCCAGGATGCGCTCCCCCGGCGGCAGCCACCCGAGCTGATTCTTGACGACGGACCACGGGTCGCGAACACCTGTACAAACGGCCATGTAAATGCCGACCTTGTGCCACGCCTCGGCCGCGAGGTTCATGCGCCGCTGACGATCATCTCCCCGCCGACGACCTCATCGACGATGTAGAGGGGACGTTGCTTGACCTCTTCGAACACGCTTCCGAGATACTCGCCGAGTACACCGAGAACCGTCAGCTGCAGCCCGCCGAGGAACGACATCATGACGATCAAGGACGTGTAACCCGGCGGCGTATGGCCGACGACAAAGAAGGCGCCGAATAAATAGAATGCATAGCCGAGACTGAGCGTTGAGATGAAGAAGCCCAACAGCGTCGCCACGCGCAGCGGCACCTTCGAGAACGACAAGATTCCGGCAACGGAAAACTTTACGAGGCGTTTGACGTCGTACTTCGTCGTTCCGCCCGCTCTCGGTGGGCTCACGAACGGCACAACTGTGCTGCGAAAGCCGACCCATTGAAAGAGGCCGCGCAGGAACTGGTTTCGCTCACGAATCGACGTCTGGAATACGCGCGCGACCTTTCGCGAGACGAGCCGGAAGTCGGCGGCGCCAGGCTGCATCTCGATGGGAGACAGTGCGTTCTGGAGTCGATAAAACATCGCCGAAGACCCGCGCTTGAGCGCCCCCGTCTGACTGCCGTACCGCCGTATCGCGTGCACGATGTCGTAGCCCCGCTCGAACTCTTCGAGCAGTCGCGGGATCAACTCCGGGGGGTGCTGCAGGTCGCAGTCCATCATGATCACCGCGTCGCCCCGGCTCCGATCGAGGCCGGCGACGAGTGACATCTGATGACCGAACCGCGCCGACAGATGGACGACGGTAACCGAGCGATCGCGGTCGGCGATGCTCCTCAGCACATCGATCGACCGATCGGTGGAGCGGTCGAGCACATAACAGATGTTGAAACGACATGCGAGCTCGAGCGGCCGTAACGCTGCCGTGAGCGAAGAGTGAAAGGCCTCGAGTACCTCCTCCTCGTTATAGACAGGCAGAACGATGTCGACGGTCTTCACAGAGTTCACTGGGCTCGCGCGCAGCAGTCGATTCTATTCAGAAGCCCACCCGAGCGCTGCCGATCAGTTCCGGGATCAGACCGGTCATCAGGCTGGGATCGAGGCGAGCAACCCGCTCACCCACAACCTGGAAGTAGCGGGCGGCCTTCAGTCTCGGCGACACCGGCAGACTGACCATGCGATAGCGGTCCCGCCACTCGAGGTCGTTGATCATCATCCAATCGAACGGGAAGTCGTTGAGCGTCGCGCCCGACGGGCAGTCGCCGCAGATCAACACGAGAGCATGCGTCGTCCCTTGATACAGTCTGGGAACCGGCGGGTGAAACGAACGCCCCATCCACGCGATCAGATGGAGCTGAGAATCGGTGCGCACGATCAGCTCGGGTCGGAACAGGCTCGAGTCGCCATGTCGGTCGTCCACCAGATGCGCGACGCTTGCGTCGGTCGAATCGTGGAGCCTGGCCACCAATCGGCCCTGCTGTCCGACCGACAGATCATTGAAGACGTAGGCATATCTGAATTCCCGGTCTTTGATGGCAGCAAGCGGATCGCTTTGAGCTGTCGTCTCCCGGAGTGCGCGATAGCGCAACGCTTGAATCCCGACAAGCGCCAACGCGAGCGTGAGACACAGACCAGCGATGAGGGCGTGGGCGCCGAGAAGCTGCCGCGCCGCCAGGTGTCGACCGTCACCGGCGTTGCGCCACGCTCGAGCCGTTGATTCGGCGATCGCGGTGGAAACGACAAGGACCATGACAACGCTAACGCCCTGCGTGCCGCCCAGGTATTCCGGAAATGCCAGCAGCGCGCCGGCGCTCCCGCCGATCACGAGCGCCAACGATGCGACCCAAAATACCACGCCTTCCGGCGTTCCACGCCACATCAACACGAGCAGCGAAATCAGAATCACCCATGGCGCGGCCCGATAGAATCGCGCCTGCCCCGGGAGTTGCCACAGCGCGATGTCGGACTCGGTCGGGATCTGCCGACTCGCCAGAAGATGAACGCGTACCGCCTTCGCAGCAATATTCCTCACGAGCAGCCACGGCTCCATCGTGACGATGCGCAGAAACTCGTTGCGCAGGATCTCCTGAGCGGCAGCATCGCCAGGATAGGCCTGAGGCAGCGTCGCCAACCTGGCGTGCAAAATCGCGATCGGATCGCGCCAGCCGATGTTGAACGGATTGGACACGTATCCGAGACCGAGATAGAGCGGTGCGCCGACGCCGTGCTCGGCGGGCCTCGTTTCAGTGAACGGGGTACCCAACGCGCTGGAGATGAACCAACGCTGCAATGGCCGGACCGAGCCGTTGATCGCAACCAACAGGAGACCGCCAACGACGGCACGCCGTGCGACGACCCGCAGGTCCAATGCAGCGTCGGCCGGCGCCGAAGCGCGACGCCCGACCAGGACACACAGCGCGCCTGAGATCATCAGCGAGAGGCCAGCCAGGTACGCGACGCCGACGCTTTCTTGTCGGAGCACCTGGGCGAAGGCCGCGAGCACGGCCAGCAACAACAGGCCCAACCGGCGAGGACCGGTCCACCGTCTCAAGACGGTCGCAAGATAGATTGAGGTCGTCACCACCGCGTAGGCCACTCCCCAGTGCTGTGCCGGACCGAGGCCGAAAGGTCCCCATTCGAACAGCGAGCGAATCGATAGCGCTCCGCCAACGGCGACTAGTAAAGGTACCGGCGGCGCAACCACCGCCACCGTGGTGATGACGAACAGCACCAGGAACATTTCCCGCCCGTGCGACGCCGTCAGTTGAAACGACGATCCGAATATCCGCCGTCCTGCAGCGGCTCCAATGGCCATCACCACTTGCATACCGCGGTCGAGCGGGGCGTCGGACATCTTTCTCAGCCCCTGCGGCTTGCCGTCGGGCCCGATGTCCAACAGCTCGAATGGATGGCCGGCGTTAATTGCTCGAACGGCCGCTTCGGTCTCGGCGTCGTCGAAGGGCAGATTTCTGAACGGCACAAACCGTATCGAATAGAGGTGCCAGGAAAGCGCTGAGAACAACACAAGCCTTGTGATCAGCCCGAGCAGTCGCCGAACGTCAATCGTTGTCGATCCGTGCTGAAGCGCCGCGTCGCCGCCGGTCGAGTGTGCCGTGGTGACGACCGCTCGTCCGGTCAGATGATCGAGCGCGTCTTTCATCGGAGCGCGGCGGCTCTGGTTCGAGCCCATTCCACCGTTTCACGGACGCCGTCGCGAAACGCCACGCGCGGCGTCCATCCCAGCTCACGCCCGGCGCGGGAAATGTCGGCAACGACGTCGAGGACTTCTTCGCGGCGCTCATCGCCAGTGCACTCTACCGGCTTGGGCCGATCGAGTGCGGCGTTCACCTCGGCAACAACTTCTCCAACGGCGAACGAGGCTCCGCTGCCGGCGTTGAATACACCGTCGTCGACGCGGGCGAGGGTGGCAATCAGCAGGGCGACGAGATCGCGCACATGAATGAAGTCGCGACGCGGGCGAAGATCGCGAACGGTGATGCGGTCGATCGCCGGGTCGACACCCTGGCGGATGATCGTCGGCAGCAGGAACCGTTCGTCCTGGCCGGGACCGTAGATATTAAACGGCCGCACGATGGTTGCGCGCACGCCGAACTGCGACCGGTAGTACCGGACTGCATCCTCCGCAAGGATCTTGCTATGGCTGTACGGATTGAGAGGCTGCAGCGGATGGTCTTCGGCGATCGGCAGACTACGTGGATTGCCGTAGACGTACGAGCTTACGAAGACCACTTTCAGGTTGGACCGGCGGCAGGCATCGAGCACGTTGGCGGTGCCGAGCAGGTTGACATCGTAGAAATCACGCGGCTGCTGCCAGCTGTCAGGCACGAAGCTTCGACCGGCAAGATGAACAACGCGTTCGACACCGTCGAACCGCAGTGGACACCGTGCGATGTCGCCGTCGGCGCGGCTGTGGGTGACGACGTGTCGCCCCTGCGCGCGCAGCGCCTGCACCAGGTGCGTGCCGACGAATCCCGTCGCACCTGTCACGAACACGCCGTCAGTCATAGGGCAGGAATTCCGCCTTGCGACGATCGAACTCTTCGATCGCCTGCGCGTAGTCGTCCGGGCGCCCCAGATCGAGCCAGTAGCCGGCGTGCGGCCGGACCTGGACGTGTTCGCCGCTTGCGATCAACGCATGCATCAGATCGTCGAAACCAAACGGCGCGTTCGGCGGCACGGCTCGAAGGACCGACCGCTCGACGACGTACACGCCCATACTCACCAGATAGCGGGTCGACGGCTTTTCATCGAAACCGATCAGCCGCCGATTGGCGTCGGCGGTCAGCACGCCGTAGTCGATCCGCTGCGTGCGCTCGGCCGCTGCAATGGTGAACGCGGCACCGCTGCGGGCATGGTCCTGGAACAGCGTCCGCAGACTCAGGTCGGTCAGGACATCGCCGTTCATCAGCAGGAAGGTTTCGGGCAGATCGGGAATCAGGCAGAGCGGCGCGATGGTACTCAGTGGCTTCGATTCCACGGAATAGTCGATCGCGACTTTCCACGAATCGCCTTCGCCGAAAAACGCCTTGATCAGGTTCGCCTGATGGTTGACGGCGAGCGTGATGTGGTCGAAGCCGCTCGCCGCGAGCTGTCGAACGATCACCTCGAGAATCGGGTAGTCGCCGAGCGGCATCAGCGGCTTGGGAAACACCACGGTGTAGGGCCGCAGCCGCGTGCCCATGCCGCCGGCGAGGACGACCGCGCGGTTAGACATTGTAGATATCCGTCTTATAGCGCTGCAGGTTGACTGAATCCCCAAACCAGCGGGCCGTCCGAGCGAGTCCATCCCGCAGCGGCACGGCCGGTCGAAAACCGGTTGCGCGAGTCAGCTTGCTCGCGTCACACCGCAATCGCTGCACTTCGCTCGACGCCGGTCGCAGCCGCTCGGGATCGGCGACCACGGTGACCGCAGTTCCCATCACCTCGCCGAGGACGCGAACCAGATTGCCGACAGAAATCTCGTCATTCGATCCGATATTGAAGACTTCGCCGTCGGCTTTTTCGGCCGAAGCGACCGCGAGCAGTCCGCGGCAGGTGTCTTCAACGTAGGTGAAATCCCGGGTTGTCGTCAGATCGCCAAGCTTGATGCTGTGCTGACCAGCGGCGATCTGCGAGACGATAGTGGGAATGACCGCCCGGGCCGATTGGCGCGGCCCGTAGGTATTGAATGGCCGCGCTACGACTATAGGCAGCGCAAATGCGTGGAAGAAGCTGAGCGCGATCGCGTCGGCGCCAATTTTCGTCGCACTGTACGGCGATTGCGGGGTCAGCGGGTGCTGCTCGTCGATCGGCACGTACTGGGCGGTGCCGTAGACTTCGCTCGTCGAGGTCTGCACGAACCGTTCGATGCCGTGCGCGCGAGCTGCCTGGCAAAGATTCAACGTGCCCTTGACGTTGGTGTCGACGAAGCTATCAGGTGCACGATAGGAGTATGGAATCGGAATCAGCGCCGCCAGGTGAAACACCACGTCGATATCGTCGAGCAGCTCGCGGCACAGGTAGGCGTCGCGAATGTCGCCAGTGACAACATCCAGATCTCCGAGGCACGGCAACCCTTCCAGCCAGCCCCAGTGATTGAGGGAATTGTATTGAGCGAGCGCCCGGACGCGCCGACACGCCGGTGCCAGCAGTTCGACCAGGTGCGAGCCGATGAATCCGTCGGCTCCCGTCACCAATACGCGTTTAGTAGAAAGGTCCACCAACCACCACTCGCAGGCCGTAGCCAACCACGCCGCCGGTGGTGTCAGTCATTATTCAGCGGCCGCTATCGTCCAGTCGCCCTCGCCCTCGAAGATCGTGCCGAACCCGATCCAGCCGGCGTCGACAACGCTGAACTCGAGCGCATAGAGGATGACGTGATAGACGTCGGGATCGACGGAGAAATACCTTTTTGTATCCTGCTCGATGTAGCCTTCAGCGGTGATCTGTACGGCGACCGAATACTGACCCGCACCAAGCATCATCTTCGGTAGACGCATCTCGACGACACCGCTTGACGCTCGCGGCTCGTCGAAACACAGTCCGTCGGTCATGAACTTGCAGACCCGTTCGATGTTGTTCCGCGAGACCACGATAAACACCTGCGCTTTTTCGCGGAGACCTCGCTTGCGAATCTGGTAGCCAACGCGGAAGGTGATCGCTTCGCCGTGTCGCACGGTGTGCGCTTCGGCACCGCTCGAGTCGAGCATCGTGAAACTGGTGATGACGATCGCGCCGCTGCCTTGCAGATATGGCGCCTCGGACGGAATCAGCGCATCGGACCCCTGCGCCGACGTGGCCCCGGTGTAGATTGCGGCGTGCGTCGCCCATACGCCGGCGCGCGTCGATAGCGTGCCGAGATCCTCAACCAAACCGCCGCGATAACAGCGCATCCGGAGATCGCACGGCTCATCGGACCAGTAGTCGAGGCGTACTGTGAGGTCGCTACCGTCCGCCACAACCTCAGGCGGCGCCGTCAGGACCGCCGACACTTTATGAAAAGGCGACCCGTAGTGCAGCATTGGCCGCGTGGCGCGCCCGTGCCACTCGACGAGTTCGCCCCAGCAACTACCCTCCTCGATAATGTGCGAGCCTTCGACGGCGCCAGTCGGCGGCGTCAGGAGCGGCAGTTCGGCGACAACCTGGTCGCCGCGGTTCAGCGTGACGCGGCTGAAATACACCGGGCATGGCTGCATTCGGTCGGACGACGCGTGGATCTCCAACACCAGTGGCGACTGGCGGTCACCTCGCGGCGCTGCAGCGCTGGCCGCGGCCAGCTGCGACTGCTTCTTCAACCGCAGGCGACGCTCCTCCTGTCCGCGAATCGATTCAGCGTACGCCTTCACAACGTCGGCGGCCCCACCGTCCATTGCGACGACGCCGCGGTCGAGCCAGATAACGCGGTCGCACATGCGGGTCGCCGAATAGATGTCGTGGGTCACCAGCAGCAGCGTCGAGCCGTTTCGTTCGCAGAGTTCGCGCATCCGCTCGTAGCTCTTCTGCGCGAAGTAGGCGTCACCGACTCCGAGAACTTCATCCAGCACCAGCAAGTCGGGCGTAATCGCGGTTGAGGCCGCGAACATCAGCCGCATCGCCATACCGGTGGAATACACTTTCACCGGTTGATCGATGTACTCCTCGAGCTCCGCGAAGGCGATCGCATCCTCGCAGCGTTGGTTGGCTTCCGCGCCGGACACTCCAAGCTGTGCGAGGTAGGCTCGCACGTTTTCGCGGCCGGTGAAATCCGGATGGAACCCGGTTCCGATTTGCAGCAAGGCGTGCACGTCACCGACGACGCGAAGCGTTCCCGACGTGGGCTGAACGACATTGGTGACCAGCTTGAGAAAGGTGCTCTTTCCAGCGCCGTTTCTGCCGATAATTGCCACTTTTTCGCCGCGCCGGATCGCGAGATTGATTCCGCCCAGCGCGGTGTGTTCGGTAAACGCTCCTGGCGTTTCTTTCAGCAGGCCGAACATGTCGAGGAAGCGGTACGACGGCCGAGAGTACAACCGGTAGACCTTCGTCAGGTCGGTCGCCTGAATTGCGATATCGCTCACGGCGCCGGTGGCGTTCACTGGGTCACTTTCGGCGGGCGAACCACGAAGCGGCGCCAGCCGCTTCGCATCCACTCCTGTTCACGACGCAGTTCATCGATCGTGGCGTCGCGGCTGCACACTTCGTTGGACCACCAACTGTTTTTCTCGTCGATGATTCGATCGCGGCGATTGATTTCGCTCTGCAGGTGCTCGGCGACTTCGGTCTGGGTTTGCGTATTCCAGCGATCCTTCCGCCCGCGTTCCAGCCACCGGTCGAGGTCCGGATGCTCGAATCCGGCCGCTTTCAGAAAGTCGAAATAGACGAGCGCCGTGTCGGGCCGGCAACGGTCGATGTATTCGATGCCACATTGGAGCAGGCGTTCGCCGAGCGACGGATCCTGGGGCGGCAGGTGCGGCCGAGCTCGCGCCAACACATCACGGAACCGCTCCGAACGCACATCGGCCCTGCTCGCCTGCGCGAAGTAACGGTCGATCGAATCCTGGCCGCCGGCGATGACCGCCATCGAGTCGACCGCCCAGAGGTAAATGCCGGCCTCGGCCCGCTCGTACAGCTTTTCGACCACGCGATCGCGGTTGGGGCCGTTCAACAGCTTCTTCAGCGCGCGGAGTTTGAAACCGGTCTGGCCGTCGTAGTTGGCGGCGTTCCAGGTCGAGCTCTGCTCGCCGACGCGAACCGCCGCGAAGACGTCAAGCACCCTCACGATATTCAAGTGCGACAGTCGCAGCCAGAGATCGAAGTCGGCAACCGTCTGGAAATCTTCGTCGAAGCACAACTCCGCGTCGCATCGCCTGCGCTCGAAAAAAGACGTTGCGAACGGAGGGACGACTGCGCCTTCCATCACACCGAGCAAATCGAATTCCGGCGGCGTCCAGGTGTGCAGATGCCGGCCGGTCGCGTCGACCATCTCGCAGGCGCCGTAGATCACCGCGGCACCTGGATTCTCAGCAAAGCGCCGTACCGCTACATCCAGGGCGTCGCGGCGCAGCAGATTGTCGGCGTCGACCGATGCGACGATCTCGCCCGAGCACCGCTGAAAAGCACGATTGAATCCCTGGCCGATTCCGCTGTCCCGCTGCGAAACGATAGAAATCGCTGGCAGGTCGTTGATGGAACGAAAAAACTCGAGCGTTCCATCGTCGGACGCCGCATCCTGCACAATCAACTCGAAGTTTCTGTAGGTCAGCGCCCGCACCGATTCCACCGCTTCACGCACGTGAGGCATTCCATTGCGGACGCAAAGGACGATGGAGATTCGAGGCTGCATCAGTAGCCGAGCCCGGAATCAAGACGGACGCGCTGATACAGCTTTCGCGACCAGTCAGGCGCGACCGTCACCGGAAGCACGAGCGGCAGAGACGTCGTGTCGTCAATCCGCGACAGGCGGACGCATCGCGCAAATGCCGCTGGAACGTCGACGCCGGCAAACTGCGCCACAACTGTCCAGTCCCGTACGACCGAATATACAGGCAGGAACACGCGGGTCGGCGGCGGGCCGAGGTCTTCAAGCGGCGTCACGCGTGCAAAGGCCGCGAGAAACGGGTCGGTGACGTCGTAGCTGAACGCGGGATTGACTGCCGCGGGGTCACCGCAGGCTGCGAAATCGAATTCGGCCTTGAGCAGAACTTCGTCGACGTCGGCGCGGGCTTCGGTCGGCCGAAAGAGATCGACCGCCAGGCGCACGCTGCCGTCCTTCAACGGAATTGCGGTCGGTTCGATGATCGTCGCTGGCGCGTGATCGTAGGCGGTCAAGAACCGGCGTGCCTTGGGAATCTGGTAGGCACGCGCGGCGGTGAGTGTCGCCGCGGTGGCCGCGACCAGAATCCCGACGGTTACAGCCGACCGTAACACGTTCGTCGCTGTCACACCGCTCCCGCCAGACGAGCGGATCACGATCGCACGGATGGCCCCGACAATGACGGCACCGGCCCACGCGAGTAGCGCCAGGACGACGAGTTCGAATTGAAAAATGTGCCGGCCCTGAAATTCGAGAGCGGGAAATGCCCCCCAATAGCACATCAGGAAAAACGCAATCCCGACGAGCCATTGCGTCCGAATGCCCACTACCGTCAGTGCCGCCAAAACCAGAACGAGGCCGCTTCCGTTGACGCTTTGTGCCAGTTGTCCGCGAAATTGCCACAGGCTCTTCAATGTGGGGTTGACAATGCCGACCGGGACAACCCCGTCGGGCAGCCAGAAGGGAAGGTTGACGATCCGGGCGACCGACGCAACAGCCCGCGTGATTACATCCCCCGGAAAATTTGTCGCCAGGCGAAAGAAATAATCCTGGCAGGCACGATCGTACGGCCGCGTCAAGACCATGAGCAGTGGGTCTGACGGGTGGGTACGTTTCCAGTACGCCCGAACGACCGTTTCGATGTAGCTGTCATTGTAAGCGTAGGGAAAGGTGTAGGCTGGCCGCGGAAAGCCGATGTTCAGATTCTCGTCGTATGGCGCAGTGAGCCCGAGCAGCGCGATGTGCCAGAGGCTGCTCTGGCTCGCGTACGACCGCAGAATCGGAAGCGAGACGAGGACGAACATGCCGACCGACACCGCCGCGCATGCCAGCCGCCACCGAAGCGATTGCATTTTGCCGAACATCGCCGCCGCAAACAGGGCGATGAAAAATGGCACAAAATTCAGTGCGATGTCGGTGCGCATCCCGAATCCAAGTCCTTGCACCGCACCGAACACCGCTCCGACGGCCATCAGCGATCGTGCCGATCGTTCCACCATCACGAGGGCCATTGCGGCCAGCAGCCCCATGAAGAACGGCGCCTTCGAGTAGTCGCGAAGGTGCGGCAGATTCTCGAGATGCCGGTACGAGAACATCCAGAGCAGGACGACGACGAGCGCGATTGTCCGGCCGCAGGCCAGCCGCACGCCGACAAACGCCGCGGCAATCGCGACCGCAAAACAAGCGGCGATCAGCCCGTCCAGCGCGTGAAAATTGACGCCGGTGCCGCGCCAGACGAGGCCGGCTGCGATCATCAGGTAGCGGGTGGCCCCCTGAAGCGACGTGAGCGGCTTGAGCGTGATCGACGCCGGCAGGTCGTCGCAGCGTAACGACTCGGCTCGCTGATACAGAAAGTCGTCCAGTTGCGGAACGTTCAGCGAATCGATGTTGACGAATCCGCGTCCACAAGCCAGCATCACGGCCGGGGCGAACTGATCCTGATAGAACCGCGGGATTCCTCCGCCCGCGCGGTAGACCGGTAGATACCATTTCGCAAGCAGAAACGCACTGACGCATAGAGCCGCCGTGAGGCATGAATCGGAACGCGACCACGGACGGTTCAATGCGGTTCACCGACTTCGATAACACGTCGAAACACCTTGGCCAGCTTCGGGCCGTGGATTTGTAGCGAATAGCCGCTTTCGATGGTCTCGCGTCCGGCCCTGCCGAATCGTCCCCGCAGTGTCGGATCGCTCAGCAGGCGAAGCAGTTTGTCGACCCATTGCTCCGGATTCGCCGCGAGGAAACCGTTGACACCGTCCTCGATGATTTCGCGATTGACGCCGACCGCCGACGCGACGACCGGTACCCCGCAGGCCATGAACTCGATCGCCTTGAAGCCGCACTTGCCTTTCGACCATTCGTCATCGGCGAGCGGGTAGACTCCGATGTCGCAGGTATTAAACAGCGAGACTTCGCTGTTGATCGTCCAGCCAGGTTGTTCAACGGAAACACCGCCAACGTCGAACGATTCGCCAGCGCCACTGACCCGCAAAACAAACGGATGTTTTTCAGCGACGCGCTGCAGCACGGGAATCAGCGCACGAACGTACGGTGCGGTCGTGGGACTGCCGATCCAGCCGACGATCGGTCGACGATCCGGAGGCCCGCCGTTGTGGTCCGACGGGTACGCGGTCGGAACGAATTTCGTGGTGTCGACGCAGGTCGGAATGACGGTTACAGCCGGATTGAACCGGCGCGCGTACTCGGCAAGGTAGGCGTTGCCGGCCACCACGTGATCGCTGTGGCGAATGATCGTCGCGACTTTTCCTGGCCATTTGAGCGCCTGAATCACCTGGTTGGCCTCGCTGACGTTCGGCAGAAAAATCGCGTCGTCGAAGTCGAAGACCAGCGGCGGACGGCGTCGCATCGCCAGCAGCCGTTCAACAACCGCTGGTCCAATCGGAAACAGCTCACGATACAGCAGCACTGCATCGAAGTTCGCGATGTCGCGCAGCGAGGCGAGGTGCCTCAGCGACAACGTCGCGAATCGCGAGGTCTTCTCGAGATAGTGACCTCGCTGGTAAACGAGGCGAAAAAAGTCGGCCGTGAATAACGACCGCAGCGTGACGTCGATCCCGACCGAGCGCAAATAGGGGATGAACTGCGCGATCCGAAAGCGGCAGCCGGCACCCTCTTCGGGTATCGGCGAAAGCGCCAGCACTCGGATGCTGTTCCCCGTCATCGGCCCGACAACCAGCGCGCCGCGGCGCGAGTGCGCGATTCACGCCAGGCAATTTCGAGCGCTTTCACGGCGCGATCCGCCACCGCGCCGAGGCGGCTTTCTGACAGCAGCCGGGCAAGTTCGCGATCGGCTTCCGGGCGATCGATCTCTGCGGCCGTCAGCTGTGCGCACACGTGCTCGGCGAAATGCCACCACGCAGCCGTCTTGCCGGGCAGTTGATCAGTCGTGGGAATTGATCCTCGGGGCGCGCGCACGCGCGATTTGAAACAGCACCGGACCCTGAACAGTCTGGAACGTCACCAAAGCGTCCGGCGCCACGACGATACGGTCGTCGCCGATCGGGATAATGCAGCGCGCCACCCCGTCCGACGATCGGGCGGTTACGCACTTCACCTGAACGGTCGCGGCAATGTCACTGCCGGCCAACGGGACGACTACACTGTCGTCGCCGACACGGAACCGGATATCGGACCGGGTTGGGCCAGCGACGGCGATCACTTTCGCAATCGGCCGTCCGGAATCATTGAAGGTTGCTCCAGCCTTTATTTCGCTGGCGGCCGAAGCTGAGGGGGCCTTGAACGCGCCCTCCAGCTCGAGTTCGGCATCAGTCGCGATTGGCGCAATTGTCAGCGCGTTGGGCAGGCGCGCGACTTCGCGCGCGTAGTCGAACAACACCACGTCGTACTTGCCGGGTTTCAATGACGGCACGTCGACGAGCGCATACTTTGTACTCCCAAGGAAAAAGGCGCTCGCCGGCGTCGTCCCGAACGTGACACGCATGAACGGCCGCAGGTTCGTGCCGTTCACCTCGATGCGCTGGCTGGGTCCTTCGATCAACGTTGCCGGCGAAACACTTACGAGTGTGGGCGCCGGTGTCCGAAACAGCAGGTAGGCGGCGATCGCCAGCGGAACCAGGACGAGAACGATGACTGCCGCCGCGACGTCGATGACATTGAAGCGTCCGGCAATGCGGCCGCGTTCGTCGAGCATCGTGACAGGGTTCACAGGGTTCACAGGGTTCACAGGGTTCACAGGGTCCTCGCTTCCGGCGCAACCGGGCGGCGCGCGACTGCCAGCAGCAGACTGCACGCGCCCATCGCGCTCAACCACACCAGATAGGGCAGAGCGAGACCGCGATGCCGAACCAGCGTGCCGACATTCCCATCGGTCAGAGCCGCCGCGGCGGCAACCAGTCCAGCGTGCGCGATCAACAGGCCGGTTAGCACCGTATCGCGTCGAAAGCTGTGGACGAGGCCGATCGGGACCAGCATTGCCAGCACATACCAAATGACCTGTTCAGGAATGTAGGCCGCGGCCATCGCTGATTGGCCGTCCCACGGTAATGGAACGACGACGAATGATGTCGCGGAGCGAACCAGGTAACGCGCGGTTTCACCGAACTCGAGGCTCGAGATGTCGGTGGTGTCGCGGTAAAAACGCTGATCGAGCAACTGATAGCCCTTGCCCTGTGAAACCGCCACGGCGCCCCAGTGCTGACGCGCGGCCCGCTGAATCGCTACGTAGGTGCGCAATTGCACTTCGGGAATGCGAAAGACGACGGCGAACAAGATTGGCGCCGAAACCGCGGTCGCAAGCAACAGCCGTGGACGCTTGACGACAAACGCCAGCGATAACCCGATGATGACCGCCGCAAACGTGTAAGTGCCGCCGCCTTCGCGAATCGTTCCCTGCATCATCATCAACAGCGCGGCCGCCGCCGCCGCGGACACCCGTTTGCGCCACGGCTGCGGCCGAACGGCTGCAGCGGCAAGCACAATAATCACTGCGCTGATCAGCACGAATATCGATTCCTTCAACACCGCCATCGACCAGACGAACAGACTAGGCAGGAACATCAGCACCGCGAAACCGAGCAATGCCGGAATGTGGCCGAGCGCGTCGCGGACGCTGCGATAGAGAATCACGACAGCGACGACGTAGCACAGGATGCAGATCAAATGCAGAGCATACGGTGCGGGGCCGGTGATCGTCTGTATGAAGGCAAGGACGTACAGAAAGCTCGAACGGACGTTCGGCTCGAACGCGTACTCGAGATCAAACGGGTGCACTGAGAAACCGAGGGCGACATTACGCAACCACAGCGACCGCTTGATGAAGTATTCCTCGTCGCCGAACAATGTGCCGAACTCTACCCGCGTGTGATCGGTTGCGAGAAACAGCACCACGACCGCCACAACGCGCAGCACAATTGCCAGTACCAGGATCGTCGTAAACCAGCGGCGTTCGTCAGTCTCGAGACCGCGCCGGCCGAGCATCACCAGCGGCACGATCCCGGCGGCGAAAATCAGTGTCAGCGGCGACAACGTCAGGCCAATCGCGACGACGGCAGCAAGCACGATCGCGCGCGCGAGGTTCACGCCAGCGCCTCGGTCAAGACACGATCGTAGTCGCGCGCAATCGTGTCGGTTCGATAGCGTTCGGCGTGCAGGAGCGCTGTTGCGGACATCTGCGCGCGGAGCTCGCTGTTGTCGATCACGCTGGCGAGCGCACTGGCGAATGCGGCCGGCTCGTGCTGATCAACCACCAGGCCGTCCGCGCCTGGAGTGATGACCTCCAAGGTTCCGGCCGATCGAGTCGCCACCACCGGAACACCGCACGCCATCGCTTCAACCAGTACGTTGCCGAACCCTTCGTATCGTGACGTCAGAGCAAACACGTCCGCCCGCGCCATGTAACTCCAGGGGTTGCGGCGAAATCCACACAGATGCACCGAGTCGACGAGCCCGTGTGACGCAATGCGCGAGCGTAGATTGGCCTCTTCGTCGCCGGTGCCGAGGATGAACAGCGTCGCCACGCTCCGGCGCCGCAGAATGGCGAACGCCTCGATCAATAACGCGTAGTTTTTGGCCTCGGCGAGACGGCCGGCAGCCACGATCACCGGTCGCTGCCATCGCGCCTCGTCGGCTGAATCAATCGGCTCGCGGGCAGCCGACGCGACTTCCGTCACGTCGACCGGGTTGTGGACGACGCGAATTCTGGCGGCCGTACTGCCGACCGATTCAATCAGGTCGTCCGCGACGCCGCTTGACGTCGCGATAATTCGGTCGGCCAGCGCACAGGCGGTTCGCATCACGGTCGTAAACACTCGACGGTTCCACGGTTGCGACCAGCGGTAGTCACGATCCGAAAGAAAAGCCCCGACCGGCGTACCAATCGCGAACACCACTTTTGCGCCGACACCCGCGGCGCGCGTCGCGGTCAACGCCGACCAATAGCTGAGAAACGCCACGACCACATCGGGTTTGGCCTTGCGGATGAAGCGCCGCAGCGCGCGCCATTGTCCAATCCGGGAGGCGACATCTGCCGACTCGAGCGTGATGTCAGGCGACACATCTGCGAGAAATGGACCCGCCCGCTCGAACAGGAACAGCGATCGATCCCATCGGCTCTGGTCGAGCGCGTTCAACACCTGCACCGCTACACGTTCGGCGCCGCCACCGGCCAGCGACGGAATCACAAAACAGACGCGCTGGCGGCCGTCCTTCATCCGACCGGCACCATCACCGGCCGCAGCTTTACGTGGAGCCGGTCTGAAACCGCTTCCATCATCCGCGCCGCCTGGGTCTCGAGCGTGTGACGACGAGCAGTCGCGTAGCCGTTTGCGATCAACGATCGGCGTAGCCTCGGGTCAGCAACGATGCGATTGACCGCGTCGGCAAGCGACCGGACCGTTGGCTCCTCCACCAGCAAGCCGTTGATTTCGCTCGTCACCAGCCCTGGAATTCCGGCGACGCGCGTCGTCACAATCGGCAGTCCGCTCGCCATCGCCTCGAGCAACACGCGAGGAATCCCTTCACCTGGCAGTGTCGGCAACACGAACAGGTCGTATCCGGCGTACGCCGGCAGCAACTGCTCGAGAGGAATCGAGCCGCGGAACGAGATTCGCCTCTCGATGCCTAGGCGCCGTGACTCCGCCTCGATGCCGGCCTTCTCACGCTCGCCCGGCTGCCCCACCGCCGGGCCGACGACGTCGACTGTGAAGTCCAAACCTGAATCGACCAGTGCACGAACCGTCGCGGGCAAGACGTGCAGTCCCTTCCGTGGATCGATACGGCTGACGACCAGCGCCCGAATCGCCGGACCCGCACACGTATCAACGCGCTGCGCGATGTCCCGTTCGCTGATCGTCGTTGTTTTGGTTTCGATCACCGCCGAGCGCGCGTCGGTGTGCTTGGCCGTCAACGCCGGGCCGTTCGCGAACGTCAACGACCGTCGCGACATGACACCGATGCCCCATTCTTCGAACGCGGTGTAGCCTCCCCACAACACTTTCTTCAGTCCGCGGTACGGAACGCTCGGCAGCATCGCCTGGAGGTCGCCGACGACAAGGAGAAACGCCGGCCGTCGAACCAAGCGGGCCGCTGCAAAGGCGAAGATCGCCGCAGGGCTGGGCACTCGGCAGTGAAGCACGTCGATGGTCCGAGCCCACTTCACGAGCCGCGGCAGTATCGCCGGCAGGAGGGGGTAGAAATGCACCGGACCCTCGAACGGCGGCAGCGCGGCGACCGTGACATTCCGGGCCCGGATCGGCGTTCCGGTTCCGCGCGCGTGGTCGACCAGCGGAACACACAGCGAGATCTCGTCAAAGTACGGCGCCAGCGAATCGACGTAGCGGGCAAACGACCCTTCGACCTCGCGCAGCGTGCCGTCGGCGTCGCGCCAAAACGGCATGTGATACACGATGCCAAGCGTCACGCGGTCATACTCGCGGCCGGGTCGCAACCGTCAGCACCTGCAAATGGACATCCGACTGAAACGGACCGATCGACTCGATGCGCATGCCGACCGCGGCCATCACCTCGCGAATCCGCTGTTCGTCGGCATAGAGCCCGTCGCGCATCAAACGCGCTCGCAAACGGGCTCGCATCGGTCCCCGCGTGGCCGGCATCAGCCTTTCAGCGAGGCGTCGCTTGATCGTCCGCGGCACCGTCGGCGACTGCGGATCGACGGTGCTGAACGCGAACCTGCCGTCCGGCTTGAGCCATGTCTTGACGCGTGAAGCGATCGCTTCGTCGAAGGGTGAATGCTCGGCCAGCACTCCAATCGAGTAGACAAGATCGAACTGCGCAGCTGTCAGATCCAGCCGCAGGAAGTCGGCTTGGATCAGTTCAACGCCGCCGGGCAGCGCGCCTAGCGCCTCGCCGCACAACCGCGCCCGGTCGAGCATCGGTTGCGACACATCGACGCCGACCAGACGCCGCAGCCCGCTCAGCGCGCCGAAATAGCGGCCAGTTCCACATCCCAGATCGAGAACGTCCAGCGACGTACCACAACGCAAGCACACGTCGTGAACCCATTGCGACAGCCGATCGATCGCGTCGCCGGTCGATCGTTGACCATCGCGTTGCCGGTAGCGCTCGGCATACGCCTCGTCGTAAATGGCGGCAGCGCGCGCACCCCAGCGGGTTCGCGTTTCACTGGGCGCAGTCACCGTCCCCGCCTCAGCCCGCGGGCGATGTTTCGCTTCACGAACTGCCAGCCGCCACGGATCGCCGGGGCGAATAATCCGACCAGGATTTCTTGCGCGAGCATCACGCAAACAATCGCCGACCACTGAAGCCGATCCGCTAACCTGTGGCGCACCGTTAGAAGAGCGTGTAGATGAACGGCGCGACCGCGCTCGACTGTGAGAACACGAGGAGGAGGCCAAACAGTACGAAGACAACCACGATCGGCACCAGCCAGTACTTTTTTTCCTGGCGCAAGAACTCGAGAAACTCTGAAATAACGCGGCCCTTACCCATCGTTCAGTGCCCCTTGTGCGTTACCGAATTCACGTCCCGTATCAGCCTCGCCGCGGCACAGACCGACATCGCCACGGCGAACGGCACAACGTGAACCGACATCCTGCCCGGATATTCGTGCGTATGAGCGATGAACGATCCGGCGAGCGTCCCGAAAGTCAGAAGCGCGAGTCCGGCTGGCAGTTGATTCGCCCATGGCAGCTGCAACAACGCGAGAACCGACAACAGCGCGCCCACCACCAGCAGCACAGCCCGCGGATCGAGCGCCGGCGGTTCCTGCATCGACACTTGAGCCGCAAACGCTTCCCCGATCTTCGTCCACACCGAAGGCGAGAGGACGGTTGATGGACGCAAACCGGTTTGCTGGACACCGAAACTCGTTCCGTAGGTCACGCTGAAGTGCCCGGAGTACCACCACGTCCGAGCGGAGTACAGCAAGATCCCGACGACGACGATCGTGGCGTAGGCGGCGGCGGTGCGAATCCGCACTCTCGCGAACGCCGCCGACAGCTGCGCGATCGCCGCCGGCGCTCGAAGCGGCAGCAGTGCGGCCAGCAGAAATCCGGCCAGCAACAGGTGATTCAACCGCGTCAGGAACATCGCTACCGCAAACGCTCCTGCGAGCGCTGCCGAACGCCACCGGCCGAGACGCGCACGCAGCAGAAACATCACCGCCAGCGACATCCACCCCAACCCGGCGATCTCCGACAGGCCGCGGCCAATCAAGTACCAGATCGGACCGATCGTGAAGGTCGCGAGGGTCAACGCCGAAGCGGCGATCGCCGCGCGGAATCCAGCGACCGGCTTCACCAGCGCGAATCCGAGCAGGGCGCTGGCGAGCAGGCTCGCGGCATCCAGATACGTTTCTCCTACGCTCGGATCGCCAAAGACGATGTGCAAGGCGCCGACGGTCCAGCGATAGAGCGGCTGGAAAAGGAACACATCGCTGCCACCACGAAGCCACTGGCCATTCAGAACAATGCTGTAAGCGGCCGATTGGTAGATGTGCCAATCGTCGCCAAGTGAATAGGTGGTCACCGTCTCGAGTTGCGGCAGCGACCGGACCACAAAAAACGTGAGCCAGGGAATCCCGAGCAGCAGGAACGCGATCCGCATCGACTGCTGATGCCGCCGGACCGGCACCATGACGCCACCGAGCAGGAGCAGCGGAGCAAAGCGCTCGAAACGGCCCGCGAACACAAGGGCGCTCACCACCAGCGCGGCGAACAGTCCAAATGCGACGCCCGGTCCGACTAACTGACGGTTCGTCGCAGCGCCAGTGACGAGCGTGAGTAACAACATCGCTACGCTCAGGGTCATCAGCATCGACAACGGTCGTGCGATCGTCGTCCCCACGGCGCTCTGCGCTGACGTCGTCAGCCGTGCGGCTGCGTACGCGTCGCGGCCGTTCCAGCGCGGGATGAACTGCCAATTCGATCCGCGACTCGAGCCGTGAAGTTGCAATCGATGCGTACCGGCGGGGACCTCCGCAGACAGCACCGTTCCTGCGTCGGTCATCCGCACGCTATCCAATAACCCGGCTAACGCCAGGTCGGGGCCACGCTCGATGGAAAACGTTCCGGACTCGTTCACGTTGACGTAACCGTCGATGTCGATGGCAACGTCGCCATCAGGTCGCAGCGCTTGCAACAGATTGACGAACCAGATCGGAAACCGCTCGCGTGAAGCGTACGGCCGGTCGAAGATCGCCGTGCAGCGCGGCGATGCCGAGCGCCAGTCGGCACGCACGTCCCAGCTGCGCAGCAGCCCGGCCGGTTCATTAATGTCGATCGTGCTGATGACGCCACCGAACGGTGCGGTCGTGGTGAAGCGCGCGCAGAGACCTTGCTGCGGAACGGCGGCGAGAGCGACCGCCTTCAACACCAGTAAGCTGACGATCGCGATTCGAACGAGCGGTTGCCGAAGGCCAACGGGATTCAACCAGACGAGCGCCGGCAGCGCCACGCCGAGCAGCACCGCTTCGAACGCACCGCTCAGCGGAATCCCATCGAGCGGCGACAACACCCGTGAGGGCCACAAGACACCGACGGCCAGCGCGACGATCCAGATCGCGCGGCTTCCGGATTTCACCGACGATCGGCACCGGCAACTGAGCGAGACGCAAGGGTGGTCAGCGTTGGCGGAGCGGAGCTGCGTCGGAGCGGGAACAGCTTTTCCGGCGGCACGCCGTCGCGCAGCAGATTGGCGAGGCGCTGTCCGGAGACCTCGAGCGTCGCCACCACAATCACGTCATAGGCCACGTCCACATGCTCGGCGATCGGGCGTACCGGCATGCCGAGAAAGCGATGACCACCTTCGTCGTCAAAAATCGCGATCGGTTCGAGCCCGACTTCCTTGAGCGACAGATAGGCGATCTCCGCGGCTTCACCGCGTCCGTAGATTGCGACGCTCCGGCCCGACGCCGCGCAGTCGCGCAGCATCTCGCGCAGGTGCTGTCGCACTTCACCGTAGAGATGCAGCGAGTAGTCGATGAACTCGTAAGTGAGGCGCGCTTTTTCGGCAATGCCACGCGGCGTAATCAAGTAGGACAGCCGGTTCGACTGGATATTCACGCACTTGATGTAGCCCTTGCGCACCATGCGCTTCAGGTAAATGTTCGTCAATCCCAGCGCGATGCCCAGCTTGGTCGCCAGGCTGCGTTGCGTGACGCGTGAGTCTTCTTCCACTGCTTCCAGCAGTTGGAGGTGCCGTCGTGCTTCAGTATCCATAGAAAAATCCGGGATCGGTCTGGTTCACGCGAACAGTTGTTCCACGGGAACGAAGCGCACGCGCGGCTGCCGCGCGGCGAAGTCGAGAAAGGCCTGCATCACCGCTGCGAGCGTTGCATCGATTTCCCAATAGTGCGTCGCGAGACAGAAGTCGCCGCCGGCAGCCTGCGCTTCGGCGAGCCCGCGGGTCAGCGAGTCGAGCGTCGTGCCGGGCACCAGGCTGTAGCAGCCGAACTCCGCATGGTTGGCGTAGCGAAGTGGATGCGGAAAAATCAGCGCATTGCGGCGGCCGCGGCCGGTCCGTGCGCGATACCGCTGAACCGCCAGCCAGTTCTGGCCGGTGCGCAGTTCCCAGGGGCGCGCCGATGGACGAAACGACAAGAACGAACCGAGCAGGTTGAGGCGCGCTGACGATACGGCGGCAAGCGCGCGCTTCGACAAGGCATTGTGCGGCGGCACGAACACCGAAATCCGGCAGCCAAGCAGCGACTCGAGATAGTCGCGGCCACGCCGAATCCGTTCGTCGGGGTCGGGCGCGGCTTGAAATTCAAAGCCGGTCGGAAAATCTTGGTGCGTGCAGCCGTGCAGCGCGATGGTGACGCGCCTTGCCGCAATCAGCTCTCGCAGGAATTTCACGAGCTCGACGTTGTGTTCCAAGGGAAACGATTCGCCGGAATGCCAATGCTCGCGCGGAATGCCAGCCTGCTCGTAACCGATCGCAAACGGCACCACCGCGAGACAAACCGGGATACGGTCCCAAATTCCCTGGTAAACCTGTTCGAGCGATGCCGGCGCCGTGAAAAAGCTGGTGTCGTCATCGCGCAGCGCGACTTTCATGCCGACGTCGAAGCGGTGCGACGGCGCGATTCGATCGTCGTCCGATAAATCTCGCGCAGTTGACGCGCGCTCTCGGGCCACGAAAACTCGGTCGATGCTTTCCGCCGGTTGCGATCGCCAACCTGACGCGCCAACTCCGGGTTGGCGAGATAGCGTTCGAGCCCGTCCGCCAGCGCACGCGCGTCACCAGTCGGGACGATTGCACCGCTCGATGAATCCGCGACGAAGTCACGGACACCACCAGAATCGGTGGCGACGATCGGCAGCCCACAGGCCATCGCTTCGAGCACCGCATTCGGCGAGTTGTCGAACTCTGACGGCAACGCAAAGACGTCGCCGGACCGATAGTAGGACGGCGTGTTGGCGTGTGACACCGAGCCGACCAGCGTGACGCACTCGCGCAAATCGTGTTCAGCGACGCGAATGGCCACGTTGCGATGTTCCGGACCGTCGCCGACTGCCAGCAGGTGCACATTCGGAACGCGCTGTCGCACGATTGCGATCGCATCTACCAGCAGGCGGATATTCTTCATCGGCACGAATCGGGAAACCGCGACGACCACGCGACGACCGGTTAAACGCAGCGGCTCACGAACTGACGGTCCATCCGGACGAAAGAGCTGCGCGTCGACGCCTTTGGCCACGCGCGCCACCGGCCGCCCCAGCTTGGCGGGCAATTGCGCCGCCGCCCATCCGTCAGCGACCAGTGCATCCGCTAATCGCAGGTCGGCAACATCGAGCGCGTTCGGTTCGCCAGGCAGATTGACGACGACTGGAATGTCGGCCTGACGAAAGCGCGCCGCCTGAGGCAACGCGTGAGCGTGCACGATGTCCGGTTTGTCGGGACGCGAGAGAATCTGTTTCCACGCCAACCGGCAAAACCAGCTCTCGTCCGCACGCAGCACCCTCATCGTCAGACGGCCGAAGCCGCGGCGCCGCTGCCAGCGATAGACAAAGTCTCGCGTGTACGGCGATCGCAGAACCGTGACAGGCGCTTCGGTAATGGCATAGCGGGATCGGCCGAAGCACAGCGGCCGTCCGGTGATGAAGTCGACGTTCACCCCAGCCGCGATCAATTCGCGCGCCCAGGCGAGATGACGCGTTTCGCCGCCACCTCGCATCATCGCGAGGCACCGGACGAGCATCGTTACGCGCACGCCTGCTGGCGGCTGCCCGCGTCAACATGCCGGCGTGCCCACAATTCGAGGCACACCAGCGCCCAGATCCGCTTGGCGTGGTCGCGCGCGCCCAACTCGTGCTGCCGCAGCAAGCGCGCAACTTCGGCGCGGTCGGTCCAGCCACGCGCGCCGGTTCGCGAATCGAGCAGAATCTCGCGCGCCCAGACAACCAGGCCTTCGCCAAACCAGCGCCGCAGCGGCACGCCGAATCCACGCTTCGGCCGCAATAGTGTTTCTGCCGGGAGCCATCGCGACACCAGTTGTTTGAACAGCACTTTCGTCGACGTCGCCGAACCGTGCCGCCACGACGGTTGCTGCGCGGCGAGTTCGACGACGCGGTGATCCAGAAGAGGACAGCGCGCTTCGAGCGAATGCGCCATCGTCGCGCGGTCGACCTTGACCAGGATATCGCCAGGCAGATAGTGACGTTGATCCCACCGCTGCAGTCGGCCGAGCAGCGGTCCACCAGCCGATACGATTTCGTCCACCGCCTCGTCTTCCGGCAACTCAGGCGTCGCAGCCAGGACATCCGCGGTGACGATCCGGCGCAGCAGGTAGTCGGGAAATACGGTTCGCCGCCACACGAACCAGGCCTCCGGTCCAAGTGCAAGCGTGGCGAGGCGGCCCTTGCCGCGCAGATGCGCC
>Ga0207659_10000511_pt1 | contig 23289 bp, 31 predicted proteins | sample KBSM43metaG_FD_184330 | JGI IMG/M metagenome (GOLD analysis project Ga0207659, IMG submission 184330) | Miscanthus rhizosphere microbial communities from Kellogg Biological Station, Michigan, USA - KBS M4-3 metaG (SPAdes) (version 2) | ecosystem: Host-associated > Plants > Roots > Rhizosphere >...
CGGATTGAAAGAATACCGTCAGGCGCGTCGGTTACTCGACGAGGTCTTGACGAGGAATCCGGGCATGGTGCGCGCTCAGATTGCCCGGGCTTGGATCGACTACATTGTCGATACACGGATGCCGCTCGGAACCCGGTGGCTCCTCGGCGGCGGCGACAAGAATAACGGGATGCGTGTTATTCGCGAAGCGGTGACAACCCCGGCAGAGTTCTTCGTCGCCACGGAGGCCGGGTTCGCGCTGTGGGACATGCAGGTCCGTGAAAAGCAGATTCCAGCGGCCGTGGTGACAGCGCGCCGCCTGGCGCGCGACTTTCCAGAGAACGAAGAGCTCGCGCGGTTTCTTGCCCGTAACGATCCAGCTTCGGCGTGCAACTAGGCCAGCCCAGCGCGTCGCGGTCATTGCTCCGAGTTTATGAGCAAGGTGCTCTCCGCGGCGCCGTTCGAATGGCACTTCGACGACTGTCCCGCACCTTGGACGTCCCACTGCGAATTGAGCGTTTATGGCACAAGAGATCGAGGTCAGTCTGAGAATTCCAAACATGAAGGTGCGCACGCTGGACGAAAACGGTTATCCCATCGACCACAGCACAATCAGGTTCAAGAGGATCGTGCAGGTCCCCGCGATTCCTAAAGTGGGGCAATTCCTTCAGCTGAGCGCCTCAGAAAAGACGCTAAAGGCGAGCGTCGTCGGGGTCGTGTGGAGCGACGACAGAGGTATGTTTGTGGTTGCCTGCCAGTACACCAACCGGTCGATTCCTGCCGACGACCATAGTGCGCTTACCCGCGATCCCGATTGGCGCATGACACCGCTCATATAGCGACGTCCCCGAAGCGCCGATGAGCGAAAACATCAGCTCGCAGTTGCTGACCAGGAACGAGACTACCGATCTGCGCGCTTTGCGATGAAACGCTCTCGCGGATGATCATGCGAGTGGTGACGTCGGGCGAAGGAACCGTATGAAGCCATCAAGGACGGGTAACAATGGATCTCCGTACACGGGTAACGTTACAGGACCCCGGATGACGAAAGAGCTGGCAATTCTCATTCGCGAGGATCACCCGTACCTGCCCACGGACGATTTCATGAAAGCGATCAACGTCGAATTGCGCAAGCGGATGGCCAATTAATGCCATTTACGTCGTTCGGTCTGCATCCCGATCTTCTCAAAGGGATCCGCGAGCTCGGATTCATCCGCCCCACGCCAATCCAGGAACAGGCGATCCCGCCGGCGCTCGCGGGTCGCGATCTGCTCGCGTGCGCGATGACGGGCAGCGGAAAAACCGCGGCGTTCTTGCTGCCGATTCTGCACCGCCTGATCGGCCGCCCGCGCCGCGTCTCACGCGTGCTGATCCTCACGCCAACACGGGAGCTCGCTGCGCAGATTCTCGAGGACTTCAACGCCCTCGCGGTGCACACACCTCTGACCGGCGCGGCGGTGTATGGCGGGGTCGGCATGGGACCGCAGGAGCACGCGTTCAGGAGCGGCGTTGACGTCATCGTCGCGACGCCGGGACGTCTCCTCGATCACGCCCGCGCGCCGTACGCGAAGCTCGATGGTCTCGAGTACCTCGTGCTCGACGAAGCGGACCGTATGCTCGACATGGGCTTCCTGCCAGATATTCGCAGGATCCTTCGACATATCCCATCGCGGCGACAGACATTGTTGTTCAGTGCCACGATGCCGGCGCCGATCGCGACGCTCGCGTCGGAGATGTTGAGAAAGGCGGTATCGATCAACGTGCAGCGTCAGTCGGCGCCGCCGGTCGGCATTACGCAGGCCGCGTACCCGGTGCCACAGGATCTCAAGCCGGCGCTGCTGATGGAGCTGTTCCGACGAAACATCCTGCGGCAGGCGCTTGTTTTTACGCGCACGAAGCACCGCGCCAACCGTCTCGCGGACTACCTGGTGCAGCAGGGCGTCAACGCCGAGCGCATTCACGGCAACAGATCTCAGAGTCAGCGGACGCAGGCGCTCGCTGGATTCAGGAATGGCCGCTACCCGGTGCTTGTCGCGACCGACATCGCGGCGCGCGGCATCGACGTGGATGCGCTCAGCCACGTCGTCAATTTCGATGTGCCGGCGGCGCCCGACGACTACATCCATCGCGTTGGACGGACCGGTAGAGCGGAAATGACGGGCGAGGCGTTCACGTTCGTGGCGCCGCAGGATGAGAGCGACTGGCGCGCGATCGAACGGACGATCGGCCGGACGCTTCCGCGCGTCACGCTACCCGACTTCAACTACCAGGCGCGGTCCTCCCGGCCGCTCGAGATCCCGCACGGCGAGCGCATCGCGGAGATTCGTGCGCGAAAGGCGGACGAACGGGCGCGGGCCAGGAAGAACGCGGAGCGGCGCGCCGTCGCGGCGTCTCGACCACCAGAGGTCCCTTCGTCCGCCGCACGATCCCGCCCAGCGGGTGTGGCGCGCCGGGGCGGCCGCTTTCGCCCACGAGGCGGCCGGCGGCGGCCATGAGCGAACCGCGGGCGATTTAACTTGTGTGCACGCGGCAAGAGACGTAGTGTCGAAGGGCACCGCTTTCCTGAGATCTGGCCTCCCCGCACGTCCTTCCTATGGTCAGCCTCATCAAAGCCCTTGTGAAAGTTGGGCTTCCATGACGCCTCGTCACATTCGATGGACACTCTCCGCCTGCTGGATCGTCGCCGCCGTCATCACGTTCTTTGCCGTCGACGCTTCCTCCACGCGGAGCTGGCTGTACCTTTCGATCGTCGCCTTCGTACCGCCGGTCGTTCTCTTCGGCGTGTGGCGTGACGATCATTCGCAGACCATTCGAGAAGTAATGCGCGGCACGGGGTCGTGACCCTCGCGGACACGGTGGACGTTCATCATGTCGGGCGGCTTTTCTGTCGCAGAGGCCGGCGGCGCGCCGGTACGTGGCGCCAAATCCGGCGGCGTGGCTGACTGGTCGGGATGAACTCGGAGCGGGAGTTCAGGCTGGCTGGATCAGTGCGCTGGACCACGTTCACTATACAGGCGATTACATCCGCTCGAAGACCACGGTGTGCGCCAATAGATTTGGCACTGCCGTCCGCCTCGCCGATTTCCAGGCATCCGCGTACGGACCCGCGGGCGTATTCGGATCGCCCACCGTCCACCACGCGCGATCCGTCCTCGCCTGCGCTGGCAGCGCGAAGCCGAGGATGTCTTCGATTTCCGAGACCTTGAGGACAACGATCGTCGCGTACCTGTCCTCGAGGTACTTGTGCAGCGGCTGAAACTTGCCGCCCGCGCAGGTCGGTTGCCGTTCGAGGGGAGCGACGCTCACCATTGCCGGCTTCGCCGGCCGCGCCATCCTGAACCAACTGGTCCACTTTGACATGTAATCCCTACTCTATTCGGTTTACACCGTGTCCCGACAGCCGCTCCGCTTGCTCCAGCAAGCGTGTCGGAGGGTAGCGAAAGCCCAGGGCTGCGCGGGTTACTCCCGCCTGCTCGTCGGCCTGTCGAATTCGCTGCCAAAAGACCGGTGAGGGACATCGTTTCCGAGATTCCCACTGACACACCACGGCCTTGCCGGCGGCCCTCACCAACGCCGCGAACTGCGCTTGAGAGGCGCCGAGTCGTCGTCGCACGTTTCGGTAGCGACACTGGCGAATGGTCAATGACGCAAGTGGCGCACGCGCTCGGATCACGGCCATCGGCGGGTCGGCCTAATCATCCCGCCCCGAAACTCATGATCTCTATCTGGCAGTCAACCGCCTAGCAGAATTTCCCAGAGGTGCTGTTCGGCGTTATGCTGCGAGCCTCGCAGGAGCTGCTGCGATATGCCGGTGGCCTACTATCAGTTAGACGGCGCGAGAAATATAGGGCGCTATCCTTGTTTGCGTCATCCGCGATCGGTGGAGCATCGCGCGTGGCTGCTGGTTGCTGGCCCGGGCCGAAGTAGTGGAGGCCAGACGTGACGCCGCGAAACCGATGCTCGCCGAGCAGCCTGGAGCTCAGGCGCGGAATCCGCCACCGGCAAGGCGAGGCCGATGCGCTGTTCGCCGAAGGTGAGATCGCGAGCTCGGAGGGGCGCGGGCACGACGCGCGCGCGTTGGTCGAGGAGTCGCGGCGGATCCGGATCGAGATAGGCGACCGGCCGGGGATTGTCGAGTGCGACGCGGCGTTGAGCCGGATGACCACGAAGGAACTAGCGTGACGCAGCCGAGCGAAGACCTTCGCCGCGAGTTCGGCGACCTCGACATCTACCTGTTCGACCAGTTGCACCGCGGGAGGATCGTGCAAGGGATGACGGTGCTCGATGCCGGCTGCGGCGGGGGGCGCAACCTCACCTATCTCCTCCGGCGCGGATTCGACATCTGGGGCACGGATCGTGACGAGAAGGCGCTCGCTTCTGCTCGCGCGAACGCCGCAACGCTCGCGCCCGTACTGCCTCCGGACCGCTTTCGCGTCGAGCCGCTGGAAAAGATGTCGTTCGCCGATGCCTCGTTCGACGTGGTCATCAGCAGCGCGGTGCTGCACTTTGCGGCCGACGAAGCGCAGTGGGAGGCGATGGTGCGGGAGATGTTTCGCGTGCTCAAGCCGGGTGGGCTTTTCTTCGCGCGCCTGGCGACCGACATCGGGCACGAGACGCGGGTGAAGCCGCTCGGCGGCCGGCGGTACATCATGCCCGACGGCGACGAGCGATTCCTCGTTGACGAGGCCTATGTGATGGCCGCCACGGCCCGCCACGGCGCGACACTCGTGGATCCCCTCAAGACGAGTGTGGTCCAGAACACCCGGTCGATGATGACCTGGGTGGCGCGACGGGGGTGACGCTCGCCGGGGCCGTTTGCACCTCCCACGCCGCGAGAATGTCTCGGCGAACACGGTACGCCCGATCGCGAAACGAGGCGGCAAAGCATGTAGGTCCGAGCCGCCCCAAAGGGGGAGAAGGATTCTATTACGGCTCCATGCCGGCTTTCTTGATGATCGGAGCGGCGGCGGGCGCGCTTAGATACTTGATCAGCGCTTTCGCGGCATCCGGATTCTGCGCGCGGGTGTGCAGAGCGGCCGCGAACGCGGTGATCTCGTCGATGTCGGACGGCAATTGGCCGAGATAATCGATACCGGGCGCGTGGAAAAGCTCACTCACCTGCTGAAAGCCAATGTCGGCGCCGCCCTTGGCAAGCACTTCGGCGACCTGCGTGTTCGGCGGGGTGACGACGATCTTCGATTTCAGCTGATCGCTGAGTCCCCATTGCTTGATCACGGCTGCCATGTGGACGCCGCTCGGCCCGGTCGAGTAGGCGATCCTGTTCCCAGCGAGCAGCGCCTTCTTGATGCTGTCGCTCGAGCGGATGTCGATCTTCGGCATGCCCGCGCGCACCGCGACGCCGACCCCCGATTTCGCAACGACTACTGTGTTAGCGCGGTCAAGCTTTCCGTGGCGAATGAGATCATCGATCTGCTTGACGGGCAGGAGCACGATATCGGCGATCTCGCCGGCCGCGACCTTGTCGGCGATTTCATTCACGCCTCCCCAGGTCGTGGTGACCTTGTGCGCGGTCGCTTTCTCGAAGCCCGGCACGAGCTCGGTATAGGGCTGCCGAAGTCCGGGCGAGCCGATGACTTTGATATCGGCGGCGCTTAGGGGCGCGGCGAACACGAGGGCGGCGAGCAGTGTCAGCACAAATCGCATGTGAACCTCGCTAGTTAGGCGACAAATATCTTGTTGCGCAATCGTACGGTACGGGAGCGAGCGACACGGTTCTGCCTTGGAATGAAAAACCGATGAAGCGTTTTGCTAGGGGAAGACTCGAACCATGAATTCGCCGCAGTTGTGGCGCGAACTCGCAAGAGTGATCACTCTTTTCGATGCTCGTGACTGGACGACCGCGACCGGTCATCTAGATCGCAGCACCTCCGGACGGCCAGGTCGCCGCTTCGCGTAGGTCCACTTCCGCGCAATCAACTCTCTTTGCCACCCGATCGTCGTCAACGTCGAGTGGTGGAGCACTGCGGGCAGCGGGCAGTGTGTGTAGTAAAACCCTTCGGCTATGGCGCGGAGGAACCTCCTGCTTTTTGCCCGCGAACCCACGCCGCCATGATCTTCCAGTCCGGGTCGTCCTGGGATCTAAATTGCCTCCCTCCCTGGTGGGTGTCGGCGAGGCCGCCCACCTCCGGGGCCAGCGGCATGAGCAGCAACAGGCTTTGTAGCGGATTACCGGGAGTCACCAGTTTTGAGACAATTTGAAAGTTGGTGCGAGACTGCTCCTCGGTCCAAGAGCTCGTCCCGGCCGGCAGCCGCTCGAGGCTCAGGGGTCCGCCGCCGTGACGGCTTACCTCATGGCAAACGTAGCAGCGGGCGTGGTCTGGCCACCGCTTTTTTGCGAAGATAGGCTCGACTTGGGTCTTGAAAAACTCATAATCAAGAGACGGCCGCGCGGCAGAAGGCACCTGCGCCGCCAATGGCATAGGCGCGTAGAGTGCGACCGCCGACGCTACTAGAAAGCTGGCAAGAATTCTCTTCGGACGCACATTAGAAACCATAATCTCTCCAATAACTGCGTACCTAGGGCAATGCCAAAGTGCTGATCCGGTCGGGCATCTCTCCAACCGGGATGCGAGCCACCTCTTTCATTTTCTGCACGTCGATGGCGGTCACTGTCTTCACTCCACAGCTGGACACGTAAACCGTCTTGCTGTCAGGAGTAAACGTGATCCAAGCCGGGTTTCCTGATCTGCTTGCCTTTCCCGGCACGACTTGTTCCGGCAAGGAGACATGTCCGAGCAGTTTGATATCAGGCAGCGAGTAGGCGAAAACAGAATTGGACGGTCTGCTGTTGACCCAGAGGGTCTTCTGGTCCGGGGAGATACCGATGCCGTGGGCGTTGCTTTCGCACCCCCTGCCGCCGCCGAACCCTGTCGGCTCGTCAGGGGCCTTGATTCTGGCCACCTCCGCGCGCTTGGCAAAATCCACAACCGAGAAGGCGTTCAAAGCGCCAAGGTTGACGAAGATCCGGCGACCCGAGCCGTCGGGGTTATTCTCAATTGCTATCGGATTTACTCCAGTGTCGTACTGAACCTCCCAAGCAGCTTCCATCTTTTTGAGATCAAAGACGACTACAAAACGTCCCCCCGGCGCGCCGGCAGCGACATACTTGCCATCCGCCGTCACGGCGAGATCGTGCAGTCCTCTTCGTACTGGGATGCTCTTTACCTTCTCCAGGGTGGTGGCGTCGATGATATCCAAGGCCCCCGTATCCTCCGCCTTTGTGCCCGTATTTCGGATACAGACCAAGATCAGCTTTCCATCCTTCGTCGTTTGGGCTTCATTGGCCCAACCGCTGAGCGGCACCTTTTTGACAATTTTCTCGTTCTTCCGATCCATAACGATGAGGAAGTTACTTTCTGGGTCGGTCCTACTGAAGATATAGAGCAGGCGGCCGTCGGGAGAGAATCGAACCACCTCGGGTGATTCGATGTTGCCGATCGTATGCACCACCTTGTTCGTTGCAGCGTCGATCACATCAATAGTGGTTCCGCCTCTGTTCGTGACATAGATCAGGGCCGTACCTGCCGCTAATGCTGCCCATGTCGTTGTCATGCCTAGCGCCAGAGTCAGCCCGAGTAAAAAAAATTTCCGTGGTTGTCGCATTTTCCCCTCCGATAGATCTGATCGGAATTTCCGACTTCACCGCGAAACCTCGGCGGATCTTACTCCCGCGACACAGGTCCCGGACGAACTTTCGCCGGCAGTCGAATGTCGATCATAAAGTTCGCAATCCGCCGCCGAATTGGATGAGACCGGGTGATCCTCTTGACCTCGAACAGCGTGTGGAACATGGGGTGGTCGAGCGGTACGTCGTAGATCTATGCTGTCGTGGTGATGCCTCTGTCACCGCTTGGCCCCGCTCAGTCATTGACAGCAGCCATCATTCGCGGGCTGACGATTATGCGTATCGCGTTGCTAGTGGCGTTGCGCCTGGGACTGCTGGCATACGCGACGATGCAGCTTCGCGCCGCCTCTCGATCTTGATCGGCTTCCCCTTCCGCCTTCAGTGACCGACCAATTCCTCCTCGGTCCTGCCCTGCACCATCTCGATGCGGACGCCTCCCGCCGCAACGACGAACCCGACCCGGAGATTTCTGACGCCGCGTGGCGCCTCCGTCTTCAGTCCCTTCGATTTCAGCTCACTGACCTTCGCATCGACGTTCGTCACGGCCCAGCCCAGGTGATCGATCGCGTGGCCCTGGCTCGACGCGGCATTGTCGCTCTTGTCTGCAAGCAGCAACACCGTCGGATTCGTATATTTCACCGCATCGACGTGTCCCTTCCATTTGATGCGCTCACCGCCGTAGTTGTCGAAGAACCACTGCAATTCGGCGGCGGGATCCGGCACCCGGAGGTGGACATGATGGAACCCCAGCGTCCCCGGATCCTGTAGAAGTTCGATCGTGATGCCGAAGGGATCCTGGACGAACCCGGCCTTCGGCAGACCGGCGACCGTGCGCGCGGCCATGGTTACCTTCGCGCCTGCCGCCTCGAGCTCCTTCATCTTTGCGTCGACGTTCGGGACCGAGATGCCGATGTGATCGATCGCGCCCCAGTACTTGGCAGCGGGTTGTCGACTTTGGCAAACGCAAAGATCGTGCGCCCGACGACGACGCGGTCAGGCAGTGAGCCGAGCTAACCAACCACGATCTGACCGGTCATCCTCGGATGCAGCGAGCAGAAGTACTTGTACGTGCCTGGCGCGTCGAAGCGATGCGAGAACTGCTCACCGGTGTCGAGAACTGGCGACTTGAACTTCTGCTCCGTGCTGACGATGGTATGCGGAATGTCGTCGCGATTCGTCCACGTCATCGTCGAACCAACCGCGACCGATGCCGTCGTGGGCGCGAAGCTGAAGTTGTCGACCGAGACGCCGTGTGTGTCTGCGGTCGCTACTTCGGGTTCGAGCGGGACGTCCGTAATTGCGATCGGATGATTGACATCGTGAAACGAGATCCGTGAGAGGCCGAGCACTTTTCGCAGTCGATCGTCGGCCACCTTCATCGGCCCCGGCGACGGCGCCGTGCCCGGTGCCGGCTGTGGAAATGCCGTTGACATCGCCGTGTGGAACGTTACATGTCCTTCGACCTTCTGCATAACCTGATGGATGTGCCCGTTCAGCACCGACACGGATCCGAACCGCTTCAGGTACGACAACGCGCGGGCGCTGTCGTCGGTACCCCATCCCCACTCGGGGTACACCGACCAGAGCGGAATGTGAGCGAACACGACGATTGGCGTGCTGTTCTTCAGGTGCTTGACGTCTTTCTCCAGCCATTCGAGCTGCTCGTGGCCGAGCGTGCCGAGCCCGCCGGCCTTGAGATTCACGACATTCACCAGTCCGATGAAGTGCACACCGTTCTGATCGAAGCTGTGCCAACCCGCACCCTGTGTCCCCTTGCCGAATCGCGCCAGGTAGGTCGCGCCATCGTCTTCCAGGACGTCGTGCTCGCCGGGCACATAGAACACCGGGAGCGACAGCTCGGACATTATCTGCTGCAGCGTGTCGAACTCCGCCGGCTTCGAGAGGTGTGTCAGATCGCCGGTGTGGAGAATGAAAGCCGGTTGGGCAGATTCCGCCTTGATCTTTGCCACTGCCTCGCGCAGCGTGGCTGTGACGTCGGTGTTCGCGGGCTTGTCGAAGCCAATGTGACTGTCACTGATCTGAACGAACCGAAGGCCGTTATTCGACGCGTGCGTCTTCATCGCGCCGTGATCCAACTGGCCGAGCGGCGAGCCTTTCAGCACCCCGCTCGACATGGTCCAGATGGCGCCGGTGCCAACCCACGCCATGCATTTTAAGAAGTGCCGTCGATCGAATTGTTTTTCATCGTCGCTGTGTTTCACGTATTCCTCCATCAGGGGCGCAGGAAATCGGCCCCCCATACCAGCAGTCCTCCGACATGCCCTGTCGCGGCGACAGCGATCGCCGCACTGGCCAAGGCGATGCGGTAAATCCACAGGTCGCGCAGCGACCCGACTCTTGTCCTGAATGTCGCGACCGCCGCTGCCGCGGTCAGAACGGTAGCAGCCACTCCCAACCCTCGATGCCACTGCACCAGCGGGCTCGAGTCGATGCCTAACGTCGATGCGAGCCGCCAGCCGGCAATCGCCCCTGCGAACGCGAACAGTGCTCCCGCGCGTACGTTGATGACGGCCACGGCGCGCCAACGAGTATCGTGCGTGGCAAGCGCAACGCCCTCCGCCCACATGGCGACCATGACGAGCGCGATCGGAAAGTGAACGATCAACGGATGAAAGCGACCAACCAGTGCCATCTCGCTTCCAGAGACTGTCGGCGGTCCGGATCTATTCCGCACCGCCTGCACGGCTGCCGTCCGCAGGCGTTGGGAATAAGGGAGCGGCTTCGCGGGTCTTGACGAGAAGCAATGCCTTCGCGCGTGTTCGAAGAAACCGTCCTTCCGCATCTCAACGCCGCTTTCAACTACGCGCGGTGGCTTACGCGAAAGGACGAAGACGCGGAGGATGTCGTGCAGGACGCCTGTGTTCGGGCGATGCGCTTCTTCTCGTCGCTCCGTGACGACGATGCACGGTCGTGGTTGTTCGCGATCGTCCGCAATACGTGGTACAGCCGCGTAACGCGTCGAGGCGCCATCAATCCACTACCGTTGGACATGACCGACGATCCGGCCGACAGCGCACCGAATCCCGAGGCGCGGCTGCTGCAGCAGCACACCGTTGCGCGGGTAAGGGACGCGCTGGAACAGCTACCCGTCGAATTTCGTGAGGTGCTCGTGCTTCGCGAGATCGAGGGAATGTCTTACAAAGAGATTGCCGCTGTCGTGCAAGTACCGATCGGCACGGTTATGTCGCGCCTCGCGCGGGCGCGCGACCGCCTGTCGAGGGTGCTCAAATCCTCTCCGGCGGCGATGGAGCGAGCGCGATGATCTGCCTCGAGCTGGAACAACATCTCGATTCGTACCTCGACCGCGAGATCGCTGCCGATTCGGCGGCGGCCATTCGGGAGCATCTGCGCACGTGCCTCTCGTGTCGCCAGCGCGTGGCCGATCGGGAAGCGGTCGGCCGGCTCGTCAGGTCCATGCCCTATTACGAAGCACCGGACCGCCTGCACAGGCATCTGTCGACACGCGTGCGGCGCACGCGTGTCACGCGGCATCTGTTTGCATGGGCGGCCGCCGCGGTGTTTGTTGTGGCCGTCGGAGGAGTGATTTCGCTCGTACGGCCGTCAGCGACGGGCGACGACCGAACGGCCGGCGACGTGGTCGACGGGCACGTGCGTTCGCTGATGGCCGGGCACCTGTTCGACGTCCGTTCCACCGATCAGCACATGGTGAAACCGTGGTTTCTGGGCAAGCTCGATTTCTCGCCGCCCGTCGTGGACCTCGCGTCAGCCGGCTTTCCGCTCGTCGGCGGCCGCCTCGACTACGTATCGGGGCGACCCGTTGCCGCGCTCGTCTATCAGCGACAGCAACACACGATCAACGTGTTCATCTGGCCTACGTTGTCTGACAGGCAGAACATCGGCGCATGGACCCTTCGCGGATTCCACGTGCGCCATTGGGTGCGTGACAGGATGTCGCACTGGGCGGTCTCCGACCTGAATGAGACCGAGCTGAGCGAGTTTGTTGCAGCGCTTCGGAGGATGTGACCGCGATTTGCCTACCGTGCAATCAAGTCGGCGCGGTTACCGACTTCGACGAGACCGGCGCGAACGACGGCCGCGTTCAGACACAGTTCCCCGCCGAACCGCCGAACGATCTCACGCAGAACGTCAGGATCCTGCGCTGTCGTGTCCGGATCGTACGTCGTCATCACGCAGCGGCGTCGAAGGTCGGCAAGAGCGATCTCCGCGTCGGGCAGCCGCAGAATCGCACCCGGCCACTGTCGCTCGGCGAGACCTCCGACGCCCCCGATGATCAGATTCGGACGCAGGCGCCTGACGTCGTGGCCGAACGTCGACACCGCGCCATCGGTGCAAACAAGCAGCGGCAAGATATCGAAACGCTCAGCACCGTCGAATCGCTGCAGGCGCGCTCCCGGCCCGACCGCCGCCTCGACGCGCTGCTCCACCTCACGCGAACGCCACGGCAGTCCATCGACCAGCGGTTCTCCGTCGATGCCGAGAGTGGCGTGAAGTTGAAGCAGGCGGGGGAACGTTCGAGCGGTGATCATCCGCCCGCGCCGATCGTAGACCTGCACGACACGATCGCCGAGGAGGCCTGTGTTCGTCAGTTGCGTGGATCGAACACGCTCCCCCGCCATGGACTTCACGGGATAACGCCAAATCGCAGTAATCGTCATTTCGGATCAGACGCTGAGCTGTGCTGCCGCTGCCGCTGGCGGCTGCTCGAAGTCGGCGCGATAGACTCCGCGTGCTGGCACTCCATGACCCGTACTATTGCGAATCCGCGCATCTCCGCATTGCGACTCGACGGGCAGGATCGAGACCTCGACGGGTTTCATCCTGGAGTACAGCTTGTAGGGCGGGGCTGACTTCATTAGGCAGGATCACCTCGAATCCAAGCTGCACGTAGAACGGCATATTCCACGGCACATCACGAAACGTCGTGAGGGTGACACAGGGGTACCCAGCAGCGAGGGCCGATGCGCAGACGGCTTCGACCAGCCTTCTGCCCAGACCGCGACGTCCGTGTTCGGGATCGACATCAACCTCCTCCAGATGAATTGCGCCCGGCTCGAGCAACAGCGCGTGCGCGAACCCCACAGGAAGATCATCTGCGAGTGCAACCCACAAATGACCGTGCCGCCGGGCGTTTTCTAGATCTTCAAGGCTCGTTGTTTCAGCAAGAACTGTCTCCGGAGCGTGGCCGATGAGAAGCCTCGCGGCATCACGTTCCACTGCTGCCAGCAGTGGTAGGTCGGTGGGCCGCGCTTCCGTGATTGTGTACGTAGGCCTCGACCGTGGCTCGCCGAGCTCGGTCAACACAGCGAGAAGCTTCCTATTGGCCCAATACCCGTAGTCGCAAAGCCTTTCGAGATCACTGTCATGCACGTTCCTTTATCTGGCTGCCCATTGACGTCCAGGGCCTACGACCCACAACGAACGCGCCTCGACGTATTTCACGAACCCCGCGACATCGTCGGGAACGAGCCGACCGATCGCTCCGCTTGAATACACCGCCGTGAGAATCCTCCCGCAGCGGTCGAGCACGAAGCCGGTCGACTGTAGATAGGCCGAACCTTCGGCGACGTAGGCGCCTGTCGCCGCTCGAATGTTCTCCGCATTCGCACCGAATCCAACAAGGAAGTTGAGATGCAGTCTTTCGATGAGCGCCTTGGTTGTCGCCTCGTCGTCAACCGACAACGCGACGATCGCGATGCCATAGGCAGCAAACAGCTCGCGCGCGCGTGAAAACGCCGCCAGTTGCGCGTTGCAGTAGGGGCACCATGACCCGCGATAGAACAGGACAACCGCGTAGGCTCCGACGAGATCGCGCGGTAGCGTGATCGTTCGACCACCAACGACGTTGATTGCGATCTCGGGGAACCGGTCCCCTTTTTCAAGCCGCGAAGACACCATTACTCCGTCCATTGCACCTGGCGTGGCTCGAAGAAGAGCAGAGGGCGATTCTGCCAGACGTCCCTCAGTTGGCGCCCCTTTCCAGGAACGATCTGCTCGACCTCGGAGACCACGGAATCCGGATCGAACAGCACGAAATAGTCAAACGCGACGGCTTTGAATCGCGGTCGAGTCGCGGTGCCGGGAACCGCAGACGTGTGCGCGGCCATGAACATGATCGCAACCGCCGCTACGAGAACCGGACCTGCGATGTGCTTTCGAAACATCAGACACGGCGTCGTCGTGGCGTTCATCACGCACCGCCTTTCGGCGGCGTCGGCTGGTTGCCAATGTCGACACGCGAACGCTGCGCGACGAGACCGTCGACCGATAGCGGTCCGGAGCCACCCAGGTTCAGAGCCACGAGACAAGCAATATAGAGAAGGGCTGTTTCATAACCTGGCGGTCCGAATTGAGGACCATCGTTCGTGACAGCAACGAGTTTGATTGAGCTGAACCCGTACGGCAGGTGTACCGTGAAGATGGCGACCAGCAGAACCGTCACCATTGGTACGCTGACCAATGAAACGAAGGCGCCAATCAACACGGCGAAGCCACCGAGTACCTCGACGACTATCGTTGTCCACGCCATCACGTGAGGCATTGGTACCCCCAACGCGTGCAGAACAGCTGTGAACGCGCTTGGACCCTTTGAGAGCTTCGCGAATCCATGGGCCATGAAGCCGTAGCCAACCATCACTCGAACTACGACTGTCCACCATGGGCTTGCTACCCGATTCGCCGCAATATCCCGAGCATCGGCATTCATACGGGACCCATCAGCCGACCGGAAGTTTTGATGCGACGACATCGATTTCTTCGATGACGGGCGATTCGGAGAGCAGATCCGCCGCTCGCGACCGAAGCGCGGAAGCGACGCGCCCGACCAGGTGTGCCCGCCTTCCCGCGTCGTCGGGAAAGACATCGAAAATGCCGAAGCTCGCCTGCGTGAATCTGACGGCGAACCACGCAGTGGTGGCAGGCTCGTTTTCGACCAGCGACAGCGCCTGTTGCAGGAGGTCCGAAAGTTCTGCCTCTTTTCCTGCCTTCGCCGTCAACCGAACCAACAGACCGACGGTAACCATCGTTACTAACGCTTTCCGCCCCAACGGGCACTCAAGGCTTGCAGAAGGAATCGCCGCGGCGTGCGCTCGAATTCAAGTGACTTGTGGAGCCAACACGCGCACGGCTCAATATGTTTACGAACAGGAGGCTGCCACGACCTTGAGGGTCTTGACCGTCAGCGTTGATTCGTCTTTACCCATCGCGTCCTTGCCACTGGACGCCGATGAACCGGTCACTGACACTTTGCGGCCGACGTGTTTGCTCAGGTCGATTAACTTCGCCGTGAGAGGCAGCGTTGCCATCGCCATTGTGTCGTGCGTCATTCGGTCGCCGACTTTCGTACCGTCCGGCATCGAGTTCTTCATCATTTGATGAGCACCGCTGAGGACGAACGTCCCAGGTGTGCTGCCGGGTTGAAGACAGCCGGTGTAGGTCGCGTCAGCCGCCATCTTGGCCATGTTCGCGGTCGTGCCCGCGTGGTTGTCGTTCTTCATCGTTCCGCCGGATTGCGCGGCGATCGTCGCGGCCAGAGCCGCGACGAATACTGTCGAAAAGACGATTCGGTTCACCGAATTTCTCCTGAGTCGAGTGCGAAGCAGATTTGAATTGGAGAAGCCGGCGCTCACGATGTGACTGTCGTTCGGGCCAGCTCCGCTGACGGTTAGAACTAGTTGTCAGAGATGATCGCCACGCCGTTGGCCGGACTCGCTATGGCTGTACTGGTTGTCTGTGCGAGATCGCCGTCCTCGTCGATTCGAAACTGCGTCAGATGCGCGGTGCCACCAGCATTCGATTCGACGACGGCGAGTAGACCGCTGACCGCAGCGATGTCGATCGGTGCACCGTTGGTCTGCGCGGCGACGGGAAGATCGAGAACGATGCTGTTTCCGCCGGCCACCAGGCGAGAAATGCTGTGGCTGGGCGAATTGGATGAATAAAGATACGGACCAACAACGGCAATCCAGCAGGGCGAGTGCTGGCCGTCTCCGCCTGGAGAACCCGTTGCGGCGAGAGCTATCAGCTGCCCGTTCTTGACGAGCCCAACCAGGTCCGAATGGGCGATCGTGACGTACGCGTTGCTGCCGCGAGTCACGAGGCCAAACGGGGTATCGCGGCTGTCAGCCGGAAGCGCCACCGACACCGCCGACCCGAAAGCCGCTCCGCTCTCCAGCTTGACCACTTCAATCGTTCCGCTCTTCTCCGTAACGATCAATTGACTTCCGGCAACTCCCACTTGTGCTGCCGAGCCATCCGCCGCGAGCAGCGGCACGATTCCATCTGCGGTGGTATCAATCCCATCGACGCCGAGTCGATGCGATTCGACTGTGGTTGTCCCGAGCACATACAGATGATCTTTCCCAAACGCGGCGCTCACCGGCTGCGATGCCACAACCACTAGCTGGCGCAGCTCGAAGCCGCTCTGACCGCGGGCAAAGACGGATACGGTCTGGGAGCCGTAGTTGACAACCGCTACCAGTCCGTGGTCGGCTGCAATCCCGCCCGCATTCGCATCCACGCCGCCTTGTCCCAGTGTCGGTACCGATTCGATCAGCGCGCCTGCTGTGTCGTAGACGAGCAGTTGGTTGTTGACTGTATTTGAGCTTGTAACAATGACCGAGCGATCGTGGTTCGCCGCTTGCGCGGTGCTTGCGGCCACAACGAGAGCAGTCGTGATCAGAACTGCCGATTTTCCTGACATCCTCTTCTCCTTCGTCCCACTGCGCGCGACCGGCGATTCGTCGGTCTCGCGCGTTCACTCTGACTAACGCGCAACCCATGACGAATATTCCGAGCGAACACACCGCTGCTGCTGCAACCGTGGCTTGACGATGCCGACCACGCTCGCGATTTCTGGCAGCCTGCGGAGGTCGTCATCAAACACTTCGCTTCTCGCGGCAGCTGCCCTGCTCGCGCCTTCAGATGTCGGCATTGCTTTATTCAGAGGGCCCGCGGGGCCAGCAGCCTCAACGCGACGAACATCGCCGCAGACTTTGCACTGGCAACGTCGTTGAGGCAGGCGACACAGGCGCTCGCGACGGCCGCACGCGAGGCATCATCCAGACCACCAGACGAAACGCGAGTAGTACCGTGACCACGGCCGCATACGCCCGCGGAGCTCGCACGTCGGCCTTGACGGACCACCAGTAGTGAACGACGCCTGCGATCGCGGCCACATACACTGTCCGGTGGACCGCCTGCCAACGCTTTCCGCCAAGCCGGCGAATCATGCGGGCCGGTGACGTCACGGCCAACGTCGCCATGAGCAACCACGATGTGAATCCGAGGGTGATGTAGGGCCGGTTGAACACCTCGTCGCCGATCGACGCGGCAAGGTCATGCATGGTCCGCCACGTGAATGGATCCGGAAACCCGAGAGCCGCGAGGCGGTCTGCAACGACGAAAACGGCGAGATGCATTGAGCCGTAGAAGAAGGCGAACAAGCCGACCATCCGACGGAACCGAATGACAGCGTTCCAGCCTGTCAGACGCCGCACCGGCGTGATCGCCAATGTGACGCTTACGAAACGGAGGGTCCATATGCCCGTCGTGCTGGTGATCTCGCCCAGAGGATCCGCCCCCAGATTCCCACGTACCAGGCGGTTCAGAAGCACCGCAAAGGGAACAAGTGAAGTCACGAACACCGTTGGCTTGATAACCCACCGGACGATTTGGTTTGCAGTCACTGTCGAGCCGTTCCGCAGCCTTGGCTAATAGAGCCTCTTCGGGTCCATGCCGGCATACATACCGGCGACTTGGTCGCCATACCCATTGAACGGCAGCGTTTTCCTGTTCTTGAAGAGCGATGGAAGTCGGCGCTCCGTCGCTTGGCTCCAGCGCGGGTGATCGACGGCCGGGTTCACGTTCGCGTAGAAGCCGTACTCGTTTGAGGCAGCACGCTTCCAGGTATTGATTGGCTCCCTTTCGACGAACGCGACCTTCACGATGGACTTCACGCTCTTGAAGCCGTACTTCCACGGCACGACCAGACGAAGAGGCGCGCCGTTCTGGTTCGGAAGAACTTCACCGTAGAGCCCCACGGCAAGAATTGTGAGTGGGTGCATGGCTTCGTCCATCCGTAGGCCTTCGACATACGGCCACGTCACTACAGGCACCCTCTGCCCCGGCATTCGCGACGGATCGTAGAGCGTCGTCATCATCACGAACTTCGCCTTCGATGTCGGCTCGCATTTCTCAATCAAGCGGGAGAGCGGGAAGCCGACCCACGGAATGACCATTGACCAGGCTTCGACGCAGCGATGCCGATAGATACGGTCTTCCAGGGTTTCGCCTCTCAGGATGTCCTCGAGATTGAGCCTGCCCGTCCTCGCGCACTCGCCTTCGATGGTGACGGACCACGGCTCCGGTTTGAAGTCGCGCGCATGGATGGCCGGCTCATGCACCTCCGTTCCGAATTCGTAGAAGTTGTTGAACGTCGTGATGTGGTCCCACGAATTCGGTGGTTCGGTTGTGCTGAGCCGGCTAGGCCGCGTGGTTAACTTGCGGCTGTGCGGGGCAGGCTGCTGCGCGCGCAGCAGTGGTTCCGGGATGAGAGTTCCTGCGGTGGTCGCCAGCGCCGTGCCGGCGATGGTCCGCAGGAACTCCCGACGATGGAGGTAGACGTTCTTCTCGGTGATCTCTGAGCTTGGAATATCCGATGGGCGCCTGATCAGCATTGACTTCTCGATTCACACGTTGCGGCGCGAACGCGCGGATATGTCGCGCCTGACGGAATAGTCCAGTTCCGGTGTGCGAACCGTGACGGTACGCCACGCAACTGAGGCGGTCGTCTCGTGCCTGTGATGCGTGAGATACGTCGCGGTGACCAATATGAGGCCGATGACGGGGAAGACCCACACAGTAGGCGGATCGCCCACGGATGTATGTGAGTACAGAGCCCCGAGCAGGTCGAAGATCAGTCCCGCAAACGCCCACTCTTTGAGTCGCGGAAAACCGGGTGCAAGGATCGCCACGACTCCCAGACACTTGGCCGTGCCCAGGAATCGAAGCAAATAGCTCGGATATCCGAGGTGATCAAATATCGCAACCGCCTGGGGCGCGTGGAGAACATCAGGGACCGAGGCCATGAGCATGAAGGAAGCCATCAGGCCCGTGACCGTCCAAGAGAGAGCGCGAGTGGTGTTCATGGTCTGCTTTCGTCACTGCGGGCGTCGGCCCGTATGAATTGCTCCCGGATAACGGGGCCGACGCCAATCAAGATGTCGACTCGATCAACGAGCGATGTTGAGGAGCACCCCGCCGTAGACGCGATGCGCGTATCGTGTCTGCTGCCCAAAAAAGGCGGGTGCGTCGTTCTGCGAGCCAATGGCGATGAATCGATAGTCGCCACGAAGGCCCCATCGGCCGGCGTACCAGTTGAGGCCACCACCGACGTTTCCAGTGAGAAACGTTTCGGTGTCATCAATCCCAACCTCGGTCCGTTTGAACGCGATCAAACTTCCGATACCGACCGTTGCGTACGGCACGACACCGCCATAGTGCCGCGCGTACGCCACGAGGTTGCCGCTGTAGTTGAGCAGATTGGGTGATTTCAGATTGGAGGTGAGACCGCCCAATTGCAGATCCTGCGACAGACCGAGGGCTTCATTCACCTCGCCTTCGATGCCGACATATCGATTGAAATTGAAGGCGACCGCGCCACCCAGTTGGTAGTTTCCAAAGCTCGGTCCCTGTGCACTCTGCCCTTCCGTGACAAATGTTGCACCGCCGGGGATGATCGTTACCTGTACCAGGCCAGGGCCTGGCGAAGCTTCCTGCGCGTACACTGGACTTGCGGCAACAACCACGGTTGCCGCAATGAACAGTGCTCCGATCCAACGACTCATTACTGACCTCCTCATTACCGACTCGAACTCCAAGTGTTCGACCTCGTCATCTGAGACGCCATCGACGACGCATTTATTCCAAGACTGCGATCGCGGTTGGCAGTGTGTATGTGGCGTACGTCAACGCGCGGTCAGCCGCGCCTCGGGATCCGATCGCGTGCGTCGGCTGCTAAGCAGCTCGTCGTCGAAAGCATCGAGCTGACCTTCGAAGCACTTCGTATCAGCGTCGAATCAATGTGCGCTCATACGTGTCAGGCAACAGATGTGCCGCGGGCACTTGGGGCAATCTGGATGCGACGAACAGAGGGAGGGCTCGGCTCAATAGGTTGCAAGGCATCCGCGCCGAGCCTGACGGCAGAACGTCCGAAATGTCGTGCCGCCGCGGGAGGCGGCTACGAAATCTCGTGTCTCGAGCGGTCGATGCCGAGTTTCTTCATTCGGCTCCGCAGGGTGTTGGCGGGCAGTTCGAGGATTCTCGCGGCGCCCTCCGGCCCTCCAACGACTCCGCCCGTATGCGTGAGGACTGCTTCAATATGGCGCCGCTCCGCTTCCTCAAGAGAGACCAGCTCTGTCGGCGAGGTTTCGGCGGCTTCGAACGGAACGGGGGCATGCGCATTCGGTCCGCCCGGAAACGGCAGGAAATCGGATCCGAGCCTCAGCACTGACCCCGACGAGAGTACAACGGCCCGTTCGATCACATTTTGTAGCTCACGAATGTTCCCCGGCCAGGGGTACTTGATCAGGCGATCCATGGTCTCGCGCGCGACGGCGTCAATCGGTCTCCCGAACTTTTTCGTGAAGCGTGACAGGAAATATGCGACCAGCAGCGGAATATCGTCTCTACGCTCTCGAAGGGGAGGGACCGTCAGCGGCACGACATTCAAACGGAAGAACAGGTCGGAGCGAAAGCGGCCGTCGCGCATTTCGTTCGCCAGGTCGCGATTGGTGGCGGCGATGATGCGCACGTCGACGTGCACGGTCTTGCTGCTGCCGACCGGCTCGAATTCCTGCTCCTGCAGGACGCGCAGCAGCTTGACCTGTGTGTCAAGCGGCAGCTCGCCGATTTCGTCGAGAAAGAGCGTGCCGCGATCCGCGAGCTCGAAACGGCCGACGCGCCGATCGATTGCGCCCGTGAAGGCGCCCTTGACGTGGCCAAACAATTCGCTTTCGAGCAGACTCGGCGCAACGGCGCCACAGTTCACTTTGACGAGCGGCCGCTGTCTGCGGGGCCCGCCATTGTGCAGGGCACGAGCCACCAGCTCTTTGCCGGATCCAGTCTCGCCTTGAATGAGGACCGTCGCATCGGTCGCCGCCACGCGCTCCACTCGGCTAAAAAGTGCATGGAGCGCCTGGCTGTTGCCGACGATTTCCTCGAAGTTGTGCTCGCCTCGAATCTCCTCTTGCAGGTAGACGTTTTCCGCATGTAGGCGGTTTTTCAGACGCTCAACCTCGGACAGGGCTGCCTGCAATCGCTCGGTTGCCTGTTCGCGCTCGAGCTCGGCACCGGCCCGTGCCGCAAACGTCTGGAGCACCGAGACCCAGAGTGGATCTTCGGACATCGGCTTGTCGTCGACGATGACCATGTGGCCGATGACGTCGTGTGACGAGCTCCACAACGGGATGCCGAGGTAGCTTTGCGCGTTTATCGTTGGCAGGAAGTCGTTGTCCGGAAAGAACTGCTGGACGTTGTGCGCGTACAGACAGGTCTCACCCTTGGTGACTTTCATGCACGGGGTGTCGGCGAGCGGGTATTCGAAGGGCGACGCGAAATCGTGGTCCATCCAGACGGCGCGCGATCGCGCTCGCCCTTCGTCCATGCATTCGGCGAGATAGACGCGACGGACCCGAAGGGCCTTCGCTAGATGCTTGACGAGAGTTCTGAAGAACGCGGTGCCGGTGACCAGTGCTGTACCGTCGACAATCTCGCGGAGCAGTTCTTCGGCACTCGGCTCGGTGACGACGTCGCGAGGCGTCTTCTCGTCTTCACTCACTGGCATAGCCAGTCTGGTCGGTTGCCACACAGCGTATCAGAATCGGCGCGAACGGTGCCGGTCGGCAGCTCCTCACAGCGGGGAGAGGAGCGTTATCGATTCGTTCATGACGGACCTCAATCCCAGTGGTTAGACGGTGCGCGTCTCGCGCGACGCTGCGGCCAGCGCTGCCAGTACGGACTTCAGCGCACTCGAAACAGCGGCATCCGCAACGATGCCCTCCGGGTCCAACCGCCGTCCGTCCAGTGGTACGGTGATTGATGCGTCGGGCACCACACGTGCGGACATGACCGCGAGCGTTTCGGCCAACGCGTTCCACGCATGGGTCGCGCGAGCCGATGCGTTCACGAGCGCAACCGGCTTATCAATCAGCTCACCACTTGAGACGAGCCAGTCCAGCGCGTTTTTCAAAACTCCAGGTACTCCATGCGCGTACTCCGGGCTGGAAATCAGCAGCGCCTCATGCGCCTGCACCTCTAACCGAAGATGAGTGACCGCCGCGGGCGCGTGTTCGATGTCGTGGTCTGGATTGAACGGCGGCAGGGCCGAGAGTCCGAGGTAAATGGAGACCGCAACATCGGCGGGTGCCAGGCGCATGGCGGCGTTGATGAGCGCGCTGTTCGAGGATTCAATGCGCAAACTCCCCGAAATGGCAAGCACGCGGATCGCTCCTTCCTGGTTCACGAATGCAGGAACCCCAAGGTCTGGCCAATTATTCCGCACGCATCGAGGTCCGAAATGTCGGACCGCCTCTGACGACATATCGTACTTCGCGATCAATCGAGCGTTCGCTCAGTCCCGATAACCCATTGTCGAATAGACACATCATCGCTTTGCGGCGACGTCAAAGACGGACGGCATCGGTATTGATCGGAGAGGGCCGCGAGCATGCTCCGAATCTCCCAAACAGCGACGACGGAAACACGAACGACCTTGCGCCTGGAGGGCGAGATCAACGGCCGCTGGGTCGAGGAATTGCGCAAGGAATGTGTTCGCACGCTGGGCACCGACACGACCAACGGCAGACGGCTCGTGCTGGACGTCGGCGAAGTGACGTCCATCGACGTGGCGGGTCTGGCGCTGTTGCGGGAGCTGGGTGCCCGGCGGGTGCTCGTGAGGAATGCCTCGTTGTACGTCTCGGAACTTCTCAAGGGCATCGTCGACGCCGACGTGTGAGGACCGCGCGTCGGCCCGCGATGAATCGTCGTTAGGAGGATGCCGAGTGGTCGTCCACACGTGTGGCGCGCACTGATGTCGACTTCCGAGATTCGGTTCTAGAGAACGGGCTCTCACCACGCAAACAATTTGATTCAGGAGAAATGAATATGCCACCGCAGATGACTGCCATCGCCTCGACTGTCGTTCCCACTTACTACAGGTCCGCTAAGGTGGACGGGTTGAACATCGCGTACCGTGAGGCCGGCGATCCCCGCAGCCCGAAACTGGTTCTGCTGCACGGGTTTCCAGCATCGTCGCATCAGTACCGCAACTTGATTCCGGCTCTGGCGACTCGCTTCCACGTCATCGCGCCCGACTACCCGGGATTCGGCAACAGCGACATGCCGGATCCTGCCGTCTTCGCCTACACCTTCGACAAGCTGTCCGAAATCACCGAGGCGTTTCTACAGGACAGGGGCTTCGATCATTACGGGCTCTTCGTTCAGGACTACGGTGGTCCGGTCGGCTTCCGGATTGTGATGCGCCACCCGGAGGCGCTCGACTGGCTGATCATTCAGAACACGAACGCATATGAAATAGGCTTTACTACCGCCTGGGATGGATTCCGAGGTGCCCTGTGGAAGAATCGCAGCGCTGAGACAGAGCGACC
>Ga0207659_10000512_pt1 | contig 23278 bp, 17 predicted proteins | sample KBSM43metaG_FD_184330 | JGI IMG/M metagenome (GOLD analysis project Ga0207659, IMG submission 184330) | Miscanthus rhizosphere microbial communities from Kellogg Biological Station, Michigan, USA - KBS M4-3 metaG (SPAdes) (version 2) | ecosystem: Host-associated > Plants > Roots > Rhizosphere >...
AAGTGATCACACCATGATAGGCAGAGCGTCCGTTCTGCAGCGTCATGGCGAGGATGCCGAACTCCGGATACGGCAGCTTCGACCGATCGGTATACGGATAGTTCACGCCGGTCGTCGGGTCGAAGGCGATGTTCAGGTTCAGGTGCCCCCAGCCTTCGTTACGCCCGCGCGTGTAGACGTAGTCCGACTCGATCTCCATTGACGTCCCGAACTGCCGCTGGAAGCCGACGCTGGTTTGCCACGAGTTGTTGACGTTGTACGTCCCTGCCGGCGGATTGACTTCGCCGCTGGCAAGCAGCAGGCACGGCGCAGTGCCGGCATAGTTGCGCGCCTTCCACGCCGCAAAGTTCGCGGCCTGTTCAGGCGCCGAGCACGCCGTCGCCTTCGCCTGTTCGAACGTCGGCGGTGGCCCATTGAATGGATTGGCCGCGAAGTCAGGCCGGCCGTCGTTGGTCACCTCGACGAGCGCGACCGTCTTCGATTCGCCGGGGTAGGTGCGCGACAGCATCTCGCCATAGTACTTGCCGATGCCGCCACGCAGGACCGTCGCCTGGTTCAGTTGGTACGCAAACCCGAATCGGGGCTGGATGTTGTTGGCGTTCTGCGGACGTCCCGCCAGCATGATTGGAAGGAACTCCTGCTGGTTCTGGAACATGTCCCACATCAGGTCGTAGCGCACGCCGAGGTTCAACGTCAGCTTCGACGACGGATGCCAATCGTCCTGCACGTAGGCGGAGTAGTCCCAGACTCGCTCCGGCGTGCGCCGGCTCTTATGGATCCCGAGCGTGTAGCGGCGCGTCACCGACGAAATGCCCGCGAGGTTCCACGTATCGACGTCGAATGGATCGGGCAGCAACTGTTCGAGGTTGGAGGGGAGCGGGCCGCCGCGTGCGTCGATGACGCCCATGCACTGCGTGCAATTGGACGTGTAGATCTCTTCCAGCATGAACTCGCCGCCGGACTTCAGGTCGTGGCGGCCGTGCGCGTCGTATGAGTAGGTGAAGTTGTCCTTGATGCTGTACAGCCCCTGCACCCGGTAGCGCGGCGCCGCGTTGTTGCCGCCAATGGTGAAGCCGGTGAAGGTGATGCGCGGCGATCCGGTGGTGATCGGTCCGAAGGGGCCGCCCTTCGACATCCAGTGATTCGACCAGTGGGTCAAGTTCGACTCGCCGAACAGATAACTGGAATAGCCGACGAGCGTTTCGTTGAGCGCGCGGTTGCTCAGCACCTTCGTGAGCGACGCGACCATGCCGTCGGAAATCGTCCAGGCGACGGCCGTCGCGGCGGGATGCTGATTGTTGCCGGGACCGAACGGATCGTGAGTGTTTGTCTTGTTGCCTTTCACCATCAGCCGCGTTTCAGGTGAGAACTGATAGTCGAAGCGCGCGCCCTCGTGCCTGACGGTCGATGTTCCCGTGAGCTCCACGTTGAAGCGCGGGAACGGCGTGTTCCACACTTCGTTTTTCGGCGCGCGCTCGTATTCGTGAAAGCCGAAGAAGTGCAGCTTGTCGCGCATGATCGGTCCGCCGATGGATCCGGCGAACTGCTGGTTGGTGATCGGGATCACCCGGCCAATCACGGGGTTCGCCGCGTTGAAACGGTCGTCGCGGAAGTTGCCGCGCAGCGATCCGGCATACCGGTTGGTACCCGACTTGGTGATCATGTTCACTTGCACGCCGGACGACCGCCCTTGGGTCGCGTCGAAGCGGTTCGAGATGTATTGGAACTCCGCGATCATCTCCTGGCTGAACGCCGGCTGGCCGCCGCCGCCCATCGTGTTGGCGAACTGCATGCCGTCCACGTTGGTCTGATATTCACGCGTGCGGTTGGCGTTTCGCGTTTCGAGCGGTTCGGCCGGATTGGCCGACGTGCTGCGACTGCCCGGGGCGATCAGCAGCAGCGCCATCCAGTTGCGTCCTTCCGACGGCATCTCCTGCACCTGCGTCGGGTCGATGTTGCCACCCAGGCTCGAGGTGGCGACGTGCAGGAGTGGCGCTTCCCCGGTGACCGTCACTGTTTCCTGAAGGGTGGATGGCGACATCTGCATGTTGATGGTCGACGTCTGTCCGGTGAGGATCTGAATGGCCGGCCGCTCGACGGTGGCAAACGCCGCCAGCTCCGCCGTGATCCGATACGTGCCGACGCGGACTGGAATGCGGTAAAAGCCCCGTTCGTCACTGATGGCGACGAACGTGTTGCCCGTGGCTTCGAGAACTGCCGTCACTGTGACGCCGGGAAGCACGGCCCCCGACGAATCCGTGATCACGCCGTTGAAGGTTGCTTCCTGCGCGAATGCACGCGACGGGAGCATTGCGAAGATCCCGATTAGAGCCAGCCGTCCGACACATCTCATTGAACCTCCTGTTGTGCCTGTCACCGGAGGAACTTGCAGGTGCCCAAACGTGTGCGTGGATGCGATGTTGACCGGGGAACGAGACGCGCGGGCGCGACGTTATACCTGCGGATCTAGAGTGTCAAGGCGACATCAATCTTCAGGCCGCTGTAGGATGTGCGCGCATGGCGGACGATTCCACACCGGATTCACATCCGCGCGAGCTGATCGAAATGATCGGTCGACAGAAGGATGCCGGGGGACGTGAGCTGACGTGCGGCCTCTACCTCACGCGAACCGGGTATGAAGTCCGCGCCGAGTACAGCGATGGTGAAGTGCTTCGGACGCAGTGGGCGATGGACACACAGGGTGGACGCATCATTGCCAACCGGTGGGTCGACGAACTCGGCCTGGAGCGCACACGCTGAAAACAACCCATCGCCGAGCGTGTCAGCCCACACACGCCGTGGCCCCGCAGACACGCATTCTTTGCGCTGATTATCGATTAAGTCGCCAAGGCTCTATCGCTTAGCCTTTGGCTGATCGGTTGCTCTTCTCCTCCGCGAGACAACGGAGGATGACATGAGAGCGAGCCGAGCGATGTGGATGGCGGCGGCCCTGATGGCGGGCGCGATGATCGGCCGCGCCGACGCCGCGGACACGGCCAATGAGGCTGTTGTTCGCCGGCTGGTCGTAAGCATTCCCGACCGCAAGCTTGCGGTGATCGAGAACAACGAAGTCGTAGAAGTATTCGCGGTCGCTGTCGGCGCTCCGGACTCGCCAAGCCCCACCGGCACGTTCACCATCGTCAACCGAGTTGCCAACCCCACTTACTACCACCCCGGAAAAGTGATCGCTCCCGGTCCGCAGAACCCGATAGGCACGCGCTGGATCGGCCTGAACCAGAAGGGCTACGGCATCCACGGCACCGATCAGCCCTCATCGATTGGCTATGCGAAGTCTCACGGGTGCATCCGGCTGCGCAACGCAGACGTCGAGCGCCTCTTCGAACGCGTCCGCGCCGGCGATGTCGTAGAGCTTCATGCGGAGCGGACACCCGAGCTCGATCAGCTCTTCACGTCAACCGACTGAGCTCTCACTGTCGATCTGACTCGCGGCTTTTCAAGGAGGCTTTCCAATGTTGGCCATCAAGTACGTCCTGCTCACAGGTGCCCTTTCAATGTTCATTGCCGCCGCGGTCGTCCTGGGCACGGACGCGCGCAAGGTGATGCTCCAGCCGGAGTCGTCATCGATTCGATGGCGCCTCTTCACACGTTATCTGGTGATCGCGGTCCTTCTCCTTCTGCCGGGGCTCAGCATCGTCGTGGTGCCGAGCGGCACGGCAGGCGTGCGCGTCAGTCAGGTCTCCGGCACACTTGGCGGCACGATCTATCCGGGCACCCATTTCGTCTCGCCACTCGTGCAGCACGTGGAGCTATACAACGTGCGCGATCAGATCTACAGCACCACAGCGGCGGATATGTCGAAAAAGGGGACGGCGTTGAAGGTGTACAGCAAGGAAGGCCTGCCACTGGGCCTCGGCATCTCGGTGCGGTATCAGCTCGACCCGCGACGGCTGCCCTTCATGGAGAGCAACCTTCCGCGGCCGATCGAGAGCGAATTGCTCCCGGCGGTCGTGGCCAATGCGTTTCGTCAAACCATCTCCGCATATATGGTCCGTGACGTGTTCTCGACCAAGCGCGAAGAAGTCCGGAGGGCGGCGGCAGAGTCCATCACGACGCGGCTGGCGTCCGACGGCATCATCGTCAAGGAGGTGATGCTGCGCGACATCGATCTCCCGCAGGAATACGCCAAGGGCCTCGAGGGGCTCCTGGTGAAGGTGCAGGAAAACGATCGGCTGACGATCGAAGTCGAAATGAAACAGAAGATGGTGCGAACGGCCGAGCTCGAGGCCGAGGCCGACAAGGTGCGCCAGGTGAAACAGTCCGAGGCGCGTGCGCAGTCAACGGTGCTCGAGGCGAAAGCGCAGGCCGACGCGATGCAGTACACGCTGCCGCTGAAGGAGAAGCAGATTCAGCAGAGCCGTCTCGAGGCGGAAGCCCGCAAGGAGGCAACCGTGAAGGGCGCCGAGGCGGCTGCCCAGGCGAAGGTGATCGACAGCAAGGCGGAGCTCGAGAAACGCAATTTGCTGTCCGAGGCCGACGCGCAGCGCGTGCGCCTGCTGGCCGTCGCTGATGCCGCGCGCATGAAGTCGGAGGCCGAGGTGCTGAAGGACAATCCGTTGCTGATTCAGAAAATCATCGCCGAACGCCTCTCGGACAAAGTCCAGATCATGATGGTGCCGATAGATGGGAAGGGGTTCTTCGCGAACGATGTGCTCAAAGCGGCGACGTCGGGCAGCAGTATGCCGCTCATCTCGCCAACGCACTGAAACCGCAATGCTAAAATCCGCGGCAGTGGGTGCCCGCGGCCGCGGATTGCCTGTACGGCTGTTGACGTGGGGCCTCATGCTGCTCCTCCCTGCCCTGTCGTCTTCGGTCGGCGCGCAGGCGCCGTTGCCATCTGCCTTCGACGACCTCATACCGGACCTTGCCGCGAAAGTCACATCTGCGTTATCAGCCGGCGCTCAAGTGAGCCTCACGGTAGAGCCGAACGCAGACGGCGAAGAAGCGCAGGCAATACGGACGCGGATGACGACGCTTCTTGCGGCTCGCGGTCTTCGGATCACTGATGCGACCCCTGGGAACCCAGAGGTTGCGATCGGGTGCGGACGAAATCTCCGCGAGCGAGTCTGCGTCGCGGAAGTCCATACCGATGGGCGGACTCAAATTGCGACCGTCACGGGCCCGCGTACGTCGTCGACGGAGGCCTCACGAATTACCGTTCCCGCACTGGAACTGCGTCCACTCCTGTCGCAGCAGATTCAGATTCTTGACGCCGCAGTCATTGGCGACCGTCTCCTGGTGCTCGATGTCGCCGCGATCACCCTGTTCGAACGGAAAGATGGCGAATGGCGCATCGTGCACTCGCGTCCACTTCCCGTGTCGCGGCCGTGGCCTCGCGACCCGCGCGGCCGTCTTCGGGCGAGTGGAAACAGATTCGATCTGTTCCTGCCTGCAATGACCTGCACCGGCCGGCCGGATCCGCTTGAAATCACCTGTATCGATGGACAGCAGCCGTGGCCGATTGGCGTGGACAACAGGGGTCTCGAACCGGGCCGCAACTACTTCAAGACTTCTGAAGGAACGGTCTTCTACAACGCAGCTCCGCTTGGTGCCGCCGCCAACGACGATGCGATCGGACTGACCGCAGCGTGCGCGCCGGGGATGTACGTCGCCGCCGTCTCACCGAGCGGACGGTTGGACAGTGGGGATCTGCTGCAACTGTCACGTGTGGCTGACGGCCGCCTCGTCCAAGCGGCCTCACCTGTGAGTTTGCCGGGCGTGTTGACCGCACTGTGGGCCCAGCCCGATCAAACCTCGGCGGTCGTGGTGACGCACGACGTCCGGGCCGGTCGCTATGACGCGTTTCACACGACTATTTCTTGTAGCCGTTAGCGTCTGTCTGGCGGGTGCCGTGTTGAGCGCGGCGCGTCCGCGCTACGGCGGCACGCTGAAGCTGGAAACAACGGATGCGGGTGCGATGCGCCGCGTCAACGCCCTCGCCTACGAGCGATTGATCACGATCGATGGGTCAGGCGTGCTGCGACCGGCGCTCGCCACGACCTGGAACGCCGACACCGGCGGCAGGCGATGGACCATCACGCTGCGGCATGGGGTGAAGCTGCACGACGGCTCGACGCTTCAACCGCCGCAGATTGCCGCCATCCTGCGAGATCTTCACAACGATTGGCAGATCGGCACCGAAGGCGATGCGCTCGTCATCGATCCGGCCCGTAACATGTCCGATCTGCCGTGGCAGCTTGCCGACTCCTCCAATGCGATTGCAGTTCGGCAGGGCACGGGCACCGCAGTCGGTTCCGGTCCGTTCGGAATCGAGCGTGTGGCCGCGGGCGTCATCGCGCTTCGGGCGAATGAGGAGTACTGGGACGGCCGTCCTTTTCTTGATGCCGTTGAAATCCGCACAGGCCGCTCGTCGTCGGAGCAATTGAGCGACGTTGAAACCGGCCGTGCCGACATGGTGTCGATTCAGCCGACCGATGTCAGGCGCAGCGAGCAGCGTCAATTGCGCATTGAGGGCTCTGAGCCACTGGAACTGATCGCGCTCGCGTTCGAGCCGCCGCTGGCGGCCAGCGCGAACGAGGCCGTCCGCCGAACCTTTGCCGCTGCGATCGATCGCACCGCGATCGCCCGCGTCGTTCTGCAAGGACGTGCGGAGCCGGCCAGCGCAATGCTGCCGCAATGGCTGAGCGGCTATGCGCCGTTCGTGTTCGATCGCGCGGCCGCGCCTCTCTCTCGAACTGCCGTCGTTGCACTTCCTGCCGATCGACGAACGTTCGCATTACGCGTCACTCCATCCGACGCGGTCGCGCAGGCCGTGGCCCAGAGGATTGCGGTAAACGCGCGTGACGCCGGCTTCACGTTGACCGTGCAGGCACCGGCGGGCCTCGGTCCGAGGTTCGATGTGCGTCTGGTGCGCCTCTCGTTCCGCGCGGCTGCACCGCCCGAAGCGCTCTCGGATCTGATGGCAGGCCTGGGCCCTCGCATCCTGACGCTCCTGGGACGCATCACACGCCCGGACCCTGGTGCGTCGCTCGATGATGTCCTGTCAGCCGAGCGGGCGATGCTCGCAACGGACATCATTGTTCCGGTCGTCCACGTTCCCGAGCTTTACGCCGTTGCGCCGCGCGTGCAGTCGTGGAACGGACCAGCGGTCCTCTCCTCGGGTGCCTGGAACCTGGCCAATGTCTGGTTGAACGCGCCATGAGCCTTCGCAACAGACTCTTTCTGCTCGTCAGCGCGGTCGTACTGCTCACCGTAGCGCTGGTAACGTTGACATTTTCAGCAAGCGCACGGCAATCGTTCGCGACGCTGGACGCTGAGCGAACCGCCGCGCTTGTCGAGCAGTTCCGGCGGGAGTTTGCAGACCAGGGCTTGCAGGTGGCGGAGCGCGTCGATCGGGTTGCGCAGAGCGAGGCGGTCTCGCGGATTGCGGCGTCTCGCGACGTCGCGCCTTACGTGAACGAAGCGACCACGCTCGCCGTGGCTCAAGGACTCGACGTGCTCGACATCGTCGCGGCCGACGGCACGATCGTCTCCTCCGCGGAATGGCCAGCGAGGTTTGGGTATCGGAATGGCTGGATCACCAATGGCCGAACTGCGGATGCGCCGGCGGCCTTCCTTCAGGCTATCGAGCTGCCGGAGACAACGACACTCGCGCTCGTTGCCATTCGCACACTCGCGGCGGGCGCAGGCAATCTATACATTGCTGCAGGCCGGCGGCTCGACCGGAAATTTCTGCAGTCGCTGGTCTTGGCGCCGGGGATGCGAGTACTGCTGTATCAGAATCTGCAGCCTGGAATCTCGAGCCGGGGGTTGCTCGCGGGCAAAGACGACCCTTTGGAAGCGGCGCCGCTCGAACCGCTCATCGCACGCGTGATTCACAATCGTCAGGAAACAAAGGAGACGATCGAGTGGCCGGACGGGCCGGAGACAGTCGACGCACTTCCGCTCACCGGACGTGACGGCTCCGTGCTCGGCGTCCTGCTGGTCGGGAGTTCCGGCCGGGAGCTCGCGGCGTTGGTCAGCCGCATTCGGTGGAGCGGTGTCGCGTTCGGCTCTGTCGCCATCGCCCTCGGTTTCATCCTTGCGTTTACGATCGCGGCCCGGGTGACGCGTCCAGTGGAGCAGCTCGCGGGCGCGGCGCGTACGGTGGCCGATGGCGATTGGGAGGTGCACGTCGATGACGTGCGGACGACGGGAGAGATCAAAGTGCTCGCCGACGCGTTCGAAACCATGACGCGGCAGCTGGTCGATCACCGCGATCGCCTTGTCCAGGCTGAACGTGTCGCCGCCTGGCGCGAGCTCGCGCGCCGCCTCGCGCACGAGCTGAAGAATCCGCTCTTCCCGTTGCGGATCACGATCGACAATCTGCGACGCGCGAAATCGTTACCGCCCGGCGAATTCGATGAAGTCTTCGACGAGAGCCTCACGACGCTGCAGATCGGGCTCGGCAACCTGAATACCGTCATCGGGCGATTCAGCGACTTTGCAAAGATGCCCGCGCCAGAGTTCGCGCAGGTCTCGGTGAACGAAATCGTCGAGCAAAGCGCGTCCCTGTTCCGGGCCCAGCTCGCGTCGCCGGGACATCCGGCTGTCACGCTGACGCTCGACCTCGATCCGTCACTCGGCAAGATACGAGGCGACAGCGAGCAATTGAGGCGCGCGGTCCAAAACCTGCTCCTCAATGCGATCGACGCGATGCCGGGGGGCGGCGCGCTTCGAATCGCCACGCGCCGCGACGGTGCGGTTGTCCGGATCGACGTGGCCGATACCGGTCAGGGCCTGAACGAGGAGGAACGAAAACGACTGTTTACCCCCTACTACACGACCAAGCAGCACGGGACTGGTCTCGGCCTTGCGATCGTGCAGTCCGTCGTCGCCGATCATGCGGGGAAGATCTGGGTCGATAGTGATCCGGGTCGCGGCGCCACCTTCCACATCGAGCTTCCCGTATGACCCGTCTGTTGATCGTTGACGACGACCAGTCGACCTTGGCGTCGCTGTCGCGCGCATTCCGAATGGCCGGGTACGAGGCCGCTGTCTGCGACAACGCGGCGCGTGCCATCACGCTGCTGAAGAGCGAACGGTTCGATCTCGTCTTCTCGGACGTGGTGATGCCCGCCAAAGACGGCCTCACGATGCTCGCGGAGCTGCGCGAGCTCGGGATCTCGACACCGATCATCATGATTTCCGGCCAGGCGACGGTCGAGATGGCCGTCCGCGCGACCCGGCTTGGCGCCGTCGACTTCCTCGAGAAGCCGATCTCGTCGGAGAAACTCCTCCTCACCGTCGAGAACGCGCTGAAGCTCGCACGTCTCGAGGAAGAGAATCGTCAGCTGCGACGTCGCGTCGGACGGCACGAGCTGGTGTGGAAAAGCGAAGCGATGCGCCGGGTCATGGCGCAGGTCGATCGGGTCGCCAACAGCGAATCGCGCGTGTGCATTCTTGGCGAGACCGGCACCGGGAAGGAGCTGGTCGCCCGGGCCGTCCACGATCGCAGCCCCCGTCGTGAAAAGCCTTTCGTGACGCTGAACTGTGCGGCAGTGCCGTCAGAGTTGATTGAGTCTGAGCTCTTCGGCCACGAGAAGGGGTCGTTTACAGGCGCCGCTGCGCGGCATCTCGGAAAATTCGAACAGGCGCACGGCGGCACGCTCTTTCTCGACGAGATCGGCGACATGCCGGTCGCCATGCAGGCGAAACTGCTCCGACTGCTGCAGGAAGGCGAGCTGGAACGCATCGGCGGCGAGCGTCCCATCGTCGTCAACACGCGTGTCATCGTGGCGACGCACCGCGATCTCGAGACGCTCGTTCGAAAAGGCACGTTCCGCGAGGATCTCTATCACCGTATCTTCGTCTTCCCGCTGACGCTGCCGCCGCTGCGCGAGCGGGTGGAAGACATCCCGCTGCTCGCCGAGCACTTTGCGTCGATTGTGGCGGAGCAGAACGGGTGGAAGCCGCGCACCTTCAGCCCGGAGGCGATCGATCAGCTCACGCGGTATTCGTGGCCGGGGAACGTCCGCGAGCTGCGCAACGTGGTGGAACGGCTGCTGCTGCTGACTGACGATGTGGTGGACGGTTCGACCGCACACCAGATTCTTGCCGGGCGTCACGCGGGCTCCGTAGAGGCAGATCTTCAGGTCCGCCTACGCGGGAGCGGTGGCCCGCTGGCCGATCGAGTGTCGGCCTTCGAGCGCGAGGTTGTTCTCGCGGAGCTCCAGGCCCACGGGTACAACGTCGCCGAGACCGCGCGGGCACTTGGTCTCGAGCGGAGCCACTTCTACAAGAAATGCCAGCAGCTCGGCATCGACGTCAAAGCCGAACGCTCACATACCTAGATTCACGCGAGAAGGTACTTCTGAATCTCCGCATCCCTGAAACGCCAGAGGACGTTGTCGATGAAGTAGTGGTGGATGTTGATGAACAACATCGCCGCGGTGAAGAAGAAGAACATCTGCCAGGCGTTGAAGGTGCCGAGCGCGGTGTCGATTTCGTTGGGAACGAACTCGAACGCGAGCCAGCCGGCGAGCACGATGCCAAACGCCAAGATCGTGCCGCGAACTTCCGGATTCTTGAGGCCGCGCAGCCGTGTGTCTTCCATTTTGTAGACAAACGCCAGGTACTGCAGCGAGTGAAAGAACGGCGTCAGCAGAAAATAAAACTCGTACTGGCGCGTGATCGGCAGCCACCACACGTAGAGAGCGAGGAACGGCACCACCATGTTGACGCTCGGCAGCTCTCCGCGCTCTTTGTAGTTCTTCCAGAAGACGTCATACGCCACGAGGAGCACACCCGCCGCCACGATCAATGAGGTAATCGGAACGAGGATGTCCGGCAAATCGAACGAGTAGTACTTGAACTGCGAGAAGTTGCTCTGCGCTCCGGCCACGTTGCCCTGCGCGAAGTTGAGCCACCAGATGCTCAGGAGCGCGTACTTCGTAATCGTTCGCTGGCGCGGCGAGAACTTATAGCGATCGAAATAGGCGTACACCATCATGCAGCCGAACACTTGCTTGGTGTAGTGCCATCCCACCGTGAAGATCATCACGTTGAACGTCAGCCCGAACAGCAGATCGCCGAGCCGCGGTCCGGAGAAGACGCGGGCGTTGTTGCCGAACCCTGTCAAGTCACGGGACAGCATTCCCACCGGCGAGAGCTGCGATACCGGCACGTTGTAATAGGCGTACGCGAACGCAAAGGTCGCTATCAGGAGCGCCGGGACGACCAGCAGCTGCCACCAGTGCGACGTGACGAATGTGCGGCCGCGACTGTAGGCGAGCTTGTACGAGATGAGAAAGTGCGGATAGTTGACAAGGAGCGAGAGTGAGGCGGTTGTAACCGTGAGATTCTTGAAATGCTGATCGATCGCCCATGCGGCCCGGAACCCCTGGGTCGCAAACATTACGAACCAGACCAGCAGGCTGGCGCCGCCGAGAAGCCAGAAATCAACGAACCGCGTGGTCAGCGCACGCGGTCGTTCGGAAATGGTGTCGACGGTGGGGCGCATCGCGCGCCCCAGGTCGGGTGTGCCAGGAACTGTAACGGTCGAGGTAACGGTCGACGTCACCCCAACACTTTACGGTATCCGCCGAGCGATTGAACCCGAAGGCCGCTACGGCTGCTGGTTGGGAACGACGCAGCCGGGGCCGGGATACGACCCGCCGCCAGGGGCCGGTCCGCCGCCATTGGAGTATTCCGGCTGCACCATGAAGCCTCCCTCGGCCATCCGATAGAGGTTGTGCCACGCGCACTTGTCGTCGGCCTCGTAGCCCTGATCGTCATACCACGCGTTCAACTGCGGGTCGGTGACCGCTTCCCGAATCTCGTGGCTGGCGACGATCGTGATCATGTCCGCGACCGACAGATTCGACAGCTTGCATGCGCTGCAATTGAGGTACGGGAACACGGCATACCGAATGTCCAGTCCCCCATAGTTGAAGTGCCCGTGATACCCGCAAAAGGTCGAGCATGATGCGCCGCCGCTCATCGTCACTTTCATGCCTGCGGGCATATACACGCCGTAAATGATGTTGGTGTCGACGTTCACCTTGCCGCTATTCAGGACGCCAGCGATGAAATTGCGGATACCAGAATCCGAGATGCTGGACTTGGCGCGCTCCGACGCAACGTAGTAGCCAAAGTTCTGGACCGTGCTGCTGATCCCGCCGTATTGCTGCACGACCGAGAAATCGTCCGTTGCTATCGTGCTGCTGTAAGCCGTGTCGTTGCCGAAGCTGGTAAGAAAGGCATCTATCTGCTGCGCCAGCGTGGTGTAACCGAGCGACGTCTGCGTGGACGTGGCGACGCTGCTGTTCCAATACAAGGCCCAGAACCCGGCACTGCCGATGACCGGCCCGCCGTGATTTCGGAGGTTGCCGCTGCCGTAGCTCGCCGAGTACACGGCGGCTCCTTCCGCCGGGGGTGCCATCGTGGGGCCAGTGTCACGCGGCGAATGAATCGCGGCAGGTGCCGGAAGTACGTGGACGGTTTCGCCCGTGTCCGAGTAATCGACGAATGGACTCCGGCCCTGCGCGGAAGCATGGGGAGGTGCTCCGAGCAGAGCCAACACAGCCAACGACGCAACGGTAGTGATTCCAGCCCCCCTTGAGGCACTTGTTTTCATCGCAATGCTTCTCCGCACTCGTGAAATTTTGTGAAGGGTTGTTATCTTGAGATCGTTAAGAGAGTGCTTGCCGAGCCGACAAATGTCTGCTCAGCCGCAGCCATCCTTAGAAGTGGTTTGTCTTCTCTACTACGTGGGACACCTCGCGAACGCTCAAAACTCGGCAGGATTTGTGAAATACCGCCCAGCGATGTTGAAGATCGACCTCCATACCCATACAGCCGACGACCCAGCTGATCGAATTCCGTACCAAACACATGAGCTTTTGCACAGAGCCGCAGAGCTCGGGTTCGACTGCCTGGCCATCACCCTCCACGACCGGCAGCTCGATCCAGAGGCGTTGCGGTCTTATGCGGCCGCGCACGGCATGGTGCTCATTCCCGGCATCGAGCGCACGATCGAGGGACGCCATGTGCTGCTGCTCAATTACAGCCGCGCGGCGGAGTCGATCGACTCGTTCGAGGCGCTTGCGCGCTTGCGTGAGCGCGAGCGGGGCCTTGTCATCGCGCCGCATCCGTTTTTTCCATCGTCCAAGGCGCTGCGCGGCGCCCTCACGCGGTATGCGCATCTATTCGACGCCGTTGAGTGGAATGGGATGTTCACGCGGGCACTGAATTTCAATGCGCCGGCGGAGCGCTGGGCCCGCCGCCACGGAAAGCCACTTGTCGGCAACGGGGACGTGCATCGGCTGGAGCAGCTCGGAACGACGTATTCGCTCGTGGATGCCGATCCAACTCCCGACGCTATCTGCGAGGCAATCGCCGCCGGACGGGTACGCGTCGTGGCGACACCGCATTCAGCGTTTACGGCGGCACGCCTGATGGCCGATCTCGCGGCGAGCACATTGCTCCCTCGAGCGACCCGAACGACTCGAACGATTCGAACGATATACTCATCGACGGATTGAACCCGCCGCTCACTACACTTCTCCACAACATTCTCACGAGCCGCGTCTATGACGTGGCACGTGAGACACCGCTCGACCCGGCCCCCGGTCTCTCACGCCGGCTTGGAAACACGGTGCTCCTCAAGCGCGAGGATCTCCAGCCCGTTTTCAGCTTCAAGTTGCGCGGCGCCTACAACAAGATCGCGCATCTGACGCCTGAGGAGCGCGCCCGCGGCATCATCACCGCCAGCGCCGGCAACCACTCGCAGGGCGTCGCCTACTCCGCGCGCAAGCTCGGGCTCAGGGCCGTGATCGTCATGCCGCAGACAACGCCGCGGATCAAAGTGGATGCGGTGTGCGCGATGGGTGCGGAAGTGGTTCTCGCCGGCGACACATACGGCGACGCCAAAGCGCACTGCGACACCCTTGCGGCCGAGAGCGGGATGACGTTCATTCATCCATTCGACGATCCGCTCGTCATCGCCGGGCAGGGGACGATCGGTGCCGAGATCTTGCGTCACACACAGGATTCTCTTGCGGCCGTGTTCGTGCCGGTCGGAGGCGGTGGACTCATTGCGGGCATAGCGGGGTACATCAAAGCGCTGCGTCGGGACGTGAAGATCGTCGGCGTCGAGCCGTTCGAGGCCGATGCGATGCACCGCTCGCTGGCGGAAGGCCGCCGCGTGCATCTCGATCACGTCGGCCTTTTTGCCGACGGTGTCGCCGTGCGCGAGGTTGGCGAACTGACGTTCGCCATCGCGCGTCAGACCGTGGATGAAGTCGTCCGCGTGAGCAACGACGAAGTGTGCGCCGCGATCAAGGACATCTTCGACGACACGCGCACGATCATGGAGCCTGCCGGCGCGCTGGCGGCCGCGGGGCTGAAGCGGTGGACCGAGCGTGAGGGAACTCGCGACCAGGTGCTCGTCGCGGTGTTGAGCGGCGCGAACATGAACTTCGATCGGCTGCGATTTGTCGCCGAACGCGCGGAGGTGGGCGAAGCGCGGGAGGCGCTCATCGCGGTGACGATTCCCGAACGTAAGGGGGCGTTCCGCGAATTCTGCGGCGCCATCGGTCGCCGAGTCGTGACCGAATTCAATTACCGCCTTTCCGGACGGAATCAGGCGCACATCTTCGTCGGGTTCGCGACGCAGTCACGCCAGGACGCCGATGCGCTCATTTCGCAGCTTCGCCGCTCCGGGTACGAAACGGTCGATCTGACGGACAACGAAATGGCCAAACTGCACGTCCGCCATATGGTCGGCGGCCACGCCCCGGAGGTTCAGCACGAGCGCCTGTGCCGCTTCGAGTTCCCCGAACGTCCCGGTGCGCTGGGAGATTTCCTCGACGCGCTCGCGGGGAGATGGAACATCAGCCTGTTCCACTACCGGAATCACGGGTCCGACTTCGGCCGCGTGCTCGCGGGCCTTGAAGTCGAAGATCGCGACCTTCCGGGTTTCCGATCGTTTCTGGAAGGACTCGGCTACGAATACACGATCGAGTCCGATAACCCTGCCTACCGGTTCTTCTTGGGATAAATCCCAAATCCCAAATCCCAAGTTCCAAATCCCAAGTCTGACGCGACGGGCCACAGAGACTCAGAGACGCAGAGATCAAGATTTTCTCTGAGCCTCTGTGTCGCTGTGGTGAATGCCGCGTTTGAACGCTTGGGATTTGGGTTTTGGGACTTGGGTTTTGGGATTTCCCGAGTGGTTCAATCCGAATCACCGTGTTCTGCACATGATTCGTTAATGGACATTGCCGCGGGTCGATCCGTGCAACGCGGATCTGTGCACCCCAGACCATCTCCTTGACGCCCAGGAAGTTCGCGGGTTGGCGATCCACCGGCTTGCCCGTTGCAGCCTGCGGGGGCACCCCCCGTGTCACGGAGAAAAGGCGTGCAGAACCAACTATCGCTCGTCCGAGGAGATCTGTTCGGATCGGTTCAGACGAACGTTAAGTTCATGAGCACGACCCCGCAATCCCATCGGCGCCCTGCGGGTAACGGCCTCGACAAGCATGTCGGGGCCGTTATCGCTTTTGCCGCTGTAGCCATTGTGTGCGCCCTTTACACGATGGTCGTGACACTGTCGGCGATCAACACGCTCGTGTTCGCGGTGCTCGGGCTGGTTGCGGGAGCGTGCGCGGTCACGCTAATGAAGCCTGTGCCGCATCAGGAGACCGCGTCGAAGATCGGCCACCCGGTCGCAAAACCGCCGGTGCCATTACACCCAGTCGCCGGGACCCGCATTCGTACCGATGCGCCGGACGATTTGCTGGCGATCGTCAGCCTGGTGCGCTTCGTTGACGGAGAGGCGGAGTCTGGCGACGCGGCGGTGCTGCCGACGGCACCCTTCTCGCGCATCCTCACCGATACGACCACCGCGTTCTCATGAGTACAGCCCCGCAAGCCACCAGGCGCCCTGCAGGTAACGGCCTCGACATTCACGTCGGGGCCGTTATCGTCTCTGGCATTGTCGGCATCGTGTACGCCATTTACACGATGCTTGTGACACCGCCGCCGATGAACACGCTTGTGTTCGCCGCGTTGGGACTGGTTGCGGGAGCGTGCGCGGTCAAGATTCCGGGCGTCAACGCGCTCGTCTCCGCCTCCGACACATTCTTCATCGCCTCGGCCATGCTGTTCGGTCCGGCGCCGGCGATGGTGGCGATCGCGCTCGACAGCGCAGCGCTCGCCTGGCGGCGTGGGTATGATTTTCGTCGCCTGTTGTTCAACGCGGCGCTGCCCGCCGTCTCGCTCGGCGTCGCGACGTGGGTGTTTCAGCTGCTCGGTGGATCACCGCTCGACTACTCCACGCACATCAGCGCGACCATCTTGCCGCTGACCGCACTGACAGGCATCTATTTCGGATTGAACTCCGGACTGCTGTCGGTGGCCATCGCACTCGAGTCGAACGCGCCGATCGTTGTGGTATGGCGCCGTTTGTGGCCGCTGTCGATGAACTACATCGCCGCGGCGTCCGCGGCCTTCTGCTTTGTCATCGTCATACGATCGGGCGGCTGGATGGCCGCTCTCGCCGTCGCACCGCTCGTCGTGGTGCTGCATCTGACGTTGCGATCGATCACCGGACGCCTGAGCGACGCCGAACTCTACGTGCAGACGGTGGACAAGCTGTATCTGTCTACCATCGAGACACTGGCGACCGCGATCGAGGCGAAAGACGGCGTCACCTCCGATCACATCCGGCGCGTCCAGAAGTTCGCGATCGGTCTCGCGAAGGCCCTGAGCGTCACAGACGAGAACACGATCAAGGCGATCAACGCCGCAGCGCTGCTGCACGACACGGGCAAACTTGCGGTCCCCGAGTACATCCTGAACAAGCCTGGCAAGCTCACAGCGCTCGAGTTCGAGCAGATGAAGCTGCATGTCGATGTGGGCGCCGACATCCTGTCGGCGATTGACTTTCCATATCCGGTTGTCCCGATCGTCCGCGCGCATCACGAGAATTGGGATGGCACCGGTTATCCGCGCGGGTTGAAGGGCGAGGAGATCCCGATTGGCGCCCGCATTCTGTCGGTGGTCGACTGTTACGATGCGCTGACGTCGGATCGTCCTTACAGACCCGCGCTGACCGACCGCGACGCAATGAAAATCGTGCTCGAGCGGCGGGGCACGATGTACGACCCGCAGGTGGTCGATACGTTCGTGCGCGTGTATAAGGAAATCGCGGCGGAAGCGATGGAGCCTGTCCCGCATCAGGAGGCGCTGTCGAAGATCGGCCGGTCGGTCTCAGTGCCGCACGTTCCTCCGCCACCAGTGGCGGCCACCGATATTCGTACGGACGCGCCCGACGATCTGCTTGCGATTGTGAGTCTCGCGCGGGTCCTCGGGGGAGAGGCGACCTTTGGCGACGCCGCCGCGCTCGCGACCGCGCACCTCTCGCGGGTCCTCACCGATACGACCTGCGCGTTTTACGTGCATGACCAAGCGTCCGGCCATCTGGTGGCGCGGTATGTCATGGGCGAACATGCCGCGGCGCTTCACGGCATGTCGATGCCGATCGGCGAGCGGTTAAGCGGCTGGGTGGCGGCCTGCCGTCAGACGATTGCGAACTCCGACGCTGCGCTCGATCTGCACGATCGGGGCGTCAAGCTCGGAAGGGCGATCAGCACGCCGCTCGTCGACGGCGATCGCGTGGTCGGCGTCTTCACCGCCTACGGGGCCGCGCAGCGCACGTTCAGCGACGATCAGAGCCGTCTCGTTGAGATGATGGCGCCGCACCTTGGACGCATCGTCGGCGCCGCACTACGCAGCGAACAGCGGACGCGCGATCAGCAGGAGCCGCGTCCAGCCGCATCAGGCCGGCGCGACCTCCGGGTCGTCTTCAGCCGGTAGCAGATCTCAAGTCCCAAAAACCAAATCCCAAATCCCAAATCCCAAATCCCAAACCCAAAACAGAATTCTCGAAACTGCATTGGGATTTGGGTCTCGGGATTTGGGGATTGGGATTTCTCCGTGCTCCGAACCGAACCAACCGTGTCCCGCAACTGAACGAATACGCCAACTGATTGCCGTTTCAGCGGATATAACGAACACGAAGCCTGCAGCCAACCAGCGCATGTCGCATTCGCGCACACGCGTCAGCGCAGATTCGCGCACCGCAGATCTGTGCACGCGATGTATCTACTTCGTTCTCAACGAGATCGCGAGTTGACGACCCAGCGGCCCGCTGGTTGCTCTTAGATGAGTCGGTCCGTGTGGAACGCGCTCAGCCGCCGGATCGGAGAGAAAGCGTGCAGCCGCGAATAGTGACCGTCGCTCGCGCATCGAAGTCGGACCCGAGCGCAAAAGTTCGTCGATCCCCAGCAACCGAATAGGCGCCCTGCAAACGGCCTCGACTCTCCCCCCGTCGAGGCCGTTTTCGTTTTCCACCAGGCTTCAAACAGGGCTTCGCGAGCCCAGTCCGAGCGAAAACACCCGCTCACGCCGATGCTCCGCGTCAAGCGTTCGCGTTCGCCCTGCCAGCAGATCCGAGAGGCTGATCATTCCCACCAGGCGGCGCTCCAAACCACGCTCGACGACCGGAAAGCGAGTCAACCCCGTTGACGCCATGCGGTGAACGACCGCCCGCAGCGGTTCGTCCGGATGCGCGACGACCGGCAGCGAATGTGCGATATCGGCGATGCACATCGATGGAGGAGCCCGATGAATCGAGTGTTCGAGGTGGCTGCGTGTGACGACGCCGAGCAGGCGGTGGTCATGGTCGACCACAGGGTAGAGCCGCTGACGGCGTCGCGGACGCGGCGATTCGCCGACGATCGTCCGCGCTTCCTCGAGCGTCATCGCCGCGGAGAGCGCGACGATGTTGCTGCGAACGACCTCACGCACGAAGAGAATTTCCAGCGGATCGATCGAGTACTCGCGCGTCAGATGATACCCGCGCCGGCTTACTTTCTCGGTCAGGATCGATCGCCGCAGCGTGAGCACCGTGCAGGCGTGCGCGATCGTCACGGCAATCAGCAGCGGCAGCATCATGTTGAGATCGTGCGTCAGCTCGATCGCGAAGACGATGCCGGTGAACGGCGACCGCATTGTGCCGCCGAGGATGGCCCCCATGCTCACCAGCGGCCAGAAGCCGGCGCCGAGATTCGGCAGGAACGCGCCTTCGACGCCGCCGAGCGCGCCGCCCATCATCAGCAGCGGCGCGAGCACGCCGCCGGAGGTTCCCGAGCCGAGCGCGATCGCCCAGATCGACGATTTCACGAGCAGAATGCCCAGCAGCGCCGGACGCGCGACGTCGCCCTGCAGCAGTGCGCCAATCGTGTCGTACCCGACCCCAAGCGCCTGCGGAAACAGCAGGCCGCCGACGCCGATGGCGAGTCCACCGATCGCCGGCCACCACATCCAGTGAATCGGCATGTGTTTTTGAAACACATCCTCCGATGCGTAGACCGCTATCGTCATCAGCATCGACAGGACACCGGCGCCGAGGCCGACGACAACGCATCCTGCAAGACCAGATGGTCCGATGAACAACGGATGTTCGTGTACCGGGAACAGCGGGCCGAGGCCGAGCAGGTAGCGCCGTGCGGCAGCGGCTGTCGCGCTCGCGATGGCGACGGGCACAAAGCTTCGCGGTTTCCACTCGAACAGCAGGAGTTCGACAGCAAGGAGGACCGAGGCGAGCGGTGCGGCGAAGGTCGCCGACATGCCCGCCGCCGCGCCCGCGACGAGCAGTGTTTTTCGTTCCGCGCTCGTCAGATGCAGGAACTGCGCGATGAGCGATCCAAACGCGCCGCCGGTCATGATGATCGGTCCTTCGGCGCCGAACGGACCACCGGATCCAATCGAAATCGCCGCTGATAGCGGCTTCAGTACCGCGAGCTTCGGCTCGACGCGGCTGCCGTTGATCAGAATCGATTCGATCGCTTCAGGGATGCCGTGGCCGCGAATCCGTTCCGATCCGTATCGCGCCATTAAGCCGATGACCAGACCGCCGACGATGGGAATGAGGACGACAAAGCCGCCCAGCATGTGGGTCGCCGGTGAAGCGGCGGCGATGCTGAAGCGCTGGAAGAAGAACAGGTTGGTGAAGAAGTTGATCAGGGACAGCAGAGCGACGGCGACGTATGCGCTGATGATCCCGATGAGGATGGCAACCGATGAGAGTAGAAGCAGTCGGGCGTTGGCGGTGAAATCGCCCAGCGCATGCAGGGCGCTCTCGTCGTCCTGCGCTGCGCGCGCCCCGAAGAAGAACATCTTTTTCGACTATATCAAGTGGACCGGTCGCGCTACGTCCGGTCAAGACGGTAGTATCGGGCCGTGTCGGCCGAGCAGTTCATGGACGCGGCGCTCGAACAAGCGCGGCTTGCGCTGGCCGCCGGGGAAGTGCCCATCGGCGCCGTGCTCGTCATCGACGACGAGATCGTGGCGCGCGCATTCAATCAGCCGATCTCGGCTTGTGATCCGACGGCGCATGCGGAAGTGCTTGTGCTTCGCGAAGCGGCGCGTATGGTCGGCAACTATCGCCTGACAACCGCGGATGTGTACGTGACACTCGAACCGTGTCTGATGTGCGTCGGCGCGCTCATCCACGCGCGCGTCAGGACGTTGATTTTCGGCGCCGCGGAACCGAAGACCGGCGCGCTCGTGTCGACGGCGCGTGCGCTGGAGACGCCAGGTCTCAATCACCGTTTCGAGATCGCTGGCGGCGTGCGGGAGGACGCCGCGCGTGAGCTGATCCAGGAGTTCTTCAGGGAAAAGCGCCGGTTATAATGACCTGTTCAGCGCTGCCACGCGTGACCGGAGAGGTACCGAAGTGGTCGTAACGGGGGCGCCTCGAAAGCGTCTTGTCGGGTAACCGGCACGTGGGTTCGAATCCCACCCTCTCCGCCAAACATTAGACTCTGGCTACTTTTGCCTTTTCCTTCCTGAAGTGTGTGGCTCGAGAGGGTTAACGTGCGGCGCTCGCCGGCTGGGACGACCGCCAAGTCGTCCCGCCACAATCGAGGTTCCCGGAGGTTCGCGCTAGATTTGCGACCGGCATCGGTCAACGCTCGCGACAGTGAGGAGTAATCCGGCGAGAAGCTGGATACTACTTCCACTCCCAAATTTTGGACTGAACATTACCGCTTTCGTCGGCCTCGAATTCGAAAACGCCGGCCACGGTGTTGAGGCGAGACAGCTTCGGAGAAGCGGTGTGATAGTAGACCGCTCCGCGGTAACCGACGGCACCTCGCTCTTTAAACGTGCCCACGCCCGCCCCCTTCCAGGTAATCGAATCGCCGGCGGTGGTCATCAAGACGCCGGCGCCTTCGCCATAGATAGTCCCGTCGGGCCGGATGACGGAGGTGTAGGTGCCAATCTCCATAGCCTCCACACCAAGTACCTTGCCGCCTCCTTCGAAGGTCACTTCCACCTTCACCGGTTCGCTGGACACGACTCTCCGCACGATCCTTTTTCCACTGCCCTGGTAAATCAATTCGCCAAGCATGTTGCGCTCCTCTGGCTCCCTCGAAGAATGCCCCGCGCACAATTCTTGCCCCGAGGGCATCGGGCCCGAATTGCGCTGCCGGCAGTTCTTGAAGACACCGCTGCCAACATTCGCGGCCCCGATTCTTCAAGAATGCGCGAGACGCTGTGGATTATATGGGGCAAGACTGGAGCGCGACCGGATTACTCTTGCGCAATGCCATTAGAGAGCGCCTCTCGACACGCTGGCGATGTGGGACAAACGTCTCGCCGCGAGCGCCGACTGTCGCCTCCATTGGCGTGGAGTCCCAGAGCTCGAACTGCGCTGGGACAATCACGTCTTTTCCGCACGCCCAACACGCGCGCAGACGACCCTCAAGTCAATCAGGTACACTCCCGAATCCGGTGGGTTTTCCGCACGCGCCCTCACTTGTCTTTCGGAAACAGCGATTCACCCGAATTGTGAATCTCCACCAGACCCGTCGTGACACCCTTGTCGTCGACGACGAATCGATAGCCGATTCCGAGCCCTTCGAAGAGTGTCTGCGACAGCGGTAGCAGCGGCCGCATCTCACCGCCGTCGATGGCGGCGCCACCGATGATTTTGGCCATCAACTGACCGCCTGAAAGCGTCACTTCGATGGTGCGCTTGTTTGTCGTATACATCCCGCGATAGACACCGACGTAACGTGCCAGCACGTCGGGCGCAACGGTGGTGCCGCTGTTTGAGGCATCCGAAAGCGTGCCGGTCCAGTGTTCGCTGCTGCGTTCGCAGATCGATTCGAGCATCTCCGTATCCGCGGCCAACGCCATGCTTGCCGTGAAGCCCCACGGCTTCGCGTAGAGCGCCGGATCGGTGAAGGTCACCTCCACCTGCAGATGGCCGAGATCCGCACGCCGCCATCGCTCTCGTACGCGGAGCGCCTCTGAATGTGGCTGTCCATATCGGCTCAGCCACGTCTTATCGTTGAATCCATTGCTGTCCACGATTAACGCGTCGCCTTCGTAGTGCCCCACCGAATATCCCATCCAGCTTGGCGCGGGGTTGGATTCGAGCTCGCGCCCATCCATGAAAATCATCCGGTAGCTGAGATCGTCGTTCAGGATCGCGATGGCGGTCGGCGTCTGGATGATGCGCTTCCATCCGGCAAATCTGTCTGCCTCAGGGCCGCTCGGCAGGCATTGATAAGAGGGCCGCGTCCTGTGGTACTCCCGCTGCCGCTGAAGCACCAGCTCGTTGATCCACGGCTGCGCGTTGGCGGGGTCGGGATCGGTCTCGGGAACGGGGCCATTCCAGATGCCGCTGAAATCAATCTTGCCGTTGGGTCCGCGCGGCGCGGGTGCTGCGAGGTTCGGCTTTCCGTCGGGTGTGCGCGGAACGCCGGGGGTTGCGCGATCGAGCCACTGGGCCGACGCCGGTATCGCCCAGACCATCAGAGTGACCGCCGCGAGAAACAGCCTCATATCGCCCTCCGATTTGATGCGGTGCTACCGCCTGCCGCTCGACGCGGGATGCTAACACGCTCGACCGTTGCGAGTCGTTCAGACTTTTGAACTGGCCACAACATGCGGTGGGTGATTCAGCATTTCGTCAATCGAGCGTTCCGCCCGGGCGCGTTCGCCCGAATCTCGGTCGCCCGTGGTGCAGGTGCACGGCGTTCGGGTGGCACCGATGGTGCTCGATCTCCCGGTGTGAAACCCATAGGTAAACACGTCTCTTTTACGTTGGCCCTCACCCTGTCCTGGGCGTGCTCGTCCGGGACCACACGATCGTCCGGGGCCACGTCACAGCCCAACCCCGATCCCGTGGCGGCCGCCGTACAGCGTATTGGTAACGAACCGCCTCCCACGGCCACATCGGGTA
>Ga0207659_10000513_pt1 | contig 23245 bp, 19 predicted proteins | sample KBSM43metaG_FD_184330 | JGI IMG/M metagenome (GOLD analysis project Ga0207659, IMG submission 184330) | Miscanthus rhizosphere microbial communities from Kellogg Biological Station, Michigan, USA - KBS M4-3 metaG (SPAdes) (version 2) | ecosystem: Host-associated > Plants > Roots > Rhizosphere >...
TCGGCCGGAAGCCGCACCGGGGACGCCCGCCTGGATCGGAACGTCGGCGATCGTGTCGCGGGCCCTGAGGCTGATTGGTGACGGCGCGCTGGACGACGGATCGGTGGAGCGGCTGGCCGACCGGCTAGGCGTCACGGGCCGCCACCTCCGGAGGCTGTTTCTGCAACACCTTGGCGCGACACCGCTCGACGTTGCGCTGACCAGGCGCGTTCATTTCGCGAAGAAGTTGATCGACGAGACGGCATTGTCGATGAATCACGTGGCCTCAGCGGCTGGTTTCGGCAGCGTTCGCCGTTTCAACGGCCAAATCCGGCGAATCTATTCGCGCACGCCGACCGAGCTTCGGAATCTTGCGCGCCGTTCGGTCGCGACCGATCCGAAGCGGTATCACTTCCGCCTTGCCTATCGCCCGCCGTACGACTGGGATGCGTTGCTGGCCTTTCTCCGTGCCCGAGCGACGCCCGGCGTTGAGTCGGTGGACGATGTGTCGTATCGCCGGACAATTTGTGTTGACGGAAAACATGGCGTGATTGCGGTTTCTCGCGATTTCGGCAGCGCGTCCGGTCATTCGGTCGTGCTCGATGTCCGGTTTCCCGATCCACGCGCGTTGCTTTCGATTGTGGAGCGCGTTCGCCGCATGTTCGACCTCGGCGCCGATCCATACGTTATCGCCGACCATCTCGCTCTTGATCCTCTGCTGCGTCCAGGGTTGGCCGCACACCCGGGGATCCGTGTACCCGGCGCCTGGGATGGATTCGAGCTGGCGGTGCGTGCGGTGGTCGGGCAGCAGATCTCAGTCGCCGCCGCTACGACGATCGCCGGCCGAATCGCCACGATGTTTGGTGCCGAGATCCCGGGAGCCGACGGCCTCAGCCGGCTCTTTCCGACGCCGTTGCAACTCGCTACCGCGAGACTGGAACGCGCGGGAATCATCGCCGCGAGAGCAGAAACGATTCGGCGCCTGGCGCGGCTCGCGAACGAAGGTCGCATCGCCTTCGAGCGCGGCGACGTCCTTGCGGAGATGCGAGCGGTGCCCGGCATAGGCGACTGGACGACGGGATATGTGACGATGCGCGCGTTGGGCGAGCCCGATGCCTTTCTTCCCGGCGATTTGGTCCTGCGGCGTGCCGCCGGCGGCTGTTCGTCACGCGAGCTCGATCGGCGGTCCGAGGCGTGGCGGCCGTGGCGCGCCTACGCGGTCATGCTGCTCTGGCAAGGAGAATCCGAGGCTCGAAAACGCGTTTCGGGAGGACGGCGATGAACGATCTGGCCAAGCTGCAGGCGCTGAACGACGACTACATTCGATCGGTTCAAATGTAGGACGTCAGTCGCTTCGACGAGATCCTGGCTGCCGACTTTCTGTGCTCGCTGCCCGACGGCTCGCTGCTGGACCGTGCGCAGTTTCTTAACTTCACCGCTAAGCCGGTCTCAATCACTCATCTTGCCGCGCATGACGTCGTCGTTCGCATCATTGGAGACGTGGCGATCATCCATGCGCGCACGACATTCACCCAGTCCGACGGCCGCGCTGGTTCCGGCCGGTACACCGACATCTGGGCACGGCGAAACGGCGAGTGGCGCGCCGTCGCGGCGCATGTCACGAGGCTGTGACCCGCGAGAGTCGCAGGGGGTGCCGCCGCGGCCCGCGGCGCCGTGCAGCAGCGTGCGGCACCGCAGAGGCGCGTTGAGGCGACTGGGTGGCGCGGCCGTTCGGAGGTCGACGTCCGAATTCCACGAGCGCCCGAGAAGACTGGGACTCCAGGTCAGGTTACGAACCTGACCCGATATCGCCGAACGCGTGTTTCGTCCCGATGCGCCCCGTGGGCCGGAGCGAGCATGCTCCGCGATCAACCGCTGCGCGTTTGAGGCGCGCGACCATTCGAGTCCTGACATCCTTGTTCGAACAATCACTGAATCACGACCTAACCACGCCGGGCGACGCTGATCGATCCCGCTGAGGCGCTTCGCAACGAGTAACGACTTCGCGGCACGAGCGCCCTACGCGCGGCCCGCGAACTCGCGTGTCTCGGTGTGGACCTTAACTTTTTCACCCTCTTTGATGAAGAGCGGCACTCGGATCTCGAGCCCGGTTTCAAGCGTCGCCGGTTTCGTCACACCACCGCTCGCCGTATCGCCGCGCACGCCTGGTTCGGTTTGCTTCACTGTCAGCTCGACGTGCGGCGGAAACTGCAGACCGATTGGGTTGCCGTTGTACTTCAGCACTTGAATCATCACGTTATCGACCAGCAACAGCCGATCGTCGCCGACGATCTCCGGCCGCAGCGTCAGCGTTTCAAACGATTCCTGGTCCATGAAGTTGTAACCGGTGCTGTCGCTGTAGAGATACGAGGCCTCGACTTGCACGAGATCCGGCTCCGCAAATTTCTCGCCGGCTTTGAAGGTGCGGTCGAACACCGATCGTGTCAACAGGTTGCGCATCTTCATCCGGACCAGGGTTTGTCCACCTCGGGCCGTCGGTCGGGAGATCTCCACATCGAGACAGTGATAGGGCGCGTTCTCGTACTCGAAGAACATCTTACGTTTGATATCGATTGCCTCAATCAGGCTAGCCATGCCGACATTCTACTTGTCGAGCGGCACCAGTCGTTCGTAGGTAGAATCCGCCATGCTTCGACGGATACTGAATGCCGCCGGTCTGGCGCTGGTCGCCGTTGCGTGGTCCTGCGGCGACGGCAACCGTCCGGTCCGACTGGCGCGGCTGGTCGACGAATACCTGAATCAGTTCGCCGAACGACACCCGTCGATCGCAGCCGGCAACGGCCTCCACGCGCATGACGATGCGCTCGAGGATTTCTCGGCGGCGGCGATTACCCGCGAAATCGAATGGCTGCGGACCTTCAGGAAACGGCTCGACCTCGTCGACCTCGCCGCACTCACCGCCGACGACCGCGTCGACCATCGCATCCTTCTCGGCATTGTTGACGGCTGGCTACTCGACTTGGACGGCGTCCGCAGCTGGACGCGCAGTCCGATGATCTACGCGTCGGCGATCTCGGCCGGCGTCCACGATCTCATGACCATGGAATCGGCGCCGGCTGAAGAGCGGATCGGACGGGCAGCGGCGAAGCTGAAAAATGTGCCGCGGCTGCTCACCGCGGCCCGAGAGAACATCAAGAATCCACCCCGCGTTTTCGTCGAACGCGCCATCGTCATGTTTCGCGGCGCTTCGGGTTTGCTGGCGAACGACCTGGCGCTGGCGTTTGCCTCGGTCGCCGACGAGCGACTGCAGGGTGATTTGAAGAGTGCTGCGTCAACCGCACGCAGTGCGATCGACGAATACGCCGCCGAGCTCGAAACCAGGGTTCTGCCCATCGCGACCGGCGACTATGCGGTCGGCACGGTCAACGTCGAGGCTCGCTACCGCGCTGAAGAGCTGATCGATCTGCCGGCTGCCTCGCTGTTGTCAATCGGGGAGCGCGAATTAAGAAGAGTTCAGGCCGATTTCGAGAGCGCCGCGTCTCGCGTCAACGGGTCGCGCCCAGCGCGTTCGTCGGTCGATGTCTGGCGCGAGGTGCTCAACGACCATCCAAAGCGTGGCGAACTGGCAGCGGCGGCGCAGAAAACGGTGGATGAGCTGTTCGCCTTCATCAAGGAAAAACAGTTGGTTCAACTGCCCGACGGCGAGCGGGTGATCGTCGCGGCCGCGCCGCCGTTCGATCTCGGACTGGCGTCGATGCATTCGTCGCCGCCGCTCGAAGCGCATCCGGTCAAGAGTTATTACTACGTGACCGATGCGCAGGCCGATTGGTCCGCCGAGCGGCAGGACGCGTGGCTGCAGAAGTTCAATTACCCGACGCTCGCGGACATTTCGGCGCATGAAGTGGCGCCCGGTCACTACGTCCACAGCCTGTTCATGCGCCGGACGCCGGGGAAGATTCGCCGCATTTGGATCGGCCTGAACCCGTTTCCACAACCGTCCTCGGGCCAGGATGGCTGGGCGCACTATGCCGAGCAACTCGTCGCCGATGAAGGATTCAAGCAGGAGGATCCGCGCTATCGTCTCGCGCAAACCAGTGAAGCACTGACGCGAATTTGCCGCATGATCGTTGGTTTGCGATTACACAGCAAGGAGTGGAGCATCGATCAGGCCGCGGCCTTCTTCGAAAGCCAGGCGCATTTGCCCGCGCCGGCGGCGCGACAGGAAGCCACGCGTGGCACCTACGATCCGACTTACGGCGGCTATTTTCTCGGCAAGCTGGCCGCGTTCAAATTGCGGCGCGATTATCAAGCGAAGCAGGGCAGCGGCTTTGACTTGCGGGAATTCCACGAACGCGTGATGACCAACGGCATCGCGCCGTGGTGGGCGCATCGGCAGCTGCTGCTGCCCGGAGATTCGGCGCCGGTGATCGACTAGGGCCGTGTCGCCATCCGATCTCCAGCCAGGTTGACCGACAACGTCGTGACAAAAATGAAGATGCCGGGCGCGAGCGCGAGCCACGGCTCGGTGAGCAGCGCCGATTGCGCCTGGTACAGCATGTTTCCCCAGCTCGCCTGCGGCGGACGGACGCCGACGCCGAAGAAGCTCAAGGCAGATTCGAGCAGAATGCCGCGTGCCACGGCGAGCGTCATCGACACGACAATTGCCGGCGCGGCGTTCGGAAGCAGGTGCGCGAGGATCAGACGGGCGTGGCTGGCACCGGCAGCACGGGCGCTTTCGACGAATCCTCTGGCACGCAGCGTCATGAATTCGGCGCGAACCACCCGCGCGGTTTCCATCCACCCCGCCAGGCCAATCAACAGCACGAGTACCGAAACCGGCGGCTGCAACACCGCGCCAGCGATCATCAGCAACGGCAGGCGCGGCACCGCAAGTGCCGCGTCCGTCAGTCGCATCAGCACGGCGTCGACCGTGCCGCCGGCATAACCAGCGATTCCGCCGATTGCGACGCCCGACAGCCCTGCCACCGACGCTGATAGCAGACCGACCGCCAGTGAAATCCGTGCTCCGTCGAGAATGCGAGCAGCGACATCTCGTCCGAGTTCATCGGTGCCAAACCAGTGCGACGAAGACGGTGGTTCGCGACGATGCGCAAGGTCAACGGCGTCTGGGGCCTGCGGCGCGAGCAACGGCGCCGCAATCGCCGCAGCCACCAACGCGACCAGGACGATCGACGGCGTTCTGATCATTCCACTGTCACTCGCGGATCGATCAGGGCCTGCGCGACGTCCGCAACGACGTTCAGGACAATGACGGCAGTCGAGGAGAGCACGAGCAGTGTCATCAGCACGGCGTAGTCGCGACGGGCGAGCGCCTCGGTAAACAGGCTTCCGAGCCCCGGCCACGCAAAAACGCTCTCAGTGACGACCGCGCCCGAGATCAAAAGCGCCGCGTCGATCGTGACAACCGCTACGAACGGACCAAGCGCGTTTTGAAACGCGTGCGACATCACCACGCGTGCCTCCGGCACGCCGCGCGCCCGGGCGGTGATCACGGTGGGTTGTGCGAGCGCGTCGATCATCGATCCGCGAAGGTAGCGCGACCAACCCGCCGCCTGAACGCAGGCCAGCACCAGCGTTGGCAGAACCAGGTGCTGCAGGTGATCGAGAAATCCGCCGGCGCCGGGAGTCGTTCGGCCAGATGATGGGAACCAACCGAGTGCAACCGCGAACAGGATCTGCAGGACCAGCCCAAACCAGAACGCCGGCAGAGAAATGCCGGCGGTTGCCGCCGCGGTAATCGCGTGGTCGGCAGCTCGACCGCGCCGGACTGCGGCGATCACGCCACCGGGTATCGCGATCACCAACGCGAAGAAGACTCCGGCCGAAGCAAGTTCGAGGGTCGCCGGCAGCCGCTCCGCGATGCGCGCGGCAACCGGCCGGCCATCGCTGAAGCTGTATCCCCAGTCGCCGCGAACAAACGCCGCCAGCCACGACCAGTACTGCGACCATAACGGTCGATCGAGGCCGAGGGCGTGGCGCAGTCGTTCGATATCTTCCGGTCGTACACTCGGGTTCGAGAGGTAGACAGCCAACGGCCCGCCTGGCGCTGCATGAATGAGGAAGAATGCCAGCAGGGAGATGACGAACAGCAACGGAATCGCCTGAACGATCCGCCGTGCCAGAAAGCGCGTCACGACCGAGCCGGACGAGTTACCGGATCTCCCATTCGTGCACGTTCCAGAAGATGCCGGTGTTGGTGGGATTGCCCTTGAAGTTCTGCAACGACGCGGGAACCACGTCGAGGCGCGTCACGTTATAGAGTGGAATCTCCGGCACGGCTTCGGCCAGCATCGCCTGCGCGCGGTGCAACAAACGCGTCCGTTCCGCGCGATCCACCGTCCGATCCGACGCATACAACAGCCTGGTCAGGTCGTCGTCACGAAAGAAGTTGATGTTGCGGCCGGCGGGCGGTGTTCGATCCGCGGCAAAAAACGTGGTCAGTTCGGGATCCGACGGCATCTGCCACCAATGCAGCATCGCGTCGAACCGGCCTTCGAACCAGAGCGAGCTGATCGCGGTGCCGTCGTGCAACTCCACTTTGGCGTCGACGCCGACGTCGCGCCATTGGCGCTCGATTGCCTGCGCGATCGTTTCGCGAATCGCGAAACCGGCCTGGGTAATCAGCGTGAACGCCAGCGGTTTTCCATAGCGTTCGCGGATGCCATTCGCGCCGGTCTTCCAACCGGCGTCGTCGAGCAGCGCCCTGGCCTTTGCCGGATCGAACGGATATCGGGCGACCTGATCGGTGTAGGCCCACGACACTGGTTGAATCGCACCGTGCGCCACCGCTGCCAGGCCGTCGAGAATCGTTTTGACGTAGAGTTCGCGGTCGAGCGCATGAATCAGTGCGCGTCGCACGCGGATGTCCGCGAATGCCGGAATCTGACGCTCGTTGAGCGTCACGTGCTCGTAGGCATTGCCGGTGGTTCGATGGATGACGAGTGACGAGACGCCCTGCATCTCGCGAAACTTGTCCCACGGCATCAGTGCGACGACGTGGACCTCGCCAGCCTTGAGCTGGTTGATTCGGGTGTTGGTGTTGGCGACGAACCGAAAAAGCAGGCGGCGGATCTTCGGGTATTCGTCACCTCGCCAGTAATGGGGAACCCGCTCGAGCATGATGAACTCGCCGGCCTGCCAGTCGGCAACTTTGTATGGCCCGGTTCCCAGCGGATTGCGGTTGTAGTCCTGCGCGCGGTCGATGTCGCGGCCTTCGAGGACATGTTTTGGCAGCGCGCCGCGAATGAACTGAATATCGTAGGGCGCGTAGATTTCCTTGTAGTGCACCACGGCGGTCAGCGCATCGGGAGTATCGACCGAGCTGATGCGATCGAAGCCGTCGGTGCTTTCCGGGTTGTAGTTCGGTCCGTTGATGGCGTCGACGGTGAACTTGACGTCTGCCGAGGTGAACGGCACGCCATCATGCCAGGCAACGTTCGGCCGCAGCTTCCAGGTGACATCCATGCCGCCATCGCGGCGCAGCACGACACCGCCGTTCTCGAGTGTCGGTACCGACGCGGCAAGCAGCGGAATGACATTCATTTTCTCGTCAGTCGTGGTCAGCCCCTCGACAACGCAGGTTTGGATGTCTTCGAGGATGTGCGTGCTGAAGCGGTTCAGCGTATCCGGTTCACGGTCGTAGCCGACAATCAGCAGCTCGTTCGACGGCTGGTTGCCGCCAGAGTGGTCCGCGGCACACCCCAGTGAAATCAGCGACACCATGGCTGCGCCGAAGTAGGAGGCAGCTCGAAAGTGTTTCACGGCCACAACTGGGCGACCAGCGGCACCGGAATCGAGCCGAATGACAGCACGCGATCGTGAAAGCGTCGCAGGGAAAACGCGCTGCCTTCCGCGCGTTTCCGGTCGTCACGCAGCCGATGCAGGCCGTCCGTTCCGAGCCAGTACATCAGTGCCGTGCCAGGAAACATCGAATTCTTGCAGGCCTCTGCCCGAGCCGCATCCTCCGGCATCCCGATCCGGTCGTGGTAGATCGCAGTCACGTCGTCGAACGTCAACCGGCCGTCGTGAAGCCCGATGTCCGCCACGGCACGTGCGAGCAGGCGCGCACGGGTGTGTTGCTGCGCCAGCGATTCGTCAGGCGTTAGAAAGCCGATTTCATCCATCAGATCGGTCGCGTAGCACGCCCACCCCTCGGCCATCGTGCCACCGAGAAACATCCCGATTCGGCTGGCGCAATCGACCGCCGCGATCTGGCCGATCGCGGAAGGGCACGCGCAGGTGTGCGCGTTCTGCACATGATGCCCGATCGCTCCGTGATGAACGACGTGATTCAACTTGATGACGCTGGTGTTGGTCGCTCGTAATCGGCGCTCTTGCTCATCGCGTTCCATCGAAGCATCGATCGGGGTCACCACGTAGTCGTGTACTGGCAGCCGATCGAACGGGGCAGGCGATCGATAGAACAAGTAATAGAGGTATGGCGCGGCTTCACGAGTCTGAACTGGAATTGGCACGTAACGGATCGGCGAATCCGGCCACGTCACCAGGTCGACATCCAGCGCTCGCTGGCGGCAGTTGGTCCAGATGCGCTGGTATTCATCCAGGTAATCGTTTGTGGTCGGGTGTGCCGCGGCCAGGCGCCGCTGCACAGCCGGCCACCCGTCCTCGCTGGCGGCACGGTCGTTCAGCGAATGCAGTGCCTGATCGAGTGCGTCGCTGGCGCCGGCAAACAGAGTATTTCGTGACTCCGTCGACCAATGACCTCGCGCGAGCAGCAGATCGAAGAGATCTGCTCCGCAGGCGTATCGCGACGCCGCGCCGGCAGGGCAGTCTTTGGTGATCCATCGTTGAAAATCGTCAAAGGCGGCCCGCGCTGCATCTGCGGCTCGTCTCAGCCTTTTGCCGCTGACCTCGTCGATTGTGTCCGCGGCAATCCATCTGTCGATCCCTGAATCAAGCAGCGCATCGACGCCGCGGCACTCACGGAGGCACTTCTTCTTCCATTCGTCCGGAGTGCCTTTCGTCAGCGAACGGCGAGCGCCCGAGAGAAACCCGGCAACCGCCGCAAGCCGATCGATCGCCGCGGCGGCTCGTACCGCCGACGATGCAAACGGGCGCGTCATCAGCGCAATCACCGCAAAGGCTGCTTCGCCGACCGCGAGCGACGGATTGGCTTGAACGAAGTGCCCGCTTTCGTGTTCCGCGAGTTGGACGTCGAGAAACGAAATCGCCAGCTGCCGATCGCGCTCGTGAACATCGTGAAGCGACGCGGCAAGCGGCGGCGTCGCGGCGAGGCGGGTTCGAACCGCTGTCATCTCCGCGACCGCCGCGCCGAGGCCTTCGGGCGACCAGTCCGGCAGCCGATGATCGTGATCGTGGATTCCGGTGAACGTGGCGTTCACCGGCCTCAGCCGGTAATAGCTGTCGAGGAATTCGCCCAGCACGCGAGACATCAACGGGGAAGCGGCAGGTCGGTCCAACGGCGCTCGCGGTACGACCGCTCGACCGCGTTGATTACTTCCTGTATCCACGCGCCATCGCCAAAATCCCCTTCGTTGGCCTCTCCGCCGTCCAGGACTTCGTCGATGAAACTCTTGATCAAGTTCGCGTAGAACAACGTGCGCCACGATTCTCGGGCGCTGCCACCGGCTGGATAGAAACGCGATGGAATGTCGAGTTCTCGGAACTCGACCTGATCTGGAGTCGCCGCCTTCAAGGTTTCGCAAATGCCCGCTTCCTCGACCAGCCGGCAGATCAGCGCGCCTTTGCTGCCGTAAATTCGCGCCTCGATGCCGGGATAGTTTCCAACCGTTACGAAGCTGGTCTGGATCGAACAGAGTGCGCCATTGATGAACTCGCCGAGAAAAATGTCGCCATCGTCGATGTTCATCCGCATCATTCGGCCGGTGGCGCGGACCATGCGATCGGGAATGAAGTTGCGCATCGTGCCGACGACTTTCGCGAGATCGCTGCCGACAAAGAGATGCGCGAGGTCGATGATCGGAGCACCATAGCCCTCCAGCGACGACACCTGCAGCACCGACTGATCCGCATCCGGATCGACCTGCCGCAACGGATTCATCGGATCGAGCCATTGTGAATTCTGCTCGTAGCCGTTGAAGATAAATGGAGTGCCGACGAAGCCCTCAGCCACCAGCTCGCGCATGTATCGCATCGCCGGGCTGTAGCGAAACGTCAGGCCGACTTTGGTTTTCAGTTGCTTCGCCCGTGCCAGATCGCGTGCCCTCAACGTGTCGCGGAAGTCGTAAGCGACAGGTTTTTCGCACAGCACGTGTTTGCCCGCCTCGAGTGCGGCCCAGGCAAGGTCGAAATGGGTGTGGCTCGGCGTACAAACGTCGATCAGGTCCACGTCTTCGTGACCGATCAATTCACGCGCGTCGGCGGTGATGAACGGAATGTCGAATTCGCGAGCCGCGTCACGCGCGCGGTCGATCTGGGTATCGGCGATACCGACGAGCCGGCACCGTGTATCGCGTTTATATCCTGGCAAGTGCGCACCGCGTGCCCACGCACCGGCGCCAATCACGCCGACACCGACGATTCTGCCCGCCGTCATCGCGCGTTACTGTACCCGAACCGCGCGGTAGAATGACGGCTCGTTTGGAGGGGCGTGTGAAGAAGCTGCTGCTTTGCCTCGTAATCGCGGCGTCGCCGCTTGCGGCGCAGACGGATTCGCCCGATCCGTGGTTTTGCACGTTTTCAATTATCGCGTTCGATCCGGCGACGAAGGATTTTGGCGTCGCGGTCCAGTCGCGAGCGTTCGGTGCGGGCGCGGCGGTTCCGTATGCGAAAGCTGGCGTTGGCGCCGTCGCCACTCAAGCATCAGCGAACCGGCAGTACGGACCGAAGGCGATCGCCCTTCTCGAACAAGGCCTCAGTCCCGCAGAGGTCGTGAAAAAGATCACCGACGAGGATCCGGGTCGCGACACGCGCCAGGTTGGCGTCATCGACGCAGCAGGCCGCTCGGCCGTTTACACTGGCAAACGCGTGATCGAGCGGAATTTCGACAAGAACGATCCGGTGCATTTCGGCGGTTACGCCGGACACATCGCTGGCACGAATTTTTCGGTGCAGGGCAACACGCTGAAAAGCGAAGAGGTTCTCAGAGCGATGGCAGTCGCGTACGAGCATGGCAAGGGCACGATGGCCGATCGCTTGATGGACGCGCTCGACGCCGGCCAGTCGAAGGGCGGCGACACGCGTGGCATGCAGTCTGGCGGCATTCTGGTGGTTCGACCGCTGCCGCCGAACTCCGATTCCACTGTCGAACGGATTGTCGATATTCGTGTCGACGACGCGCCCAATCCGTTTACGGAACTGCGACGCCTGCTCGGCCTCGCACAGGCGAGAAACCGGTGAGTGCAATCTACGAAGGCAGGTTGAGACTGGCGCGAAGGCCCCCGGTTGGTGCCGCTGTCAACGCAATCGATCCGCCGTAAAGTTCTGCGAGATCCCGAACGATCGCGAGCCCAAAACCCGATCCTGGCGCCGCTTCGTCGGCGCGCACACCGCGACGCAGAACCTGATCGCGCATATCAGCTGCGACGCCCGGCCCGTCGTCGTCCACTGTGATCACGACGTGGCCGTTGCGCGCGGCCGACGATACGACGATTTGCGAGCGTGTCCATTTGCAGGCGTTGTCGAGCAGGTTGCCGAGCATCTCGTCGAGATCCTCGCGCCCGGTTCGAACCGCATGATCGGGCGGCACCTGGACATCGATCGCGATTCCTCGGCCGGCGTGTAACCGTTGAAGCGTCCGTGAGAGTCCTTCAGCCGATTCGGCGACGGACGATCGCGTGCCTGACATGGCGCCGGACGCGGCTGCCCGGGCATGGGCGAGGTGATAGTCCATCTGCCGGCGCATCCGTTCAACCTGCGACAGGATCGCCTGCGCCAGTTCGAGCTGCCCGCTTGCCCGCGCCCGTTCTGCTTCCTGAGCCAACACGGCTAACGGCGTTTTCAGTCCGTGGGCCAGATCGCCGGCCTTGGCAACAGCGCGCGCCACGGCGCGGTCGCGATGTTCGAGCAGCGCATTGAGATCCTCGACAAGAGGTTGAACTTCGGTGGGATACGAGCCGTCGATCCGGTTGGCGGCACCCTCTCGGACTCGCGTCAGCCGGGCACGGAGTTGATCGAGCGGCGCAAACCCGGTTCGAACTTGCCATAATCCCCACACCAGCAGCACGAGGGTGACGACCGTCCACGGTCCGCTGAACTGAAACACGCGGTGGAAAGTGATCGGCACATTTGCGTGATGACTCATCGCGAAGGTCAGCGTCACCCCCGCCGTGATGAACAGTGCGGACATCCACAAGAACGCCGCCGCGACCAGGCGCGACCGCAGTGACGCGAACAGCTTCATCAATTCGCCTCAACCCGATAACCGAGTCCGCGCACGGTTTCGATGAAGGAGCCGCCGAGTTTGCGGCGCAGCCGTGCGATGAACACCTCCACGGTGTTCGAATCGCGGTCGAAACCCTGCGAATAAATGTGCTCGGTCAGTTCACTCTGCGAGACGACGCGGCCGCGGTGATGCATCAGGTACGAAAGCACACGAAATTCATGACTCGTCAACTTGACCGGCGCCCCATCACGCGTCACACGCGCCAGCTTTGCGTTGAGCGCCACCGAGCCGCAACGCAGCTCGGGCTGCACCTGCCCGGTGGCGCGGCGAATCAGCCCGCGCAGTCGCGCCAGGAGTTCCTCCATCTGAAATGGCTTGGCGACATAGTCGTCCGCGCCGCCGTCAATTCCCTGAACTTTCTCGTGCCAACTGCCGCGAGCCGTCAGCACCAGCACCGGCGTCGCAACGCCCTGTTCCCGCCAGCGTTTCAGCAGCGTCAGGCCATCGACTTTCGGCAAGCCAAGGTCGAGCACCACGGCGTCATACTGCTCGGTCTGCACCATGAAATCCGCTTGCTCGCCATCCGCAGCGCAATCCACCGCGTAGCCCGCCTGGCCGAGCGCACCCGCCAGCTGCCGCGCCAACACCGCCTCGTCCTCGACGACCAAGAGTCGCATGAGTCAGTTTCTCAGTTCTCAGTTCTCAGTTCTCAGTTCTCAGTGCTCAGTTCATAGTTCTCTATACCTGAACCTCACCTGAACATGCCATTCACCGTCTGTTCAGTCAGGCGCCCGTATGCTGTGGCAGCAAACACTTACGGAGAATACGCATGAAAACGACAAGACGATGGCTGCTCGTCGCGTTCGCTGCACTGCTAATCGTAAGCCGTGCCGCGGCCGCGGATCCCGATCTGACAGGCACCTGGACGCTCGGTGTCGAGGGCGATCACGTCATTCCGATGGCCATGGTCATGAAGCAGGACGGCAGCAAGCTCTCCGGCACCATCGCCATGCCGATCAACCAGCACGGCGATCGCCGCGATATCGCGTTCGAAGGCGAGGTCACCGCGGCGGGACTCACGTTCGCGACCAAAGAAGGAAAACCATTGCTCGAATTCACTGGAAAAGTGAACGATGATGGGTCGCTCGACGGAACGGTCACGATGGGCGGCGGCTCCGATCACGCTGGGGCCGATCACACGATGCACTGGACCGCCGAACGGCTCAAGGAACGCAAGAAAGGCTAAAGAAATCGACGGGACGATGGTGAACGACATCCGTCACGCGGTCCGCACGATTCGAAAGATGCCGCTGCTGGCGACGGTGGTTGTGCTGTCGCTGGGCGTCGGCATCGGCGTGAACGCCACGGTCTTTTCGTGGGTCCAGGCGATCGTGCTCAAGCCGCTGCCCGGTGTGGCGGACGCGAGTCAGTTCTACGCGATCGAGGCGCGCGCCGAGACCGGGTCATATCCGGGCAATTCATGGCTCGAATACCTCGATTTGCGCGAGCGCCTGCGGACGCTGGCGGATCCGCTGGCGTTCCGGATGGTGCCGTTCAACGTCGGCGAAACCGGCAAGACTGAACGCGGCTACGGGCTGCTCGTGTCCGGCAACTATTTCCGCTCGCTCGGCCTGACTCCGTCGCTCGGCCGCTTCGTCCGCGACGACGAGGCGTCGCGTCCTGGTGGCGAACCGGTGCTGGTGATCTCGCACGATTATTGGCAGACGCGCTTCAGCGGCTCGCCGTCTGTTTTAGGGCAAACGATTCGTCTGAACGATCGTCTGATGACGATCATCGGCGTCACACCGCCGCGGTTTCAGGGAACGATCATCTCGCTCGGTTTCGATCTGTTCGTGCCTGCGACGATGGCGCCAACGTTGCTCGCCGGCTCGCGAGAGCTCGAGGACCGTTCGCTGCGCGGATACACGCTGCTGGCCAAGCTCGCTCCCGGCGCAACGTTCGGGGCGTCGCAAAGCGAGCTGTCGGCGGCGATGATCGATCTCGCGGCCCTGTACCCGGCGACTAACGGCGCGATGCAGGGCGAGGTGGTGCCCTTCTGGAAAGCGACTCGCGGGCCGCAGCGAATGCTGGCCAGCGGCTTATTCGTTCTCCAGGCGATCCTCGTGCTCCTGCTCCTGACCGTCTGCGGCAACACCGCCAACCTGATGCTCGCCCGGGTCAGCTCACGGCAACGCGAAATCGGCGTGCGATTCGCTCTTGGCGCTGGTCGCTGGCAGGTGATGCGATTGCTGCTCACCGAAAGCCTGATGCTGGCGATCGCCGGCGCCGCGCTCGGCGCGGCGTTCGCGGCGTGGGGAACGACCGCGCTTCGTGCCGTCCCGTTCATCGGTGCGTTTCCAGTCAAGGTTCAGACCTGGCTCGACCTGTCGGGCCTGGCCTTCACGATTGGCGTGGGCATCGCGTGCGGGCTGATCTTTGGCGTCGGCCCCGCGATCCAACTGGCGCGTGTTGATCCACAGATGGCGATCCGCTCTGGCGTTCAATCGGCGGCCCGCAGCCGCATCCGCAACGTGTTGATGGGCACCCAGGTCGCCATGGCACTGCTCGTCCTGATGGCCGCAGGACTGTTTGTTCGCAGCTTCAGCGAGACGCGCGATGCGGATCCTGGCTTCAAGCGCGACGGTGTGCTGCTGGGTGCCTACGATCTGTCGAACCGCAATGTCGATACTGCAGCCGCGAAGTTGTTCGCCACGCGATTGCTGCGGCGACTGCAGGCCTTGCCGAACGTCGACTCAGCCGCGATCGCTTCTTCGGTGCCGCTCGACATCCATGGCCTGCCGCTGCGTGGGTTCAGCGTCGAGGGACGGCCGCGCGACGAAAACAAACCGGACCGCGCGCTCAGCAATCTGGTGACGCCCGGCTATTTCCGTACGATGGGGATTCCGATCGTCGCCGGCCAGGACTTCGCCGATCTGGCCGATACGGCGGCCCCGCCACAGGCGATCGTCAACCAGGAGTTCGTGCGCCGGTTTGCGAACGGCGTCGAGCCACTTGGACGCCGGATACAGACGCGCGGCAACACCTACGTGATTGCCGGCGTGGCGCGCGATTCCGTCAGCGAATCGTTCGGCGAGCCGCCGACACCGGTGGTTTATCTGTCGTATCGCGATCGTCCGTCAATCGCCGGGGAGATCCATGTTCGGACCAGGGCCGGCGCTGAAACGCTGCTCGCTCCAGAAGTTCAGCGCATTGTCCGCGACCTCGACCCGGCGTTGCCGGTGTATGACGTCCGGACGCTGAGCGATCACATCGAGAAGAACCTCTTCCTGCGTCGCATCCCGGCGCGCATGTTCGTCGTGCTCGGACCGCTGCTGCTGCTGCTCGCGGCGATCGGTATCTACGCGGTCGTCGATTTCACGGTGTCGCGACGCACGACGGAAATCGGCGTCCGACTCGCTCTTGGCGCGACCACGGAGCGGGTGATGAGGCAGATCGTCGCCGAAAGCCTGTTTGTCGTGGCAGGTGGGGCACTGGCCGGCTGGGCGATCGCGTTCATCGTTGATCTGCATCTCCTTCGCGGTGCGATCTACCTGTCGATCTTCGTCGGTGTGCCCGCGCTCCTGATGGCGGTTGCGGCCGTCGCCTGCTGGGTGCCAGCCAGGCGGGCGACGCTGGTGGACCCATTGACCGCGCTGCGGACGGAGTAGCCGGTGTTCATCACGCGGGCGCACTTATCACGACGGACCGTACTGAAGGGGCTGGGAGCGACGATTGCGTTGCCGCTCCTCGATGCGATGACGCCGGCGCGCGCCTCCGCGGCGGCGACGCGCCGGAACCTGCGCCTGGTCTGCGTCGAAATGGTTCACGGGTCGGCGGGCAGTTCGGCGATCGGCATCAAGAAAAACCTGTGGGCGCCGGCAGCTACCGGCCGCGACTTCGATCTCAACCCGACCAGCCTGCGGTCGCTCGAGCCGTTTCGTGACCATCTAACCGTCGTCAGCAACACGGATTGCTCGAACGCCGAGCCGTACGACGCCAAGGAAATCGGCGGCGATCACTGGCGATCGAGCGCGGTCTTTCTGACGCAGGCGCACCCGAAACACACGGCCGGTCCCGACGTCGAGGCGGGCACGTCGATCGATCAGCTGTACGCCCAGCGGTTTGGTCAGGACACGCCGATTCCGTCGATGCAGTTGTGCATCGAGCCAGTGGACCAGGGCGGCGGCTGCGGGTTCGGTTATTCCTGCACCTACGCCGACACGATCAGCTGGGCCTCGCCGACCCGACCGTTGCCGATGGTGCGCGATCCGCGAGTGGTCTTCGACATGTTGTTCGGTGCGCTTCGCCTTGGTGAGAATCCACAACGCCGCCAGGCGCGCCTGGCCGAAGATCGCAGCCTCCTCGACCGCGTTGTGATGTCGGTAACGCGTCTGAGCGCTCGGCTGGGCCCGGCCGATCGCGCGCGACTGAGCGATTACCTCGATAACGTTCGCGAAGTGGAGCGGAGAATCCAGAATATCGAGGCCTACAACCGCAGCGGCGAGCCGCGCGAGATGCCCCAGGCGCCGGCCGGCATCCCCGATTCGTTTTCCGCGCACGCCAAACTGATGTTCGACCTGCAGGCGCTGGCGCTCGCGTCAGACGTAACGCGCGTCTTCTCGTTCAAGCTGGGACGCGACAATTCCAACCGCGTCTATCCGGAAAGCGGTTTCGGCGGCGCCTTCCACCCGACGTCGCATCACAGCGGCAAGGAAGAGAAGATTGTCAACTTTGCCAAGCTGAATACGTTCCATGTCAGCTTGATTCCGTATTTCCTCGAGCGGCTGAACGCGATTCCCGACGGTGACGGGTCGTTGCTCGACAACACGGTCTTGCTCTACGGTTCGTCGATGGGCGATTCAAACCAGCATAACCACCGGCGTGTCCCGTTTTTCATCGTCGGCAGGGCCGGCGGTGCGATTGCCGGCGGCCGTCATTACAAAGCCGCGAATCAGACACCTCTGGCCAACGTCATGCTCGGCGTCCTTCACGCTCTCGGCACGGACGACGTCAAGGAGTTCGGAGACAGCGAAGCGGTGTTCGACCTCAAGAACTGAGGAAAGGCGATCGGATCCTTGCCGAAGTAGGTGCGATAGCGCTTGCTGAACGCCGCCGGCGCGACCAGATGCGGATTATCGTCTCCCTCGAGCAGCGACGGCTGCAGGCCCGAGACCAGGAACATTTCCAATTCTTTCTTTTCTTTCGTCAACATCCGTCCGCGCGCTTCGAAGGTAAAGAAATCCTTGGTGCGCCGATAAACCGATTCCGACACGTTGATCCGGTTCGGCGATCCGCCCGATTCCATGCGGGATCCGAGGTTGACAGTATCGCCCCAGACATCGAACGCGAACTTCTTGATGCCGACCACCCCGGCCACGACCGGTCCGCTATGCAATCCGACTCGTATCGACCAGCAGGCGCCGTTCGGCAGCGTGCAGCGCTCGACCTCGCGAATCAACTCGAAGGCCGCCAGCATCGAGTCCACCGGATGTGACGGCGATCGCACCGGCAGCCCGCCGGCACAGAAATACGAGTCGCCGATCGTCTTCATCTTCTCCAGGCCGTAGCGGCCGACGATGCGATCGAAGCTGGTGAAGTAGCCGTGCAGTACCGCCACCAGTTCCTCGGCAGCGAGTTTCTCGGTGTTTAACGTGAAGCCAACGAAGTCGGTGAACAGCACGGTGACGTCTTCGTAATAGCGCGGTGCGAACGTGCCGTTTGCCGCCAGCTCGGTGGCGACCTGCTCGGGCAGGATGTTCAGCAGCAGCGACTGCGAGGTTTTGCGCTCGCGGTCGAGGTTGTCTGCCATGTGATTGAACGCGCTCGCGACGGTCCCGATTTCGTCCTGCGACCGAACGGCGACGCGATGCTCGAGGTGCATCGCTCCGAACTGTTTAGCAGTTTCCGACAATTCGGATAACGAAGACGCCAGGTAGCCACCGATCGCGTAGGCAACGCCGGCCGCGGCAAGCATCGACAGCACGAAGATTCCCAGGCTGACGCGGTCGGCCAGCCGGGTCACATCCTCGAAGCTTTTGCGGGCGCGCGTCACCAGTTCGTCTTGCTGCGCCTGAACCTTCGGCAGAATTTGTTGAACGACGCGTCGCCCGAGCGGTTCCGCCTGCAGCTTGAAGCTGACGTTCCTGGCCTCGTCGATGCCGAGCGTTTCAAAGAAACCCCGCCACGCCTCCGCCAGCTTCGCGTAAGTCTGCTGCAGTTCGTCCACGGCAGCGCGCTCCGGTTCGCTGGTCAGCGCCTGGAGTGTCGCAATTTCGTCGCCGGCTCTGGCGATGTCGCTGCCGGCTCCGGCGACCGGTTGTGCGCCTTCAATCATCTGCATCAGCGCCATCTGGTTGCGCAGGTCGCCGATGTGCCGATGCGCGGACGCGATGATCGCCTGGCGCTTCAGAGCGCCGCTGAGCGTTTCCATCGTGCGCGTGCGCTGACGGGTGCTCCACAGCTGGATCGCCTCGTTGACCGCGAACAGCGCGAGGATGACCAGGAAGCCGAGCGTCAGCCGTTTGCGGATTGTCACTTGGTCAGATGCAGACGGTAGCTGGGCTCGCCCGGCGAAGCGCCGTCGATCTTGAGGATCTTGACACCCGGCTTGACGTCGCGCGCCGCCATGAAACCGATCGCTCCGGGCGTGGACGAGACGAACTGCTGCGTCAAGGCGTTCGAATTCAGCTTTGTCGGGGCCGAGGTTGATTCAGCGCGGAACTGTTTCGCGATCCAGTACTGGTTGAACTGCGGTTCCGTCATCTGATAGATGACGCCGAGAACCGCCGTACGTTCTTCCGAGGTTGCGGCGCGCACGAACAACACAACCGGCAAGTCCGGCTTCCAGTACTGGCGATCGCCCTTCATCACCTGGCGTAGCTCCGCCAGACTCATCTGCGCGACTGGAGTTTCGGGATGGGCGACAATCGCCAGGTCGCCCGGCGATTGCGCGTGCGAAACAGCAACGAGGCCTGCGACGAGCGCGATCGCGGCGGTTGTCGTGAGCAGCGTTTTGAACATGACCCCTTAGAACGTGAAGGCGGTTTGCGCGAACACGCCGCTAATACCACTGGCACCCGGTTTGTCCCGCTGACCGTATTCAACCTTGAGCGTGGCGAAGTCCGTCAACTCGTAACGGATGCCTGCGAGGATTTTGGAGTTTTCGAGGTTGCCGGTAACCGGTTCGTCTTTCGGTGTCAGCGACTTTTCGAATCGCGCGTATGGCTTCCACTTCGGATGCTGCGAAATGCGGTAGGCGAACTGCACGTAAAACGCCTGGCTGTTCCAGGCATCGTGGCTGCGCCCGTCCCCGTAGTAGTCCGAATGGCGGAGGTTGCTGAATTCGGCGAGAATCTCCGGTGCTTCGTGCGTAATCGCGAGATAGGCCGACGTGATCAGCTCTGGAACGCCGTCGGTGAACGCGACCGCCAGCGTGTCGCGGTACACCGCGCCGCCGAATTCGACGCCGTTCAATTGCGGCGGCCGCGCGAACACACGAACGACGCCAGCCCGATGTTTGCCGGTGCTCACTTTGCCCGGGGTCGCAGAATCCTGACCGGCGAGGTCGCCGGCATCCAACCCAGACGGTCCAAGATCGCTGTCGCGGCCGTTGCCGTATCCGGCGATGTAGCGGAGGCCGGCGCGAGTCACCAGCAGCCCTTCGGCCATCACGCCGACAAAATGATCGGGCTGAAACCATTCTTCGCGGATGATGTCCGGCCGAAAAATCGTCGTCTGCAGCCACAGGCCGCGATGGAATGCGACGTTCCAGTAGCCGATCGGCGCGTGATAGCGGCCGCCGGAAATTTTCAGCCGGTCATTGTAGTCGTAGCGGACGAATGCTCGCGCGACGTCGATCGAGAACTGATTGTCGATGCCGGTAACGTTGACTTCACTGAAGAAGCTGAACTTTCCGCCGAGCGATGCGTTGACGTGACCGACCAGGTTGCCAAGGCTGAATCCATCATGCGATTTGCCGTCGTCCGACAGGTGGTTGTCGGTGGCGGCAAAATTGACGTCGGCGAATCCGCGAAAGTGCACGGCCGGTTTGTCAGGTTGTGCCACGGCCGTGCCGGCCACGAGCAGACAACAGGTGAAGGCGACGCCCACCTTCGACAGAATCATGCCCGTCATTCTAGTAGAATCGGCCGCCCCATGAGGCTCGCTTGCGCGATCGCGCTGTCGTGTTGCTGCGCCTGTTCGGCCGCGAATCCGGCCCCGCAACGGGGCGCGATCGTCGAGCGTGCGCGCGTGTCGATGGGTTCTGAATTACGTGTCACCGTGTGGACGGCCGATTCGGCGGGCGGGGCGAGGACGATCGGCGTCCTGTTCGCCGAATTCGATCGGCTGGAAGCGTTGATGAGCGTCTGGAAGCCGGGAAGCGACGTCGAGCGGATCAACGCGGCAGCCGGCGATCGTGCCGTACCCACGACCGACGAAGTCCGGAGCGTCCTGCGAACCGCGGCGCAGATCAGCGAGTGGACCGGCGGCAAGTTCGACGTCACCTTCGGCGTGTTGTCGGGAGTCTGGCGGTTCGATCACGATCAGGACAACCGCCTGCCGGACATGGACGACGTCCGGCGCCGGCTTCCGCTCATCGACTATCGATCGCTGGTGGTTGACGATGCGGCTGGAAGCGCCTTTTTGAAGAAGAAGGGGATGCGCGTCAACCTCGGCGGGATTGGCAAAGGCTATGCGATCGATCGCGGCGTTGAAATCCTTCGTCGAAACGGCTTCAGCAACTTCATGATTCAAGCCGGCGGCGATCTGTTCGTGTCGGGGCTGAAAGACGGGCGGCCTTGGCGCGTCGGCATTCAGGATCCCCGCGGCGCCGCCGGCAGGATTTTCGCGGCAATCGATCTGACCAATTCAACCTTCAGTACGTCGGGAGACTACGAACGATCGTTCGTCATGGACGGACGCCGCTACCACCACATCATCGATCCTGAAACCGGCGCGCCGTCGCAGGCTGGATGCCGCAGTGTGACGATCCTGACGACGACAGCCGTTCTGGCTGACGGGTTGTCGACCGGAGTATTCCTGCTTGGTCCGGAAAAGGGGATGGCGCTGGTTCGGCGTCTCGCGAATGTCGATGCCGTGATCGTGACCGCTAAGAATGAGGTGCTGATGACGCCGCGATTGAAGGACCGGCTGTCGCTGGTCGCGCCACCGACGGACGCGCCCTTTTGATCTGAATCAGCCAGTGCGGGCACTTCTGCTGATCCATGTAGAGGCGTTCGCAATCGTCGCATCGCACGCATTCCGTTTTCACGATCTTCGGGCCGCGGATCGCTCCCCATTCGCAGGTTTTCTCGCAGATCTTGCAGCTGTTACATTCAGACCAGCGCTTGATACGAAAGACCGTCAAGTTGGAAATGATGCCGAGTGCCGCTCCGACCGGGCAGAGAAAGCGGCAGTAGAGATTGCGCACGAAAATCGTCGCGGTCAGTAGTACGGCCAGGCCGATCCACATCGAGGTCGTGCCGAAACGCGTGAACATCCAGAATGGTTCCGCGTACTGTACCGGCGATGCGAGATCGTGCGTGACCAGGTAATAGAGAATGACGCCGCCAAGCAGGCCGTATTTGATCCACGCGGCACGCCGTTCGATGGAGGGCGGAATGTCGACCCGAAGCTTCGCGGGGATGACCGCGTCCATCAACTGGGTCAGTGCACCGTAGGCGCAGATCCGTCCGCAATACAGGCGGCCCCATAGCACCGTCGAGACGACGACGAAGCCGGTGAACAGATACCACGCCAGGCTGTACTTGAACGGTGGCAGGCTGAGATCAGTCAGGCGGAACACATCGCTGATCGAAACCAGGCTGCTCTTGACGAATCCAAGATAACCAACGGCGAAAGCCAGCGCCACATACTTCAGCCGGACGCTTTTTCGGAAGAAGCTGACCAGCGCGAACGCCAGGAACAGCGCCAGCAGGAACAGATCGAGCGCTTGCGGCGCCAGTATGTCGCGCCAGGTTTCGGCGGCGGCTACCTGCACTACTTGGCTGCCTCGGGCAGGAACTTCTGCGCGATGATCCGTGAGGAGTCGCGAATGGCGCGAGTGGCGCTGTTGATACTGATTGACGCGCGAGAAACCGCATCGACGTCCCGGCCGACGACGAAGGCGTCCTTGATCGTCTTGCCCTTGAATTGCGCCGCGAATTTTGGCGGCTCGACCGAGAAATAGCCGTAGGGCTCCGAGTCGTAATCGACGATCGCGCCAGTGATCACGCCCTTAAGGTCAAGGCCGATCAGGACGTGGATGGGACCGTGGTAGCCGTGTTCGTTCGGCACAATGTCGGTCGTCCAGAAGGCGTAACCGACTGGCGGAGCCGACGGCGTGCTCTTCGGGTCGGTCGCGAAGGCGGTGAAATGCAGCGGTTCGCCGCTCAGCGGGGAAAACGCCGCCGCCGTCGGGAATAGCGCCTTGAGATGTGCCTCGGGCTTCGGATTGGTGATGATTCTTTGTGCTAGCACAACCGCAACGCCAACCGTGCCGAGCAGAAACGCGACCGCCGCCAGATTTTTCACAGCCGCCGATTATAGTGCCGCGGGTCGCGACGCTGTAGAATCTGGCACGGCGCGCCGATACGGAAAGCATCATCTTTGGACCGAGCTCTCGCCAATTACGCTGAACTGATCGTTCGAGTTGCCCTGAATATCCGCGAAGGCCAACGGTTGTTGATTATTGGACCGTTGGCATACGGCGGCGTGTCGCCCGAGGCGGCGCCGCTGGTGCGGCACGTCACCGAAAGCGCCTACCGCGCCGGCGCACGCTACGTGGAAGCCGTCTGGGGTGACGAACCGCTGACCCTGACGCGCTTTGCCCACGCCCCCGCTGATTCATTCGACGATTTTTCCCGCTGGTTGCCGAAAGCGCTGGTCGAACATGTCGACCAGGGTGACGCGACGCTGTCGATCTTCGCGAACGATCCCGACCTGTTGGCCGGCCAGCCG